>ERZ1026858.2-NODE-2-length-192427-cov-6.380409_pt1 | contig 192427 bp, 189 predicted proteins | sample MGYA00380159_ERZ1026858 | MGnify/ENA primary metagenome ERZ1026858 (study PRJEB33269, sample SAMEA4719795) | human gut metagenome | biome: human-associated habitat; feature: organic feature; material: feces | place: Cameroon | collected 2013-10 ...
ACTACCTTGCGAATCCTTCCGGCTGGGAAGAGCGGTTTGCCAAGGCTCTGGAACGGTCCGGAATCGGGGAATCGTTTGCCAAGGAATTTGCTGAACCTTTCGTGGCATATCTGGTTCAGACCCGGCAATATCTGGATGCGTTCAGCGCAGACCCTTCTTGCTGGGAAAGTATCTACAAGAATCTGATGGCTGCTGTCAAAGACCGCAAAACTGTTCGCCTGAACATTGAAGCTGGCGGCAAATCTATGCAAGTCGTGTATCCTGCTGTCGGTATTGAGTCCTACGATACGATTAGGACTAAAAGTCTTGACACCTTCGCGATTTCCCCGGCTCGTCATCAGGAAGAAGTGGAACATTTTCTGGAAGAAAATTGCCAATGGTACGGTCGTGGACACCGGCACAGTATTACCTTCAAGGTTATCGTTTCCGTATCGAGCGGGCGCAAGGTTCTTTGGGAAAACCCGCTGTTTGGGAAATAATCGAAATACCGTTGCGTACTCGTGCGAACGGCGTAAAATAATAACTGTACGATAGATACCATCTACTGAGGCGCTATCTGCGTTCGTACAATTCATAATTTTGCTTTAAGGCGGACTTCCCGATTTTGGGAGGCCCGCCTTTTTGCGTTCACAAAGCCCGCGCCAAGGAAGCCCACTGCGTGAGCGGTGGGAGTACATCACAATCTAAAACGGAGGAAAACCAAATGAAAGTAAAAGGAATAATTGAGTCTGACGTTGATACTTTTAAGGTCGGAGACGTCATCGAGGTCAAACTTGCAGATGGTGTAAAGGTACAGGCTATGGCAGTGCAGCAAGAAGAGGACGGCATGATTTTCTGTCTGGCCGATTGCCTGCCTGGCGAGCACCCGATGAACAGCACCAGTACCAATGAAGGAGGTTACGAAGAGAGTGACCTTCGTAAAAAGCTGAATGGTGAGATTCTGAATCTCTTCTCGGCAGAACTCAAGGCTATGATGGCCCCGTTTAACAACGGTGACCTGCTCCGTCTGCCGACCGAGAAAGAGATTTTCGGAAAGAACTACTACGGTGAGTGCGAAAGCCTGTGTGTGAAGCAGTGGGAGCCCATGAAGAAGCGCAGAAACCGTATGGCGTTCGACGGCACTAAGGATGAGAACTTTCAGTGGTACTGGCTGACGAACAAGGTTGAAGATTTCGCTTCCCGTTTCGCTAGTGTCGACGCAGGCGGTAATGCGGACTACTACAACGCTTCCAATTCTATTGGCATTCGCCCCACTTTCAAAATCAAGAACCATTAACGCTTTTTGCACAAACTCTTTTTCTTGACCATTTATGCAAACGGCATAGAATGGTATTCGTACGATAGATACTATCCACAGGGACGCTATTTGCGTTCGTACAATTTACAATCCTGCTTTAAGGCGGACTTCCAGATTTTTGGGAGGCCCGCCTTTTTGCGTCAAAAAAGGAGATTTGTATGTTTATTCTCGCAAAATCTTTCACCAACAAAAAAGGGGAAATGTTTCTCAAAATCTTTCCGAGGCAGTACCCATCCATCGAAACAGCTCATGCCGCTATGCAGTCGGACTATCAGGAGGAGCTCAAAAAACGCCACCTCGACCGAAGCGACGAGGAAGCGGTTCCCAGCTCGTATTATATCGACACCACTGAGGCAGCTATATATGAGTGTCAGGATTATGCACCGAATTGGCTGACTGTCTCGGTTTTGTACGCAATCAACGAGGTCGTATAATGCCACGCATTATACGACACGCCACTATCATATAACAAAAAGGAGACCACAAAATGTTTATCGTGATTAAGAGCGAACACTATGATTGCACGAACCTCATCTGCAAGAAGGACACGCTGGAAGAGGCGGTCGCCGCAGTAAAAGACAGTATGGCACAGCGCATCAACAAGAACTATCATACAGGTCTTACCGGTGCCGATATCACGCACGAGAATGAGGAGCACTATAGATTCTCTTTCGATTTCGATGAAAACCGTCCTGCTGACAACAGCGAGCCCAGAGTACATGGTTCCTATGACTTCTGGAAAGAAGACGACGAAGAAAGCGCCGAATGGGCTGTTTTTGAGGTCACGACTGACAAGCCCTTCTTTCTTCTTTCTTACGAGGAGTACGAGAGCATCGAGCTCACAGGTTTCTACGACACCTTCGACGAGGCATTCAGGGAAATGAAAGAGTTGATTGCGGAAAGCGTCAACGATGTCTTCGACGAGGATGCCACGGCTGATGACGTAGAGAACATGGGAAACCACAATGTCTTCGTACACTCTAGCAAGGACAGCCAAGACAACGGTGCGCCGCTCGCTTTCGCAAGCTTCTGCGACGATTATCCAAACCGCGAGTGGACTGTTTTCCATATCTAAAATATAACTCTTCGCCGCTCATCCAAGGATGGGCGGCATTTTTTATTTGCTATACTGTGCGAATGGCATAGAATAGTAACTGTACGATAGATATCATCTACTTAGGCGCATATGAATGTAATAGCCGGAGCAGAAGCGCACTGTCCGCTCAACAATTAAATTATTTGAATAATCTGTACACCAAATACAATAGTGTCAGACATCCATACTCGCATTGGTCAGCCAGTGATGTTGACACTGCGGTCATTACCAGCGTCGACGAAGCACGAAACTTATTAAATGATGGCATAATACTTGTGAACCAGTATTATACTTTGTTTTGATATAACATAAATTGTTTGGAAGGAGGTATCGTAATGGAAAAAGTTGTTTATAACCCGATTATGGATAAAAACTACATTGGCATTGTCACAGTTTTGGATTACGAGACCTCTGTACGCAAGTGTTTATCAAGTGTTCTGGTCGGTACGCAGAATAGGATGGAGCGAAAAGTTATAGTTGATTTAGCTTTGAAAGTAGGTGTGAATGAGTACAGGTTCGTAGTATATGATATAACCGATGATGGAAAAATTTTATGGAATAGCAGTAAGTATATCACTCCCTGTGAAGATATAGTAAAGCTTGCAAATTCTTTTATAAGACAAAAAAGTGATATTCTTTCCAATTCTATGCTGTCCAATGCTGCTCAAGCTATATTGTTAAGAAGTTGAGAATCAAGCTTTTGAATATCGCATTTAATACCTCTTCTCATAACGAGAAAGGGTATTTTTTTGCCCATTTTGAATTCATCACTTGACATTGTGGTAAAGAGCTTATGAGCCGGGACGAACTTTCTGTCATGGATGGCAGCAAATGTATCCTGCAGCTGCGCTTCTTACTCTTTTGGCATTTGCCCCGCTTTCAAACTCAAGAACCATTAACGCTTTTTGCACAAACTTTTCTTGACCTTTTGTGCGAACGGCGTAGAATAGTATTCGTACGATAGATACTATCCACAGGGACGCTATTTGCGTTCGTACAATTTACAATTCTGCTTTAAGGCGGGCTTCCTAATTCTGGGAGGCCCGCCTTTTTGCGTTCAAAAAAAGGAGTGTATTAAAAAATCATGAAAATCCAAAAAATCAACACAGGCATCCTTATCACCAAAACCGCGAAGCAGCCGAGCGCGAAAATCGAGTTTTCTCTGGATGAGCTCGATGCGCTTTCGGAGTTCTGCGAGAGGTTGCAGGACGAAAAGGATATCAGAGAATACCTCAACACTGCGGTGACTATTCCGGATTCTGCCGAGGTATCGGCTCCCATTGCCGCCAAGTATCTGCGCGATGCAGCCCTCTTTGAGCAGCTCGTGGACGAAACCAGACGGAATCAGGAAGAGAACCAGAGCGATTTCCTAACTGCCGTCAGCGATGCAGTTTCTTCCATCGAGAAAAGCCGCGATGTCAAAGAATGGCATGGTTTGACAAAGGATATCGCAGAGCGTTTCGCTCGTGAATTCATGGCAGAACGGAATCCCGGTCGTTGGTCGGGGTTTGGTGAGGTCCCTGAAAGTGTCAGCCTTGACCCCCTCAATTTTCCCATCAACGACATTTATCCAAAAGGCAACAAACCCGCCCTTCGTATGCAGCTTATCAGTGTGACCTATCCCAGCCTTCACAGAGTTTGTGAGTGCAGCATTATTGAGGATGGTGTTGACCTGTGGGCTCGCCGCACGCTGGATTCCATGACTGCCGGTACTGTCGAGGACTTGGTCGAGACTGTTCTGTATGTGGCACGCATGTACGAGAGAAGCAAGTGCTTTGAACGCATTTATGTAAACCGCATCCAGATGGAGAAATCGGAATACGATGCTATTCTCCGCCATCTCAATGACCCTGACAGCATCGACGACGAGTATCGAATCAGTGATGTCGTCTTTGCCGCAGATAATACTACGGTTTCCGTACTTTGGGAAGGGAACAGCAAAGATGGTGTTTCTGGTACGGTAACGCTTGCCGTGAACGGTAAAATGGTATATGCAACAAAGAGTACCAAGGTATTCTGCAATCATTGGGTCATCCCATACAACGGTGCCGAATACCATGTTCTTGTCGATGTACTTCCAAAGAAAACCGTTCTGGAAGAAACTATATATGTCAGCAAACCGTACGCTGAGCGCATCAAGAAGTGCCTTCGCGGCGCGGAAGCGCAAGGCGATGGTTCTTCGCTGAGCAAGACTGCGAAATTCTCCGACGGGTTTGAAATGGACATCCGCTGCTGCGGCGGCAAGGACGATTCTTGGACTGAGGCTATCCTGTACGATGATACCGGCAGGGAAGTTGCCGTCACTGAACCCTGCGATGGATTTACCGGCTGCTGGGAATTGAAGGACGAAGACGCCAACACGGTATATCGCGCCCATGTCATGACGAAACCGAGCCTCAACTAACCAATAGCATTTAGCCGTCTGCCTTCGGGTAGGCGGCATTTTATTGCTTGCCATGCTGTGCGAACGGCATAGAATAGATATTGTACGATAGATACCATCTACCAAGGCGCATTCCTGCGTTCGTACAATTCACAAACTGCAAGCATTCAGGCAGACTCATCTTCGGGTGAGCCTGCCTTTTTTGTTTGTGAACGACAAAAACGACAAAAAGGAGCTTTATATGAAAACATTTATTCTCGAAAACATCTACATGAGCGATATGTCCGCCCCGTCCGTTTGTTCTATTGACCGGTTCCCCACATTTGAATCGGCCATGAAAGAAGCTTACAAACAGTTCAAGGAAGAAGCAAAAACTTATCGCAAATCCTACGGAGCTGATAGCATCACCACCGAGGAATGCTATCGTGACCTCTACATCAAAGGTCCCGATTTCACGGATTGGTGGACAGCTGTTGAGGTCCCGACTACCGAGGAGGAGAACCAATGAGCACACCAAGCTTTATCGGAGTACTTTGCAAAGAAGGAATCATCAAGTTCGTCTATTGCCATTCTGATGGCTACCCGTCTTATCTTGGCAAGATGCTTCTTGAGCATTACAACACCCCGGAACTTGCAACAGCACTCGTTGACCTTGGAAGCCTTTCGATGGTTCGTGAGCGTCTTGCCCCGGACGAGGGAGAAACGCACAGATTTGATACACCTGTTCGTCACGGCCCTAAAGGAGGCATAACAACTGCCTATCATCGGGACAGAGGCGATGACTTGGAAATCGACAGCGTAGTAGTCGATACTCCTGTTGTTCTGAAAAACGCTGAGACTCTGTTCCTGAACATCCTCAAAGAGGAAAACATCACCTATGGTTATCTGTACAATGTTGCAGATAAACTTTGGTATGCCGCTGATACGGTTCAAGACAACAGCTTCTTCGTTCTGGACGAAAACTTCATTAACGCTCACACTTAACCAAATAGAGAGGTTCCTTATGACCGATAACATCATTACGGCTCGGCTGTTCATCGACATGGACGGCACACTCGCAGCGTGGCAGCAAGCCGCGTGTTTTGAAGATTTACTGCAGGAGAACTATTTCCGGGACCTGCCTCCGTATCAGACAGTGGTGGATGCCGTAAGAATTCTCTGCAACGCGCATCCTGAACTTGATATCTATGCGCTGTCCGCATTCATGCCGGAGAACCCTGCTGCGGTAGGGGAGAAATACGGATGGCTGGATGTGTATGTGCCGGAAATCGATGCTGCACATAGGATTTTCGTCCCTTGCGGAGAAAGCAAGGCTGCGGCAGCTGCCAATCGTCTGAAAATGCCGTTTATTGACAAGTCCTTTGTCCTTCTGGACGACTACTCTGTCAACCTACATGACTGGAAGGAAAAAGGCGGCAGCGGCATTAAACTGCGCAACGGTATCAATGGCAGCATCGGGACCTGGAAGGGCCCTTCCGTGAGCCGGTTCAACACCCCTGAAACACTCGCAACGCTCATCTGCCAAGCAGCAAAAATCAGAGCAAACGACTGAGGCGAAAGGAGAAATAATCATGTTCCCGACTAAAGAAACTATCGAAATGCTTCGCACCAAATATTCCAACGGCACTCGCGTCCGTCTTGTCAAAATGGATGATGTGCAAGCCCCGCCTATTGGCACGGAGGGGACGGTTGTCGGTGTTGACAGCATCGGTAATCTTCTCATGCACTGGGACAATGGTTCCGGACTGAATGTTGTATATGGCGCAGATGAGGTTGAAAGAATCTAATTCTGCCTTCCAACAAAAAGGAGAAAGAAAATGAGTAAACTGACCAACACTATTCGCACCGAAGTTGATGAGGACTATTTCATGGATATAGCAGATTTTCGCGATTACGCCCGCAGCATGATGTTTCCTGACCCTGTTGGCATTGCCATGAGCGATGAGCTCAACGACATGGTCACCGAGGCCGTAAATAACGGCAAAACGACTCTGGAAGATGCCTTCAAGAAACTGGTCAAACGCGACAGCAAAGGTCGTATCGACTACTCTTACAGTGATGGATTTGACGGTTTTCGATATGGTCAGGAGCTTTTGTGCTTCTGCGATACCGAAACCGCCGCCCAGCGCCTTGGCATCTGACACCAATACCATAAACCCGAAACCCGTCAAACAAAAAGGAGTTCCATACCATGAGTTACGGTTTTGACATGGGCTTTGCGCAGGCGAACAGTTTGCAGGAAGCCATGGCGATTGCGCTGGAATATACGCAATCTCAGATGACCGAAAAGAATATCAGGAAAACCATCAGAGATAATCTGTATTATATTCCTTCGGTTCGTACCGGATACATTGCGGATGAGGAGAGCAAAAACCGCAGAGCCGATACGCTGGCGGATACCGCTGACAGGTATTGGCTTGAGGCATTGTTTACCTTCCGTTTTCTGTATTGGGAAGAATACAAGCTGCTCGGTATCGTCATGATGCCGCCTGAAAGCGCAAGCGAGAAATGGCCGCTGAGTGTATATTTCCAGAATTCCTGCGACCAGGATTATCCGCTTTCTGACTGGAAGGAAGGCAATATCCCGTTCTTTGCGAACGCCGCCGCAAAAGCCGAAAACTATACAGCGGAAGAAATTCGCGCAAAGGTTGACTACGAAATCGAAGATGAGAACCTCGAATATTATCGGCGCAGCACCTGCTACAACGATATTTTCGAAGCGCTCGCCCTCGAATCGTGGCTGTACAACCATTGCACGGATGTGCCGTTCGTAACTTTCGCTTTTCAGGGGATTCAGAACGAAGCAGAGCGATACCGGTATCTACAATGGCTGAAAGCAGAAATCCAATAGCTGGTACTTGCCCCGATGTGCGAACCGCATAAAATAGTAATTGTACGATAGATACCATCTAAAACACAATTCGTGTTCGTACAATTCACAATCTGCAAACAAGCGGACTTCCCAAATTCCGGGAGGCCCGCTTTTTGTTTTACGACGAAAGGAGTTTTTATGAGCAAGCAAAAAGCACCGGTTTCGCCGGTCATAGAGTTCATCAAGGTTTTCTATGAGATGAGCGCCCGATACGGTCGCAGCGAAATCTGGTACGACTACATCGACATGCACGCCATTGCACTTGCGAACACCTGTGATTTGCGGTGCAGAGACACAAGAGAAGAACGGTACAAAGCCATCGTCCAAAAATACGATGAGAAGACCGTACAGCAGTTTGCGGTGCTTACCGCCATCACAATGACCGCGCTCTTGGAAAACCCTGAGCAGGATTTTCTTGGCACCGTTTACCATAATCTCGGATTAAGCAAAAGCCAAGCAGGGCAGTTTTTCACGCCGTACAATGTCGGACAGATGATGGCACGCATAAACATGCCGGATTCTCTTGTTCTGGACAAGTCCCGTATCCTGCGGGTGAACGACCCGTGCTGTGGTGCCGGATGCCTGCTTCTGGCGGGGTACAATGTGATGCGCGAGCAGTTGGAATCCACTGACCCGGACTGGGACAAGTATGTTCTGTTTGTGGCACAAGACATTGACCCTCTGGTCTGCAAGATGTGCTACATCCAAATGTGCTGCATTGGCGTTCCTGGAGTTGTCGTAGTTGGCAACTCTCTGTTCCCGGATACAGAGCTCTCACCAACAGATTTTTGGTTTACGCATAAGTATTTTGCTTTGGACGAGAAAGCTCTCGAAAATACATACCAACAAAAAAAGGAGTAATGACAAATGCATATGGTAACCGAAACCCGCCAGCTTCGCGATGGTGAGAAGTTGACCAAATTTTACAACGGCATCGACTGGGAGCCGCTGTTTGAGTTCGTCCGACGCTATTTCGGTATCGGCGTGGAACAGCCTCCTACAACATGCCTCAAACCCAATGGTCGCATCGAGGTGAATTGGCCGGAGAATCTGCGCGATAAGTGTGGTCTTTTCGGCCATACGTACCGCGAAGTATATCTGCAGACATTCTCGTCCTGCTGCTTCCACGACATCACCTACGACAAGGACATTGTCGATAAGTACCTCGCTCGTCCGGACTTTTATCGTTTGAATATTTCTTTGGAAAGCGACTGCAACGGCACTTCTTCGGATGCTTATTTGCAGCTGACATTTTCGCTGAAACACATCGAATTTTCCGGAGGGTACAACTTCGCAAACCTGTTCAGTGCTGAATACCGTAAAGATACAGGCTGGTTCGTTGTATCCGGAGAAGGCGAAGTCCTCATGGGAGCGAAGAAATAAAAAGTCGCCGCTCATCTTCGGATGGGCGGCATTTTTTGCTTGCCAAAATGTGCGAACCGTATAGAATGGTATTTGTACGATAGATACCATCTACTAAGGCGCTATTCGCGTTCGTACAAAAATTCATAATTTCGCTGAGGCGGACTTTCCGAGGAATCGGGAGGCCCGCCTTTTTGCGTAGAAGGGAAGTATTATTATGGCAACTAGAACAATTTTATTCCGTGGCCAAACGCGGCGCAAGGGTGAACGGACCTCCATATCCGGTATCCCACTGCCAGGCATCTGGGTCGCGGGCGGCGTCTTTCCTCAGAACAAGGGATATGATTACGCGATAATCTACCAGCAGAACCCGAAGGTTGAGAAGTACGTTGTACATGCGGACACTATTGGCCAGTATACTGGCGTCAACGATTCTCTCGGCAATTTCATCTTTGAAGATGACATCATCACTTTCTGGCTGAAGGACGATGCGACCCGAACACGCCGCAAGGGTGTAGTCGAGTATTCTGAATCGTCGGCCCGTTTTATGGTTCGCGTTTGCGAATCCACGAACGTTGTCATGCTCAAGGATTGCTGCTGCATTCACGTGATTGGGAATGTCTTTGACGGTGAATTCGACAAGAGTGAAAGCGAAATGAAGCAACTTTATACGGAATGCTTGAACCTTGCAAAATCCATTGACGCTATCATGCTCTGCTACAACCCGGACATCGACGCTCTCAAGGCTGAAAATCTTTCTGATATGGCTATGCGCTTGCTCGATGGAGTTTCCCGCCGTAACGTTGTCAAGGACTTAGAGGATTTTCGTGACAAGTGGAGGCATTACAACGAACAGGCAGCAGCAGAATCTCAAGTGATTCTTGACAAAATTTCTGAGCTGCTCGAAAAGGATGGTGATAGCAAATGACGACCGAAACTGAATACCAAAATGCCGTGAACTACCTCACCAAGCTCCTGAATGGCGGCTTGATGGGGGAGCGAGGCAGCAAACCTTTGCGTATAGCCATCGAGGCTTGTGAGCTGCAAATTCCAAAGCAGCCCATCTCGAAAAGCTGGTCTCCGAACCTCTGCCCACATTGCGATGCGGACTTAGGCGGGGACTGCAACGATGGGTACTACCAGAATCCACATTATGAGCGATGCCCTGTTTGCGGACAAAAACTCAAATACATCTAACCGGCAGGGAGCAATCGTTCCCTGAAAATCATTACCCCGCACAGGCCCCAATGCTGCCTGTGCATGATTTTTTTATATTGCAAGGAGACTATCATGGAATACAACAAGAAGTTTGACCCTGTAGCTCGTATGAGACACGAAATTGAGCACAGCAAAGAAACTGTCATGCTCTCGCGTGACGGCAAGATGGTTGGCAAAATTGTCAATCGTCATTCTTACCGCTGCCAAATGGAAGGATGTCAGGGCTGGCGCATCTGCGTCAAATGGCCAGATGGACACCACACTTACCCCTGCTCCTGCGGCTACCGGAGCATCGACAAAAACACGCTGCAAATTGTTTAGCAGAAAAGGAGAATGTATCATGACTTTACCGACCAACCATCCATACTTTTTCACTTGCCCGCAGTGTGGCTGCAAACTCATCTCCGTTTCCAGCGGCGTAAGAGCTAAGCCCGCTTGCCCGAAGTGTGACTATTCTGCCAATGGAGTTTTCGTAGTCAAAGACCGCGTTGCCAACGAGGCTATGAATGTCATCGCTGACAACACAGAACTGGCTGAAAACTTTGCCGAAACCGTGAAGCGTGAAATCGCGAACGACGATGGTTCATATGCACACATCGGTTTCCACTTGGCAAACGACATTCGGAATCAGAGTCCCGCGTCCGAAGTGCTCCTAACCCTCTGCGGCTGGAACATTGACACGCTACTCGACAAAACGCCTCCCATCGCTATCGAGGACTGACGCCATTGGTACTGTCCAGAACATCAAAACTTTGGCACAAATACGCCTTGCTGATACGTGCGAATCAGAGATAATAATATTTGTACGATAGATATCATTTGTCTTTGACAAGGTCTCTTGTGCATGTACTATTCACAATTTCGTTGAAGAGCGGACTTCTTGTTATTCAGGAAGCCCGCTTTTTATATTAAATTTTAAGGAGTGTATTATCTATGTCTAACAAAGCAAACCAATCCGTTCTGGTCAATGACACCAGCAGCTACTACCTCAAGCAGTATGCAGCTCTGCAGTTCCCGGGCTCCGTTGACAATTTCGGGACCAAGACACCCATTCATCTTTTGCAGCAACAAGAAGAATCTGAGCACAGCGTATCCTTACGTGAAGCTTGCGATTCGGACTATGACCTCGATGGTGCGCAGTTCTTGTTCGAGGGCGCGACTTATGACTCGGTGACAGATTTGGTCAAGGACAATCTGTGCCTTGACGACGAAGAATCGATTCAGAAATACAATGAGCATCCTCGGTTTGACCCGTTTATTCCGTACGATGAACTGGTTGACAAAAAGAATGCCGACAGGGAAGACATCCGCAATATTCGTGATTCGCACCGTCTCGACACGATGGCCGACTATGTCGATATGTACTCCACGGCAAGCGGGTATGATACAGCAGATGATATCACGGTTCTGCTTCCTTCTTCCTCATATGAAACCATAGGCATGGCGTTCACACATCAGGCCCTCAAACAGTATGAGAAGTCGATTGACAATCATCTATTCCGCAAACATCGCTGCTATGCGGCGTGCGGAGAAGACTATAGCTGTGAAGCTGGCGACTACTACCCCATCATGAATTTTATTCGTGATGCAGGGGAACAGCTGCTGGTTCAGGACCTTGAGAATTTCGATGTCAAGGTCATGGAACTCGCTTCCGACGATGAAGTCGCTGACTTTTATTGCGAACATCCTCACGAGTTGTTTCGAGCTGCTTATATCAAAGTCTCTGAAAAAGACACCATTGGCAAATGCTATTCTCGCCTGTACGTCTTTTGCTCCGGTCACGAGGAAGCCTTCTCTGACGGAAGCAGTTTCCCGGTTTGCGACAGCCATTATGTCATGGTCGTCAAGGAAGGGAAGAAATACAAAGTTCCTTATCCTTTTGACTGCAACCGTTTCGCCGATGAACTGAACAAAAAATCCAATGAAAAGGAACGCTTGACACCCGCTCAGCGCCTTTTCTTCTGGACTGAGTACAAAAAACCTATCGAATAGCAAAGAGGATAAATTACTATGAAAAGCTATAACGTTATTGTAACCGTTTCCACCACCATCTGTGTTGATGCTGATACCCCCGCAGATGCCATCAAGAAAGTACAGAAGGCACTTGACGCCAACGATGCTGGGACTGCCATGCAGCTTGGCGAAAACCTGTCGTGTGCTTTGCGCGATGGCGGCTATCAGGTGACTAATGCCGTTGAAGTGGACGAGTAAGGGGAGATGCGATATGACAATCCCTTTAATTCCTTGTCCTTCATGCGGTTTTACCCTCAAGCCTGTCTGGTTCTTAGAAAAGGAGCTGGACAATCACGGCCTCCCAACCGGACGCACTCACAAGGCTTGCAGCTGCTTGCTCTGTGATATGTGCGGATACAAAGAAGCAGTAGACGATTCATTCGATGAACCGTACAAATAACATGAGGTAACAAAAATGGTTCGTTTCTATACGCCAAACTTGGATGCGGTATGCGATGCTCTTAACCTTTACGACATTGACTACGATTTGGATGATGGAGACCGCATCATGGTAGATGATTCTTTCTACGATGATGTCCTCGATGCATTCGAGGAGTATGACATTGAATACGAGGAGGTATAAACATGCTGCGTCCCAACAAAATCAGTCCTAAGAAGCCTTGCCCGTTTTGCGGCGCTTTCCTCGAAAACGAAGCACCAAGCACCATCTGGTGTCACCCGCAAAACGGTTGTTTGCTGAGTCTCCGTGGTATTGCAGGAGACGAGCAGATTGCTCAGTGGGATACGCGATACGGTGAGACGGCTGACAAAAGCAATGTAAATTGTGAGGAATGATAATGGCTAGATTTTTTATTTATAGCACGGAGGAAGCCGTTGCAGCTTTGAAAGAAGCGCATATTCCTTACCGAGTACACGGCGAGTGCTGTATATCGGTAAACAATAATGATTACAGCGCCGCTGTTGAAGCTTTCTTTCGCAATGATGTAAGCTTTCAGCCGGAATAACAAAGGAGGTATTTCCTATTACTAAATTCTTGGCATTTGGCCTTGCTGCCGCGTGCGCCGCACTTGCTCAGGAGTCTATTCCATATTCACTTGACTGTCACCGACTCATTCTGGTCGATGAAAGCCATTACTTTGAAACGATTGACGTTTTTGACGACTACGACATTGATTTTGATGTCATCGAGAATTTTTGAAAGGAGAACTAATATGTTTACAAAGGAACTTTATAAAATCACCTGTACCCGCAACGGTGAAACCAGCGATATCGGCACTTATCTGCTCAAGCCCGGCCCTGAGGCCCCGATGGATTGCTACCGCAACTTTTTGAACAAAACGAATGTAGCCGTTTCCATTAAAAGCGTACCGGACGGATTCATCATTACGGATGATTCCGAACCCGACACCAGCTATCACCTGATGTTCATCCCGATGGATGATGATTTCTGGGCTCGCTGCGCGGCTGAGAAAGACACGAAATAATACAGACGCCCCTTCGTCCCGCTTGGGATGAGGGGGCTTTTTTGTTGACACTGCTTGCGAAAGGCTGATAATAAAAGCTGTACGATAGATACCATCTACCAGGCGCATTTTTAGCGTTCGTACAATTCACAATCTCGCACAATGAAGGCAGATTCACTTTCGGGTGAGTCTGCCTTTTTTATTTGCGCGAACACAAGAAAGAAAGGAATTAACAACAATGATTGCAAACCTAAAAATCGGTCCGTGCCCTAAGTGTGGAAGCACTACGTTCCATGCGACAGCACACGTCACTCAGACCTGGCTTGTTGATGAGGACGGCGAGTTCATCAAGGCCGAGACCAACTGCGATGAGGTGACTCATTCTCCCGATGCCGAGGACCTGTTTGAGTGCTCCAAATGCGGGGCTGAGGTTCCAGCAAAGTATGTGTACAGCGAATGATTTCGCGACTACTTTTGCAAAACCATTCGTACATACCATCGTCAAGAAACAGGCATGACCTAACGATTTGTTAGGGTACTATTGGAGGTAAAATACTATGAACAACCGTATACCTGAAGTCTTTTTGTCCGAGATGTTCGGTGAATTGCGCATCATGGAGGACGACAACAGATTTTATTTTTGTGCCGCAGATGTTTGCTCGGCGTTGGGCTACTCGAACCCCAGCCATGAGCTGAACATACATTGCCGCCACGATGGCATCAAGGCTGGCAGAGCGGATGTGAACGGCGTTCCCCGCATCATCAAGTTCATCTCGGAAGGCAACGTGTATCGTCTAATCTGCCGCTCTAACAAGCCCGAGGCAGAGCAGTTTGAGACCTGGGTCTTTGACGAGCTCCTGCCCCGAATTCGCCAGACTGGCGGCTATGTAAACGACCCTGTGGTCTTTGTGGATAATTGGCTCCCAAACACGGACGCCAAAACCAAGGCTTTGCTTGTCAATTCTCTGGAAGCCGTCAAGAATCAGGACAACATCATTGGCGTACAGCAGGAGAGCGTCGAGTTCCACCGTGCAGTGAGTGCATCCGTGAACAGCGTCGATTTCGGCGAGTTTGCAAAATGTCTTGCCAACGACCGTATCAACATCGGCCGCAACCGTCTGATGGCGTGGCTGCGCAAAGAAAAGTATATTGACTCTGCAAATGTTGCTTACCAGCGCTACATCGACCAGGGAATCTTCGAGGTTAAGGAAACGGTGTACTATGTCGGCACCACTTACCATACATCGCGTAAGACGCTGATTACTCCCAAAGGCCAGGTGTATCTGGCCAAAAAAATATCCAAGGGATACAAAGGCTGATTTCGCTTGACCGCGCTTGCGGATTGGATAAAATCAGTCTTGTACGATGGATACCAGCAAATCCATAGTTATTCACAACCTGTAGCAGAAAGCAGACTCATCTTCGGGTGGGCCTGCTTTTTTTGTTTACACGAAAAAGAAAGGACCGATTTTATGAATTTTAACCCTAATAACCAGAACACTCTTCTCACAAAGAAAGTCGCAGCACTATACGAAGCGATGCAGAAGGCTGGTGATAGCGACCTTGCCTTTATGGTCGTTGACAGTCTCAACAGTCTTGCAAACCATGCCAAGTTCTTAGCAGAACAGGAAATCATGATTCAGCAAGCTCGTATCACGATGGATGCTGCAAGCTACCGCATTTTTTATCGCAGCGTCGATTCTGCCCGCATCAATCTGCTTGAGAATGCAACTGCTAATGTCGCTTCGCTCAATCGACTGTGCAAAAAATATAACACGGAACCGATTGCTGGAGATGTGGCAAACGCAATTGAAACCGAAATGAACTCCGGCAACATGTATTCCCTTGCCAATTCTCCGGCCTACGCTGCGTTCGCCAAAGAGGTTCTCAACACCTATTATACGACCGGTTCAGCCGGAAGCATCTGTAACAAGTAAATCAATCCAAACCCTTTACGGGGTCCACATTGCGGTGGAGGCAAAAGCCAAGAGCCGCACGATGACCCCGCGTTAAGGGGAGAAGTATGAGTATCAATCTGAATAGCCGCAACAACACCCTCTGCTGCAAGGTCAACGACCTGTACACCGCCCTTATGGCCTCTGAACTGCTGAACGACTGCGTTGAAGACGTTGTCGAGATGCTCAAAACCTGTGTTGACTACGTCAACATAGTGACGAGCCAGGAAGTCCAGATACAACACGCACGCTTCACGATGGATGGTGAAGAGTTCCGACAGTATGTCATGGGACTTGACCGTCATCGTCGAGCGCTGCACGAAGGGTTGATGGCTCAGGTGAACTTTGCCAATCGTCTGTGCGTGAAGCTGAACACACCTGTTCTTGCCGAACAGGTCACGGAAGAGGACCGCGAAACCTACTTTGCATTCGCAAAGGAGGTCGTCGATTCCTATTTCGGCGAAGCTGCGCAGAACGGACGAACGTCATAGGGCACCGTTGTTCTTATCCGCTTTAACATCGCAACTATGGAGGTATTTATTATGTCTGATAACAAAGAAACTATCCGCAAACTTATCGAAGCTAAAAACCGCGAGGCGAACAGCTACGAAGACCGAACTTGCTACAATGCCGCCTACTGCTACGGCTATGTAGACGGCGCAACTATGGCACTAAACACCTTGAGCAGTGAATCTGAGTACAAAAAGTGCTATGTTATCCTGTCCCATTATTCCAACGAGGACATCGGAACGTTTGATTCCGTTGCTGTTTGCGGCAAGGTGTATATGAACCTTGCGTCGGCTAAAAAAGCGGCCGATGAAATGCTTGCGGATGATAAGGAAGACGGATGCCACGGTAATGCCGTTCCGTACACTCTCGACGATTGCAAAGAATTCGATGACCTACCACTGTACATTGCAGGTGAGTGGGCCAAGGATGATTTTGAACACTATCACAACTTCTACGCCGTATTCGAGCAGAACATGGCGTAAAAGCAAAACACTGGAGGTGCTCTTATGTTCAAGGTTTTAGGCGGCATTGGCCGTTCCGTTCCACTTTACAATGGCAAGGCCAGAATCCTTGTCAAGGCAATTATCCCGGCTGCGCCAAAGTGTCTTGATGAAATGCAAAGCATCTGTGAGGCAAACGGCTGGAAATCCGTTCTGGATGAACACGGCAACTTGGTCGTTTTGTCTGTTGTTTCCATTGACGCTTATCGACTGTCTGACAGCACCTTGATGACCGCATATCTGCGCTTTGCAGAAACTGCGGCTCAGAAACTTACGGGCTGCAAAAATCGGTATCTGGTCGCTGGTGTTGTGTCTTACGATGCAGCCGCATAAGGAGGTTAACATTATGAAATATCACGGATTTGATTCACCCCTGGATTGGTCTCAGCATCTTATCCAGAAAGCAGACAAACACGAATATGAACCGTCTGAGCCGGGGAAGAGAGTCGAGGCTTTGCTCGAAAAGCTCTACCTGCCGCAGAATTCCTATTCCTATGCAAGATTTCCCAAATGGTTTGCGGATGCCGCTGACAAGGGGACGGAAGAGGAGCAAGTTCGATATGTGATGAATCATCTCTGCCCGAACCTGTACCACTTCTACGAAAACCCGACGCAGAAGGACTTCCGTTTGGGACCCGATGCCGTGAACCTCATGGTTCGCCAACATATGTGCGAAAACACGCAGGCGACCATTCTGAACGAGGATGGTTCTCTCTATCAGGATGGGGTCCATGATACCCACGAAGAATTTCTTCTGCTGACGTTGTTCTTCGAACACGAGTTTAACGAGATGGATATCCGGTGCGCCCGCGTATCGTATACCTCATCGGACACTGAAATCAAAGCCTGCTTTCTGCACGCAGTTCACAAGCGCTTTGGCTTGATGGACCCGGCAGCAGAAAGGCTCTGGCTTAGCAACAAGTCTAACAAAGTTTATTTGCTTCAGACGATTCACGGTATCGCTTGAGCACAAATCAAAGGAGTGTAAAACTATGAAATCTAATACTATTCGCAACGACTACGCTGCGGCACGAATTTCCGCTATATCCGCCATCATCGCAGCGGAAGCAATCGGAGTCACCCTACTTCTCATTCTGATTCAGTCTCTGCTGAAAGCTGTAACTCCGCTGACGTCGGAATCCATTCTGATGTTGGTCCTGGGTTCTTTTGTCAGGACCGGAACCACCACATTCTGCATTTTCGGCGTGGCCTCTGCGCTGGCTGCCTTGTATGTATCGGCTTGTGCGACAAGGGAACGGTATTTCTACATCGAGAAAGACGAGCTCAAGTTCATAGCCAAAGCCAAAGAAATGTTCGGCTGGCTGAAAAATTCTAAGCCCGCAATTGGCTGCTTTGCAGCAGCAGGAGCGTTCGTGATAATGGCGATATCCCTAATTGCTGATATCGGTATCTTCGATTCCGGTCTCAGCCACGAAACACTCGGTGCTCTCATCAATGTTGCGGTTCTGATGCTCCACATCGCCGGTGGCTGTATCGTCGCTTCGGTGACTTGTGCAGTTTGGGACAGCAATAAAATATAAAAATTCAGAATTTCATTATACTTTTTATTGCAAAACAGGTATAATGAAAGAAAGGAGGCAACGATGTCCACAAAGGACATTGCCGAGAAACACTTGTTCAACCATGCTGAGATTTTTGCAGACATCATCAACGTTCTTCTCTTTCATGGAAAGCAAGTTGTCAATAAAGACGACTTGAAAGACAGCAAAGCAAGAACGCAGCTTAAAATCGATGGTGGCCTGCATGAGCAGGAACGAGATGTTGTCAAGTACTGGGAAAAGTACGGTGTCAAAATCGCGCTGCTTGGCCTTGAAAATCAGACGTATGTTGATGACGATATGCCCTTGCGTGTCCTGTCCTATGACGGCGCAACGTACAAAGAGCAGGTTAATCAACATTGTGGGGCAAAGCGAGTTGCAAATAAAGAACCCGTATATCCATGTATCACCTTGGTACTGTATTTTGGAACCACACACTGGGATGGCCATAAGAATCTTCTATCATGTTTCGATTCAGTATCGGAAGATTTGCAGCCGTTTCTAAACGATTATCACATCAATCTGTTCGAGTTGGCATTTCTCGACGATGAAGCACGTTCACTTTTCACAAGCGATTTTCGCTATATCGTCGATTATTTGCATCAGGTACGTGTGAGCAAGTCGTACAAAGCACCAGAAGGTGATGTACAGTACGCTGATGAGCTAATCAAATTTCTTGCAGCATTTTCTCACGACCGAGTTTTTCTCGATGCCGCAAATCATCACTACGAGGCAGGGAGGCCGATAGCAATGACGGATTTGATTGGCAATCTGATGCAGGACGAGCGAATCGCTACGACTGTTGACCTTACAGTGAATATGATTCGCGCAACAAAAACATCTGTCGATGACGCACTCAATTTACTGGGCGTACCCAAAGACATGCGCGCATCAGTCGCCAAAAAAGTAGCCGAAAGGCTCGCCACAAAGCAATAATAGCATTTATCGCCGCTTACCTTATGGTGAGCGGCCTTTTTGTTTGAAGGCAAAACATCATCTGATTTGTCTTTTCTTGCGAATCGCATACTCTAAAATTAAGACTCACTGTTAAGGACAGACCTCCATGGGTCTGTCCTTTTTTGTTTGGAGGAATCATCATGCCCGCACTCAAACCTAAAAAGTCGCAGAAAACACTCTATCTATTTGCGGCCGTTATCGTCACTGCCATTGCTGTCATTATGGCGGAACGGCAAGGAGTCGTTGACAGCGATTATTTTTGGCATATTACCCTGGGAAAAAGTATCTGGCAAAATAAAGCTATTCCAACTCAGGATACTTTCTCCTGGCTGGGGCCGGAACTTGATTTGCAGGAAACCGCTCATTCATGGCTCAGCAGCCTGATTCTCTACGCGTTTTCCTGCATTTCCGCAAATCCCGTCTACGGAATGCTTGCGTTCATCGCAGTGACAGTCTTTGCCTACTGTCTGTTCATTGAATATATCTGGGGCAGACAAATCAAAGACCCTTTCATGAATATCCTGGCTTTGGCCCTTGTCACGCTGCCGCTCGACTGGGCAGGAAGACCGCAAAACATCGGCTTAACACTCTTTACTGTCGGATTTTATCTGCTGAACAAAGTCTACGAGGAGCCTGACACAAAGCTCCGCTGGCTGCTTCCTGTCGTGAGCGTTCTTTGGGCGAACCTGCACGGTGGGGCACTGCCGATTCTATTCGCGTTCAATCTGCTGTTTCTGGTCTTATGCTTTGCTCCCGATATCAACGCCTTCGACATCTATAACGAAAAGGGCGATTCGAAGAAACGGTTTCGTGCTTTGTTCCAGGTCTTTCTTTCCGATATTCTGGCCGGACTCCTGAATCCATACGGCATCAAGCTCTATATCTATTTCTTTGTGACAAACAATGAGACGACCAAGAAATATGTTTCCGAGTGGATGCCGAGCCACCTTGCCAATGAAGTCGTGTTTCTGTGCCTTGCCTTCTTGTTTCTGATTGTAGCCTACAAAATGAAGGTAAAGCTCACAGAATTTGCCCCGTATCTCTGCTGCCTGTTCATGACCGCAATGTATGTCCGAATCCGCAGCTATTGGGTTATCGTCATGACTCCCCTCATTTACCGGTTTCTCACTTCTCTTATCTCCGCACAGGAAAACCGGATGTGGAAAGCTGGCGGCAGACCCAACAGTTCCTGGACGGGAAACACTAAGAAATACACCGTCGCGGCAGCCGCCGTGCTCGTTCTCGTATCCGCTGTCTATGCACCTTCCATGGCCAACGACCCCGATAAGACAGGGGATTACATCACAGCTGACCTTGTCACATACATCCAGGACCTCAACCCGCAGCGGCTCTATACCTCCTACAATGATGGCGGGTATTGCATCTATCATGGAATCAAAAGCTTTGCGGATTCCAGAGCAGACCTGTTCCCGGACGATGTCATCGAAGCAAGTGTGAATTTTGCATTCATGAGCTATTCCACCGACACTGGCATGGAAGGCTGCATGAACCAGTTCAACTTTGATGCCATCCTTTTAAGGCGTTCCCAAAGCGGTCCCTGCATTGAATATCTAAACCAGCTTCCCGGCTGGACGCAAGGATATAAAGACGATTATTTCGTTGTGTTTGTGCCTTCAGAAACCTAAAAAACCTGCCCTTGACCGATATTTCCGGCCAGGGGCATTTTTTGTACATGTGTTCAGCTGAATCTAAAGTGCTGACTGCTTTATAGACACAGTTTTCGAATGTGTCAATCGACTCTGGATTTTGTTCCAGACCTGTTTTGTGTATTGTCCACAGAATTTTCTTTTATATTGGCGTTATGTTTGTAGGGTTGTCATCTAGCGAGGCTGTGCGGATTGCAGACAATGAAAGTATGGGTCAAAATCCCAATACCCGAATACATCATCAGAAGGGCACATCAATGTTGAATACCAGCTTTACAAAAACGAATACCATCTTCGGACAGGCACTTGGCTGCACTGCCCTTGATGACGCATTTGTAAAGCTGCTGAGCGATGTGAACGCTGATGGCGTGACTCAGTTCCTGGTTCGGACAAACGGCGAAGAGAAAATGAAGACCGTTGCCCAAATCAATTCCGAGTCTCTGGAAGCAGGTGTTCGTGAGCGCATCTTTGATAAAGTCAGCCCCAAATACGGGACCCCGACTTATTGGGATACATCCACCAACATCTACTTCTCCATCAATACATTCCATCCTCAGAAATCTCTGCGCGGAAAAGGTATCCGTCGTAAGGCGGATGTCGAAAAGCTGCGCATGTTGTTCTTTGACATTGATTGCCACGATGAAAACGCACCAGCTGACATCAGCGACCGCATCAGTGAACTTGTACTGGATGCCGTGAATCGTCATGAGATTCCGGATTGTGCAATTTCCAACAGTGGCCGTGGTGTTGGCTTGTTTGTGTTTCTTGAACCCTGCAACCCGAACAATCTCTCTTACGGCCTGGCCTACAGTGGCGTACATAGAGCAATTTCTCTCAAGCTGAATGAGTTGATTGAGAAGACCCGGTTCACGGCAAATGCTGAGCTGGATAAGGCAGTGCATGAAATCAACCGCGTTGCTCGTCTACCTGGTACTTACAACACCAAGGCAAAACGCTGCTGCCATTGTATTCGGGTCCCTGAAGGAAAGCCTTTCAACCTGCTGAAGCTCGCCGACCAGTATGAAGTCCCTTATCGGTTTGCTGATGAGAAAGTTGCTCCGTCTGACGCGAATTTCAACAAGACTGATGACGAAATCCTTGACTGGGCTAAAAAGCGTTTTGCGGCAATGTGCATGCGCTATCCGCATCTTCTTGACGCTCTGAACAATCACAAGGAGAAAGAAGCACGGAAAGCAAACTTCGTCTGCCGCTTTGAGCTGGCGCTTCGTTACCTTCAGGCAAATCCGTGTGGCGAAGGAAACCGTCACAACACCCTCTTGGCTGTACTTTCCACCTGCTATGACCGTGGCGGTCATCCGGATATGGATAAGGCGCAGCTCATCAACCGCACCTTTTCTCAGCCTCTCTCTGACAAGGAAGTTGCACATCTCGTTTCCACCTGCAAATATCCTTGCAAGAACTCGACAATTGAAGCACTCTCCGGTATTCCCGCGAGTGCTCTCAAGAATCCTACGGCAGATGGGAAAAAGAAAGAATCCAAGCCGAAGCGTTACGAAAAAGGTGAAATCCCGCCTCCGATTGCAAGCTCCAAGGCTGACCGTTACATGCTCGGTGTTCTCATCAATCATGGCATCATTCCCGACTACCGCATCCGGAACCATCGTCAGTAGTACGAGGCTCAGGAACGCCGGAAGCAGCGCATGGTCATCTATGACCGCATCCCGGAACTCTATGCTTCCGGAATGTCCGTCCGAGCCATTGCAAAGGAACTGAAAATCTCGGTTCCAACTGTCTATGAGCAGGCGAAAGTGCGTGGTCTTGATATCGTGGAGAAGGAACAGCAGGCATTTCGCGTCAAGAACCTGACGGCTCAGCGGCTCGTTGAGATGGGATACCAGAAGCAGAAGGTTGCTGAATTGATGGGCGTCAACCGGAACACGGTGTTCAACGCTCTGAACCGGTCCTTCGACTTCGTGTCTGAGGAAGACCTCATGCTCGTTGACAAGGCGGTCAATAAGCTCGTTGGTCACGTCACGGTTATCGTGGAGACTCCCGAGCCACAGACGGCTGACGAACTGGAAACGGCAAAGCCGCAGGAAGCTAATGAAGCTACTGTGACTGCTGAATCCGCTGAAACTGCTGAGACGGTTGCGACCGCCAAGGCTGCTGACAGTACCGAGACCGTCACTACTGAGAAGAAGGACTCTTCTAAGGATGACAACAAGCCGGACGACAATGTGCCTTTTGCTCCATTCAGTGATGCGTACAATCAGCTGTGCTTTGAACCTCAATTCCACAAAGGTTGGCACTCCGTCAAGGATGCTCTGAACAACTACGCGACCAGCTGCTGCTCTGCGATAAGTCAGCTCTGGGATGGCGTTGGCAAAGTTCAACGGCACTTTGATTACGGTCGAGCGCAGCAAGCCGCAACCTGAAACCTTTTAGTACCTTCACAATTTTATAATCTCTCTTTTGCGCGAATAGAACCTATAAAGGCTAAATGCTGGAAGCTATTTCACTTTGAGCCTGTACATTAGAGTGGCAAACGGACACACCCGTTAACGAGCGAGAACGCAAGTTTGCCGTTTTACTGTGCAGAGTTTGAAGCGAATCTCTTCCTTTTGTGCAATGCTAAATCTAATATTAACAGTCCCGGTGAGGCAAAATTTAGACTCACATGTTCGAGGAGGACACACCCTTTTAAGAGCGAGAACAAAATCCCCGAACAGGCTTCGGCTGAGGAGTCACGCTCGCAATGCCGAGATGCTGGTAGAGGATTTGACGGACCACAAATGCTGGCAAACGCTACAATATTTTCGCGTTCATGCTGTTGTTTCAAAATCACAGGATAAGTGTACCCTTTCGGAGGACACGCCCGCTTGCGAGCGAGAACGAAATCTAAAGGGACCTGACACAAATCCCGCCTTTTTGGGGCTGATAGCTGAACTGCGGACGGATGCAGTGGCCCACGTGGCGGCCATGACGGCTTTTCCCGACCCAAAAAAATTGTCGGCTGGACTGGTAATAAGAGTCCAGGAGCCCGATTTCTCCTGAAAAACGGACCCCGCCTAAGAATGTCAAACGGGTTGGCAATGTTTTTCAGGCATTTGTCCACGTCCCCTTAGTAGAGCTCTATATATTATATATAAGGGCATTGATAAGTAAGAGAGACTACTAGATTTGAGCTGAGAAAGATTGGCTTAGAGTTAGCTTAGGATTGCTTAGGATTAGCTTTGAGTTCCTTGGGATTGGCTTTGTCATAGCTTTGCCTTAGAACCCCCCCTATTCCTTAGCTGCAATTTGGCGGCCGTTGTGGCTCGTTGCGAGTTGTGTCCACTGCCGTCTGGAGCGTAGCTGCCTTGCTTTTGGGCTGGTGCTTCTTTGCTCCTTTGCTCCCTGGCATTCGCGTAGCTGCTCATCCTACATCCCGGGTCTTAGCTTGCGTAGCTGCTCCATTGGGCTTCGGCTGCCTGGATTCCTTGCTTCTTGCATTTGTGTCTAAACTGCTAACAATTCGCCCTTCGCATTGAGGGCATGTTCGGCTCATGGTATAATTAAATCATAGCAGGAGGAGCTGGACATAAAGCGATATCGGTACTTGTGCATCTGCAAGGCAAACAAACCTGACTGCCAATATGCCTGCCTTTGCCGTATCGCATCTGCCAGCTTCCCACCGTGGCAGGTTCCTAAACTCTGCTGCTTGAAACGGCTGGGAACCTGTGAGTGCCAATGCGTGCGGAAGGTGATTGTGTGAACAGCAGCAGGATTCTTGAACATCTCGATGCCTGGCAGGGACAATGCCTTGTCTTGACCATTGTGGTGATTCTTGCTATCGAATGGCTTGGCCGGAACTTGAGTCTCTGGCTTGTCATGAAAGCGTTCGGCACTAAGACGGCAAGGTTCTACGATACCCGTGTTACTGCAATCGGCGTTATCCACCACGAGCTTTCCCATCTCCTGGTTGCCATCTTCACCGGGGCTCGAATCGATGGCGTGAAGCTGTACAAGATTTTCCAGAAACAGGATGACGAAGTCCTCGGCTATGTGAACTACACGCCACGCGGCCTTTATCCGTTCCGCTGCATCCAACAGACCCTCATCGGCATTGCACCGGGAATCCTCGGCATGGTTCAGATTTGCACCATGAGCCAGCTGCTTCTTGGGTTCTGGTCGAGTCTTGGCAATAACTGTTTCAAGCACCCGGCTCTCTGGATTCTCGCAATCGTCATGAGCCAGATAGCATATCATTCCTGCCCGAGTCGGTACGACATCAAGGGGTCGTGGTTCTGCATTGGTCTTGTGGTCTTTGCATTCTGTCTGTTCCGGGACAATATCTTTCCCACCTGGTTTGCCTTGCAGGTCATCCAGTGTGTGGCGTTCGCTGTTATCCTTGCATCCGCTCCCGTGATGCTCTTGAGCGTTATCGTGATGGCTGCTAAATTTCTAAAACACCTTGTCTTTGCTGGAGGAAGAAAAACCTTTGAAGTTTGACAAACTCTATCTTCGCGTTACGGCTTTGCTGAACGGTCTCGAAGTTCACTACGACTATGTTGTCAGCCCTAATATCGATGATTTGACCGACGAAAAGGCTGACCTGATGAAACAGGAAATCTCGGAATCTCTGCTCAAAGACCTTCCGGCTGGTGCCAGGATTCTTCGCACCGAATTCGTCCCGGAAACCGAGATGATTGCTCCGGTTTTCGACGGAGACCGGGTCACTCCCTGGCGGTTCCTCGATTACATCGCGGACGGCCTTACTCCTGAACCCGACATGAACGGAAACCTGCATCCGAAGTTCACCCCGCTCGCAGTTGTGCGCGTGATGGTGGACGAGGATGTTTCGCTGATTCAGCTGGAGGAACGGGAACGAATCCGTATCATGGTTGGGAACTATGTCATGGAATTGACTCAGGGCCCGATTTACACCATTCAGCAGGTCACTCCGGACGATTACTGGCGTATCCTGAAAGGCATCGGCGTGATGCGAAACTTCCCGACCTCTCAGCGAATCCTCGTGAAGGTCGTCTCCCTGGAAGAACTCAAACGCTGCACGGAACGGCGCAGAAAGCGGTTCGAATCGCAGTCCTAGACAATACTGCCAACTTGCTGTAAAATTGAGATACTAAATTTCAAGTCAAACAACAAGGAGGCTAAAACTCATGTTCGAATCTCTCAAAATTGGGGAATCCGCACCATTCCTCGCAGGGCTCCCGGAAGGATGCTTCTTCGAGTGCGATGGGTCAGGACTTGTGCTGATTTATAATTTCTTTCATCCCTCTCAGAAAGAAATTGAGGCATTTAAGGCCGATGCTCCCGGTGAAGTCCGTTTCGTGCGCGTTGGCGGCGTACTGTTCATTCTTTCCAAGCTAGGCACCCTTGAATGGATGGACAGCCCCTATGCCGTGCAGCTGAGCCGAAACATATCGTTTCCTGAAATCCCGCAAGGACAGGGATACAGTCTGCTGCTCATCTTGGCGGACGCAGCCAACAGCAAAATTATGGGCCTGCGCTATGTAGGGCTTGGGACGAAATTCTCGGAGCAGCTCCACGATGAAGTGATGGCCGACATCAATGTGCCGATTGTAAAGCCGATGTACGATGCGAAAGTTCAGCAGCTGTATGCCCGCTACACGACAAAAGACCTCGTCAAACTGAGCAAAACAAGATACAAAATCGGCGAGAAATGAAACCAGGAGAGGGGGACCAGCGTTCCTCTCTTTTTGCTTTTTAGGGAAACATCTCCCCGTCTCATCCTGACCTCGCCATAGCACAGAGCCCCCGGCCGGAAATGCCCGCGCCCCGCCCACACATGCATCGTTCAGAACGTCCGAAGAGACCTCGGTGAGCCTGGCTGCTTAATTTGCAGGCAAATACTTGTATTCTATTGCGAATCCCGTACACTGGAAAATAACATAAATTAAACAAACCTGAAAGGCGGTTTTTGACATGCTGAAAAATATTCTTGCCGTGATTGGTGCTGTGACTGTCGCTGCTGTTGCCTATGTGGCTTTCAGTGACCACGTGATTGTGAAGATTGAACCCGACGAAGAAGGCCCTGAGGACCCCAAAGAACCGGAAGAACCCGAAGAGCCTGCCAAGCCCTCCGAACCCAAGGAAGAAGGGCACAAGTTGACCTTCGATGAGCTTGTTCGCAAAATGGATGAATCCGAGGAACACCTGGCTGAAGCGGAAGCAGCTGCTGCCGCCAAAGACGACGACGATGAGGATGACGAGGACGACGAGCCGGAACCCAAAGTCGAAGAAGTCAAAATTCAGGATGACTCGACTGAAACTGAGTGACAAGGAGTAAAAGCTATGGACACTGGTACTCGCATTAACGTGATTGCTGGACGGCCCGGAGCGGGTAAGACCCGCTGGGCTGCCAGAGAAGTGGTTGAGACGATTCGCGATGTGAACAATGTCATCATCTACATCGGCTTTGACCGCGAGTTTGAGCGTATCTGCCGGATGGTCTCGGATACTTACGGCAGCAAGCCTCATGGCAAGCTCCTCTTTGCACTGCAGGATGGCGCAGGGGAAGCAATCGGAAAGGCCGTCGATATCGCCAATAACGGGGAATCCCGCATGTTCTTGGGCAATGAGGATGACAACGAGTACCAGAACAATCGGCGGATGGTTTTTGTGTTCTATGACCAGTGCCGCCACGATATCTTCAACGGCCGCCGCGACCTCCTGAGAGCTGCTGCCAGGGCCGGGGTTCATGTCAATGTCCTCTGTCAGATTTTCAGTCAGATTGACCGTGGTGATATCGATTGGCTGAACGAATACTGCACGCCGTTCGTCATCTCGAAATCCCGCGAACCGCGCCTGGCAACACAGGAAGAGATTCAGGAAAAGTATCGCTGACATCACTTGTTCCCGGAACCAACCGGGAACTTTTTGCTGAAAACCATGAGCCAGAAAGGAGACAGCCGTGTGCTTGAATATTTCTTGAAACCGCAGCTTTCTCCTTCCGTATCCGGCTTGATGGGTTTTATTCTTGGCGAACGGCCTGCTTTGAATCTAAACTCGAATTTTGGCAAGACTTCTTCGGACGCTCTGAACGAAGCTGTGGGCCTGAACAGCAAAATTCTTTTGGCCACGATGAAGGGCATCGAATCCCATCACGGACTCGTTTCATGTGATGCCATCAGGAATCAAATCCTCCTGGCACTTGGGGGTTCTGAAAAGAGCTGTACGGAAGCTCAAGTCTTAGCCAGAATCCTTCCGCTTGCATTCCTGCCGGTCTATGACATCCAGCTGCTCAATACCGTGACGGATGTCGCCGCCATGACTCACAGCACCAATGACGCGGTTCTGTGCTCGTGTATTTATGCAGAAATTATACGTCAACTTGCGCAGGGAGAAAGAAACAAACGAAAGGCCGTTGAAATGGCCGTTATAACGGTCGGCGGCAGGTATTCCGTTGCGGCTCTTGGCGAACAGCTTGACCTGATTTTGAATCCTGAAAAGGTCGAGAACAGTGGGAATATCGCATCGACTTTGATTCTAGCTCTGTATTGTTTTGAGAAATCTAAGAGCTTCGATTCCTGCATCCACATGGCAGCGCAGGATGTTGCCGGAGACCGAAAGCTCCTTTCGGCTGTCGCGGGAAGTTTTGCTGGCGTGTATTACAAACTGCATAGTCGGCCGATACAGGATGTCACCCGGTATGAAGCAGTCATCAACGGCTTGGATTAAGTGAGGAAAGTATGGCAAAGACACTGGTAATTGCGGAGAAGCCTTCGCTTGGACGCAGCATTGCATCAGGGCTTACCTGGTGGAAGAAAGAACAGTTCACTCGGCAGGGAAAAGACCGGAATACCTGGCTGGAAAGTCAGAACTATATCGTGGCATCCTCCGTTGGACATCTGTATGAGCTTATTGACCTGGATGCGTATTTTCCGGATTATGAGCCAGGGAAAAAGCGTTCCTGGACGATGGACCGACTGCCGTTCTTTCCCGACGACTGGAACTTCAAGTTCGAGGGAAAAGATAATGTCAAGGGTCTGATTCGAACTATCAACAGCCTGATGAACCGCGCAGACGTTGATAGGATTTATAATGCCGGAGACCCTGACCGGGAAGGGCAGCGGCTCGTTGATGAAATTATCCAGTATGGACTCAAAAAGCCGAAACCCATCTACCGGCTCTGGCTGCCCGATACGACCAACAAGACCGTCAAACAGGCATTTGAGACGGCAAAACCTAATGATGGGTATGCGGATTTTTCCTCCTCCGCAGAGACCCGCAGCGAGATGGACTGGCTCTTGGGAATTGAACTGACCCGGTATGCTTCCATTAAGGCAGGCTCTTTTATCCGCATTGGCCGCTGTGTCTGCCCGATTGTCGCCCATGTCATTGAACGCGAAAAGGCAATTCAGGATTTTGTTCCGAAACCGTATTCTGCCGTGTCCAGCAAGGAAAAGACGAACGGTGAAGATATTGAACTGACCAGTAAACGGACCTTTGAGGAAGGGCATGAAGCCGAAGCTCAGGCATTGGCGGACGCCTTCAACCGGGCAGGTGCGACCGTCACGAGCGTCAAGACCGAGCGCAAGACCATCAATCCCGGCAAGCTCTTTTCCATGAGCGACTTGCAGAGCTTTGCCTGTAAGGCCGATAAGACCCTGTCCCCGGCAGATGTCCTTGCTGCAACACAGAGTCTGTACGAAGGCGGATTCGTCACCTATCCGCGCACCAACAGCAGCTACCTTGCCACAAATGAAGTTGTCAAAGTGGACGCCGCCATCAAGGGCTTAGCGCAGAACGGAATTACGGGCCTTGTCAATAAGCCGGGCCTTAAATCGATTTATGACGACAGTAAAATCGAGGCTCACTCTGCTATCACCCCGACCGGTAAGTGGCCAGGGACATTGGCAGGAGCACAGAAAACGGTCTTTGAATGTATTCTGAATCGATTTTGTGCTGTCTTCTGTACAGAGGATTGCACCGTGGACCGGACCACGATTGTCATTCATTGCCATGACGAAGACTTCACGCTGAAAGGTGATGTACAGGTTACGTCCGGTTGGCGAGAATTTGAGAAGCCGTCGAGTGGAGACAAGATGCTTCCGAAACTCAATAAGGGTGATGCTGTAAACATCAATTTCCAGCTGGTCGGTAAGATGACAACGCCTCCGAAACGTTATACGGTTGAAAGTCTCAACAACTGGATGGTTGCCCCGATGCGTGGTGCTGAGAAAGAAGACACTGAGTATACCGATGCCGAATGGAAAGAGATTCTTTCTGATGCTACCATCTGCACCGAAGCAACTCGCGCCGACACGGTAGACCGGTGTGTCAAGAGTCAGTACATTTCCCTCAAGAAGGGCGTGTATTACGGGGAACCCGCAGGGTTCCAGCTGGTCGATATTATGGATAAGCTGGGCATTGTCTTGGATGTTCCCGTGACCGTGAATCTCTCCAAGCAGCTGCACTCTATCAAGGATGGAAACCTGACCCGCATTCAGGTTCTTGAATTCACGAAACAAACCCTTGAAAACATCATGTCAAAGGACGTGACGATTGAAACCGCTCAAGGAACTGCTGGCAAGTACCCGGTCCTCTGCCAGTGTCCGAAATGTGGCAGGGATGTTGTGGAAACAAAACTTGCCTATGCTTGTACCGGGAAAGGACCTGATGGGAAACGGTGCCCAGTCGTACTCTGGAAAAAGAATAAGTTTCTTGAATCGCTTGGCAAAGAGATGACCAAGACAACAGCGAAGGCTTTACTCACCAAAGGCAAAGCCCCTCTCAAGGGATGTACGAGTGCTAAGACGGGAAAGAAATATGACTGTATTCTAATTTGCGATTTTTCCGGAGACCACATTGCCTATCATTTTGAATTTGATAAGTCTGGCATGTCATTTGGCAGCAAAGTTGGGAAATGCCCGTTCTGCGGTAAGCCTGTCGCAGAGACGGCTAAGGCGTTCACTTGTACAAACAAGTCCTGTGGCGCTGCACTCTGGAAGGAATCGAAGCTGTATGGCAATGAGCTTGATGTTGATGCCGATATTGCCAAGACTCTTCTCTCCGGGAAAACCGTCGAAGCCACGATTCAGAACAAAGAGGGAACCGGCGCACAGGATGTCGAGATTGGAATTGAACCGTATACGACACCCAATGGCAGAAAATATATCGGACTTTGCATCATAAAAACCAAATAGTCGCTTTACCTCTATCGCCTGCCCATTTTGGGTGGGCGTTTTTTGTTGCCAAGCTGTGCGAATTGCGTATGATTAAGAACAGTGATACGAAACTAAAAAATCAACGGTAGAAGGATAAACACATTGAAGCTATATTTTATGAAAGTCGGGTATTTCCTGATATTTATTTTCGCAATCCTCAATTTTTTGGGGCTGAAGCAAACGGAATTCGAAATCCGGCAGCTGGATAGCACGGCAAGAATCCTGACAACTCATGCGGAAGCGGTACAGGCAGCACAAGAACAACCAACGTTGAACGCAGAGGCGGCCGCCGCTCTAACGAGAGCCGATACCCAAATTGCAATTGCTTCGTTCTCAAATGAGAATGTAGCGGGGGAAGCAAAACGACTCGCGTCTCTCTGCAACGCAAACATCAAAGAGAAGTCCATTACGGCATCGGTGTCGAATGACGCGGTTCTGGAAGAGATGGCGAGAAGACCGAATATGTATGGGCGGCTCGTGATTCCTTCCGTGGGAGTCAATGTGGCGTTGTTTGCAGTCATCAGCCAGGCGGCAGCGGATGCACAGGACAGCGCTACATATTATCCGTTTAAGAATTATATGCTGGTTGCAGACCACTGGAACCAGGGATTCTGGAAAATCAAGCGCTGCTCGGTCGGAACGAAAGCGTATATCTATCGCGAAACCTCAATACAAACGCTGACTTGTACCGGTATCTGTCGCGGTGTGAACGCTGATTATGATTTGCTCTATGAGGATGGGTCGAGTGCAACGACAGGCAGCGGCGTTATCATGTATACCTGCAATGGTTCGAATTATCACGATATCACAATAACTTTTTGGAGCTGAGTATATGCAGAAGAATAATAAAAAGATGACATGCCTTGCGGCACTTCTCATGGCAGCACTTGCTGCATTGCTGATTTTTGCTATCGTTGACGCGAACCGCATCAAGCAAAAGTTTTCAGAGCTGCAGCAAACGGTAGATTATGAGGAACGTCTGGAACCCTTGCTGTTCCATGGCGCGACTGCTGAAACTGCTGAAACTGCCGAAACGGCTGCGACAGCCGAAACCGCAATGGCTTTGGAGCCGGAGCTGAACTTCACCGCGACGAAAAGTGGTATTGTTTCAGATGACAGCTCCTATGTTCCGGTCACGCTGGGCGACGTGACTGTCTGCATCCCTGTTGCCTCTGCCGGGCAGGGCGGATGCATCGTGACGTATCGTTCCGGCAATCCCACTGCTGCAATCGGAAATTACAAAATTGCGTTGGTGGAAGGGAATACAGAAGACTCCATTGTGACTTTCCAAAATGACGACAAGGTAATCCTATCGGGGACAAGGACGATGGGAGAAGGAATGACCTTGACCGTTGCTGCTGAAGCAGAGGAAGGGCAGGAGACAGAACAAGAGGCAGTGATTGAAAAGCTGCTTGCTGATGCAGTAATCACCGATACAGCTCCTGCGACAACTGTGTTTGGAGAAACCATAAAAGACGATGTCGTAATCGAAGCGGACGATGGCTATTTGCAGCTGCAGCTGAATGATGACATTGTCTTGGCATCAACTTTCAATTTCAATTTTGATAAAAACGCCTTCTCTAAAACCCTGAACCTTCCCGGTGGACTCACTGTTCGATACGGGAACGTGCAGGACAAAGAGACCGGGTATATCCCGTTTGTCTCTACGGTAAATAACCGCAATATCAAAATTCTTGCAACCAGTGTAGAAGCGCTGCAGGGATTCTTCCAGGGCTAATACGTTCTGAACCAATCTTTCACTGAGCCATCTGCCCGTTTCGGGGGGTGGCTTTTGTGTTGGCACTTTGCTTGCCAGTTCTTGCGATGCTCGTATCATTAGAAACTGAATCAGTATTTTTTGCGGGGAATCGGGTGAGGAGAACCATGAAAAACAACGGAGAAAAGCTTGAAGGGCTGATGATTGCGGCGATGCTGCTGATTTTTGTCACAAGCATCTGGGCGTTCAGGGACGCTCAAAGAATGCACGAAAAGTTGGCGGAGAAGGTACAGCAGACGCCGGAAACGGCTGAATTTGCAGAGTTTGTATCTCATTTATTGCCAGCAACGCCGGAAACGGCAGAAATCACTCCATTTGATGCAAGTGACCCGCACATGAATCTTGTTGCAAGCAAAGAAGGACTCAAGCTGACTCTGAATTCCTGCGTGCCATTAACTTTGGATAATACGACTGTCTGCATTCCAATACAAAGCATCAGGGAAAGCGACCTGGTATCCTATCAGACACAGGACCATACTGCCTGCGTTGGGGCCTATCATATGACTCTTGTGAATCGCCGCAAAGAGGAGGGCGTCAACTTTCTTCTGATAAATGATTCCGCCTTACTGTCGGGGACAAAGAACATCAATGAGGATACCAGCCTTGTCGTCACGGCACTTGTCAAGGTGAATGAAGAACAGCAGCAAACCAAAGTGATACAACAGCTTTTGGATGGAGCGGTTCTTTGCAATGTCGCACCGACCATCACATTTTTTGGTGTCCCGGTCAATAGCAATTCAATGATTGAGGTTGATAATGCTTTTGCCAAAATCGAAACGAATCAGGGCAGGGTGATTATCACAAACTCGGCCACCATCAAGGAATCAAACCCTCTCGATAAATATGTGCTTCTGCCATCCGGCATTGAAGCCAAGTACAACAGTACTGCCAGAACCAGGTCCGGGGATATTGTTTTCGTGGTTGAGCAGGATGGGTGCAGATATTATTTGCGGGCACCAAGCGTTGAACAGCTGCTCGGCGTGTTTGGCAATTCTGAATCTTAATCAAGGCTTTTGCGGTTGCAACGCCTTGCGGAACAAGTACAATAATAGTTGTACGATAGATACCAGCAATCAAAAGGGCATTCCTCCTTTCGTGCAATTCACAATCCGCATAAGAGTGGACTTTCTAGCAATGGAAGGCCCACTCTTTTTTGCGTACGATGAGCATTTTCTAGTGCATTTGTTTGCGAACATGCTATAATATAGGAGGTATAAGACATGGACAGTCTTAATACCGTCGGGCATGCCATCAACAATGACAAGGTGAACTTGGATGCTGGATGCAAAAGCTTGCTTGGCTGTACACCTGTTGCAGCTTTTATCGCCAAAAATTGCATTCCAGAATTTCATGATATGGCTCTTGATAAGATTCAGGAGTTTATTGTCTACAAGAAGGCCAAGAGTGAAATAACGCCGGAGGAATTGGCTGAAATCCAAAAGTCAAACATCCCTCCAGTCGAAATTAGCTGTCATCCTGTTGAAGACCTGCCCGATAAACTGAATGAAAAGAACGTAGAATCCAAAAGCGTAAATGAGGGAACAATATACTACGATGTGTTGTTCGATATTGGTTTGCCTGGCGGTGAAGCCAATCGAGTTATTGTAGATATTGAAGCCCAAAACAAGTACAATCCTGGATATCACATGCTGAAACGCGGAAGCTTTTATTCTGGACGGATGATTTCTGCACAAAAGGAATCTGTTTTCCACAACTCGGATTATGATAAGCTGCAAAAGGTATACAGCATTTGGCTGTGTATTGACCCGGATGAAGAAGTTCGCGGTGTTTGCAACACTTACTCGATGACTGAAACTTGTTTAGCCAAAGAGTATCATTTCCCTAAAGAGCAATATGACAATTACTGCATTGTTATGGTTTGCTTGCAGGATAAAGAGTCCGATAATGACATGGTACGTCTCTTTTCTTCGGTATTCGATAATGAAATGCCTGTAGAGAAGGAGTTGCAGCTTGCAACCGAATGCGGTCTGCCGGTTACAACTGACATCAAGGAGGGTATCAATCAAATGTGCAATTACAGTGACTTTGTCGAGCAGCAGGGACTCAAAAAAGGCCGCGAAGAAGGGCATCTCGAATCTCTTTCTGAGAGCGTTGCGAACCTCGTTCGTTCGGGACATTTTTCCATTGAAGCAGCGCTGGACATTTTGAAGGTGTCTGCTGATATTCGCTCGACTGTTAAAACTAACGCTGAAAAAGCCTTAAACAAATAACAATAAGCCGTTGCCTATGCTGGGGGCAGCGGCTTTTTCTTTTTGCTACGCAGTGCTGTCGGCCTCACAAATCTCTTGCAATATTGTGCGAACAGCATATCATAAAAATTGTACGATAGATAACAGCCTTTTGGCCCAATGCGTACAATTCATATTCTGCAGCTAAATTAGCAGACTCACCAATTCGGTGGGCCTGCTTTTTTAATTGCAAGAAAGGAGCACCGACAATTTTTGTCAACCGTTTCCGAAAAATAAATATCAATCAAGAGAAAGGAAAAATTGTATGTTTAACGCAACCTGCCTAATCAAGACCGATATCGATACCGTGAACAAGTGTATGGGGCAAAATCCCTACAATCCTGAGACTTTTCTTCAGAACTTTGCGTCTCGTCTGACATCTTTCGACGACCCTCTCCTCAATATTTACCCAACATCCGAGATTGCAGGAAACATCGAAGACGAGGATGTTATCCTGGGCCTTCGCGAACCGCAAAAACTCATTGAATGGGCGAAAACCATGAAGGAACGTGCGCAGTGTATGGCAATGGCTGAGTTCAGTGCAGCATTGCAGAAGCATAAAGCAGAAGGCATCGATATTACAAAGACGATGTATACCTGCCTGCGCTCCATTGAAATGGATTCCAACGAATCTTATCTTCTTCGCTACGCCGCTGAACTGCTCGACAACCATCCAAACCCGGAATGCGGTGAGCTGTTTTATGACGGCGACTCCTGGAAGTGTTTCCCAAACGGTTTTCAGCTGAAAGACATCGAAGCTCATGCTGAGGACTATATCGTCATTCCGGTGTTGTTCTGTGATGACTGATTTGACTGTGAAAGGAATTTTATGGACTGGAAATTTATCATGTGTCTGCTCGTTATGTGCTCCACCACCATCTGGAAGCTTCTGGAAATCCTCACCTACGGTGAGATTCAGGTCCGGCAGGTGGATGACGTCATGACGTTGTATATGGCTTTCACCATCTATGCTGCCTATAAGGCTGGCATGGCAGTACAGGCTAAAAGGCAGAAGCAAACCGAAGAAAAAATCGCAACCACCTCTGATAAGCAAAAAGGAGAATGACTCTATGTATCAGCTGCAAAACATCGATTATCTGTACCGTATCTCGACTATGACCGGCTCGTCCAAGCTCGTTACCGTTCAGGCGGACAGAGACTCCCATGACCTGAACGATAAGCATTTCGTGATGCTGAATCTGTGCCGGGCAATCGTGAATTTCGCCAATGAAGGGCACGTGATTTCAGCTGTGTATGAACTGGAACCAGATGGGACCTCCAAGCGGGTTGCCTATCGCGGATTGCCGGAATACCAGGAAGCACTCAAAGACCCTGAACCGGATGTGATTGTTGCAAAATTTGCAACGAACTTTTCGTCCGGCGCTTCGTTTGCCTCGAAATGCCGTGTGAATCAAAAGAGCCGTGAAGTGTTCGACATTGAGGCTTCCGGGACTCCTTCTGATAATGATGATATTTCTGAGCGCCTTGTTTCGCTGGATGACGGCGAACACTGGCATCAGGTTCACTGCATTGATGATATCCTCGATGAATACGACGATGATATTGACAATGCTTTGGATGCTCTGTATTCCATCGAAGCTCACGGTGATATCGACGGGGACTACTGGTGTACTACCACCGATAAAGACCTGAACCGGACCATTCGTGAATGCCGCACCGAAATTCTCGTTGATGCGCTGCTTGCTCGCGGCTCTGAGGCGGTAGAAGAATTTCTCGGCTATCCCGTGAATATGTCGGAAGCCGAATGCGTGCTCGAAGAATACCTGAATAACCTGTCCGATGAGGATTTGGCAAACGCCTTCTTCGAAACTCTTTGAGTTACCGCACTTGCGCAGATGTGCGAACAGGATATTATAAAAATTGTACGATAGATACCATCTACTAGGCGCGTTTTGCGTTCGTACAATTCATAATTTCGCTTGAAGGCGGACTTCCCATACCGGGAGGCCCGCTTTTTTTGCGTCAAATACAATACAGGAGGTAAATACCATGTTTAACATCATGAATCTCAACAACATCGAAAACATTTTCTACTGGACCGACAATAACGGTGCTGTTTCTCTTCCCGGAGATACTGCCCTAACGTATCGAACCAAATCGGACCTTCCTCGGTTTGTGGCTGCCGTTTATGGTGCGCTGAACACCGATAGTGGTGTTTCAGAACGTGTTGTCACCCTGAACGGTCACTGCGGTTTGCTGTTGGATGTACTCTACGATAAGGACTGGGTATCGGAGACTTTCTCTAATCTCAACTGTGAGATTCCAGACGAAATCATCATGAACCTGTTCGGCGCTGCCTTGCCGTGTCTGGCACAGACAATGGGGAATGACATCCGTGCCTTACTTAATAAGACGGAACATTGTTCGAACTGCCCCGACCTCAGAATTTTGGTTGGCCAGAATACGGATAAGGATGGCCATGAGCTTTGTTTCTTCATTCCCTTTGGCGGCACAGAGTTTGACCATGATGAACGAATCAGGTGCGCACATGCGGTTCGCGTTGTAGAGAATTATCTAGACAATGTGGCTTATGGCAAAAAGGTAGAAACATACATTCGTGGACTCGTTGAAGCTGCCAGTATTGACGGCGCTATTTCTGAAAGCAACACGGAGGTGTGAGCTATGCTTATCAAGAATATCAAGTGGGATACGGACGGCGACATGGAGGCTCTTGCCTCCTTACCAATAAAAAGGGTGCCGTAAATGTAGAGTTCAAAGTACCTGCAAAAAATGGTCAAAAATCTGCAAGCCTTAAAAAGCTTAAAATCGTAAAGACGACAGATTCCATGCATTCTGCATGGGAAAAAATATCTTAATCATTTAAAGAAAGGAGTAGCAGGGTATTTGTGCTAACTGAGTACACTTCAAATTGCCTCTTGGTTAGCGCATTCCTCACCGCCTAAGTCGCAAGCGACTATAGACGGTGTACCCTGCGCACATAATTTGATGAAATGGAATGTATTTTGTAACGAAAACGCTCCTTATCGTATTTATTATCGTCAAATTGAGATTGATGGATATGAGATGTATGTCATGTTTCCATTGCCAATGACTGGCATGGAATGTGGCTGGGCAGTATCGCATGGCGCAACTACGGCAGCTACCATTCAGGAAGCGGTTCAAAAGTTTTATCCCTTTATGATAGAGTATATCTGCGATAAAGAGGATTCCGACAACGATACGCAACAATACATTCTCAAAAACCTCAATTCTCTTGGCAACTCTGTGGATTTTTGGGGCAGGAAAAATGACCGTCAACATGTTATTGACGGCATGAGCACAACGCAGAAATCGCAGCTTTTATGCTATATTCTGCGAAATCATGAAGCCTTTGGCAAGATGACTTGCCGTGACTGGAAGAATTGGCTGCTGGATGACGCTGAACCTCAGTTTGGTATCTGGTTTTGATGGCATTAAAAACGGCAGGCAACATCCCGGCCCTGAACAACAAGAAGGACAAGAGTGCTTCGTTTCCGGTCGTCGTGCATCGGGAAGTTTTACCCTCAAAAAGCTAGACGGCACGCGTATTTCCAAAGGTGTAACATTTAAAAAATTGCGGCTATTAGAGCCTGCAACAAATTATCTAATAGAAAGGATGTGAACGGGCAATTCCTCCCACGACTAAAGTCGCGGGTCTCCTTGCCCTGATTTATGAAAGCTGAAATTAAATTTGCAAACACAAGCAATGGACCCAAAGCCTTTGTCAAGACTTTTGACGATGATTGGACTCCTATGAGCACGCCGCTCAAGGCATACAAAAAAGACATGCGCAGTATCAAGCCTGCAGGTAACTACGAAGAAGGAAAGGACTACATGGTAGCCGTCAGCCCTTGGGTTCTTGAAGCATTTCTGAAAGCCAATCAGATTGATTATGTTCAGCTGATTCGCGGCCAGGACCTCAAGAATCCGCCCGTTGGCAGCATTCGGTATGCGAACGAGAAGGAAGTCGTCTGGTACGAGTATTCTTCCGCAACCACCACACGCCGCTGCACGGACTTGTCCCGCGCAAAAAGCTTTGTTCAGGAATGGGTCAATCTTGATTGTCCTACACTCAAACGCTTTAGCACGAATCAGAAAGTGCTTTCCGTGAACGGCTTTGGCGCTGCGGTTCCGCTGTTTGAAAGCCCGCTGGTCGATACCTCCTATGTCGATACTGTCATCGCAGACGATATTGAAGACAAGGAAATCGAAGGGCTACGCAAGCATCTGAACCCGGATGGCGTAATCTCGCAGCTGCTGAACAATGTTCAGAAAGCGAGAGCCGAGAGGGGAATCGATGAAGTGGAAAGCCGCGTCAAGCAGGTCGAAACCCAGATTCGCCTTTTCCTGCGCACTCCGGAAATCGAAAACGAAATCAAAGACATCGAAACTGCTCATCTCAATGAGGAGGGCAGCTTTGACTGTGGTTTCATTTTCTGGTATCCGAAAGCTGATTCTCAGCTCGAAAAGGACATGAGCCTGCTGGTCGGTGCCAACAGGCGCAAGCTGAGCTGGCTCGATATTGCGGTTCCGACTTTCAGCCAGAGCATCAATGTTCAGAGATATGGTGCAGAACTTATCAAGAAACTCGTAAAAGAGCGTCTTGGCATTGAACTCTATTATCGTTCGGAGCTCGACTAATATGCCTGACATGAGAATTTCATTGATGAAAGGGGAGACAATCCCCAGAGATATCAAGGGCCGCAGAATCATTTGCTGCTTTTGCAATGACAAGGGGACTTGGGATACCAAGACTCTTGAGAAATTTGCAAAGAGATTCCCGGAAGCAAAAGAGTGGTACTTACATAAGCTGCCAGAACAGCTTCGGTATCCCGGTCAGGTTCTATTCTGTCCGGGCAATAACGAGAACACGATTGTGGCAATTATGATTTGCAGTACTGAAACAGCCGACAAGTACGGCTCGAAAATTCAGTTCCCGTATCTGTACGGGTGTCTCTTGCAGGCGATGGTCAAGGCCAAACAAGCTGAGACTTCCGTCATCGTATCAAAGCTCGGAACCGATATGGTCGAATGGCAGTGGAGAAAACTTATTTGGATTCTGAACCATGCGGCGGAAATGAATGAAGGGGTAACGGCAATCGCAGTTTCACCCTATGATTTGTCTGATGTGTTCGTTGAACCCAAGAAGAAGAAGTCTACTTCCAGAAAGGCAAAACCCAATAAAGATTTGGAAGATTCCGAAGAGACCGATAGCGAAAAGGATAACTGGGATGGTCCGCAAGAAAACGGCAGAGACCTACAGCTCAGCATGCCTGATGAAAAAGAAGACAAGAAATATAGTAAATACGATAATTTGCGCTAACTTACGAGCTCCTGCTGTAGTGCGGGGGCTCTTTTTTTGTTGCCTTTTTGTTATTCTTTTGTTGTTCTTCCACAAAAAATCATTTTTTGCTTTTTAGGCTTTCTTTTACTTGCCCATCCGTGCGAATCAAAGATAATAAAAACAGCAGCCTAAAAGTGGCACTAAAAAGTAGCAATCAAGAAAGAGGTTATAACATGGCAACTAAGTTTTATCTTGCCGAAATTCCGGATGATTTTCCGGCAACCAACGTCAAATTTGAAAATATGACCAAGCCACTGTTGGCAATTCCGGCCAAGATGGTTGATGGAAAGCCGATTACGATTGTCGGCTACATCGATGCTGGCCAGAAAAAATACAAAGCAAACGATTACGGCTTTGTTGAGTTCAATGACAACGGGGCCGATTTTGCGCAGTTCAAAGACGCCAATATGGATACTCGGTATTCCGTGAGAGAAAAGGTTTCCGGTGATATTCTCGGATACCTGCCGCTTGAAACCGGGGAACTCGTTGGCATTGTGCGTGAGAAGGAAAAGCCGATTCTTCTTCTGATTATCGCGGTGATTGCTGCTCTCGTGCTGCTCGTTGCCCTTATCACTGCAAGCCTTTATAAAATGGTGAACAAGCCCCTTGATGGCAGCGGCAGCGATGCCAGCTCCGCAAGCAGCGAAATCGTGATTGCTGACGGCGAAGCGTATGACGGGACGATGGACAACGGCAAAACCGATTCCGAGGAGATGCGATTCATCGAATTCCCGGCATTCACGACCATCTATGTGAGCCCTGACAGTACCGTGGACCTGGTGAACCCGGAAAGCAACCATGTCTACTTCAAATATACGATTCTCGAGAACGATGAAGTGCTCTATGAATCCGATTACATTGCTCCAGGCCAGAAATACGCCTGGCAGGCATCGGATTACATTACCGGGGCAGGAGAGCACGCTGTGGTGTTCTCGGTATCTACTGTCGGTGTAGATGACCAACAGCCGCGCAATGGCGCTGAGTTTGCGGTCACGGCCGTTGTATCTTAACTGGGCTGAATTGCGCGACAAGCGCATTTTGGTAAACTCGCAAGGGAGATAAATAGTAAAAGACAAGGGCTCGAATCAGCTGATGGCCTTGCACATGGCTGATTTTGTGTCCGCAATCAACGAAGGAGGTTTCTGAAGATGAAACTCGCCAAAGCTATGTCGATGGCCCTCGCTTGTGCGATGGCCGCGACTATGTGTGCAACCTCCGCTTTTGCTGCAACTTCCGGCAGCACGAAGGTTAATGCCACTGTTACCCCGTCCTACACCCTGACCGTCCCTGAATCCATTACCCTGACCAACAACAAAGGCGGGAGTGGCACCTACACTGGTACGATTCCCGTCAACGTAAAGGGCGACATCGGTGAAGGTCAGTCCGTGACCGTTACTTCCACTGCACCTATCATGAAGTGCTCTGGTTCAAAGAACGTTACGGCTTCCTTTACCGGCACTCCTAAAAAGAGCTGGACCCGTGTGGAGACTTCTGGCCAGGGCACGACTGACAACTACGGTCTGTCTGCAGTCCTGACTCCTGGTGTTTGGGAAGGCACTGCTACCTTCTCCTGCGCTCTGGCATAATCAATCCCCATAACGCAACTGGGGTATCCCGCACAAAACCGAAAAGCGGTCGGCCTCACAAGCAGGCTGGCCGCCTTTTCTATTAGATTCTGGAGGCTCTAACATATGAAAATGAAGAAGCTTATAGCAGCGGCATTGAGCTTTGTAATGATGCTTGGCATCAATACAGCCCCCGCATTTGCCGCTACGAGTAAATCTGCATCTACCGCGATTACCGCAGAGGTCGGGTCTGGGTATACAGTCACTGTCCCTGAAAAAATCGCGCTGACCAGCACGACTACAGGAACCGGCACGTATACGGGTACGATTGCTGTCAACATCAAGGGAGATGTAGCAGCCAATCAAACGGTAACGGTTGCGGCAACTGCGCCTACGATGAAAGATACAGCAGGAAACAGCGTTGCTGCTACCTTTACGTCTACCCCCAAGACAAAATGGTCACGGACTGACATGCAGGGCAATGGCACCACGAGTAACTATGTTGTTTCTGCATCCCTCACCCCCGGCAGCTGGACCGGAACCGCGACCTTTACCTGTACTTTGGCTTAAATCTTTGAATCATGCCGCTATGCAGAGGAGGGCATTATCATGAAGACATCAAAGAAAGTTCTGGCAGCCCTTCTGGCGATTTGTTTCAATACCGGAACTGCTCTGGCCGAAGTGGATAAGACTGCGACAACGGCGCTTGTTGCCGATGTGACTTCCGGGTATACGATTACGGTGCCGGAAACTGTTGCATTGTCGAAGAGTACGGACGGGTCCGGTACTTATACGGGTACAATCCCGGTAAATCTCAAAGGCAGCGTTGGCAGTAACGAAAAAGTGACGGTGACTACCACAGTGACCGATATGACCGATGCGTCTGGGACTAAGGCTCCCGTGACATTCACGGCAAAACCGAAAACGGTCTGGTCATACTCCGACTTGCTGAATGGCGGAACTACAAGCAATTATGTGGTTTCCGCGACACTGACAGCAGGCAGCTGGAAGGGTACAGCTACATTTTCCTGCACGATGTCATAATGCCAAATTCGAAAGGATGTGAAAATCTGTGAACATCAAAAAAGCGGCTGCGAGTTTTCTATTTATGATTTTTGCCATGGTATGTAATGTGTCCATGGCATTTGCAAGCTGGGGTGGCATGGGCTACAAAAACTGCGTGCTGTGCGGCGCATTGGTAACGCCTATGCCTACATATGGTGGCACACAGAAGTACACTGAATTCTACAACTGTGAAGAAGTTGAGGGCCTAACATCGAGCACAACTCAACGATATGCCCTGAAAAATATGTACGTTGTCAGCAACGCAGATGGCGTTATCTGCACAAATTGCGTTGAACGTATTATCAGCGAACACAAAGGCGGCACGGGCGGTGAAGTTGATGAATCAGTGTACATCATTACCGTTCCCGAATCAGTGACACTAAGCAATGAAAACGGTGGCACTGGAGATTATGCTAACACCGTTTCTATCAAGGCAACGGGCAAACTGCTGACAAACCAGAAAGTATTTTTTAATACCTCTGCTCCGACCATGCACCGCGACGGCAGCACCGATGTTGTCTGCACCGCCACTGCTACCACTGCAACAGAATGGGACGCAACTGCTGTAAAAGGGAAAACTGCACAAACCGATTATTCCGTGACTGCGCACCTCACTCCAGGCGAATGGACCGGCAATATGGTGTTTTACGCTTCGGTAGGAGATACCTATACAGTTGAGGTAGGAGACAATTCTGTATTGCTTTCTCCCGCTTATGAGGATAAAACTCATATTGTATTTGAATCCGATAACCCCTCCGTGGCTTCCATTAGTTCGGACGGCCATATTATCGCTTCGGCAATCGGAACTGCGAACATCACGAAGACCGCATATGACAGTACCGGGACTCGCGTCATCTATTCGTCCAAATACACCATCAATGTCACGGCGCAGATGCCGTTGATGGATGTGAGCCGTCTTGCTTCTGTATTGACGACTCTTTCCTCTCAGGGAAAAAACATCACCGTTATTTCGTTCGGCAATTATACAGTTCCGGGCAATGCAACGACCTATGACGTATCCGGCCAGGGTGACAAATCGATTGTCGCGTATGTTCCGACCGCGATGTACGGCGGCTGGTGGTGGGGCGTTCAGAATGGTACAGAGCTTCGAGTGACAGATACGAACCGTGATATGGTGGCGTTTGCTTCCGGTAACAGCGTTTGCTTCAAAAGCGGTGCGTCTGACACTTCTAGGGTTTTTGACAATATCAAGACCATTAACTTTGATGCAGTTGACACGACTCGCGTGACATCCGCTGCTTACGCATTCTATAACATGAAGTCACTGACTACAATTACTGGACTCAGCCGTTGGGATACCAGTAAAATCACGACGATGAACAGCATGTTCAAGGGATGCACAGGACTTAAAAGCCTTGATTTCAGCAGCTTTAACACCAAAAATGTCACGGATTTCTCCAGCATGATGTATGGATGCACGGGTCTTTCGAAAATCACGGTCGCGGATACTTTTGCGACAGCTTATCTCCCGACTCCGGGCTTTTCCACGGGCTTTACCTACGTGAGCAGCAAGATGGGTCTTACCATTGCCGGAAACCCTTCCAGCGCTTTGAGCAGCTATAATTTCACTTCCGATAACCGTACCGTGACATACGATACTTCTACCGCATCTGATGATGAGTCCGATAATGAATTTCCGAACGAGGATTCCGACAGCACCGTGGCACCTGCGCCGACAGCTTCGATGAACGTTTCAAACCTGGCGCAGGCAATGACGCAGCTCAAGGAATCCGGGACTGAAATCAAGGCTATTTCCTTTGGCGGCTATCAGGTCCCGGAATCGGCCAAAGTATTTGATGTCTCTGGAATCGGCTCCAGTGCAATTCTGGCTTTTGTAAAAGAAGGCGAGAACCGGCTCTACGTCACGAATTCGGCTGGCGGAACACTTGTCTTTGGTGAGGGAAACAGCATTTCTTTTGATGAAAATGAGGCATTTGCCGACATTGAAAACATCGAGTATCAGAACGTTGATACTTCGCAGGTGACTTCTGCGGCATCTGCTTTTTCCGGAATGAAGAAGCTCACCAGCATTGGTGGATTAGAGAACTGGAACACGTCGAACATCACTACGATGAACAGGATGTGTTATCAGTGTGAGGCTTTGCAGTCTATTGCCGGGATGGAGAAGTGGGATACCTCGAAAGTAACTGATATGAGTGAAGCTTTTGCCGGTTGTCTTTCTCTCTCGGATGCTTCGCCGACAGATGGCTGGGATACCAGCAGCGTGACGAACAAAGAGAACATGTTTGCTGGCGCACTGTGCGAAAAAGCACCGGAGATAGCCAATGATACAGAGAACACTGATACTGGTGCGGATTTGTCTGAGGGAAATTCCGAGCAAGCTGAAAGCAAAGCAAAAACCAAAGAGGATGAAGCCGAAACTAAAACTCCGGATTCAGAAAACACACAACCTGATACATCTACGGCAGCATAAGGAGGGGATGAACATGAAGGCTATCAAGCGCTTTGCTATGCTTTTGGCAGTGCTGTCTCCTTTTCTTTTGAATGTGTCGTTCGGATTTGCCGATACCGCTACACGGACATGTTCGGTCTGTGGGCAGAAATTCACTGTGACAACCCCGGCCGCTGATGACGCCAAAACATTCGAGGCGTACAACAAGGTAAACTCAATTAAAGGCGTTGAGTCGGATAAGAGCGCTACTTATACCGCAATTACGGATGCAAATGTCTATGCAACGACCATTAACGGAAAGCCTCTGTGCTCGAATTGTCTGAGTACGATGGGCGCTGCTACTTCTACCGGTAAAGGATTGCCGAAAACGGCTTCCACTCAGCTGCTTGCGAGCGCAACGGCGGTCTATACGATTACGGTTCCCGAAACTGTTAAGCTGACAGGCGTTGACAGTGGCCCTGGCTCATATACGGCTGACATCACCATGACTTTGAAAGGTGATGTCGAGGAGAATGCGGTGATTGTGGTATCTGTGGACGGTGGAACCATGACCAACACTGCGGGCAAAACCGCTGCTGTCACAGTATCCAATCAGACCAAAAGTAAATGGTCCCGCGCAGACTTGCTGAACGATGGAACGAGCGCAACTTGCAAAGTCTCTGCGGAGCTTGACCCCGGACACTGGACCGGCACAGCAACGTTCAGCTGTGAGAAAACGTATAAATAATTTTTTGGGAAAGGAGGAGAATGTATGCGTTTGAAAGCTGTCGGGGCAGAAATTGTTGCTACACTAATGTTCACTTGCCCTGTATTAGCGTTCTCTGAGCCTGTTAATTTGGACGACACTGTCTCGGATGCTGACGAGACGATTGCGGCGAATACATCTGCCTCGGATTCGGGTTCCAACGACGCTGTCTGGCTGAGTGCTTCTAAGGATACTTCAACTCAGGTCACAGCGGAAGTGGACAGCTTTTATATATTGACCGTTCCGGAAGAAATCACGCTGGAAGGCACAGACGGGACTGGCATCAAGACTGGTACGATTCCGGTTACTTTGGCTGGCGATATTCCTCTCAAGTGAACTGTTCAAGTCAAAACCACTGCTACGCCTCTGCAGGCGAAAGGCTCTGTAGATGTGCCTATGACCATCGCAACACCAAAGGTTGAATGGAATCGCACTGAGATGCTTGGAGACGGAACGAGTTCAGACTATTCCGTAAGCGCAGTTCTTGCTCCTGGCGACTGGACTGGCACAGTGACGTTTGAATGCTTGGTGCAATAAATGCCAACAAATCTTATACCGCTTGCCCTTTTGGGTAGGCGGCTTTTTGCTAGGTATTTGTTGTGCGTTCTGAACACGGCAGCTATGGCCTATCTTGTTTCCGGCATAAAAAGCAGACACAATATATTGTGTTTTGGTATTGCAATATACCATATATTGTGGTACAATATATCTACTGGCTCAAATGATAGCAAAGAACCTAAAGTTTGAGCATTTTCGTGTATGGCTATGAGACCGCTTCCTTCTACTTGAAGATAATATGAAATCATGTCAGCGGTTTCGCTCTCCGTCACGGCTCGAGAACATAACAATACGGCTATATATCCGCTTCCTTCATTTCTAGAAGAACAAGGAAGTCGGCTCGCATTTTTTGTGCTGCTGACTTCAACACGTTAGCGGATATGCTTTCCGTATCTATTACGTGTCTCATCCACCCGTGTCGAGTTTTTCTCGGCGCGGGATTTTTGTTTTGTTAGGAGGTCATTTGAATGCTGACTGTTTATGATTTTAACCGCGTCACGTTTGCACATCATCGCGGCATCGTACCACCCATGCCCGCACAAGAAGGGAAGAAAGCGGTGGAGAAACGCTATGTCTGTTCAGCGAACATGAAATTGATGGAATACGGCTATATTATGGCGCGAGACCTCTTTGATGCCTGCTGCAAGGCTGAATACAATGATTTCCTCAAGACCTGGTCTGCGCTGTATGACTGTGTCACGGAGGATGGCAAGGCAATTTCTCAGACTTCTCCCATCTGGCCGAATTTCCCGGACGATGCGATGAAAGCCGACCTTGTGGACCTGTATGTTGTCAACTTCCTCAATTATCTGACTTGCGGCGAATGGCAGCCAGACTTTGACCCGACAAAATTTTGCCCGGCACTGGACCGCAGCCATCTTCCTGCTGTGAAACAGATTCCGGCGTGTGATGAGGAGGAAATCTACCGCTATTCCGTACAGAGCATTACCGGGCATTCTCCTCTGTCTCCTGACGAGGCGTCCTGCGTTTTCGATACTCTGATGCATGATATTGATTTCACATCTGAGCTGATGGACCGCATGAAACCCAAGCATATTCCATGCAAGGAAAATCTTGCTCTGTATGTGTCTCGCATTATCTCTCGTCCCGAATGGCGGGAACAGGCATGCTTCAGGGATTTCAAGAGCTCTACCGATGTGCTGCGCCTGGCCGCAGCAATGAGCGACCAGGATGTGAGTCTTTCGAAAGCCCCGAAATTCCGGAACTTTAAGCGCGGTGAACGTCGTCAGCTGCTGGAACTTCTGGAACACACTGATAAGAACGAGGGCTTTGCATTGCATCCCGAAGAGTTCAAGCGATTGGGCGAACGCCTGCATCCGGGTGATTACTCTTATATCTTCAAGGAAGATTATGAGATTTTTACGAAGATTCGCAATGGTGTCAAGATTGAAACCTACAATTCCAAGCTCCAAGAACTTATGAAGAAACCGGTCAATGCTGAACTGCTTTCCGCTCACCTGATGATGCGGCCCGGTATGTTTGCCCGAAACCTGGACTTTGCGCTGCGCAACTGCTCCAATGAACAGCAGATGGAAAATGTTCTGTTCCGATTCATCTCGGTATGCAAGAGTATTGAACCGCGTGTCCTGGTCCAGCTCATCAACCATTTTCGGAATCGCAACAATCCTGTGCATTTGGCAACCGGCAAGGCAAACGGCGCTGCCAGCAAAGCTCTGGAACGGGACATTGAACCTTTGTCTGAGGATATCTGCAAACGTGTGGCACGCGATATCTTTAACCAGCTGTGGCAGGTCCTTCGCGCAGAGGACACCGAACCGAAGAGCGTGTACATCGACCCGGATTGCCATTGCAATAAGCTGATTTTTCCGGATAATCCCCGTCAGGTCACTTCCGCCGTGCGTGCTGCAGCCTGCGGCTCTCGCACGAATCTGCCGGACGGAAATGTGCTCCGTGCATTCCTTTACTGGAAGGGAAACGATGGCCCTGACCTGTGGAATGGCATCGACCTGGACCTCTCGGTTGTGTTCTACGGAGAGGAAAAAGCAAAGTTCGTGTACTACGCGAATCCCAAGGACGAAACACTTGGCGCAATCCACTCCGGCGACCGCCGCTGCAGCGGTAAGAATGGTGCCGTTGAGTATGTAGATTTCGATATCAAGAAGTGCTTTCAGAATGGGTTCCGTTATGCCACCCTCACTGTAAAATCCTACTCTGGGGAGAAGTTCTCTGAGATGGAGAACGCTTTCTGCGGCGTAATGGTTCGGGATGGCAAGACGGGTGAGCAGTTTGAACCTGCGACTGTCAAGGACCGCTTTGCTCTCACTACGGATTCTGACCAGCTCGTTATGGTCGTTATAGACCTCATGACCCGTGAAGTCATTACGGTGGATAAGAGCGTGGCTCAGTTCCGTTTGGCGTGCCGGAATGTTGTGACAGACTATGCACCTACAGTAGCAGCCTGCACCTACGCGATGCAGCTGAAGAGCCTGTCTATCAAGGAAATGCTCGGTATGCGCTATGCACAGTTCCTGAAAAGCGACGACTGGAAACACGCAAGTGTTATCGTATCTGATGAACCTGAAAAGTTCAAGGTGACGGATAAGGATACTCCTGCGCCGTGCATTGTTAGCCCCTATGACATTCCGGGCATTTATGACCTGATTTTTGGCAAGGAAAATCAATAAAAAAGAAGCTGTTCTCCTGAAAACGGAGAGCAGCTTTTTCTTTGTCAGGATGATTTTGCAAGAGAAGCGTCGGCAATATCCTTTTCGATTTCATCAAACTGATACAGCAAAAAACGCTTGCAATTTCTTAATTGGATGTCTAACCGTCTTTTGGTCACCTTTTTGTCTTTAACCATGTCGAGATAATCTTTGGCTGGAGACATATCCGGGTCAAAAAGAACACATCCCAAATTTACCTGGCACTTGGCATACAGCTCACGCACTTCACAGCAGCGGGTCATATGCTCGTCTTTACGTCTCACACTCCAGCGAGCGGAACGCAATGCACGATAGCAGTTTTGCAATGCCGTGGTGCTGTAAATCCTTTTCTCTGCAGCCATCATTTCCCTCCGACTTTTTATGAGAAAATTATACCATATATTTATGAATTGACTATGACAAAAGGTGGCAAAGCCATCAAATATATGGTAAAAAACGCGAAGGCAAGAAAAATTTTGAAAAAAGTGAAAAAATGCGAAAAAAACGTGATGTTTGTGCTTGCGTGGGTGTGCGAGTCGCAGATAATAAAATCAGTGGCTCAGAGCAGTAAGCCCCAGAGCTCCCTGATAAGGGCGAACTCATGGTGCATATCTGCGTCATCAAGTCATCACATGGTAGACTGACGGGCCTTGCGGTGTTGCAAGAATGGTCAGGCGAGGGAAGCGATGAATCCCTCATTGCTGCCAAGTACATCGTGTTTTGATGCAGTCAGCGTCGAGAGGACGCGGATATGCATGGCTTGACTTTTGACCCGATGCATGCAGGAGCAAAGGAATCAAAAGAGATGGCCTAGTTCGAATCCACTATTTGAAAGGAGATTACCCCAATGAAATGTTACAAGCGCGTTGCAAGCGCTGTGATGGGTATGGCAATGGCCGCCAGCTGCATGGCTCCTATCACCGCTTACGCAATGGAAGACACCAAACAGCCCACTGACAATACTGCTATTGCCAACCATCCCAATAACGAGACCATGCTGCACAGCACTCCCGTTTACCGCATCGGCGCCAAATCCTTCTACAAGGTGAACGACGACGGTTCCGTTGTCTACGCCGACCAGGATGCCGAAGGCTACACTGCAGTTCCTGCCGCTTATATTGCAGGCAGCCAGTATAACGATGGCGAAGAGTACGGCGTTTATACCACCAAAAAGGCTGATGGCACCTTCCAGATGCATTACGTCAAGATTTCTGACTGCCAGCAGACTCAGGGTGGCGTGAACTGGAACCACGGCACTGCTGATGAAGCTAAGGTTTCTGACGATACCAAGGCTGAGGGCACCGACACCGCCACCAACGAAGACCCGACGATGTCCACCCAGTTCTACATCTACCTGGACAACGACACCGAGATTCCTCCCGAGACTCCTCCGACCGAGGAAGAGCATCCTGGCGTGAAGACCGATGACGGCCGCGTTGAGTACGATATCACCGTTGCTACCGTGAACCATGTCAACATGAAGGCTACTGTTCCTCTGTACGTCTGCATGTACGGTTTCCGTTCCACCGGCAACGTTGTTACCCCGACCAAGGATGCTTACCAGCTGCGCAACTACTCCACCATCGACAAGAACAGCCGCACCTACATTGCCGATATCGTGAAGGTTACCCATTACAGCCGCATCTACGATGCCGACCACTCCAACGACGAGCTGTTCTCCATCGCTTACGATGCCACCAGCAAGACCTACACCTACTGGTACAGCGACCCCTCCACCACTCCGGGTTGGCAGCAGCCTGCTATCTACAAGACCCTGGCTGATGAGCATATCAACGCTTCCGGTGAGTGCTACGTCATCTACATCGATGGCGAGTGGGACTTCAAGGCCGCTGGTACTCTGACTGGCGACGAGCTGCGCCAGACTGTGAAGGCTATCGACCAGAACCATCAGCTGTCTCAGGACTTCATCATCGGTGATGGCGATACTCAGTGCAACTTCGGCAAGGCTTTCGCCGTTGGCGACAGCAAGACCGACAACTCCAAGCGTGAAGGTCTGGCCATCAAGGTTTCTGAGCTGCAGGCTGAGCCCGCAACCTGGCGTGTTGTGCCTATGAGCAACAGCGCCTTGAAGCGCGGCGAAATCGCTATGAGCATTGCTCCTGCTTCTGCAATGTACAACGCTTCTGCTATCGACCTGTCCACCTGCTCCGCTCCTCTGGACATCACCGAGAACGGCTGGTTCATCGCTGGTGCTGAAAAGGCCAAGGTTGCTCAGGATGGCGCTGGCACCGATGCTGTCAAGCATGACGATGCTCCGGCCCTGCCGCTGATTACCACCGCCAAGATTGCTGGTTCCAACGTCAACGACGCTGGCTGCACTCCTGTCGTTCGCGTGACCTACAGCATCATCCCGATGTTCGAGACTGGCGATACTCAGACTGCTACCGCAGGCGGCGTCTCCAGCAACCGCTGATAGAGTCTCCGGACCTAATATAAAGCAAGCCCAAATGTAAGGGTTGGCTGTCGAGTGACCTGCCGCTCGGCGGCCAACTTTTGTTAATAACAGCTCAGTCAAGAAATTGACGGAAAGGAATTGAATATCATGGCAACTACAATGACGACCCCTGAAAAAAATTCGAAGAAGAGTGGTAACAAGCTCCTGCATCGGACCGTTACGATTTGTGTGATTCTCCTGCTTCTCCTGTGCGTGGGTCTGTTCTTCTGGCACAATAAAAATGCTACTGCTTCCGACAACCGCCTGGAAGATTCGGTCGCTGCACAGCTTGGCCAGCTCGAAGGCAAGAGCGAGGCAGAGATTCAGGAAGAACTGAACCGCGTCGTGGAAGAGGGTACAATGGCCATCTCCATCAACGTCAATCCGGTGTTTGATTCCGGCGATTCTGAAGGCACTCTCGAAATCGAGAATGCTCCCGGTAATAAATACGCTCAGGTTGTGAGCATCACCCTGGATGATAGCGGCAAGGAAATCTACAACAGTGGACTTATCCAGCCTAACTATCACATCCAGACAGATAAGCTGTCCGAGGCCCTGGCTGCCGGTTCTTATGACTGCACCGCTACCTTCACGGCTTATGATACCACCGATGCCGAGAATCCTATCGAGGTTGGCACTGCTGCTGCCAAGATTACGATTTCTGTGCTGTCTTAACGATTCGCCCCGGTGCAGACTTCGGTTTGCCCCGGGGCTTTTTTGGAACTTGTGATGCTGCAAAGGAGGCATTCCCGTGAAACAGCTTGCGAAAGTTCTCGCGTCTTTCTCGCTGGCCGCAACGATGTGTTTGGGCGTTGGCTTTGCAGCCGATTCTCCGCATCCTGGTGAGCATGGCACGGTTGACAAGGCTATGGTCTCTGAAGAAACCGATAAGGCTTACGATGAGAAGCCGAACATGGGTACAAAATTCAATTTGTATCTTGCGCCTGACATCCCCGAAACGGTTCCTCCTATTAAAAAGGATGTTCCTAAGATGGGCGATACCGGCATTCCTCAAGAATCCCTGCTCCAGGCCCTGCTGGTAGCGGGTGGCTGCTATCTTGTGAGCGATGGCGTGGCTGTTGCTTGCAAGGGTGGACGCCGTAAACCTAAAAAGACTGCGGAACTGAAAAACGCATAAGAAGAGCCCCGGTGCTTAAAGCATCGGGGCTTTTTTGTATTAGAAGGTTTATTGCCAATTCACCGGGAATTCATAAATATCGTATTCATTCGAGTGACGGTCAACTTCGTTCTTCTTAAATGCTTCCAGACTGTCGTATGCTGTCATCGTGATGCTATATGCATGGCCGTCTACATCGACCTCACCGTTTTCATCGATGATAACATTCTTAATCCAGAAGCCGAGAACTGCGGTGCCGGTTTCATCTGACCCATCCTTTTCGTAATCGACTTCATACGGAATAAACAAATCGTTGTATTCTTTGGAGAAGTTCTCTTCGCCATCTTTCCAGGAAATCAGGTATCCAGTATTAAGCCAGCGAGGTTCACCGATATTGGTTCTTGCGAAAGCAACCTCGTTCTGGTCAGCATCAAACACAGACGTTCTATCAACATTGTAGCTGGAACTGTCTTCGAGTCTTGCGGCTGCAATGGGCTTGATAACATCAAGGACCTCAGTTGTCACCTCATCGGCAGAACGGATGTATTTGGCAGCCCCTTTAACGGGGATTTCAATCGTGTCGCGGGAAAGCGCATATTCTTCGGAGAAATTCGTGAGAGCTTTTACCTGAACATGGAGTGTGACGGTATCATCTTCACTATAATCTTTGCTCTTATCAGTGTCATCCGTGTAGTAATTCAGCATCGAATATGGACTATCAGAAGGTGCGCCATTTGTTAAGGAGAACGTCAAATCAGGAAGGGTGCCAGTGATTTTGAATGTGACTTTCCCGGTTTCGGTATCTCCGCTAAATACTGTTGCAAACATCGACTCATCGAACGGGTCAATCATCTCGGGCTCTTTCAAACCCGATACTGTGATTTCCTTGCTTGCTGCTTTGGCGGTTACTTTGTTCTCTTTTTGAAAGTAATCGGAAACCTCAACGCTCAGGGTAACGGTATCGCCGTTTGACAGGTTCTCGGATGGCGTGACCTCGTAGTTCACTTCGCCCATCATGGCCGTTTCCGTGCGAGCTTCATCCATGTCAGTTTGACTCTTGCCTTTGCCGAAAACATCCGTTCCGATTTTATTGTAATCGACATTGACGGTTGCAGTTGCCTGACCATTCAACCCATCGAATGTGACATCCGCATATTGCAGGAAATCAACAGTCTTAGAACAGCCGGTGAGTGACAGTACAAGTCCTGCGGTTGCTGCTGCAACCAAAAGTAAACGCCTTAACCCTTTCATCTCAAACACTCCTTTTTGTTGGACTTCTGTTGGCGTTGTGTTGTTTTCATTATATCATGACACATATTTGAGGTCAACATATTCGCGATAGGTACAACGAATGTAAGAAATATTAGGAATTTAGAAAATATATTGTAATTTAGAATTGGTATGATGGTCAGTGGTTAGTTGCCGGATTGTGCGATTCTCATACAATAAAAATAGATAATATCGTAATTTGCGCCGTTGTGGGGTGTACAAATGCATACAGATAACAAAACAAAACTGACTTGGGTCGGGGTTCTCCGACTGGTTGTTGGGGGTATCTTCCGGCTTATCAGCATCGTTGCACTTCTAGCTGTGCTTGGAATCAGCTATCTGTTGTTTCAAAATGCAAAGCAAACAAAAGAAACGCAGAACCTCAATGTTCAGCTGGTTGAGATGCGCCAGGAAGCAGAAACCGAAGAAGATAACACGGATTGGTCTAAGGGAATGCTGGATATCAATTCCGACTATAAAGGTTGGCTTACGATTTACGGAACACAAATCTCCGAACCAGTCGTGCAGGGTGAAACAAACGAAACCTACCTGCGTACCAACATCAATGGCGAACACGCTGAAGCGGGGACACTGTTCCTCGATGAAACCACTGATTTGACTCAGGATGGCAACCTTATCATCTATGGTCACAAGATGAATGACGGGACCATGTTCGGGACTCTGGACAAATTCGAGGATGAAGAGTTCTTTGATAATAACGGAACGGTTTGCTGGGAAAGTGAGAAGGGCAAAGAGTACTATCAGATTTTTGCGCTCTTGGTTTTACCCGGATACAGTACAGCCCCTGATTTTATCGACCTTCAAGCCTGGAACAACGTTCTGGACGAAGAGCAGACTGCCGACATGCTCAACACGATTGCAGACCGTGCGTCTATCTTTAGAGGGGAATCCTTTAACCTCGAAAAGGACAAGTACCTCTTCTTGGTGACTTGTGATTACAGCATCAACAACGGCCGCCTTGTTCTGGTGGGTAGACGATTGAGCAAGAAGAGTGAAACAGAAAAAACCACAGAGGAAAGTACAGACAGTAGCGAAGAAGCTGTATCGGAAGAGGAGAATAGTGAAAATGTTGAATAATTTGGCCGCCGCATTCTCGTGACTTTAGTCGTGGGTGGATTCGCAACAAGGCCGCCAAGAAAACTCTGTCGATTCCAAGCTGTCTGAATGATATGGCTGAGCGAGCAGACATCAACTTCTCCGGGGTGTTGCAAGAAGCACTTAAAGCAAACCTAAATATTGGTTGATTGCGTTCTCACTGCCCTGCCAGTTGCCTGGTGGGGCATTTTTTTGCTTGATAAAATTTAATGTGATTTTCTGTATCGATTTGTTTGCACTAAATCAGGAACAAAAAATCATGAATTTTGATAAATTCGATTGAATTTCTTTAATTTGCAGGGTATACTATTAGAAGGAAGGGAGTGGTATTGTGCTGATTGAGTTTACTGTGAAAAATTATCGGTCTTTTCGAGACGAAGCGACTCTTTCGATGGAAGCTACGGGAGTAAGTACGTTGAAAAGTGTGCTTATCCCATATGGCGGGATGCGAATTCTGCCGGGTGCTGCCATATACGGAAAGAACGGTGGCGGTAAGAGCAATGTTATCCGAGCTTTTTGGCTTGCGGTTCAATTCATCAGAAACGCACAAAAGACACAGCATGAGAAAGCAGCTATCCCCGTTGTTCCGTTTGCATTGAATGATTACTCGGCATCTGAGCCGACAGAGTTTTCGTTTGTATATACCTTGGATGGAATCAAGTATTGGTATGCCTTTTCTGCCACAAAAGAAAAGGTATATGCTGAGTCGTTGTATCATGCACCGAAAGGGCAGAAGGCACTGGTTTTTGCTAGAGAAGGACAGGAATTCACCTTTACCGAAGAGAAGGCTCGTAGAAATCTGATTAGTCAGGTTGTTGCCGAAAATCAACTGTTCTTTTCTGTAGCATGTACCATGAACGACGTTGCCTGCTCCAAAGCTATGACTTGGTTCCGGGAGAAAATCTATTTTTCAAGAGACTATTCGGATATTCCCCGGCAGCTGCTTGAATATTCGAACGACTCTAATATGCTGAAAGCAATTTCCGATTATGCGAAGGCTGCAGATGTTGGTATCGAAGATATGAAATTCGAAATCAATAGTAAAGAAATTAACGAAGAAGCTGATTTGCCTGCAAACATTCCCGAAGAGGTTAAAGCTGCACTTGTACAGTTCATGCACGTGCTTTCTGAAACCTCTAATAATTCGGAAACACACCTCAAGATGGGGCAGGTTAACGCAACATCCATGCATCAAGGCCAAAACAAGGACGGAACAAGCCATATGTTTTCGATGGAGCTGGCAGACGAGTCTGATGGCACAAGAAAACTGATGGCCATTGCTCCCGCGATTGAGTCTGTATTGTTAAAGGGTGGCCTTTTGCTGGTAGATGAAATCGAAAAAGAACTGCATCCTGCTCTGGTAGAGTTTATTGTTGCCAAATTCCAGAGCAAAAAGACAAACCCGAATGGAGCACAAATTGTCTTTACGACACACAACACTGACCTGTTGAGCATGGAATTACTTCGTAAGGACCAGTTGTATTTTGTGGACAAGGACAAAGAAAATGGTGCTTCAGAACTCTACAGCATCAGCGATTTTTCCACTCGCACGACCGAAAATGTCCGCAAGGGCTATCTCCTCGGAAAATATGGCGCGACTCCCAATGTCGAAATTGAGGAGGTTGAATGATGGCTCGCAAGCTAAAGAAGTCCAAGGTCAGTATCTGTGTTTTCTGTGAAGGAGAAAGTGAACAGGCATATACCGATTTCCTTAAAAGTAAATTTCAAGATGTTGCGGTATTCAAGCGTCCATCATCTACCGGCTTGTTTGAGGAAGCAGATAATCGCTTTAAGAAAGACCCTAAATACCGGGATTATTCAGATGTGTTTGATGAGATTTGGTTTTTCTTTGATGTAGAAGAAAAAGATGTAGATAACTTGAGCAAACGACTGGAAATCATCAAGCGTTTGCGACGTCTTCGGAAAAAGCCACAGATTAGAGTTCGTCTGCTAATGACAACTGGATGCATCGAGTATTGGTTGATGCTTCATTACAGGTTGTTTGCCCCTCCGGTATTGACCGTTCCAGAAAAAGAACAAATGCTGCGACAAGTCATAAAAGAAGAACCTACTTACAAGAAGGGGAACTATATCGCTACGGCACGCATTGCCCAACATTATCCCACGGCAGTGAAGAATGCAGGAATCGTATTGCAGAATCTCTTAAAAGAAGGAATGCCCGGTCTGGAGGATACAGACGAGCGCAATCTCTGGCTGTGTAAGAATTGCAGAACGTTTTCTACTGTACAAGAAGCAATTTCTTTCCTTGAAAGTTTGAAATGCGAGTGATGCACCCTGTTCGTAAGGCAGGACGGAAATAATCTAATACAATTACATTTCTATCATTATAACAGCGTATAGGCTATACCGGTCTGTACGCTTTCTTTTTTGCATGAAGAACCGTCCCTCTATGAACTATACCAGCCTGTGCGCTTTCTTTTTGCCATATTTCGTCATAATCAATAAAAGCATTTATTGCTTTTTGTTAATCATGTAATTGACTTTGCAAAACAGTGTCGGTAAAATAAAGGTATTCGATAGACCGCATTAACAATCTGTGAACTTTTCGGGGTTCGTATTGTGTGATTACCACATAGATGGTATTATGCAATTGTACAGAAGGATAGGCGGCATAGAGTCCACGGCATCGTCGATGACGAAATACAAAGCTGCGTAGGGCTGACGTCGAACCTATTAGTTTATGTGGCCCCGGCACTAGACGCCGGGATGTAAAGGAGAATTGAATATGAAACGTAAGACTATCATTTTAGCAGTGGTAGCAGCCGCTGCGATGGCGCTCAGCCTGGTAGGGTGCGGCGTGAAAATCACGAACATCGCGGTTCCTGACGCAGTTACTGTCGAGAAAGGCGAGGCGGTGGTTTTGCCGGTCGCTTTCGGCACCGACGATGCTCCGGCCGTGACTCCTGAGACTGCTGCAACCGGTGAAAGCGCTGCAACGGATGAGAAGGTAGCCAAGGCTGCCGAAAAGCTCACCATTGAGTGGACCTCCTCCGATGAGAGTGTTGCAACGGTTGATGAGACCGGTACTGTTACTGCAGTGGCGGCCGGTGAGGCGAACGTTACGGCTTCCGTAAAGGACACCGACATCGCCGCGAGCACTCACATCAAAGTTGTCGTCACTCCCACCGGTGTCGCGGCACCTGAGTCTATTGACCTCGCCACTAATGGCGAGAACACCAAGGACTTGGACGCTAAGCTGGTTCCCGCAGACGCAACTGATGTCAAGCTCGCATACGAGTCCAGTGACGAATCTGTTGCTACCGTCGATGAAACCGGTAAGGTGACTGCGGTGGCCAACGGCGAATGCACCATCACAACCTATGTCACTGCGAAAACCGAAGACGCTGAAGCCTCTGAGCTGAGTGCTGTCGTGGTTGAAGCAGCAGATTCTGAAGAAGTTGACGACAGCGTGGCCACAATGCCCGAAGACCTGGCAGCAATGGATTCCGCGTTCGGCGTTGTTCCCGAGAACCTGAAAGCTGAAACCAAGGTTACCGTTACAACGAATGTTGAGGGTATTACCCTCGATAAAACGGAGGGTGTCCTTACGGTAGGTAACACTGTCACTGTCACCGCAACCGTTACTCCCGATACGACAACCAATGCCTCTGTGACTTGGTCCTCCAGCGATGAGGCAATTGCAACTGTTGACTCCGAAGGCAAGATTACGGCCGTTGCTCCTGGCACTGCCACAATCACTGCAACAAGTGATAGCAACCCTGATGCAAGTGCAGCGTATGCAGTAACTGTGCAGGCTAAAAAGGTAGTCACTTCCACGAGCACTAAGACCTCCAGTAAGAGCAATTCTGGAAACACTGGTAGGAGTTCGAACAGTGGAGCAGCGGCTGCCGCTCCGAGTAATCCTGCTCCCGTACCGGACCCGGCACCTGTCCAGCCGAGCGAACCTGCACCTGCACCTGACCCTCAGCCTGACCCAGCTCCTGCAGAGCCTCAGCCTGACAATCGAGATTACACGGATGGCAGTGGTGCAAATGGCGGTAAGGTAATCGAAGGTCGTGCTGACAATAGTTGTCCTCCGGAAGAACACGCAGTTGGTTGGTGCTAATAGTACCAAAATTCTGTAATTGGTAATATAGAAACTCGTAGTATAGAAGCAACAAGTCTTCTTGCTACGAGTTTTCTTTTTTAAAGAATAACATCTGTGTATTATAACACCTTTGCCAAAATGTGCGATACCATTAAAATTAAAGGCGAAGAAGGTGAATCGATGAAACCCATAAAACTAAAAGAACTTATTGCAACGGCTAAAGACCCTGCTACGCAGCAAATTGCCATTGCGGAGAACTATACGTTATATGTTGTCCCACTGTTTGAAGGCTTAGTGAAAGATGTAGATAAAGCGCTTGCAGAACGCATCTTGTCGGATTGGCGTGTGGAAACAGATAGTACACGCTTCATCGCGTTAGTGATTTAGTCTCTCAAAACCTGCAAGTATGTAGAAGTCTTGAGATAGCACGTATAGGGTAATCCCAAGTCCCTGCCTTGCGATGATGTAAATACACCAAGAAATGCAATATGGACAGGTCGTTGTGTTGCTTGTAGTAATGTTTGCGTTTCGGTTGCAAAATGGCTCCAAACAGTCAAAGACATTGTAAGCCCCATAATAGTTTTCTTCGTTACTGCATCCTTTACCAAACGAAGGCCGGGAAAGCCCACGATTTCAATCGTGGGATGAAAGGCCGCACCTTAGAGTTACTTTGGGAGAAATTTCAAAACAACTCTTTTTTGTATATATTCATGTGTTTGTAACAACATAGCATCTAAAATATGATATAATAGATACATGAAAAAAGATTATAGGCGCACAAAAGCAACCGTTTCTATGATAAATTATCACTTTGTGTTTTGCCCACGCTATCGGAGAAAATTATTTCTGGTGGATGGGTTTGAAGCTCGTTTCAAGGAACTTGTAACTCAAATTTGTGAGCAAAACGACATTGTGATACTGGCAATGGAATGTCATATAGACCATTGCCATCTTTTCGTGAATGCTCCGCCAACATTAAGTGCTGCAGAAATCATGAAAATTATTAAAGGAACCACCGGCAGGATACTCAAGCAAGAGTTTTTTCCTGACACGGTTATGCAAATGTGGACACGCAGCTATTTTGTAAGCACTGCCGGAGATGTGTCTACCGCTACGATTCAACACTATGTAGAACAGCAGAAAAAGAGAGGAGGGTAACTTTATGGCTTTCGGGAGCAAGAATAGCACGCCATCATTTGTATTGACATTGCCTCTTGATATAAGTCTCAACGAGCAAGACTATCTGTATAAGGAGTTCAAGAAGTGTGGTGTCATCTACAATCAGCTTGTGAGTGCGACTACAAAAATGTGGCATCAATTGCGCAAGACGCGCAAGTATCGTGAGTTGATGGCAGCTATTGCAAAAGCAACTCCCGACAGCAATGAGCAAAAAACACTCTTTAAGCAACGCGAAAAGATGCTTAAAGAATATCGTTTTTCTGAAGATGCTTTTCATAAGTTGGTTGTGCCGTACGCGAAGCACTTTGCTATCCACTCTCATGTAGCACAGAAAGTTGCATCTGCTGTCTGGACAGCTTGGGAAGGCTTTTTCTTCAGCAAAGGAAAGGCCGTCCATTATAAAAAGCTTGAGGATGTAACTTCTATCTCTGGCAAGAATAACGCCACCGGCATTGTGCTTCGTCCGGCAAATCTCACAACGAGCAATATAAGGTCAGCAAAAAATAAAAAGCAAAAGGCTATTGAGCAGCGATACTATAAAGCATACGGACAGCCTGACCCTGAAGATGATAAAAAGGTCATTCTTCCTGATGCTGTAATACCGCAAATGGAAGCCGATATCGTCGCTGCCGTTGCGAAAGTCAAACTGTCTATTGGGGAAGGCTCTTTGCGCATAGTGTATGGCGACCATGAATTCCCCGTTGTGGTGCGTAATCCTAACACTCAGACGGGAAGATATCAGCAGGAAGCCCTCAAATGCGGCGTAAAGTATTGCCGTATCACCCGCAAATGGGTTCGCAATAAGTGGAAGTATTATGCTCAACTTGTTTTGGAAGGGTATCCTCCCGTCAAATGCGATAGCAACGGCGTCATGAGGCATCCCGTCAATCAAGGCCGTGTGGGCCTTGATATTGGCACACAGACGCTCGCCATCAGCAGCAATGATATCTGCGATTTGAGGGTGCTCGCGCCATCGGCAAGAGCGCAAGCTAAAAGCCTTGTGAACGAAATTACATGCACCATGCGAGCAATGGACCGTTCCCGTCGCGCCACGAATCCGAAATATTATAATCCGGATGGCACGATAAAACGATTGAAGCGCAAGCACGGTCAAAAGCAAAAGCGCGACTGGAAGTACAGCAAGCGCTATTTCCGCTTGAAAGCAAAACTGCGTGACTTAAACCGCCGATTGGGGGATATCCGCAAGATGGAGCACAACATCCTTGCTAACGAATTGCTGCAGCATGGCAACGAGTTCGTGGCTGAAGATATGAACTACAAAGCCTTGCAGAAGCGCAGCAAGGAAACGAAAGTCAATCCAAAAACCGGTAGAGCACATACTAAAAAACGGTTTGGCAAATCGTTGAGCCGCTGCGCCCCCGCAATGTTTATTTCCATCCTGAACAAAAAAGCCAATCGTTATGGCGGCAGCGTTATCAAAGTCAGCACCTTTGAAACAAAAGCCTCGCAATTTGACCATACAGATGAAAGCTACACCAAGAAGAGACTTTCCGAACGAATGGCACACCTCAGCAGCGGAGAAGTAGTCCAGCGTGACCTGTATTCCGCTTTTCTGCTTGAATATATAGATACTGAATCTTTGGAATACAATACAAAAGCTCTTAACTCAGCTTTTCCTGCATTCTTAGTGATGCACGAAAATACAATAAAGCGCTTGCAGAAGGATAAAAGCTACCTTCCTGCAAGCGTAGGGTTCTAAAATAATAGTTTTTCGGGGAATTCGACACATTCCTCGTTAGAGAGCTGCCTCGCAAGAGGTGAAACTCCACAGGAGGATGCACTTAAAAGAACTGGGAATGCAGACAAGTATGTTGGTCAACCTTTTAGGCTGGATGCTCATTGTGCGCTACACCCGTAGCGGATGGTGGGAAACCGCATAACTCGCTGCCTTGTATGCGGCATGGTGATAAGCCTTGCCACCGCCACCCGGGAATCCCACGATTTCAATCGTGGGAGGTGTCAACCTCTCACATCCGTGTACAGTCCACAAAGCTAATAGCAACGCTTATACCTGAGACTTTCAAAGACTTCTTGCAAATAATATACCATATATTTGACTGGTAGTCTTCACAAGCTTTCCTCACCATGTTGTCGTAATTGCACAAACCCAAATATGTGATAAAGAAGCCGTTCCATAATGGTTCGGCTTCTTTTTTGTTATTTGTATCGTTGAGAAGTTACTTTTCACTTTCCGCGAAATTTGTTTTTCTGACTTATTGCCAAGGCTTGCGAATCGCATATGATAGAAAATGTACGGAAGCAAAAAGCAATGCGTGCAGGGACGTTGAAGCGTGGCGCTCAGCCAAAGCGCCTGCAAAAACGCCGCTGTACAGAAAGGAAATCGCATTATGCAGAAAATTATGCAAAAAGTGACCTCCGTAGCATTGGCCGCCAGCATGCTGTTTTCGATGATGTCCACGACCGCACTTGCGTTCGCAGACGAAACCGGAGACAGCACCTCTGTTTCGACCGATGTCACGGATGCCCCGGCTGCGGAAGAGGCAGATGCGGTGGATTCCGGTAGTTCAAATAATGCCGACTCCTCTGATGCCACTTCCGCGCCGACTATCACGGATGTTGTGGACCTGACGCATGAATCGTATGAGGATGCCAACTCTAACGATGAAACTACTCAGGATGCAACGTCTGATGTGGTGGATGGGGAAGAGACTTCTGAATCGGATGCCAACGACACAGAAGTCTCTACTCCTGAAACTGCAGAACCCACTTTCGTCGGTTTGCAGACAGTAACGCCGGAATACGGCGATAAACTGACTGCGGATGTTGGCGATTCTATCACTCTGGATGCTCTGCTGAATCGTGACGATGTAGCAGTCACCTATCAGTGGCAGCGCAAGCAGAACTTTGCTGTTGATACGGCGTTGGCTCTCTACAACTACGAAGAGGACGAGCCTACCTGGTACGATTTTGTCTGGGAAGACTCCACTGAGGCAAAGACTCTCGCAGATTCACCTGACTTTGTTTGGCAGGGCTGCGAAATGTACTATGCTATTGTGGATGCACTGGACGACATTGGCGCAGATAGCAGCGATGTGCAGGTTGCGTGGCACACTCCCAACTTCGTTCTGGATGGCTACACCATCACCGCTGCCAATACCAAAGACGGCACCGTTGAAGTCTATGCTTCTAACGGAGAGAGCACTTACACCGCACATCTCAACGATGACGGCAAGTGGGAATTTTCCGATGAAAGCACTGCAAATCTGAAAAATGATTGGCAGGATATCGAAGGTGCAACAGAATCTACCTATACTTTTGAAGTAACGGAAGATGACCTGTTCGCTACCTATCGCTGCCGCATCACGGTAACGGATGAAGCATACCGCGAAGAAAACTTCAAGGCTCTCGAAGATTTAGGCAATGAGCTGACTGATGAGGACAAGGCCGGAGATATCATTCTCCAGACGGTTCAGTTCAGCGTCAGCCTGCCGGAAGACGAGAACAGCAGTGACGTTGCTACTCAGAACATGCCTGATACGGTTGTTATGCTGGCAGACACGTTCTCTTCTCGCTCCGCTGACAGCATTGCCATTTCCTCTGATAACCAGTGGATTACGGGTCTTAACGGCAACTACGAGTACATCACTAAGAACATGTACGACCTGGTGACTGAATGGTTCAAGGCTGGTAAGATTGATAAAGCTACGGCTGACCGTTACTGGACTCGGATTGGTGGTTCGTGGGCAAGCAACTACACTGCTAACGAGTTGGACGACAATAGCTATCCGACTGGCGCAACCCGCACCTATAGTGGCTTCCCTCTGACGGATGGCAACATGCTTGAAGTCAACTCCGAGTGGTACGGTCAGACCGTTTATTTCCGTCCACACAACGACAGTAACGATTGGAATCTGACTGGCACTGCAGTTAATGTTCCTGCTTACACGGCTGTGCTTCGCAACAATGGCAGCTATGGCACTGGTGCTTCTGGTACGAAATACAAAGATGCCGTTGTGTTCCTGAACCCCTGGGTATCTGATGCCGGGCGTATGTATGCCAAGTTTCTGTCCCATCCTGATGTTTCTGATAACGGATGGCTGAAAAATACAAGTGGACAAAAGACAAACCAGCACATCACCGTTCTGTCAATTCAGGCAGAAACATTTAACGCAGACCCCAACCGCTTTATGATGGATGCCGAAGGCAACTATCGTATCGACTCTATTGGCTGGGGTGTCTGCGTTAACCAGGAGCCTGACCTTTCCGGTAAAGCCTATTACGCAATCAAAGCGTTTCTGAGTCAGGGCTATGGAATGTGCATCGGCCATGATACGATGTATGCCTATGCCGGTTCCTGGTACGATGCCCATGAGGCCGGTTATACCGACCCGGGTTCTCGTGATTATTACGAGGGCGGTCGATACGGGCCCGACAAAAATGATACCTCTACCCGTTATTATGTTCTGAACAGTGTTCCCAACATTGATAACGGTCACTGGAACATGAATGCTCTGATGGGTGCTAACGGTGGCAACATCGATTCTGGCACAGTTCTTCCGACCGATGCTATCTCGATGATTCTTTCCACCGGTGGCTCTCACAGTTCTTATGGTAAAGCTGGTATCATGTACGGTTCTGACCAGCTGAGCGTGAAACTGAAGCCTTACTCCAGTTCTCAGGCCCAAAGCACTGTCAAGTATCGTAATCCTACCAACTTCCCGTATGACCTCAGTGGCACGCTTTCCGCTTCTAAGACACACTCTAACTCTCAGGTTGCTTTCGGCCCCATTTGGGTTGATTACGCAGGCGGTAACGTGACTGGTGCTGAGTTCGGCTATAATCCGGACCCGACTACCAAGACCATTACCGACGAAGAGACTGGTCAATCCTGGTTCGGTACAAGCAACTTCTACCTGTCTGGTACTGGCAACTTCCTCATGAACCAGATTGGTCACTTGCCGGAAAACTCCGCTACAGTGTCCGAGGCTCGTCTGTTCTCCAACACTGTCATGTACATCTCTCAGCGTAAACAGTGCGAGATTTGTGCAGCACAGCAGAATGGCCAGGAAGATGTTCATTTCGTGATTCGTGTTTCCTCTGTCAACGCACAGCAGGTTCTGTCCGCTTTGCAGAATGGCGGTACTTTCTGGTATCCGCTGAATGGCTGCTATCAGCTGACTGATGACTTGACTCTGCCGGAAGGCTGGAAGCCCATCAAGAACTTCTCCGGTCACTGGAACGCAGACGTTTATAAGGTCAAGCTCGCAAGCAACAATCAGCCTGTGTTTGATAACACAAGCGTGACTGCAAACGGTATGTATACCAGCGGCAAGAACAACGGCTGGAACCTTGGTTCTGATATGACCAAAGGTACGCTGCCGATTCTGAAGCTGGACAATCAGCCGGATGTTCGCATCACCGGTGTTGCTCGTGTTGTCGGTGACCTGAATGCTCTGTTCCCGACCTCTTACGGCGTGACCGATTATACCGGTTACAAAGTTGTTGTTCATGGCTCTGATGGCGTTGACTATAACTGTGTTGTAAACAGCGATAGCAAGTACGTCATCTCGAACCTGCCGACCACCGGTATGATGCGTGCCGATGTCATCGATAAGAGCGGCAACAAGGTCACTCAGTTTGGTATGATTACGGTCGATGTTCCGAATCATTTCTGGAACGACACTGAGACCCATCCTCTGCAGCTGATGACCCCAACCGCTGACCCAATTGATGACTATAAGGACTGGGAAGGTCCGGTCAACAAGACGGTTGACAGTAAGCTGTATTACAATGAACAGCTGAAAGCCTCCGATGTTACCTGGTATTACCGCATTATCTCCGTTGACAACCAGGTTGGCGATTGGGTGAAAATCGGTAATCCTGGCACTTCCTTCGATACCTCTGACGGCACTGTGAGCGGCAAGATTAACAGCCTGACGTTCACTGCAGCAACGGACAGCGACTTGCCTTATACGACAAGCTCTGTAAGTTACTCCAAGTTGGATTACACCACAAACCGTATTCAGTTCAAGTGTGAATACACCCTGAGCGGCGCGGTATATTCCAGCATGGACAAGGCTGAGGATGGCCGCAACGGTTATGTTGACGTTGAAATCCGCCCAATGTATATCGAGCAGGCTTTTGACCGCCGCATCTCCGTTGGCGGCAGCACTTCCTTCTCCTTCGATGCATTCTATTGGAAAGGCGTTGAAGATGGCCTGACTTATGAAGTCCAGTACCGTGATGCAAGCGGTAACTGGGTTGCCGTTGGCAGCGATGCCAGCCTGTTCCCGTCCTCAAAGTACAAAATCAGTTACGTAACGAAAACTGATGACAACGATGCTTTGGGCGGCGGTGTCTGGTATCCGTCCGATTTCTGGGTTCCTGATTCCTTCACTGGCAGTGATGCGAAGATGAATGCAGGTAAATCTACATTCAATAAGCACACCACCGTCACGCTGGAACTCTCGAATGCAGCAATGGATTGGGATGGCACAGATTTCCGCTGTGTCTTCACCTATAAGTCTACCGGGCATACCATGAGCACCGATACTACCACGGCAAACGATATTGCACAGGCTCGTACCGGTCACCTTATCATCTATGCACCGCCCATTGAGATGACGCCATTGAAGGCTCAGTCTCTGCTCCTGAATAACTACGATTCCAGCAACGGCAACCTTGCGTGGACGACTCCGACCTCTAATCCGAATAATGGCCGTAGCCCGAAGGAAATTCCTTTGGATGCTATCAATCCTGATAAACTGGGCCAGGGTGGTAAAGCCTATGGCGCAGCAGGTGATAACAAGGCCATTTATACCACAAAGATTACCTATTACGGTAATAAAGACAGTGCTCCCACCATTAAGTGGTTGTACAGTGATGTGGCAGGCGGCGGCAGCCTCTCTCAGTTCAAGGATGTCGGTGATGCCGTCACATTGAAGTACAGCGATGTTGGCAAGAAGATTGGCAACATCAGCAAACTGAACAGCCGAGTGGCTGAACTTGAAAAGAGTTTCATGTCCAGCGGCAAAGCATTCAATAAGTTCAGCGGCTACATTAAGCTGGAAGCAATGTACCCGACTGAATCCAAGGACCTGAACAACAGTTCTTATGCGGAATGGAACGCTATCGTGTCTTTGTACATTGATAACGCTACCAACCCGATGGATTACGGTAATACGCACTTCTATTTCCGTTGCCAGGCTGAAGCTCAGTACATGCAGAACTGGGATAGCGCCGATATGAAGCCCTATACCACTGCTGCTACCGATGCTTACAACTTCGACCGCGATGTGAACTCCAGCAATCCGGAAGACCATCTGTATAAGGATATCAGCCAGTCCTCTTACGGCGCTGAACTGGTTCTGGATTACAACATTTCCATTAAGGCCAATGTTCCGAACAAAGCTACGAAGAAGCGTAATACTATTACGACTGCAAATGGCAGCGCAAAGGACATTTCGACCCTGCGGAATGAAATTTCCGAAATCAACACAGCTCTGAATAACGGCGGTGCGGTTTACAACTACAAAGACCTGGCGATTATCGCCCCGAATGGTCTGCGTTACATGGAAACCTACTTCATTGCAGGCAACGGCGTAAATAACCGTTCCGGCATCGATTCCCGCGATACCGTGGTTATCGATAACAAGATTCGCAACTCTGACGGTAAGTGCTTTACAGACCTCTTCGAAAAGGTGACGGATGATGAATTCGTCAACAAACGTCAAGGCTTCGCTTACCGTTCCAAGAGCGGCAACACGATTCCGAAGGAAACTTGGGAATGGTTCTGGCGCAATGCTATCTACTACATCTGCTATGATGCTCCGACCACAAAGGCCAACATGGACCAGGTGTATTTCTACATTGATGAACAGAACAGCGGTGCATCCTCTTCTCAGGTCTACTCCGAACCCAACAGCACTTCGAAACCCTATTCTATGTACACTGCTCCGTATACCGGTGAGTATATCATCACTCTGAACGGTGCAGGCGGTGGCGTTGATAACCAGTTTGGTCTGTCTCCCGAACGCACTTCGCTTGGCGGCAAGACCACGATTCGCGTCAAGGCGGAAAAGGGCGCGACGCTCTATTTCGTCAACGGCGGTGCTGGTTCTCATGACCCGACCCACTATGTCAACGGCGCATCGAGCCCCGATGCCAACGCTAAAGTCGCCGTTCAGGGCGGCTATAACGGCGGCGGTAACGGCGGTATCATGATGCAGGAGCGCTACACTCACTGGAGCTTGAAGGGTGCTTCTGGCGGCGGTGCAACTACCGTGGCTGTCGGCATCATCGGCACAGGTCGTTTGGCCGAGTACGGTGACGAGAATAATGCTAAGAAGTATGTTCTGGGCGTTGCAGGCGGCGGCGGTGGTAACCAGCACGGTGCTTGTGATGCTACAGGTGGCTCCGACAATAACGGCGTCCTGCATGTCTGGGGCGGCCAGCTTGGCGGCGGTGGTCCGTTTGGCCAAGGTATGTCTGGCGGCGACTTCTCTATGTTCCTCGGCGGTATTACCGATGGTTCTTCTGAGGTCGGTGTTGAAGGCCCTGGCGGTGGCGGCGGCGGCTGGTATGGTGGCTACGCCAACGAATCCTCTAAGCTCGCCAATGCAGATGGTTGGGGCAGCTGTAAGCGCGACGGCAACGGCGGTTTGAGCTGGGCCGCAAGCGTTGGTACTACTCTGACTGATGCAGGTGGACACAAGGTTCAGGTCTTGGAAGTCAACATCAGCAATGATGGCGGCGGTTCCGGTTCTGAACAGGCAGGTAATTCCAGCATTGAGCTGGTCAAATCCTCTGTTTCTCGTTTCTCTCGTAACGGCAAGAATGCTTTCGATACCGCATACGAAGATACCGACCCCGATTCCGGTATTGAGGAACAGCATGTAACCATTACTATCACTGCAGCCAACAAGTTGTATGATGGTAACCCGGATGAAGCCACTGTCAGCGTTTCCGGTAACTTGTCTTCTACCGATATGGATAATATCGTAAAGAACACCAAGATTACCTACGCAAACCGCAAAGGTACATTGACAGCCGCTCCGAGCGATGCTTCTACTGACCGGAATCAGTATCCCCGTTCCGACTGTGGTTCTTATACCGCAACCGCAAAGTGCTCTGCGACGGGGTATATCATCACCTATCGCTATGAGAACACGAATCCCGGCCATACGTATGATGGCAGCAGCCCGAGCGGTATTGGTGATACCGTCAAGTTCGATATCTATCCTCGTGGATTGACGATTATCGGTACTGGCGATAAACCCTATGACCGCACCAGTAAGGCGACTCTGGAAGATGTTCATATCGCTCCTGGCGGTTTGATTGCCAAGGACGAGAACACTGTGAAACTCAGCACCACTACCGTAACTGGTAACTATACGGTTGATGGCAGAAATGTCAGCGATGCTGGTGGTCCTTATGTCGTTATCCGTACCAGTGAACTCTACCTGGTCGGCAATGGCGCAGGCAACTACTACATCGAAAAAGAAGACCTGTCCGGTTCCATTACACCGCTGGATTTGTACGTTCACAGTATTTACCTGGAAGACCCGACTTATCCTCGTAACGTCAAGCACTATGACGGCACAACGAAAGCCACAATTAAGGATATCCTGATTGATGGTGTGCTTGAGGGTGACGACGTTAAGATTAAGGAAGAAGCCCTTCCCGGCAACTATAAGACCAAGGATGCTGGCCAAAAGCTGAATGCTGATGGCACCGTAAGCTCCAATTGGCCTTATGAGTTGGACGAAAACCCGATTACGGCAGATGCTCATCCGACCTTAACTGGTAAGGATGCCAAGAACTACCGTATCACAAAGGAGAAGTATTCCGGCGCTATCGCTCGTGCGAACCTGACCGCACAGGTTGCAAGTTGGCGTGGATTGTATGGTGACGGCGTAGGGGAGAAGCCCTGGCATGACAAGAAGGCTTACGGTTACGGTACTGCAGCTTCTGCAGGCTGTTGGCTGGAACTGGATGGTTTGGTTCAGGGTGATACCTTGACTTTGGACCAGAGCTACAAGAAGTCTTATTTCAAGACTCTGGTAAATGGTCATGAAGACCTGGTTCCCGATGAATCGACTCCTGTTGGCACTTATCCGTTAACTTATGTCGGCTTGACTGAAGCCAATTATCCCGTTCTGAAAAACTACATTGTTATGGTCCTGAATGGCCGCTTTGTGGTTGACCCGCGTCCGCTGCATGTGACGGTTCTTGACAGTGATAAGATTATCTACAACGAGAACCCGAACTTCCATGTGAACATTCAGATGGAAGATGATGATGCAAACCTGATTGATGTCGTAAGTGGCGTTGACGCCACTCCGATTCTGGATGCAAAGCTCAAGGCGAAAGATACAGTCAGCAGCGTCTTGTACGTTGCGGGCGGTAATCCCTCCAACCTGACTCAGGAATTTGTGGATGCCTACGATTATCGTAAGCAGGAGAATGTAAAGGAAAGCAAGACCAACATCCCGTTTGTGACCGATTGCACCATTGCTTCTCTGCCACTGTACGCAGATGGTACGAGTACTGATGATGATTTCGAATGGAACTACGAGGATAAGACCTGTGATTTCTGTCATTACAACCACAAGCTCCTGGCTCCGTATCTGGTAACTATCAACACCGACACCAAGAGCGGCCCTGCATTGGATGTTCATACGGTCGTTAACCCGAATGGTGAAACGGTCCGCAACTACGAGCTGATTATCCATGATGGCGGCCTGTATGTGCATCCGGCTCTGCTGAAGGCTACGGTTCCTCTGTATGTCTGTATGTATGGCAACACCACGAGCGGTGAAGTCAAAGAGCCTACCAACTATCGCATCACGAACTACTCTACTGTGGCTATCCAAATCAAGAATATCAAGGCCAATGGTCCTTGGCTGATGCGTGATATGCCTGGCATGGAGTACTACCCTGACGGCGAGTATGGCAACTCGGTATACGACATGACAAAGAACCGTCTGCGCCGTGGCGAGCTGTACATGCGTCTGCGCGATACCGTCCTGACTCAGGGTGATAACGCAATTGACCATAGCGATACGGCTTGGGTCATTCCGAAAGCTACCGGCGACTTCATCAACAACAACATCACTGGCCGCGCAATGCAGGTGCCTATGGCAGTCTACATTGCAACCGGTAATGTGAACGAATCCGGTGTCTGCACTCCGGTCACGAAAGTGACCTACACGATTGCTCCGTACGGCGGCGTAATGCCGAACGATGCGGACTTCGAGAAAGTGCAGTCCCAGCCGTGGCTGAAAGACGCAAAATAACCTTTCCAGTGTGACCTGATGGTCGCTTCTGTACAACATTTGAGGGCAGTCGAGAAATCGGCTGCCCTCTCTTTTTGTTTTCGGTTCTAACCAGATAGCAGCTACTCCAATTCCGGAGCAGCTGCTTTTTTGCGCGAAGTACCTGAAAGAACCTCCGCTAAAAACACCCGTTGCGAATTCGTGCGATTCGCGGACAATAAAGCTTGTAAGCATGAATGTACCAAATTGAATAGTATTACACCTAATAGAAAGGATTGTATGACTGTGAAACGATTGAAACAAATTGTCACAATCGGCTGCGTTGCGGTGGTCGCTGCGCTGCTGATGGCGGGGTGCGGTGAGCATCGGCTGGTATCGATTTCGATGCCGGAAACGATAGATTTGAAGCTTGGTGAAAGCACCGTAATTGAATTGACCGGAACTCTCAAGAATGGCACTGAGGTGACGGGAGACCAGCTCTCGCAGCTCTTGGAACATCGAGGAATGACGTTCGAGAGCTTTGCGCCGAGCGTTGCGTCTTTGGATGACACGCTGCGCCTGACTGCCAATTCATCGGGCAGAACGGAAATCAATATCTATAGCCGGGATAACAAACTGAACTGCAGCGCGGAAGTGACTGTCGTATCTCCGCTTGAAGGCTTTGAGATGGATGATATTATCACTACTACTGATAACAATCTGGTGGTTCCTGAATATACTACAATTCCTGAGACGGCGGATGTGGGTGACGTTACGGTGAGCGTTGGGGATGAATCGATTGCCCGAGTGGAGAATAATAAGATTGTTCCTCTGAAAGCCGGAACCACCACAGCCACTATCACGGCAGATAATGGCGTATCCAAGACTGTGAAACTCAAGGTCAAGCAGGCTCCGAAAGAGCTCTATGCCGATAACCTGGAAGTCGAAATCGGAGAGACTAAGACGATTCATGTCTATACTGATGTTCCTGACCCTGATACGGATAACGATAACAGCCTGTATGAGTTTGAGAACACCGACAATTCGGTTTGTGCCGTCAACGTTAAGGGTGAAGTGACGGGCATTTTGGTCGGCACCAGCAAAGTCAAGGTTACGAACAGCAGCGGCCTTGAGACAACAATGACGGTAAATGTTGTACCGAAAACCGCACACATGACGCTGACTTTTGGCGCATCTGAGGATACCGAAAGCACCAACGAAAACACTGAAAATCAGCCCGCAGAAGCCACTGACAACGCCGATTCCAGTCTGGATAGCGTGGGAGGTGATGAATGATGAGACATATCAAGAAGTTCGCAGCACTGCTCCTTGCCGCTGTCTGTACCGTGATGGTTCTGACTGGATGTGTGGATAAGGCTTCTCTGTATGATGATACGCAGCAGATTGCGGCCGGAAAGACGGCATACTCTGCGACCGGGTATCAGGGCAGCTATGTGATGGGCGATGGGTCTTTTGATTTCACGGCAAGCGCCGATAAGCTTGTAGGAGCCGTTGAAGCGTTTGACATTGACGTCAAGAATGAGTCCACCCTCGTTGATTGCTATACGACCGTTGATACCACAAATGGCGAATTCAAAATTCTGTTCGTCCACACTGACAACAAACAGATTGTTGCTGAGTATATTGATGACGCTTACAGCGATTTGGTTCTGCCTGTTGGCAACTACAAGGTCTATCTTGTAGGCAAGGACGATGCAGCGTTCAATGCTGGTATCAGCCTTTACTGCTTTGGCGAAAATGTAAGCTGGTACGAACCTTCCAAAAAATAAAATGTGACTTTTTCCGTGCCCTGGGACGAAAAATCCTGGGGCAATTTTTAATTTTTCAAAAATATTGTTGCGGAAATGTGCGAATCAAAGATAATGAAAACATAGGGCAAAAAAGCACGTTAATCGCTGAAAAAAGTGACTGCCTTTTCTTTTTTTGCCTTGTTTTTGGAAAGCAAATGTGTCTTTTCGAGAGCATCCAAAAAAACGGTGTCACAAGAACAAATTACAATGTACCTTTTCAAAAATAACAAGGAGGTTTTTATGAAATCCACCAAAAGCGTCAACAGCAGCGTGAGTAGTGCCATTGCGGGTGAATGGGAAACCCCGAATGAACTGTTCCAAGAGCTTGACCACGTTTATCATTTCACTTTGGATGCCTGTGCCCGCCCCGAAAATGCCAAGTGCCAGAAGTTCTTCACCAAGAAGGAAGATGGTCTTGCACAGGATTGGCGCGGCAATGTCGTGTATTGCTGCCCTCCGAGCGGGACCCGAAATCTGCGCCTGTGGGTTGCGAAGGGTGCTGCTGAGGGCAAGAAGAAGAACACGACCGTTGTCATGCTGCTGCCGGTATCGACTGATGCTGCCTGGTTCCAGGAACACATCTATCTCCAGCCTGGCGTTCGGGTGCATTTCCTGCCGGAACGAGTTAAGTTCACCAACCGCCTGCTGCCGTCCTATGCAAAGTATGGTCAGAACGGAACAAAGGACCCTGCTGGTGGTATGCGGCCGTCCATGGTTGTTGTGTTCACCGGCTCGAAGCGCAAGTTCTGCTGTGAATGAATAGGGAAAGGAGATAGAAACCATGAAAAAGAAAATCACGATTGTGGATAAGGACCTGAACCAGCTTGTGGTTGTTGCAGATTGCAGTAGTGCTCTGTATCAGGACCGGGGCACGAAACTCGGTGAACAGAATCTTCTTTCCGATACTGCCGTCACCTTTAAGGTCTATGATGGAACGGCTCAAGTTGCTGTAATGATGGCAGACATCCTTCAGGTTCCGACCAAGCAGGGAACGATGGCAGATATCTGGCCTACTCCTGCCAATCCGCTTCCCGACAAGCAGCTTGCTATCAACTATCTCTGCGCCCGGAACGCTGAACGCCAGATGCTGTGTGACAAAGACCCGAAAGACAGCGTTGCGATGGTCCTGCCCATCACAACACATCTTTATATCGACTCCATCAAGGTCGAGAACGCCTATAAACGGCGCGGGATTGCTACCGGTATGCTGGACTTTGCTGTGAGCCTTGCTTTGCCCGAAACCATCGGCTTGTTCTGCGCCAATGAGGACGCAGAGATGAAAGCAATGCTGAAAGCCCTCAAATTTGCTCAGTCCCCACTCAAGGCACAGAACATGCCCTGGAAAGAGAAGTTCTTTTATTACAAGCGCTTGAAGCGCCTGGCACGTTGAAACATCAGGAGGCTTTTATTGATGGAATCTAATAAACCGCTTCGTACACATCCCAAGATGACGAAAGTTTTGCTCGGCCAGATTGATTCACTGGATAAGGCAGGCCGCTCGGTTGAAGACATTGCCGCTGCGCTGAATACTACTCCGGAAGCTGTACAGCGTGGCATCGATAAGTTGATTGACCGGCGACGTTCTGAGATTCGCACAACGCCTGGCGGTGCATTTACGGTAGCTGCTCAGAAGAAGGTGGTCCGCGCCGTATGCGCCGAACGGAGCTGCCCGTGGCGTTGCGATGCGAAGGACTACTGTGTTTGGCCGACTTGCCTGAAACGGACGGTCAATCTTGATAAAACTGTTCCGGCGTACCCGGTATCTGCCAGCACCGTGGGCAGTGATGCAATGCCCGACAATGCAATGCCTGGTGCTGAGCCCAAAGTTGGGCCCAGTGCTGAAGCTAAAACTCAAGCCCCGAATGTTTGAGAAGGAGGATTATGAATTATGTCTGAGAACCGCAGTTTGAACAGCTTGTTTGCTCGGCTGGATGAATCGAAAGCAAACCGCGCAAATGAGGCAAACCGTGAGCGGGAGAAAGCCGCAGAGGAAGCTGAAAAGGAACGCCAGAAAAAGAAGGTGGAGGAATCCGCTGTCGAGAAGTACCGCGTGTACGATGACGACTACGAGCCGGAGGTTATGATTCCGAAAGGAAACCCCGGCGCTGTGCAGCAGCCTGCAAAACCGAAAAAGGAAAAAAAGGGAACTAAGGAACAGGAGATGGATGAGATTACGGACGGGAATCCGTTTATCAACACTCTGTTCCGCCGCAGCAGCAAAACCCAGGACCAGAATCCGACAGCTGCCGCCAAGCCCTCTGCGCAACCTGCTGCACCTGCACAGCCTGCATCGGCACCGCAGCCTACGCCTGCCGACGCTCCTTCCCTGGACAATGAGCGGGAAGATGACACCCTCGTATTCCAGCACATTCTGGACGGTGCAAAGAGCCCTGACGCAAATGCCGCTCAGAGCGTTTCTCAGCCCGAGAACGATGGGATTGAAATTGACCTGAGCGATATCGAAAACGACGCTGCAGAGCCTGCCAAGGGGGATGATGAGCCGATTGAAACCTCTTTGAGCTTCTCTCAGAACGAGCCTGAAACCCCAGCTGTTTCGGATTCTTTCTCTTCAGAGATTCCGAACGAACAGTTTGTTATGCCGGATACCATGTCGGATAATGACGGGGCGCAGAAAGAATCGGTTCAAGAAGATGAAGCGGCCGAGTGGCCGAGTGGCATGAGCGCTCCTCATTTCAGTGAGGAAGAAAACTCTTCCAGTGACATCAAGCCTGTGGGCGATGAGGAAGCCAATGCTTTCCTTTATGCCCGATTTGACAAGAACAATCAGTATGGTGCATTTGGTCTCTGCATTGATACCGGCAAGAATCTGATTCAGAGCTCTTACAGCGGTGATGCAGCCGATGAAGTGGAATATGCGCTGCGCGGCGCTATCGAGATGTTCCGGATTCTGGAAGAGCATGATATCCATGCTGTGACCGTCTATACGGAGCCGGAACTTTCCAAGGCAATGAAAGAGAACGCTCGCCGTCTTATTAACGGCAAGTCCGAGATTTGCCGCAAATACATCGAGATGTCCTGGAAGGCTATGACCAATATTGGTATTGAGTTCGATACGAACCGGGATATCCACAGCGAGTATGCACAGCTTGCACTTGCAACGGCTCGCTATCTGGCGTTCCGGGAAGATGTTTAAGGGGAGGATGAATTGCTTATGAATCCGTTGGTCATTGCTGTTGATACCGGCAACAAGAACATCAAGACGCCGCACACTGAGCCGTTCAATTCGGGTCTTATCTGTCACGGTGCAATTCCTCCGGCAGTAAAGTCCGATACGCTTCTCTTCGACGGCAACTATTATACCCTTACTCAGTCTCGTATCCCTTATATGTACAATAAAACGACGGACTGGTCCTATTACGTTCTGACTCTCATTGCGATTGCCAAAGAAATGATGGCGATGGGGTATGTACGTCCTGGCCAGAAGCAGGTCAAGCAGGATGTGTGTCTTGCGATGGGCCTTCCTCCGACTCACATCCATGACCTTGCCGCTGAGTACGACAAGTACTTTGGTCGTGATGGCCGCCGTGTGGTGTTTACCTACAACAATGTGGATTTTGAGGTTCGCATCGTTCGTGTCATGGTCTTCCCGCAGGGCGTTGCCGCGATTGCACCTTACATGTCCAAAATCATGGCTCGCCCGGAAGCCTATACCTATATCATTGATATTGGCGGTTATACCACCGATGTTGTGAAGTTCAGCCGTGGTGGTCAGGTTGACATGGCGTTCTGTGAGAGCTTCAACAACGGCGTTATCAAGATGTACGATGAGGTACAGCGTGCGGTTCGTAATCGCTTTCAGCTGGATGTGGACGACTATACCATCGACAACATTCTGCGCTGCGGTTACAATCCCGGCAAAGAACTCAATGATGTGGTTCACACGACCGCTCAGAACTATGCCCGCACTTTGATTCGGTCTCTGAAAGAAAAAGGCGTTGACCTGACGCTGTCGTATCCCGTATTTATCGGCGGTGGTTCTATCTTGATGCGTCCCGTCATTGAAAGCGAACTCGGCCGCGATGATTATCTCTTCATCGATGACCCCCGCGCCAATGCGATTGGCTATAAAATGATGGCAGAAAGCAGGTTGGCTGCCGAAAGCCGTTGATTGCGGGGTGATACACCTTGGCGTCATCGAAACAAGACAAGGGTCATCGGGTGAGACTTCCGGTTTCTTTTGACCTTACAGACCCGAAACAAAAGGCGGCTTACGATATTCTGAAAAACGCAGGATATGGAAAGCGGACACCGACTATCGTAGATGCGCTTTTGAACTCTCTTCAAAGTGTTCCTGAGAGCGTCAGCCTCGAACAATGCCCTTCCTCAACGGAACTCCGAAATGTGATAGAAGAAGCTGTTGAAACTGCATTGCGCAAGTATCAGCTTTCTGATTCTGCAGTTCAGACTCCCGAACCGCAAGTTTCGGCCCAAGACGTTGCGGCAAGGAAACCTTCTAAGGCACATAAATCCGTGCATTCTCCATTGCCAAGACAGCCAAAGCCGCTTGAACGTCCCATGGGCAAGCAGATGCCAGAACCGGATAGACCGGTGGCTTCCGATGGAAATATGGATGTGCTGCTGTCTATGGCAGACGCATTTTACTAAAAAAAGAGCCTCGTACACCAGACTTGAACTGGATAGTACGGGGCTCTTTTGTTTGTTGGGTTATTGACCTCGTTCTTCTTTTGCTCTTTCCTCGTTTTGGAGATTCTGTGCAAAAGCGGTAAGAATTTGGGCGCAGCGACGCCTTACCATGGCTGTGGCAGGACCTTCACTATTAAGATTGGCGATATCTGACGCGGCATTATAGATAATATGGTGCCCGAGAGCTTCAATGGCAGCACCTATCTGCATGTAATCACCAAATCGCTCTGCTCTGTTTTTTTCACTCTGAATATTGATGAGTTCTGAAATGTCGTAGTGGAAAACATAACAGAACGCCAACACCAACTCGAGCGGCATCTGCTTCGTGCCTTCCCGAATGTGCTGGATGGTTTTATAAGAGCATGTCGAACCGAGAAGCGTGTTGTAGAATGTTGTAACATTCAGCCCTGACGCTATTCTCTGTGCTTCCATTACAGACAATATCTGTTTCTGAGTTTCTTTGTTCCACGAATCAAGCGGCATCCGAATTTGATTTGCGTATTGAACAACGTTATCCATGGAAATGTCTATATCTTGATTTGTCAAACTCATGCACCTCCTGACAGTATTTCATGGGAGTATACCCCTATATACAGTATATCACAAAGTTGTATGAAACGCAATTTAATTCAATAGTATCAACAGTTTTGTGACCGCTGTCCATCATATTACAACGTTCAGAATTTTGCTAGATAACAAGTTGTACATATAATGTGCTTAAAATTTGGATACACACTATATATTGTGGTTAGATGTGCAATTTCCTATTGCAAACCACTATATATTGTGGTATAATGCAAATATGATACAAGATATAGTGCCCGGGACGTTAAAAAGTATTCTTGCACGTCTGTGCGAATTGGCTATCATTTGAGGTAGTATCCTGTTAAAGATAGCGAGGAACAATTCTTTGAGCTAAGCCTGAACATCGAAGACAAATCATGGCGACAACGAAACCTGAAATAATAACAATCATTTGAGTCGAGGAAGTGCGTTTATGATATCAAGTAAAAGACCTATCGTTGTATACATTGAACAGGCAAGAATCCCGGACGAAACAACAAGCATCACGAGAAGCGAAGTGCCCATCACCGGCGATATCGTGGTCCACCATCGTATTCAGAACGGAGCCAATAACAAAGCTATGGGTGATGGCTTTTTGAAAGAATTGTATGACGTCCTTAATGGAGCGGTCGGCGAGAACCTGAGATTTGAAGATGGGGCTTCCATCTTCGTCTACACTTCCTGCGCAAGAAGCATTGAAAATTATGAGAGCTTTGAAAGAAATATACGGTCAGGGTCTAATTTGCCGATACATAGTTTCAGAGCGTGCCAGAAGATTTTCAATCTTTGCAAAGAGCATCATTATGATTTACATATGTCCCAAAGCACAATGCTTGGCGAAACCATCAAAAGCGATGCGAAAGCTGAACTTCTGAATATTTTTAGGACAAAAGGGGAGAGGGGGAAAACGAACGATGGCACTGGAAAATAATCTGGGTATGAATTCGGATGCTGAACTGAAAGCTTTTTTGAGTTCCATCCTGTCCTCGGAGGGAATTGTTGTGAACATCAACCGAACTTTTATTGCCTACAACAATGGCACGAATCGCAACAGGGTGTTTGCCCGATGCGCGAATCGTATGGCGCAAAAGGGAACTGACGAGAAGTTTGTGGTCATTGCCTTGATGTGCTATCCGGCATTGAACTGGATTCTCAAAGCGCAGGATATCGATGCAATGATTGAACGACTTCATGATATGGATATGGATGGTTCGGTCCGTAACATTTCGGAGATTCAGTCCCTGTTGGAAAACAGCACAGGATACTCAAAACCTCGCTTGCACCTGGAGATGCGTAAGCTTTTCTTTGCAAGATGCCAGCAGCTGGTGGATGCGGTTGACGATGCGATGAATCGGGCAGTGTTCCGAAACGCTCAGTCCTATAAGCCCGCCCGCATTTCACTGGCGATGGCAATGCTGCGTGGGTCTATTCTGGACAGTGACCCGGTATCTGCCGTCATGATTCGGAATAACTTTGATGGAATCATCGAAGATGTGACGAAAGTTGGTGGCGAAACCATCAAGGAGCTGGTTTTACAGTTAGCTCCCAACGAGGGCATGGTTCAGGGGGCTGAGGCTGCCTATCTCTACCATAACACAGAAGTACTGCTTCGTGAGTATTCTCGCATTACACATCCGTCGAGTGTGGATGGAAACAGTACCCTGCGCTTGATTGCAACTGCCGGGAACCAACTGGATGTATCTGACCACAAATCGGATGCACGCTATGCTCAGGCACAGATTCTTCTGCAATATGCAAAGCTGATTGGCAGCGCAATCGAACTGCTGAAGCAGTTCCCGGACGGCGATACGAAACTCTACGATGTGCTGATGCTCGTTGTTAATGAGAAGTATGGTCCAAGCGGTACTGATGAGGCAACGCTTGCCAAACGGGTAGGAATCAACAGTTCTTACTTTTGTGAAAAAAAACATCGTGCGTATACCGCACTCTCTGCTCTTTTGTGGGGATGCGATATTGAATCTTTGCTATCTTTGCTTAGCAAGGATTAGTTTTCTGTTGTCCAAAATCGAGACTGGAGTTTCGACTAATCGAGTTTCAGCAGATTTGGAAACCAAACCATAACTTTGTATTAACCTCATACCCCGTTATACAGGGTATGGGGTCGATAAAACACACGCAAAAACGAGACTGTAATTTCGACTAATGGCAGGAGGTTAGCGAAAATGGCAAACAACAATGGTTATCTTACGCACTGCCGCATCTGCGGTACACCGATTTTTAGCCTGGGGAACCGTCAATTTTGCTCTGCGTGTTACGCTCAGAATCGGCGCAATGCAGCACATCGCAGCAATGCAGAAGCCAAAATGAGAAGAGAACAGGCGAAGCGCGAGGAGGAAAAAATGAAAGCATCGAATAAAACTGTTACGAGCGCACAGGAATTGGCTATGAGAGCAAAGCTCTCCGAAATGGGCGGTATCTCTTATGGAGAATTGTCCTTGTGGGAAATGTCTCACGGCCTGGAATTCGCAGCGTGGGAGCACGAATGGGAAAAGCTCAACGGTGGCACGGATTCTAATGGAACGAAGTTTCCGGACCATCTGCCGGAAGGGTTCCCGAAACGCAAGGCTCCCCCGGAGCATCCTTGGGTTAATTCGGCTGCATGCCATGGCTAATCGCCGGAAAAAGTATGAACGGTCTGAGGATTACCGATACCGGTATATTTTGAATCATCCTGGAGTTTTTGGAAGGTTTTACATGTGCCCGTATTGTGGACGTATTATGACGCGCAATTCGATGCAGGTTGACCATATTGTTTCCGTCAATCTGGCAAACAGGCATCGGGCGTACCGAATCCTTGTTCCGAACGATGACATCAACAATATCCGAAACCTGACAGCTTCCTGTCCTGAATGCAATAACAGGAAATCCGATTCGGGCGGCGGCTGGATATTCCTTGGCCGCTTCGGCAAATACATTTTCACCTTCATCTGGTTGGTTCTTCTTCTGGCTTGCTTTGCTTTTGTTCTGTGCTGCGTTTCCGAGACCCTTCAACGAGGCTTCCTGATTCCTTATGTTGCAGATTTAGCAAATGTTTTGCTGCACTGGATTTCCGACACGATTGCCCAAATGTTTCGATTTAATACATAACATCACACGAAAACCGAAAGGAGATATTTGTTCATGGAACCGAATTCGACTCTGGGCGAGCCTATTGGCGTTGTCCACGTTACTATCAACGGCCAGAAAGTTCCGGCCAATGTCTATGCCGACCGCACCTGCATCATGCCGGATGGCACGATTCGAAAGGTCAAACAGGAGGTGGTCGATGCACTGCTTGCAAAGAAACGTGCGGCAGAGATTCCGGCTCAGACTCCTGTACAGCAGCCCGCCGCATCTCAGCCCCACATTACCCGTGTTCAGTCTCAGCCTGTTATTCAGCCCGTGCCGCCTGCCGTACCTCAGCCCGCTGTTCAGACTCCGCAGGCCACGATGCAGTATGGCGTTTCTGCTCATGGCGTCTCTCCTGCACAAGCTCCTGGATATCAAGTGCCTGTAACGGGTACTGTTCAACAGCCTTCCCAAGCGACTGCATCCGTTCCCTATATTCCTGACCCCAATGACCTTCCGGACCAGATGACGGCCACTCGCCAGACAATGGTGGCTCAGGAATTGATGCAGCAGGAAGCAAACGAAGCGGCCAAGAAGCGTTTCGGGCTTGGCAAGGGCAAAAAGGAAAAGCCTGCAAGCGGCGTTCACCACGCCGCACCGGCACCGACTCAAGCCACCGCAGAGCCTGCTCGGCCTTCGCAAAAGAAAAAGAGCAGCAAGGTCATTGCAGCAATTCTGGCAGTTGTCATCGTTGGCGGTGTGGCTGGCTATGCTTTCGTACCGTCCGTCTATGATGGTGTAAACGGAGTTCTCACTGCTGTAACCGGACATCAGGTTGGCGTACCTCCTGTATCTGAGAACGGCGATGATGATGTCATCACGCCTCAGCCGACCGTCAATCAGCCCGCATCCGGCAGCACCGACACCACTTCCAATGAAGTAAACAAGGTTCTCGGCGATATCGACATGAGCGGCGATGTCACCATTGAATTTTACGCCAACGTTAAGACCGCAGATGGCAGAGAATATAAAGTTCCTCTGTCTACCGCAAACCTCACCGATGGCACTCTGACCGCACTTCTTGATTCTGGCGGCTATCCGTTGACTCAGAATGCTCAGTAATTCGGTATCGGCTTCCACTAACAACTCAAAAAGGAGGATAAGCGGGCTGATGCCGCTTCTTACCGACAAGTAAAGAATGCAGCATTAAAAAGCCCAGCCGATTTCGCGTCGGTTGGGCTTTCTCGCTTGAATGAAACATGAACAATATGATTAACTCGCAGAAAATCAAATATGCTTTCTGTGCGGCTGGCAGTGCGGCTCTTGGCCTTATCTTTGCGCTGTATACTCGAAAAATTGTGTTCGTTGCGGCCGGGCTTGTTGTGGCCGGGTATTTCATCATGGAATATCTGAGAGCCGTGCAGAGGGCAAAAGACGGGAAATATGTCACGGTGAGGGCCTTGGCCGTCTCGGCTGACCAGCAGCGCGACATGACCGGCGTTAAAGAGACTTGGCGGTTTGTGCCGGTGGATGAAGATGGGAATCCGCTTCGTGACACGGCTTCTCATGACGTTTTCATTACCGTGAAACAAAAGGACCGCGACTACCATATTGGCGGAACCTACAATATGCTGTTTTGCCTTGAAGGTGATAAGGGAATGAACAGTGAAACACTCGTCAGTATTGAACAGTGCTTTCCAGCTTCCTCGACCGCAAAGAAGGCTCAGGAACCGGTTCAGGAACAGCCCGCAGCGCAAGAGGTTGGTGCAAGCGTGAAGAAAGTGAACTTCCAGAACGTTTCAAATAAACCTAAGCTGATTGTGCTTGATAACCGAAACCGTAAGCAGGATGGTGATTCGGAATGAACTTTCCGATGATTGTTCTTTTGTGCTTCGTGTGCTGTCTGTTCTCGTGCAGAGTAACGAAAGATAGAAGAACTCTGACGGGAATCGTGGTCATGGGTAGAACCTATAAGCGACGCAGTAAATCGTTGGAAGCGACGGCACTCGAAATCATTGTGACGGATACAGGAAACACTGCCCTTAAATTGGAAGTTCCGGGGTGCAAGGATTATGTTGCTTTGCGCCTGAACCGCCACGAAGTAAAAAAATTCAAGGAAGCCTTGATAGCGTGCGGGAACGAGCCGATGGTCGTAACTCTGTTTCAATATAAAGTCAACGGCAAGCACTGTTATATTCTTTATCATGAGCCCGGCAAGGAAGACTCGTACCCGAAATTTGACGGCGCAAAAGAAGATGAGCTGAAAACAAAATGCCGCACCGCTCGCAACATTGCCTTTGTGCTCTATGGCTTCTCTCTTATTCTGTATCCATTAGCGTGGTGGGTATCGGTAATCCTGATAGTAGCTGCTTCCATCCTGATATACCTGAACATTCCCTTGCTGGATGATGAGCTTTGGTTTGATTCCTGCGAATTCATTAAGCGTCCGAAGCAGGTAAAAGGGAAGAACTCGGATTCTGATATAGTTGCTTCTCAGGCATCAATTATCCTTGAAGAGATTTCTGAAAAATATCAGGACAAAGGGAAATCGGACAAAGACTATGAACAGCATCAGGAAACATCTGCTAAACCGCCTGAAAAAGAACCGACCAAGGATTCTAAGAAACCCGAAACATCCGCCCCGATTGACAACAACGAACCTGTAAACGTCAAGGTGAACATTCACACCGAAATCAATCCGGAACCCTCCGAAATCCTTGACGTTCTGGAAGATGAATCTGAACCTATCGTTCCTCCCGCTCCTAAATCTGCATCGACACCAGAAAGTGCAGATGCCACGAAGCCCTTTGACGCTGCGGATATCTTTGAGCCGGAACCTGAACTGGAACCGAAGCCTGAAAAAGAGCCGGCTTTTGATTTGCCTGTGGATGATGACGATACGCGGGACCCCTTCGCTGAAGAAGACTCTGATTCCCCCGCTGGTCTTTCGTGTGACCCCAGTGGGGTTGACATGGACGATGATAAAAAGGACCCGTTTGTGGAGGATGACGGTAACGTGTTCAATCCTCCTGATGATGTGAATGAACATGAAGAAGAGCCGGGTATGGATATGATGGACCTTGATGTCCCTGCTCCTCCTGAACCTGATATCGTTGACGCCCCCACATTAGAACAAGAACCGTCTATGCAGGACAACGCTCCTGAAATGCCCGCAAAGAAGACGAACGCGTTCAGCGCTCTCAAAGCAGCAGAGACCGAGCCTAAAGTTGAACCTCACGAATCCGCAAAACCCGTTGAGAGCCATTCGACTCAGCCCCGGCCCCAAAAGCCTGATGTTCCTCAGACACCAAAAGCCGAACCAAAAGCTGAACCGGCAACACCAGCTCAGCGCCCAAAAGCAGACAGGGAAGCGGCTCTCGCAGGCTTTAACATTACTCGCAAGGTCGAACCTTCAAAAGAGGTGAAGAAGCCTAAGAAACCCATCACGGATAAGCGGACGAGCACTTCAAAATCAAGTCCCAAGGAGGATTCGGCAAAGGCACCTAAACAGAAGCAGCCATCCAAAGAGGCTCCTGCAAAATCGCAAAAGAAACCGGCAAATGAAAAGCAGCAGAATTCTGACGAACCCAAAAAGGCCCAGCCGTTTGACCAGAGCTTCCGAAAGCGTGGCAGAGGCTCTTCCAAAAAGGCCCAGCAGAGCAATGGTCAAATCAGCTTTGAGGAACTTCATTGAGTGTCAAATTCGCCTGAATGCTTCGAAACTTGCGGAAATGTGCGAATCGCGAATAATGGAAAATGTTGAGCCGGTCTCCCATTTTCCAGCTCAATCGTATTATCCGTAAAATGGTCGCAAGTCAGAGGCAAGCAAAAAATGAAGACTCTCAAACAAATTGCTGCGCTGCTGCTTAGTATTGCCGCTTTGCTCGCATCTATCTTTTCTCTGATGGATGTCAAACGAAATGTTGAGCGAAATAAGCAGGCAGCAGATTTCGCAACACAGGCGATTCTTTCGGCTCAGTCATCTACGCTGTTGGAGCCGACACTTGATGTGGATGCCAGCCGCCTTGAACTTCTTTCCACTGAGGTTCGGAACACGGAATTAACTCCCGTCAATCAGACTCTTGATGTTCAGGCTTCTATTCAGAAAATCGATAACAAGCTGAAGAACATCCAGGAAGAAAAGAATTCCGAAAAAGAAAAGGAAGAAGAAGCAAAGGCCGAGCAGCAGGCAGAAGCGACACCGGCAGGTCCGAACTATAACGACGATAACGATTACCCGAACTTCTGCGGCCGATTGCATATCCCTGCGGCCGGGGTAGACGTTGCGCTTTATAACAACACGGACCAGGAAACCTGCAACCGTGAAGACAGCGCATGTGTTTTCCCAAAAGCACCGCAGGATGGCGGCAGCAATATCGTCGCGGATAACGAAATACCTGGCCTGACATCCGTGACAATCGGCTCGACCGCATATGTCATCACTCCGTCTGGCGAACAAATCAACTACGTCTGTGTGGATGCCTGTGACGGCCACAACGATGTGACTGGTTTTGATGCTTTGCAGAAAAATGACGGAACGGTTGTTTGGGGTTCTGCGGACCTTATCGTATATACCTGCCTGAGCGATGCCTACAATGTTCGCATTGTCTGCTTCAACCGGGCTTGAGGAGGAAAAGAGCAATGAGCAACGAAAAGAACAGCCAGAACAAGTCTGGTGAATTGAAGAAACCGCCCTATGTGACTCGGACGAATCAGCCCTGGACCACGGTTTTTGCGGAGGACCTGAACAAGAAGAAAGAAGAGGATACTCCCGCTGAAACCAAACTCGACCTTTCTCAGTTCGTGAAAGTTGAAAAGGTCCAGGACGATAAGTCCACTACCATTCCCGCTCCCGTGTCGGAAGCTGAGAAGGACAAGGCAGACACCGTGAATAAAGGGAACGTTCAGAACGTAACGCCTATCCCCACACCGGAACATAAATTCCGTCCGAAAGGCTCTTCTCAGCAGAGTAAGCCTTCCGATGAGTTTGAAACGAAACCCGTTATGGAAGCGGCTCCTGCTGTCAATGAGGAAAAGCCTGCCGTAAAACCCGAAAGTAATCAGCCGGATGACGATTTTGTCTCTCCTTCGTTTGGTGGGTTCAAGAATCCGTATGCAGATGAAGAACCAGAAGAGAAATCGGAGAAAAAACCTGAAGCGAAAGATACCGAGAAAAAAACTGTCAAGCCTAAAGTGGCTGTTAAGTCCCACAAAGGCGGCAATGTCATTCTTGGTGTCAGCTGTGTAGTTCTTGCCGCATCCGTAGTCGTTATGGGCATGACGATTGCTGAAAGCCGTAAGAGTGATTCTATCGTTTATCCGTCTACTGGAAGTACTCTGAACATCTCGGCTGATGTTGCGACGACCGACACTGATTTTGAAAATCAGGAAGCCTTGACTCCTGTAGTATCTATGACTTCGGATGGAAATACCTGGACGCTGAGTTCCTCGACTTTCCTGATTACTGATGGCGAATCCAAGGTAGCGGTCGCTGTAGACAGTGCAGACAGCATCAAGTACGATGGCGCGGCCTTGCAGTATGAGCGCAATGGAGTAACTTATCTTGTCCGCATGGTGAGCGACAGCTCTTATCTGGGCGACAGCACCATGACCGAACATGAAGACGGTGCCACCCATATGATTACCGGCATTGAAGGTATCGGGAACGGTAAAGTACTTGTCGTGATTGCTACATACGGTGCTACCGGCGATGAAAGCATTAACGATGCAGCAAATGAAGAAGTATCTGCTTTGCTGAGCGGTGCCGCACCCGCCAATGACGGAGCTTCCTTGCTACTTGATAACGTACCGGTCGAATTTGACGGACGTACTTTGAGTCTGACGAATGAGCGCGTTCTGGTCAAAGATGGCGATTCTGAGGTCGTGTTTGCACCTGCATCCTACAACGCTGATGATATTCAGTTCACGAATACCAAGCAGACACTTTCTGGTTTTACAGTTGCTCGCTCTGATTATGCTGACTCCGACAGCAGCAAGACCTATCTAGTGGAAGGCACCGACCGTAATTTCCTGGCCGTCACGAACAATGAAGATTTGCTAAACAGCATTCTGCAAGTCCAGTAAAAATAACATTTCAAAAATAGGAGAATACCAAATGAATAAACGTAAAACTTCTTTTATCCTTGCAACTGCTCTGGCTGCATCCATCATCATGTCCGGCTGCGCATCGACTGTTGCATCTGACAGTAACAGCACTGATTCTGCCACGCAGGAGTCTGCTACTGTTGAGACTGCACTGGACATTGATTACAGTACGGGTCTAAAAAAGGACGGTCACTATGCTGGTGTCAAGGCCAAGGATATTGTTACTCTTCCGGATGACTATGACCATATGACCTTTAAGACTGAAGACCTGCACATGGAAGACGGCGCTCTGGATTCTGCGCTTTTGCAGATTAAGCAGACTTACGGTGAACACACCACTGTGGACCGCGCGGCGCAGGAAGGCGATTGCGTGACGGTGGATTATACCGGCTCCTACAACGGCGATGAATTCCCGAATGGCTCTGCAAAGGACGCTGAAATCGTGCTTGGTCAGGGCTATTATGTGGATGGCTTTGAAAGCCAGATTGAAGGGCATTTTGCCGGAGAAAAGTTCGATATCACTGTGACTTTCCCCGACAGCTACCCTGACACCACGGATTCCGAGGGCAATACTCTGAGCCTGGCTGGTCAGGATGTTCAATTCCGCATCGAACTCAAGGATGTCTCTGAGCTGACCTTGACGGATGACTCTATCGTGAACTGCTTCGGCGATAACAAGTATTACACCGAGGATGGCACTCTGGTCAATTCCGTGGATACTTTCAAACAGTATTACAATGAGCTTTTGACCAAAGATGCTCTGGGCCTTGCCATCTATAACTATATGATGGATAACTCCGTTGTTTCCGAAATTCCTCAGAACCTCATTGATGACCAGCGTGATACTTACCGCAAGGAAATCGAAGCAAGTGCCGAGAACATGGGTAAGACCATGGACGAGTACCTGGAAACCACCGATTACGATACTGAGGATGCCTTGCTCGACAGCTACAATGACCGCATTGAAGAAAGCGTAAAGGCGTATCTGATTTTCCAGGCTGTGGCTGAAGCAGAGAAAATCAAGGTCACCGATGCCGATATAAGCGATTATTTTGGTGATGATTCCTTGAGTGTCCAGCAGGCTCAGAAATACTACGGCGAAGAATATGTGAACCAGACGGTTCTGTACAACAAAGTAGGTGACTGGCTCACTGCTCACGCAACGATTGTGTGATTTCATCCCAAAAATGCTTGACGATATGTGCGGACTCGATACAATGAATATTGTACGATAGATACCATCTACTAGGCGATATATGCGCTCGTACAATTCACAATCTCGTCGTAAGGCAGACTTCTCTTTTGTTTGGGGAGCCTGCCTTTTTAATTTATAACTGTCTTTTGAAAGGAGACAAAATCATGACTAACGTTAACATTTTCACCATCATCGGCCGTCTTACTGCTGATGCAGAAGAATTCACTATTGGCAACAACACATACGTTGGGTTCCGTGTTGCGGTAGACCGTGGACAGAATAAGGAAACTTCTTTTATCCCGGTTCGCGCTCCGAAGAAGTTTATCAGTGACAATCTGCGTGCAAAACTCGTCAAGGGCGCACCAGTGTTGGCCACTGGCCGCTTTGAATCCGGCTCCTATGATAAGGACGGACAGAAAAAGTACTATTCTTATCTGAGTGCCGCAACGATTCAGCATGATGTCAACGGTAACTTTTCCGAAGGTCTTCTGATGGGCAATTTGACCGCCGACGTAACTACCCGTTCCACTCAGAGTGGAAATAGCGTGGCAACCTTTACGGTCGCCAGCAATCGTTCTTACCAGAAGGATGGTAAGTGGGCCGATGTCACTTCCTTTGTGACTGTTGCTGCATCCGGTAAGCTTGCAGAATTTATTGCAAGTCATTTCCATAAAGGTGACCCTATCATGGTTGCCGGTACTTTGACCAGCAGCTCTTACAAGAACAAGAACGGAGAAAACCGTACTTCTTATACTGTCTGGGCTGACAAGGTCACCTTCGCCAACCGCAGTAAAGAAAATACTCAGAATGGCACAGCCGCCGCTCCCGCTGCTACCCCTGTGTCCTCTGCTCCTGCTGCACCGACTTACGGTGAATATGGGGCCGACGAATTCGATGCTGTAGAGGAAGAGGATGACTTGCCCTTCTAATCATCAATTCTAAGCCCCGTGAGCTGTGCTAACAGGCTATACGGGCGATTACACACTAATTCAAGTCGAGACTGGCATTTTTGCTGGTCTCGACTATTTTAATTTAATCGGAGGTAAATATGAATACTCAGAATTTATGGTGGACCGGCAAAACAAATGACTTACTCGACCCTGCACTGCCCGACTTCTTCCATGATGTCCAGCTAGGCATCGGAACGAGGTTTATTGATGACCCTACCGCTGCCAGTGTAAAGCAGGCCGGGGTATACCAGACCAATGGGCACTGTGTGCCCGGCAAAATAACAGCAGATTTCGCGAAGGCATTGTGCCGCGCTGAGATGATTGAGAATGGGCGCAAGGTAGGCGCGTATTCCTGCAATAAAGATGGTCGAACAATGGCTGAGTGGGTAGACAACAATATCTACAAGGAATGTGAAATTGACCATTTGGGAAATACGCTTTGCCTAATTTACGATAGAGGCACTGGGCAGATGTATGCTTCTAATGGCTTGAATGGAAATCCTTTAGACGCATCTAAGACGGGCCTTGCGCCTTTCTTTCTGCTTCTGTGGGGCGATTTTCTAAATCGTGTTGACGGTTTTGAGGACATCTTTCAGAAGTATGTTGCAGAAACCGACACTACCCAAAAAGTCAAGTACGCTTGTGCTTTGGCTGGTACTGCGTGTGACGCAATGTTAGAACAAGACACGGACCTCAAGGCAAAATATCCTAACAACGGTAATTTGAAGTTTGTTACTCAGAGCCTTGCCAAGAGCAGGAAATTTTCCCCCGATTTGGTTTGGGGCACTTTTCAGTTTATGAGTGACCAAAAAGGCTCCGGAACCAGCAAGTTCAAGTTTAAGTCCGTGAAGGACTTCGTTGGCTATTTTGCGGACAACAACCGTATTCTCTCTGATGAAGAGAAGAGCCTGATTCCTCAGCTGGATGACGGATACATTCTCCCTGAAGAGGTAAAAACGACTTGCTATTTGATTGCTAACACTCGTGACACCAAGCGCCCCATGACTAATATCATGCTGCGTGGCGACCCGTCTGTCGGCAAGACTGCTGGAGCTCGTGCGATTGCAGCCGGTCTTGGCCTGCCTTACACTTTCATTACCTGCAATGCCGGTACTGAAATGTATAACTTGATAGGCGACATGATGCCTGTCAATGCTTCTGATTCTGACGATAGCATCAATGAGGAGCTGTTCAAAGACCTGCCGACCGCGACTGATATCAGCATGGACCCCGTGACCGCGTATGAAGCTATCACTGGTGTTGCCAAAGCAGACGCTACCGAAACAGAGTGCATGACCGAGCTGTTCCGCAAGCAGATGAAGCTTTGTTCCGAGGCTTGCGGCCAGGGCTTCCGTTATGTTGAGAGTCCTTTGGTTCGCGCCATCCGCAATGGTTGGGTATGTGAGCTGCAGGAGCCTTCTCTGATTACGCGTCCGTCTGTCATGCCTGGCCTGAACGGTCTGCTGGATGAAACTGGCTGCGTCGTTCTACCGACAGGTGAGATGCTGCATCGTCATCCTGACTGCATCATCATCTCCACGTTGAACGTTGACCTGGAAGGCTGCCGACCGTTGAACCAGTCGTTCATCGACCGCCACCATCTCATTGTTGACATGAAATGCCCGGATGATAAAGTCATCATTGAGCGTATTAAGGGTATGACTGGCTGCGGCAACGATGTTCCGCTGCAAACAATGGTTGACTGCATTCACCAGATTGCCAAGAAGTGCCAGACTTGTGGTGCTACCGATGGCAACGTGAACTCGATGCGCTCTCTCGCGAACTGGGTTCAGGCTGGTATGCTGATTGGCGATTATGCTAAAGCTGCCGAATGGACCGTTGTGAGCGGTGCAACATCTGACTCGCAAACTCGTGAAGAACTTGTGAGAGTTGTTGCAAACTACAGCTTTGCCTAATAACATTGAAGCCCCGACCTTTCTGGTTGGGGCTTTTTCTTTTGCATTTTTTTAGTTTATTTCAAAAATAACGAAAAGGGGACTATTTTGCGTTTGATTCGCAACTTCGCTAAATCGGCGTTTAGCGAAATATAGGGGAGATTTTTAGTTTTTGCAATCCTTACCGGCATTCGGTTCGGCAACTTGTCTTGACACCTAAATCGTACAGAACTCGCGTGTCTGTTGGTATGAATTCATTTCTTGCAAAATGCAAACAGCGAATATACATTCCAAGCACTTTCTTGGCTGCATATCCGCTGTATGTATTAGATATCTTTGTGAATCTGTTTTTTTAGAAGTTCGGTATTCAGGAGCAATCCATGGATTGCATAGCGGTATGACAAAATTTTCTCGCTGTTATAGGTTCCAAAAACATCCTGTGCATAAACGACTTTGTTTAGCTGATTTACTTCATCTTCGGCCAGGTATAACGATACCTGCTTGTTTTTCATCAGCTTCGTTCCGCGCCTGCCTTCATTGGTCGGCATGAAGGATATGATTTCGTCAATTTCTGGCAAGAGATAGTATGATTCATCTAGCCCTTCGGTGGCTACTAACTCGTCATATTCGGCAGAACCTTTAGAGATGATGTACCGCTCCCCTACCCTGCTGACTTTTTGAAGCTCGCTTCTAACCAATCGGTTTGTTAACGTTCCCAGACGACTTCCCTCATACCACGCACGAATTTCAAGCATCTCTGCAAAGTCTGAACGAAAGCGCACCGCAATTATGTTTTTTTCGCTATTCATTTGATTTTTCCTTAATCGACGGCTTCAATTTTCTCTTTCAGCTTTGTTGCCATCTCAATTACTTCTTCGAGCGCTGCGATGTCAGAATCTCTCGATTCTTGGGAAACATGGCTTAATGCTTTTTCATAGCTCTTGTTTGCATAGACTCGCTGCAGCTTCTTGATAATTGTCGGAGTGGCCTTTAATACGGCACTTACACTGATGTCTGCCGCTTCCCTCTCCTTCTTGGCAACGTCCTTGGCTGCTTCTTTCTTTGCGTCGTACTCAAAGTCTGCTACTTCTTCCGGGACATTACACTCTTTGATAATTCCGAACTCTTCGGCTTTCTTTTTGAGTTCCTGCAGTTCGCTATCAAAATACTCAATGGCTTTCTTATAAGCTTCTTCGTGTTCTGCTCTGGTACGCTGCTGCAAGGCACTGAACAGGTATTCCCTGAACGTATCGTGAAGCGTATCGCGCATCACTTCAATGTGGTTCTTCCCTGCTTCTTCCCCGGTGTCACCGTGACAATCCACCGCATTGAGCTCTTGATACTTTTCCCCAATTTCTTCCTGCTTCACATCATCGAATCGCAGATAGCTTTCGCACTCGCTGCGGCTCAGGAACTTGGCATCAAGAAGTTCTTTCAGGCTCCCTTTCAGCTTATCTTCGAGCCTTGCATCTCTGTCGATGGTTTTCGGGTTTACAGAACTTACGCTCTTAATTGCTTTCAGAGCGTCTGTTCTATTCATGTTATAAGGCTCTTTCAGGAGGCATTCGATGAATTCAGATACAGCCTTTCTGCGAACTGCTTCATCATTTAGGCCGCCGCGTACCTGCAGGTTGGCGCTGTAAAGCAGCACTTTCTTTTCATTGTCAGAAAGCTCTGTTGTAATGACATTGCAGTTCCGAACAGTCTGCCAGGACGTATCCCCTTCTTCGACAAGCAGCTTTAGGGCTCGATATCTTCTTTCACCGGAAAGAAGAACATAGACCTCTCTCCCCTCTTCTGTAGACGGGAACAGAACCAGGTTATGCAGTAGTCCGTTGCGCTTGATGTCATCCGCAAGAATTCGAATGTCTTCATCATCATCTATTTCGCGGAATATCTCATTATCAGGATTTGTCCGGATATTATAGAGGGATATGTCTCGACTCTCATATTCAATCTTGTGCTTTGCATTGAGTAAATCGTTATAGAATGCACCGGCGCTATTGTTGTTTACCTTCTTCAACGCTTCAATATTAGGCAGCTTGGGTGTAGTTACAGGCCCCTTCTTCTTTGTCAATGCCATTTCACTTCACCTCCAGCTTTGCCAAACGCCTCATCAATTCTTTGTATACCTGCTGATATGCAATCGAGACAGGCTGCTTTGCCGCATAGAAACATACAGGCTGATAATTTGTCACAGACATACCAACACTGATACTGTTCGGGATTTCATTCTCAAACAAAGCCGGACCTAATACATCCTGGCATTGTGTGCGAATCAATCTGGCTGCCTTAGCTTTCTTAATTACTGCTGTGAGTAAGACTCCAACACCTTTGATGCGGCTTCCAGGCACATTACACAGCTCATTGCACAGCGCAAACGTTCTGAACGCTGACTCTCGGGAGTTAGCGTCACACATCATGGGAATCAAGATGTAGTCGGCTGCACTGATTGCGTTGGTAAGAAGCAAGGAATCACGAGTCGGCTGCGTATCAATAATTATGTAGTCATAGTCATCCAATACTTGCTCCAGGAAATAGAACAGGAAGTCCGACATCTTCTCAATGCGCTTTATTGCTCCGCTTTTGGCCAGAACATTCGCGTCATCAAACAAGTCAGCTAATCTCTGATTGATTTTCGGCGTTTGAGCACTTCCGGGAATCATGTCAACATTGTCGCCATACTCAGTCGGCACAATGAAATCACGGGTTTTTGTATATCGAAAGCCGCTAAACATATCATAGAGAGCGTGCCCCTCATACAGCCCTTCTGTGATTTCACCTTTCCCGTCACTGAGAGCACTGGTCAAATTGCCTTGGGGGTCTGTGTCAATGCACAGCACTTTCTTTCCGTCTTCCCCCATCAAATATGCTAGGTTCGAAGCAGTGACGGTCTTCCCTGTTCCGCCCTTCTCAATCGCGACTGTGATGACTTTTGCTGGCATGTTGCGCACCTCATTACTCAAGGGTAAAATCACTTGAGTACCTGTTATTATAATTTCAGTTTTGTCTTGGTGTTTGGCTTGATAGCGCGATTTTTAGATTGCAAGTCTTTACAGTTCCGATTTCATTTGCCTACGCAAATCGCACAAAATGTCAACACCAACAAATCAATGATTTAATTATAACATGCTTTAGCTAAATGTCAACGCGAACTTTAGAGGATGCTTCTTCTCAATACGAATTATAAGCCGTCAAGAACTCGAATCCCTGTTGGTGCAAATTCATTCTTGACTGCCAATGCCTTATCGCTGGTGCCTACGGCGATAAACAAAGTACAACTCATCCCCTATCTGGAACGCAAGTTCCTGTTGGTATAATTTAGATTTTCACTTGCTTGCCACGATGCCGGTCTTTTTATCGCCCACTAGAACCCGCGTACCTGTTGGTGCAAATTCGGTTTTGCATCTGAAAACAGAACCATAGGGCGTTTCTCTCCGTTCAAGAACTTGAATTCCTGTTGGTGTAGGTTCGTTTCTGATTTTTTGGCAAAGAAAAAAGGCCCACCAAATGGTGAGCCTCGATTTATTCATTTATGTCGTCATCGAACGTTGTGGTGAAATCAATCAATTTATTAAGGCCGTTTTCGTGAGCCTTGATGGCTCTCTCGCCCAATGCGATTGTAGTTGCTGAGCTTTCAATCAAATCATTGAAGATAACTTTGCGGTAATAGTTGGCGGTCTTCGTTCCGCCGTCTGCGTCCAACAAAGATTTGTACCTTGTTGCGATACCGAACGTCCAGGTCTTTAATCCGTTGTTGTCTTTAATGATTCGGTTCAGAGCATTAAAAGCTTCTCTGTTATGTTCAGGATTTCGAGTGCTGGTTAAGATTTTGCCGACAATGGTAAACACATCGGTAAAAATATTGCGTTCTTCCGGCGTCAGCTTTTCTTCATAGTCCTGGTATTGAGCTTTGGCTTTCACTTCGTTTCGCGCCATATTATAGCTCATGCTCATTACAGCTTCGGAAAGCGGCAGGTTGTATTGCTCAAGAGTTTCAAGACTCACTACGCGGCGGGATTTACGCTTCCTGCCAACTTCGGTTTCAAGGTTCTGCCGCTCTTCATGAAAGGCACGAACCTTTTTCATCTCTTCTTTGGTCTTGTACTTAATGAATATATAAAGGAACTCGTACTTTCTGACACCTTTGCGGCGAACCGGTTCGTAGTCGAACCAGAGGTCCGTCATTTCATTGATTTCGGCTTTGACAGGTGCAAGAATGTTCTTTTCAAAATCAGAAAAGACCTTATATTTCTCAGAAACAGTTTTTTCTCTACTGAATTTGGGCTCAGAGCTGCTTTCCGTCTTTCTGCTCTTTTTACTGCGCAGTATTTCATCTTTGGACGGCATGGAAAGCATTCCTTTGAATTCTTCCATGTCAAAGACTTTGTATTTGTAACCCTTCAGCTTATTTTGCTTGTCTGGGAATTTACGAAGCACAGCTTCCGTGACTGGTTCGAATATCACGCCGTTCGTGTAGTTGTATTCTCTGGTTCCGTTATCATAGGACAACACAATCTCATAGATGCGCATCGAATAGGTGCTTTGCATTGTGAGCAAATACTCAATACTATAAGAAGTATAATTGCTTGTCAGCTGTGCGATGTCTTTCCAGATATCTGGGTTAAAGCGCATCTGAATGGTTTTGTCTTTGAAATTGACGCGAGAGCCCTTGCTAATCCAAGAAATAGTTTTTAACTGGTCTGGCCCATCAGGAACCCAGAAGGTACGGTTTTCCAGGTTTTCTACAATCTGCTGCAAATGCGGCTTATAACCGCTGCGCATGATGTCTACGCCTGTAAGCCTTGAAAACTCCTGGAATGTAATGGTGTAATATTTCGATGCATCTCTATCATTACGCTGGTCGATTTTGGATAGCATAATCAGCAAAATCTTTTGCTCATTTCGAGGCAATGAATATTTTGTCTTTTGAATCAAGTCATTGCTTTTCGTGATGATAGACTTATTGAGCGCTTTAACCTCGGGTAGTTGAGCCAATGCCATCTGTTCTTGAACTTCCTCATTACTGAGAACTTCACCAACAACTGACTCAACATTATTATTAGCTTTTGCGTTGCTGTCTTTCTTTTTCATCGTCGATTTGAGACAAGCCAGATGGCTGCTCAGCCTTTCTTTTAATATGCAGCAAACCATCAAAGAAAGCTTTTCCTAAAAATGGTTACACTAAGAACATTATAATTTAGTTTACAACAAATGTCACATAATGTCAAGGTTCTATTGATTAGAATTACGATTCTCTTATTTCTTTTTAGATGCAATTTATATTTTATTCTTTTATTACTTATTCTTTATTATATAGAAGAAACGGAGGTTATTTTGCTTGTAAAAAGAGTTTGTTTTGCTCTTCAAGGGAGCTTGTTTTGTGTTTCGGAGTAGATTGTTTGATTTGGGAACAGAGCTTTATTTCGGTTAACTTGCGAAAAGAACCTCTGTTTGTCTCGAAAAGAACCTCTGCTTTTGATTGTGAGTACGAGCTCATTCTGAATAGAATTATTTCAAAGCTATTTCTTCGCATAAATGCCGGAGAAAAAATGCAACGTAAATAATCTCCGTTATGCAATGTCGGGTTCTTTAACTAGCAGGGGAGGGGAGAACGGGTACGACTCGGACCTTAAATGATGAGTCAGCCTATAGTAGCAATCCAGCTGCGGTCACACATTGAAGAAAGTATTGGCAAAAGCGAACGAAAATAACCTCTGTTTTAATCGCAGCGCACGGGTAAGTATCATTACCCAAAAATCCAACGTAAATAACCTCAGTTTTGCAATGCATCACGCTTGAGATTTTATATGCTTCTGGAAAAGTTCTTTAACCACGCCAGAGACAAAAACGTAACGTAAATTATCTCCGTTTAAGTAGTTGTGGAACTTCCAAGTTTGTTGTGGTTGGTCTGATTTACGATGCTTTCTTATTACTATATATCGAACATAAAGAACCTCCGTTTGAAATGATTGATGCTTTACTCGTTCAACCTCAAAATCTAATAAAAAGAATCTCTGGTAAATGCTTACAGCAATTCCTAACGGAACAGCTACCGTACCATGCTCACACAGGGCTGCTTATAATATAATAGTTTGTTTTATGGCAAATGTCATTATTCTATGGGTCAAAAAAACATCCAAAATGGACAATGATAAGCATATTATACAAATAGTAGACACAACTCACAAAAAAGGTAATGTATCAAAGGAATCGGAGATTATTTACGTTGCAAATTTGGTTCAGCTTCGCTGAAATAAAAGCACGATAACACGATGATAATGCTGATGTGGAAACAGGAATGACGAAGCTATATAAGAGAAAATTAACGTAGCAGTTTTGAATTTGCACTTACAGATGAATTCCGATGAAAAACAGCTAAAAATGCATGGGAACTGTACGACATAAATTACAACCTGTTAAATGTTGTACAATTCTACGTTCAGGAAATGCCATAAAGCGTTTGGGTAATTTTCAAGTTCAGAAAGTTGAACGTAAATAACCTCGTTTTACAATACAGCGAAAAACTAACGTAAATAACTTCTGTTTTAGAAAAAACGAGTCGAGAGTAGAGGAATGCCCAAAACCAATGTAAATAACCTCCGCCAAGCCGCTCTCAAAGTGACACTTCCAAAAACGAACGTAAAAAACCTCGGGTTGACGATACGCCTGTGAAAGAGTGAAGGCTGCAATCATATCCAGAACGGAAAGAAAACAATCTCCGGTTGGTACGACTCAAAAAGTCAAGCTCACTTGATAGTAGGGGAGAGGAGGAGAGAATTGAATAATGACTGAGCTGCAAAAGAAAACTTGAACGAAAATAACCTCTGCTTTATTGCGACTCTACAATACTTGGTTTGCCTCATCATAGATAACCCGACTGTTCTAAAACCGAAAGTAAAACGTAAATAACCTCGGGGTAATATATCGGCATTTTACTCTAAAACTATATTACCGTATGAATTGGAACGAAAATAACCTCTGGTTTAATTGCTCAGACACAAAAACACTGCAAACTAAAAACTGCAAGTAAAGAACCTCCGTTTGCTTATGGAAAGGTTTGTGAGCAAAAGAAGAAGCTAAAACACGAAAATAACCTCCGTTAAAGTTGGACTTGGAAAGCACTAAAATTGTGAATCGCTTTAACTGTGTGCAAGTATAAAGATGAATGAAAACAATCTCCGTTATAGTCTCAACATAAAAAGTAGAACGTAAATAATCTCTTTTTAGTTGAGCTGAATGGATTGGTTTGGAAAGAAAAAAGTGACATTAAGAATTTCCGAATGCCACAAAGGCCAAGAATAATGTATTTATGCAAGTTTTTCTGAATGTCCACTACGCCTGAGAGCGGCAAGAAAAGTCGATGTAAATAATCTCTGTTAAGGATATCCGATGTAATTTTAGATATACAATAACAGGGACGCAATAACAAGGACAAGGCATGAAATGAAATACAATAACAGGTACGCAAGGGATTTACGCGTTGAAAAGAAATTGCAATTATGAAAAGATAATTAACAAAACACCAATTTGTTGTGACCAAAGTGCAGGAATGGTATAATTGAAGTATAAGAGTTTTCTTTTTACACCATCATCCGAGGCGTCCGAAATGCAGTTGACACAGAAATGGTTGAACGAAACATTGGCAAAAAATCCTGCTCTGAGGATTCAGGTGCAGGGTGGAAAAGACTGTGTCAAGGCCAGTAAACCCAAAGAGCCTAAAGTGGCGCACCCCAAATACGGGAATCATAAGGTATATGCGTACAGGGACGGCTTTGTAGCAGGAAACAAGGATGCGAAAGAGCACGGCGACATCGTGGATGTGTTCGATTCGACGAAGGAGTATTGCCGGTGGTTGGATTTGCAGATGCTCGAAAAAGGTGGGAGCATCACGGAGCTGAAACGGCAGGTCCCATTGACGATTCAGAATGCTTTTCAGTATGAGGGGAAAAGGATTCAGAAAATTGATTATCGTGCAGATTTTTATTACCGCGACAAAAGCGGCACGGTCGTGGTAGAGGATGTAAAGGGATACGACCAAAAGAATGGCAAATATATTCAAACCGAAGCGTTTCGGTTGAAGTGGAAACTACTCAAATCAAAGTATCCGAATTATCATTTTGTGTTGTATTAAGGAGTATCAAATGGTTGGCAGCTATCAGACAATGACACATAACAGATATGCAGTACAAAGCACGACAAAATTCAAAGCCAAAATCGTTGATGTTCCATTCTGCGACCCTGAAAGCGGATTTGCGATTCTGGTTGCTTCCCGCATTGAAGACGGCAAGAGCATTGTCCTCAAGGGTATTATCCCGAATCCGGTCGAGAATGCTTACATCACATATCAAGGGCATTGGGAACAGGATGCACGGCGGGGAACGCCGTATGTCAAGGTCGAAAGTTGCGAGATTGACTATGAGGCGGGCGGCACGGACTCTATTTACGAGCTGCTAACCAGCGGATATGTTCCGGGAGTTGGACCTGTAACGGCAAAGAAAATCATCAAAGCATTTGGTGCTGATTCCCTTAAAATAATCGAGAAAAGTCCGGAAAAGCTGACAGAACTTGCCGGAATAAAAGAGAAGGCAGCAAAGAAAATCCACGATGCCTATATTCATATCGCAAAAGACCAGGAATTGATTTCTTTTCTACTTCCCTTTATCTCGATGCAAAAAATCAATGCCGTTCTGAAAGAGTACGGAGACAGCAAGCAGGCATTGGCTGCCATCAAGGAGAATCCGTATTGCCTATATCAAGATGTCAGTGGCATCGGGTTTGCTGCATCTGACCGAATCGCGTTGGTCGGTTTGGGCATGGACAGGAAAGACCAGCGCAGAGTGGAAGCTATCGTTCTGCATTCGCTTGAGGTTCAGGCACAAATGGAAGGTCATTCTTTCGTTTGGTTGAACCAGCTGATGGCCTGCGTGGCAACGACCGTGGAAAAGGAACTGCACGAATCACGAATTCCTGAACTGTCAATACGAGATGCTGTGAATGGCGCGAGACGAAAAGGACTGCTGGTGGCAGAAAAGTCTAGCGGGAACGCAAGTGGAAAACCTCTCTTCTGCGTTTATCTGCGCCGATACTGGGCACTTGAATGCGACATCACGTTCCTTTGCCATACATTGCACCATTGCATGAATGCAGCGTGCGGCATGGTCTCGAAAGCCGATGTGGACAGAGCTATCCAGAACGTTCAGCAAAAGGACGGCTTCCTGTTGGATGACACTCAAAAGCAAGCAGCGTACACCGTATACGGCAGTGACAGTCAGAACGTGACGGTAATCACTGGCGGTCCAGGCAGTGGTAAGACGACTATCATCAAAACCATCATTGAAGCGTTTAAGGTTGCAAAAGGCAGCTACTATAAGGAAGAAGACATTCTGCTCTGTGCTCCTACTGGTCGAGCTTCGGCAAGAATGCGGGAAGCAACGGGACATGCAGCATCTACGATTCAGTCAGCGTTTTTTGGTTGCTTTGATAATGAAGCAAGTGTGATTGTGGTTGACGAATTCTCAATGTGCAACCTTGAAACGGCGCATATGGTCTTCTCACTGGCTTCTCATGGCTGCAAACTGGTCATAGTGGGAGACCCTGACCAGCTTCCTGCAATCGGGGCAGGCAATGTTCTTCGAGATTTGATTGACAGCGGAGAAGTGAATGTATGTAAGCTCTCCTCCTGCCACAGAAATATGGGTGCGATTGTTGAAAATGCAATGCACATCAATGCAGGTGAGCAGACGAGTACTTTTAGACAAGATGAGTCATTCTTGCTGATTCCGGCCACCAAAGGCATGGAAATCAGAACCACAGCGTTGTTCAATTACTTTCATTTTGTTCGGAAATACGGCGAAGTGAATGACCTGAATAGCAGATACGAGGAAGATGGCATTCATAAAGGCATTCAGAATGTATGTTTGCTCACACCGGTCCGCAAAAAGGGGAGCGGGTACATTTCCGCAACGGACTTGAATCTTTTGATTCGTGACAAGCTGAACCCTGCAACGTATGAAAACAGCGGGTTCATCGAGTCTTTGAAAGGCGTGCCGGAACAGGGATTCGATTACCGAATCGGCGACCGTGTGATGCTGTGCAAGAATCACCGAGGCAGCTTTGTAAACGGTGATATGGGTTTCATCACGAGCTTTGAACCGAAAGCCCTGGACCAGGATGGCGCGATGATTTGCAATGCCTATACCGTAAGATTTGATAACCCCTGCGATGTGGATGGCGAATGCTTTGAGATGATTGTCAGCAGAAAGACGATGCAATCTGAATTTGCGTTGGCATATGCGATGACGGTCCACAAGTCACAGGGTTCTGAGTTCAAAGCTGTCTTGGTAGCGTTTGATACCGGCTGGAAACAGCTGCAGCAGCGAAATCTCTTGTATACCGCCGTGACTCGTTCGAAAAATGAGTGCAGAATTGTCGGTGATATGGATGCAGTCGATGTGGCAATCGATACGAACGACATTGAAAACCGCAACTCATTGCTCAAAAATAGGTTACAGCACTATAACAACGAAAAATATCTTGACATTCACATGACGAATTTTGGAACTTCCGGAACAGATTGTTTTACGGAATGACAGAAGAGTAAACGATATGGCTAACATGCCGTTGACTGACATTGGTATTACGCCGCGAAAAGCAAGTCAATTTGCCAGCAAGGGAATTGAAACGGTGACAGACTTGCTCGGGTATTATCCGACCAAATACTTGGATTTCAGGAATCCTATCTCGTTTGCGGAAGGAAAATATCATCAAGGAGAGCATGTTGCCATCAAGGGTAAGGTCGTGAGTGGCCGAGTGATTGATGGCAAGCATTACATGCTGCGCCTTACGGACGGGAACAATTTTTGTACTGTATTCTGGTTCAATCAACCGTTCCGTATACGGCAGTTTTCAGTCGGCGACGCCATTGCGCTTGGCGGAGTCGTTTCCTGGAACGAGCAGTACAACAACATGACAATGGCAACGCCTGACTTCGTCACAACGGATATTGCATCGGCTTTCTCTATCCAGCCGGTCTATCGGAAAATCAAAGGAATGTCGGTGGAATACCTGGAAGATGCCATTAAATTGGCGCTGCCTTATACCAGAGAATGCTCGGCCGAAACCTTGAGCTTGGCGCAGATGCGGGCGCTCCGAGTCCCACCGCTTGCTGAAGCCATTCACATGGCACATCAGCCGACCGATGAAAAGGAAATCAGGCTTTCCCGAAAACGCAGAGCGGTCGATGTGTTGTATCCGTTCTGCTATGAGCTGGAAGCAAAGAAAGCAGAAGCCGCAAAGGTGTCGTTCTGTCGAATTAAGAGTACGCGGGACGTTCTGAACAAGATGCAGGGAGTCTTACCGTTCAAGCTGACAGAGGACCAAAAGAACGCTGCTGAACATATGCTCACCGAGATGGAACACGGAGAACGTGTGGATACCCTGGTTCAGGGTGATGTAGGCTGCGGTAAAACGGTCGTTGCTGAGATTTGTGCATTAGCTATGGCAATGAATGGGTTTCAGTGTGCCGTTATGGCTCCGACCGTGGTTCTTGCCACGCAGCACTATGAGGAGTTTTCGAAAATCCTCGGCTCGTTCGGGTACAAGACGGTTTTCCTGCGCAGTGGCATGAAAGCAAAAGAAGAGAAATCGGTTCTCGCAGAAATTGAGAGCGGCAAGGCTCAAATCATTGTTGGAACGCATTCTGTGATTTCCGGGAAGGTCAAGTATCATAAGCTGGGTTTAACGATTGTAGACGAGGAACATCGGTTCGGCGTTGAGCAGCGTGAAGCACTCAAGCAGAAAGCAAAAGACGGCGTTCACAATGTCAGCATGAGCGCTACGCCAATCCCGCGCTCGTTGGCGAACACTTTGTATGGGGAAGGCACCGAAATCGTCAATATCCATACGATGCCTGCCGGGCGCAAGCCTGTAAAGACCATTATCTGGTCTAATGAAAACAGCTGCTATAAATCCGTATACAATCAAATCAAGGAAGGTCATCAGTGTTATATCGTGTGCCCTCTGATTGAAGATTCGAATTCGGAAACTCTGGAAGACGTTGATTCGGTCGAGACGACCTACAAGAAGCTGACAGAATGGTTTAAGCCTTACCCGGAAGTGACAATCAAGGCAATCTCCGGCGACATGAAAGCCAAAGAAATTCAGGAAGGAATTGAAGCATTCGCTCAAAAGCAGGCTAACATCCTTATCTCTACCACGATTGTTGAGGTTGGCGTGAATGTCCCGAACGCTACGGTCATTGTTATCAAGAACGCGGAACGCTTCGGATTGGCACAGCTGCATCAGCTCAGAGGGCGTGTTGGACGCAGCAGCTTGCAGAGCTATTGCGTGCTTCTGTCTAAGGACAAGGAGAATGAGCGCTTAAAGACTATGGAGGCAACCAATGACGGTTTCAAGATTGCTGAAAAGGACTTGGAACTGCGCGGGACCGGTCAGATTTTGGGCGTTAAGCAGAGTGGCAAAGACGCGGTGATGGAGATGGCTCTAAACTATCCGAAGCTTTATCAAGCAGTAAGGAAGCAGGCGGAAATCCAGTATAAAATCGACCATCCGATGGGTTGACCCTGCTTGCGAGTCGCAGATAATAAAAATGTGGATATACCACATATTTGCTATTCATGATTCGTTAGGAGGTAATATACAGTTGTTTGGAACAAAGAAATCACAAACTCAGCCGGAACCGGTTGAGACTATCGCAGCTCAGGAACATAAGCAGAGCATTGGGAATCAGGTGATGGAAGCATTGGGCGTTGGCGAGAACGGAACCGGGCTCGATGAAGAATCTGAAATCCTGATGCCGAAACAGAATCAGCGGCAACTGGAAGCGGAGGGTGTTGTGAAGGAAAGCGTATGTGTCATTTCCAAAGATGCAGTTATCGGCGGAAGCATCGATGTTAAAGATGATTTGATGGTTGCCGGAAAGGTAATGGGTCATATCTCTGCATCGACTGTGACTTGCGTGGGTGAAACCAGCTACATCGAAGGGAATGTGACTTGCAACAAGCTTCGGATGCACGGCGGTAAAATCAAAGGTCATGTCACGGTGCGTGAGAAGGCTGACATCAATGGTGAAATCAACGGCGACTTTGAATGTCTTTCTGAACAGACTGCGGCTTTTGGCGAACATGCGGTCGTGGCAGGGACTTATATCCGGTGCAGCATGTTGAAAGTCGAACCTGGCGCTCAGATTGCAGCAAAGATTGAAATGAAGAAACCGAATGCACTTCCGGCATCCACTGGCAGCAGTGAGACGCGGCAGAGAAGTGTCCGGATTCCGAACCAGACTCAAGCCATTAGCTCCTGAGTAAATCAAATCACAATCACTTGGAGGAAATAACAGTGAATAAACTGAAATCCATCTGGCAGATTGAGGATTTGCGAAAAAAGATTCTCTTTACGCTCCTTCTCATTCTGGTATTCCGCCTTGGATGCAGCGTTCCGGTCCCGTTTGTATCCAATACCGCATTGGATTCGATGTTTTCCAATGACAGTATCTTCGGATACATGAACATGCTGTCTGGCGGTGCTCTTTCCCGATGCGCGTTCTTTGCGTTGGGTGTGAGTCCTTACATTAACTCGTCCATCATCACTCAGCTTTTGTGCGTGGCACTCCCAAGCTGGGAAGCACTGCAAAAAGAAACAACTGGAAAAGACAAACTAGACGAGTACACCAAACGAATTGCTCTGGCAATGGCTGCAATCATGAGCATCGGCTATTACTTCGTGCTCCGCAATTACGGAGCTCTTGAGTATATGGCAGGGAAAAGTGGGTTCTTCGCGGCAGTTGTTATTATGGCAACTTTCCTTGCAGGGTCTCAGCTTTCTGTCTGGATTGGCGGCCGAATCGATGAGTTCGGAATTGGCAACGGCGTTTCAATTCTGATTTTTGCCGGTATCGTGTCTCGCTGGACCGACATCAACACGATTGCCCATAACATTGCCGTTCAGGTCGAGAGCGGCCACTGGCTGTACTCTCTCGTGGGTATCGGGATGGTAGTTGCAATGCTCTTCGCCGTGTGGTTCGTATCCTACAGTGATGGGGCAGAACGTCGTATCCCCGTTCAATACGCAGCACGTAAATACAATGCAAGAGGCCAGGCTTCTTATATCCCCGTAAAGCTCTTGATGAGTGGTGTGATGCCGATTATCTTTGCTGGCGTTATTATGAGTATCCCGGCAACGGTAGATATGTTCGTAGACGCCACGAAGCACGCAAGACTTCATTCGGTCCTTTCTGTATTCTCTTCCGGCAGCTGGATTTACTACGCCGTATACGTTATCCTGATTGCTCTTTTCAATTTCTTCTATATCGAGATTCAGTTTGATGCTGTTTCGATTTCTAGCAACCTGCGCAATCAAGGCGGTGCGGTGCCCGGATACCGGCCGGGACCCCAGACGACTGAGATGCTGAACAAGGCATTACATAAAATGGCCTTGACTGGCTCCTTCTATCTGGCCATCATTGCTCTGATGCCGATGGTGTTCAGTTTAATCAGTGGAACACAGATTTCTTTTGGCGGCACGAGCTTAATGATTATGTCCAGTGTGGCACTTGAAATCGTGCGCAGCATGGAAGGATATCTGACCGTGCGTCATCATAAAGGATTCTTGGGATAAGGAGGAGAAGACAAATGAGCATTATCGAATTTATCTTGGGCCTTGTGGTATTGGCAGCCAGTCTTGTCGTGAGCTGTGCATGTTATATTGTCAAAAACGAAAAGGGTGGCTTGAACGCGGCTCTTGGCGGTGCAAGTGACTTTATGACGACTCGCCGGAATGACAACAACCTGAAAGTAAACAAGTTTGTTGTGAAGGTTGGCGTTGTGCTCACTATTGCGATTCTGGCTCTGACAATTATCGGTGCCCACTTTTAAGGAGAAACGCTGTGAAAAAGATTGAAATTCGGTCGATTCCGGCCAAGGTAGCCGATACGCTGCATCCGTCAAATGTGACTTGGCTTAGCGCTAAGGAAACTACGAAGCGCACGGGTGTGATTCTTTGCGTGGTAGCTGCTTCTGCTGCATTTATGGTTTTAGCAGATACGCTGTTCGGTGCAGCATTGAGATTTGTGATTTGAAGGGAGCATTTGGTATATGAAGAAACTGATGGCTGCTATGCTGTCATTTGTAATGGCTATGATGCTGCTGGCAGGGTGTGCGTCCGCAAGTATCGATAAGACGTTCTCGGACCCGATGCAGCAGGTTTCACTGTCCAATGATGAGATGCTTGCGTCACTGAATAATGCGACCGCAGCACTGCAGGAAAATATCAATAAGACGGATGATTCCGCAAAAGTTGAGCTGGTGGTTGCGGATGACGGAAGCTGTTCCGTCTATGCGTCCGACAGCGACACGGAAAGACAGGAGTTGTGCAAAGCTGATTCCGTTAAAGCGATGTTTGAAATTTACTATGAAAACAACTGGATTGACAAAGATGGCAATGTCAGTTCAGTCGGATGATTTGCCATAGGAGGAGAACACAATGAAACGTTTGTTTGCGGGAACACTCGCGCTGGTAGTGACATGCGGGGTGCTGTTTTCGGGGTGTGGGAAACAGATGACCCCTGAGGAAGAAGCAGCATCTCAGGAAGCTGCCATTTCTCAGCAGCTGCAGGATGAAGAGAACAAGACTGGCTTGAAGCGGCTTATCAGCAACAATTTGACTGAATATGAACAGCCGGTTCATGATTTTATTGAGGGCCTGCAGGATGGGGATGCTGAGAAGACGGCAACGGCACTCGGCGTTCCGAACACTTTCGGGGAAAAGCTTCAGGACTGGGTCGTTGTCAATGACTTCGAGACGTTCCAGAAAACGGATATGACCAATATCTGCCTGAACTCTGCCAAAGAAGGCTCGAAAGCTGCCATCAATGTCTTTATGAAAACTCCGGGAGAAGTTACGGCGGATATCTCTCCGGATTATACATTGACAGCGGAATATACAAACGGTGCCTGGGTTTTGAATCCACCAACCGGAATTCTCACCGATTATTCCTTCACAGTTCCGAACAACAAGGTGAGCTTCCAGGGAACAGACCTTTCAAGCTACACGGCGAAGAATGCTGAAACCGGCGTATGGACCGTAACGCTTCCACGTGCTCTTGACCTCGATAGTGACGCTGCCTATGTAATTTCTACAGATATGGGCGACTTTAATGGCCGTGTCTATCAGGTTGCTGCTGATGGAAACAAGAAACGGATGCTCCTTGCGGATATTGATTCAGATACAAGAGACGCTTATCAGTCTAAGCTCTCTGCTGTCATGAAGGAAGTCTATCGTCTGCTTTCTATTGGGGCAGGGGAGAGCGACTTCTCGAACGTTTTGCTGGATTCCAATGAAATTGCGAACTGCGTCCCGGAACCTGTTGACAGCGATGATGATGTGGAAGCGATTCAGGCGAATGCCGACAAGAAAGCTCTTGGCGCATCTGTCACTGCCATCACGGTGACTCCCGACGATACGATTGAGGGATACCCGGATGCATACACCTATCGCCTTGACGGGGATGACGGCGTAAAGATGAACGTAAAGCTGAAGGTATCTACCACTAACGGCGATGCGCGTATGAAAGCAACGATTGGTATGCGCATCATCAACGGTGCTTGGAAAATCGTGTCGATTGATTCGAAGCGCGATATCTTTACAGGTCTGTCTGTGCTTGACCCTGAATGGTGATTGTATGAGATATGCGATTCGACAGGATAGGAAGGTTCGGAAACCGTTATCGGGATGCCAGCTGACGGAAACCGAGTGGTTGGCGTGTTGGGATACGCTGAACAAGGGAATTGAATCCCAGGATGACGAAACAATCCAAAAATCCAAAATGCTGGTTCGGAGCGCAATCAAGAAAATCTACACAGAACGGTATCCAAAATCCAAGAAATGTGTTGTTTGTGGTGAGACTTGCGGAACATCAGGACTTTGCAGGAAATGCTGGCGTGCTCTCTCAAATAATGCAGTACTGAGGTCAGAGGGACATACACAAAAAGACCGCGTTGCAAATCAGCAGGGACCTTGCATCGTATGCGGTCGGACACCGGTTCTTTGCCGGAAAGTGTGCAATCGCTGCTATGCCAAGATGCGTGCCCATAAATTTACCACGACAGAACAGCTGATGGAATACATCAGGGATAAGAAGCAAAAGAAGTAAGGCAATCAAAGCAAATTGAAGGTGAACGAAGATGATTGACTGTAATTTGGGCCCGGATTTCAAATCCTGTTTTCTGGGACATAAACAAAGTGAATATGGCAAAACGTTCACCGTGAGATTAGCAAAACATATGTGTTATGAGGATGCACGGCTTGTTCAGCATTTCGTGAATCAGAAAGCAATGCGGCAGTGGATTGATGCTGTCACGGATTTCTGCGAAGGGAATAATGTGCTGCGGGACTGCCTTATCGGGATGACGGCATGTTATGTCGATTACTTCACCAAAGAGCGTGGAACGGCATCTGCCAAGGCAATTATGCAGCAGCAGACCAAAAAGCTGGAAAGCATCCTGAACGGAACCTATGTTCCTGAAAAAGCCGAAGCTGAACCGTTCGCTTCAAATCCAGACCTCAAGTCTGATATCAGCCTCACTTCTCTGATTGTTGATGTCGATGCCGAAAACATGAAGTTCGTTCCACCGCCAGTCCCGGCCTTGTCAAAGTGTGCGAATTGAATAGGATTGATATTGTAAGATAGATAACAATAGTTTTCTACCAAAAATAATATTCACAACCCGTAAGCGGATTCTCTATGTATGTAGAGGGTCCGCTATTTTATTTGTTTGTACAAAGAAAGGACGGACAAAAATGCAATTCTCAGAGAACCAGAAATACTATCTTAAACGTTTCGCAGCTCTTCACATGCCGGAGATAGGCCGGAAAGCTGCCTATGTGCGCCAGGAACTCAAAACCACCTGGATGGCGGTAGACTCTACATCCGTGCCGGACGGTGTGGTTTATGTCTACCACAACAAGGAATACAAACACATTGAGGATATCGTGGCCGATGTTTTGGATATTCACGGTGACTCAGCAAAAATCATGCAAATCAATAACACGAGGCTTGCATGCGGATTGCCGACATTCGTCACTTGGGAAAAGGCTGAAACGCTCTATACGATTCCGGGCGACAAAGAAAAACGAGAAATCGTGACATGCATGGATTACCTCTCTGTGTATGGTATTAACCCGGATGAGGTTTATGCGATGCAGGTGAAGAAATCCTGGATGACAACGGGAGTCTCGTTTGACCCCGAAGCTTCGATGGAAAGCGGAGACAGGACTGTTGCGCTGCCGTTTGACGACAACAGTGACATGGGCGCTTATTATGACGTTCTGCAAAGTCTTGGAAATGCGCTGCTCGTAGAAGACCGGAGAAACATCCATTGCAGCATCACGTATTCTATTCATAACATCGATACGCTGTTCGCTATCTGGCGCGATAAGCCCGGGCTCGAAATGAGTGTCGGATATGCCGAATACCATGTTGACGGAACATACTTCCCTGGTGACTATCTGCTGACTGTGAAAGCCAGCGGCGCAATCAATGAATTCGGTAAAGAGCAGTATAAGGCAAAAGCCACGCTGTTCTATGAAAATATGATTGTTGACAGCGTTGATTATCCGTTTGGAAATGACCGGCTGACGAGCGTTACTACCTCGCCGAACGCGGTTGACAACTGGGCAAAACTCTTCGACTATGCCCGGTATTCGCTAATGCAGAAAATGCAGTCCAGCAATGCTGCGGTGCGCAGAAACGCTTGACGCTGCGTGCGATATCCATACAATGAAAAATGTACGATAGATAACATCTACTTGGCACACTTGTGCTCGTACGATTCACAATTCGCTTAAAGGGGCGGACTTCCCATCTCGGGAGGCCCGCCTCTTTTTGCATTATAAGAAAAGGAGATTTCATTATGACCACGAAAGAACAATTTGTTGAAATGGCAAAAGGCATCACCCGCCCTGGCATTGACCAAATGATGGCATGGCTGGAAACAACCGATTTCTACACTGCACCTGCAAGTACCAGGTTTCATGGAGCTGAAGAAGGCGGCTTGTGTGCGCATTCCATCACCGTTGCAAAGCGGCTTTTGGAGATTGCGGACCTGTGGGCACCCAATCAGTATTCCCGTGATGCGCTGCTTACCGTTGCGCTCTTCCACGACCTGTGCAAGATTTCCACCTATACGGTGAGCACGCGCAACGTGAAAGATGATACTACTGGCCAGTGGACCAAAGTCCCGTTTTACAAGTTTGAACCGAAAGATTCTGTCGGCTGTGATAGTCACGGAAGTCTTTCCTGTTACCGCATTATGGCAACCGGAATGCCGTTGTCCATGGAAGAATTCGCTGCGGTGAATAATCATATGGGCGTTTCGAATGCGGCAAACGCAAATACTGTCTGGACCTGCTACGAGATGCACCCGCTGTCTTGGCTGCTGCATGTGGCGGACGAAGCGGCAACTGCGCTCGACAAAATCTGATTAGCTATCACAATGCTGCTCTTGGTGACAAGGGCAGCAAATTTTTTAAGGAGTGAAATTGATGAACCAAATTGCATATTTGGAATGCCGAGACGGCATCCACAATAAGTTCTATCTGATGACGATGACCGACCCTTGCGGAGTGAATTTTACGATAAGGTGGGGGCGTATCGGCACGGAAGGCAGCTCTTGCTTGCAGCCAGTTTCTAATTGGAACAAGAAGCTTCATGAACGTCTTAGTCACGGCTACGTGGACAGGACACAGGATTACCTCGATGGCAAAATCAACGGCCCGGCCGCATGGACGGGCGTGGGTGGAGCCAAGTACAAAATGACTGGCACTCGCAAAACCTGGCTTGGACATGAGCTTTATAAGATTGTTGCGGCCAAAACGTTCGAGACCGTTGAAGGCTATGAAGTCCAGGCCGGAGAAACTGGTGGATGGATTGAAAAGCCTGAAAACCTCGACCAGGACGGTCAATGCTGGGTTGCTGACGAAGCTATAGTTTTTGGCAGCTTTGCCCATGTGAAAGGCAATGCACTCGTTGCAGATAATGCTGTTTGTGAAGGCTCAGTTTGTGAAGACGCCGTTGTACGCGGTGAGGCTTCGATTAAGAGCAAAGCAATTTGCATGGGACATTCCCTTATCTGTGATTCTGCTATCGTTAATGGAATCGTAAGAGGATATGCAACGGTTGCAGAAAAGGCAAACGTTAAAGAAGGCACCCTCGTTGAGGGCGATACTTATTACATTCAAAGTTAAGGAGAAAATATTATGAAAAAGAATAAGAAAGAAAATATCATCGTCAATGTGGAGAATGTCAAGACACGGTCTGGCTGGAACGGTGTAAAACCGTATACCCGGATTCACACGCCGAAAGTCGTGTATACGCGGAAAGGCCGTCGTAACGGGAAGGAGGCTCTCGTATGAGCAAAACTTATTGGAGTCAGCGTATCGAAGAACTGGCAAATTCTGAAAAAGCTGTACCGGATACTGCATTTTTCACATCGGAAGCGTACCGCAGCTACACAGAAACCGCAGCAAAGGATATGATTACCGGTGTCTGCGGATATCTGAGAAGATGCGGATACAGCATTTCCGAGATGGAAGAAGACAGACGCGTCAATGCGTTGGCGGTTGAAATGCTCCGAAATCCGGAGATAACCGCGTATACCGATGGTTACAATATCTGCATTGGCACAAACAACAGTCTTGTAACGTCTCTGGATTCAAGGGAACTTCGGCACTACGCAATTCAGGGATTTCGCGTTCATGAAGTCGCTCATATCCTGTTTACGGATTTTCCAACTCTGAAAAACTGGGTTGGGCATTTGAACCAGGGAATCTGGTGGCCGAGAATTCCTGACCGTGCATCGGAAAAAGATGGAGCGGAATTGACAAAACGACTGAAAAAGCCAAGATTCTGCAAGCCATTCGTTTCTATTGCACGTAACATTGAAAATGCTCTGGAAGATGGTTTCATTGAACGGGAAATTCAGGAAATGTACGGGGGCCTTGCAACCACTGAGCTGGCAACTTTGGACGAAGTACAAATCTCTGGAAGCGTTAGCTTTGGCGAAATGCTCAAGCAAAAATGTTCCCCGTTTGAGGCGATGCTCAACCAGATTCTGCTGTACGCCAAATACGACATTACGATGGATGAAGGTATTCCGGATGAATACGTTCAGACATTGGAAGACTGCGTCTTTGTGATTGACGATGTCAAGTACGAGCGCAATCCCCAAAAACGTCTCGAAGGTGTCAACGAGATTTGCTGTATTTTGTATCCTATGGTTGCCGACTTAATCAAAGAGCTGGGAAAAAAGCCAAAGCAAAAGAAAGGCTCCAGCCAGGAAAACAGCAAAAGTGGGTCTGGTATTTGTATGCCCGGTCAAGCACAGGGCAGTGGCAATGACCAGTCTCAATCTCAGCAGGGAAATGCAACGTCCGATGGCGGTGCTAATTCCAATTCTGGTGCAGGTGGAACTGAAAACAATGCGGATTCTGATAAGGAAGCGGGAGAAAGGCTTCAGAAGGCTCTGGAAAAGATTGAGCAAATTGCAAAGGATGCTGCTAAAAGAGCTGGCTTGACGGAAGGAAAGAACCAGAACTCGGAGAGCATCACGCATAGCTCGGCTCGGTCCCAGGAAGCTAAGGACCGCAATAACGGGAAACAGAACGCTAAAGCTGCTCAGGCGTCTGACAAGAGTAATTCTAGTGTTCAGTCGTCTGGTAAAGGCGGTTCTTCCGGTACACCTGACTTGTCTGCTGCAAAACGGGACATCAATTCGATTGAAAATGCCCGCAAGAAAGACGCGGCAACGGAAAAGGCAAATCGGGAAAAGAACAATGAACTGAACGAGGAAGCTCGACACATCAGTTCTGAAATCGGGGCCAAAGTTACGGTTGACCGTGCGCAGGAAGTGAGTAAATCGAATGTCGCTGTTTACAACGAACTTTCGAATGACTTGCTTGTTGTGACGAAGAATCTGGAACGGCGGCTCAAAACCATGATTCGCGATGAGGAAAATGACGATACTGTTTCCGGTCTTCCCATGGGAAGCCGGGTGGAAGCTCGTCTGGCTTATCATCGGGATGGCAAGATTTTCAGCCGCAAGAACTTTCCTCGTGACAATCCACGTCTTGCTGTCGGTTATCTGTGCGATGAATCCGGCTCCATGCGCGATGATGCGATTGAAGCTTCGATTCGTACTGGTATTATCATTCAGGACCTCTGTTACCGAATGGAATTGCCCTGCTATGTGTGCGGATTTACAACGTCTGGTTTTGGTCTGCAGATTATCAATTATGTGGACCAGGATATAGACGGGAAGGATAAGTACCGCATTACCGGTATGCAGTCTCGCTCTGGTACTCCGACAGGACCCGCGATGAAGTATATGGCTCAAAAGCTCAAGAAGGAAACTGCTGAAAAACGGCTCCTGATTGTGAGCACTGACGGTTGTTCTAATTCTGGCCGTGACGGCATCCAGAAAACCATCAAAGAACTTTCCCGTTACGGAATTTTGGTTGTTGGTGCTGGTATTGGCTCTGCCCGTGCTCAGGTAGAAAATGAATTCGGCAAAAACTTTATTGATATTGGGAATCTTGAAGCGATGCCTCAGATTTTGTGCAATATCGTAAAGCGTAATCTCGCATAACAATTTTCGCACGGTGTTTGTATCTGAAAAGGGTATGAATATCGTGCGATTTTTGTATTATAAAAATAAAAAGGAGAATCAACCAATGAAAAACGTTTATACCCTGAAATGCACTCAGCATGCTCCTGAATACAAGGAAAACAAAGAAATTATCGAATACGAGGACACGCTGGTGAAATATGAGTCTGTGACCTCGGAAGAGTATATCAGAAGCCGCAAAAGGCTCACCGATAGAATCTGTAGCGCTGCACTTCCCGATAGACTCCCATACAACTATTGCATTGAGCGCGATGACAAAGAGCAAAAGGGGACGGTGTACATGACCGGCGCTTTTGCCACCAAACTAGCGGCATTGGCTTATGGCTTGTCTGAGTGGCTGCTCGAATATTATGCGGGTTCAATGTGCTTCATCCATCTCGATTTCGATAATTGCGACGCTCTGACGGATGTGCAGGTGTTGCCGATTGCCAACCACGTTCTGAACGAGGAGGAAGGCGACCTGTACGACGTGACCTGGAAGCGCTATGCTGAAACCGCAGCAAAAGACCTTGTTCCGAAGAAGGGGCTGAGCGACGAGAAATACGCCGCTGTATGCCGTTGCTTTGAGGAAAAGCTGTACGTTATCGTGTATCGCACGGCGGTGCTCCTCAAAAAGCATCCTGAAAAGCTGTGCCTGACCTGCCGCATTGAAACTGACATCTTCAACTTTGCGAAAATCGTGTTCAGTGAAATGCTTGCAGCCAAAATTCCGGCAATGTGTGGTGCTTAAAGTTTTCTGACTTGGGTGCTTGCACATTCGTGCGAAGTCAATAGAATAATAGCTGTACGATAGATAACAAACATCGAACGGGCATAATGCCTTTCGTACAATTCACAATTCGCTTAAAGAGGCGGACTTCCTGAGGAATCGGGAGGCCCGCCTCTTTTTGCATTATTAAAAGGAGTGCAAATTATGGAAACAAAAATCACACGCGAACAGGTTTTAGAGGCTATGGCAAACGCAAATCAGGTGGAAGGCTTTGACCCCCGCTTGGTAACGACTTGCTACAAAGACGCAGATGGCAACGCCCGGATGTATTTGCAGGCTGAACCCGCCATGATGTGGTTCCGTCTGAAACATCCCGGTGGACGCCTGGAACAGATTGTCTATCGGGCAAATGACATGATGGCAACGGTTGAAGGCCGCGTCATCGATGAAAACGGGAACCTGTTGGCGAACGCTTTTGCAACCCGCTATCACGCCGATGACCAGTTCGGAAAGGATTACATCCAGAACGCTGGAACCGCTGCAATTCGCAAGGCTCTCGGTAACTGTGGATTTGGAACTCCCGCCAATGCAGAATACATCGAAGGAGTTACGGTTTGCCATGAGGCAGCCGAACTTACCGATGCTCCTGTTGACGACGGTGTAGAAGCCAAGATTCCGGTTCCACCTGTTCCCAAGGAAGTTGTTGAAGCCGAAAAAAACGAAAAAAAGACTGCAACGCGGACTCGTAAGACAGCCAAAAAACAGGAACAGCCGAAAGAAGCTGCACCGGTTGAAACCAGTCCGCAGGCTGAATCTGAGCCAAAACCTGAACCGAAATCTGAACCGGCACATACGCCGATTCCAGTTCCGCCTGTTCCTCGTGAGCAGGAAGCGGTGAAGGAGCCTAAGACGCTGGAAGAAGCCTTGAGTTTCAAGATTCCTTGCGGACGCTACGGCGGTCAGACCATGAAGGAGCTGCTGGACAGCGGCAATACAGCTGCCATCACCTATTTCTTGCGGCCTCTATTTACAGGGAAACCTGTTCAGGCTGCTGCTCGTATTCTTGCAGGTCAATATAACCTGTAAGGAATTATGAGTCGGAGAGGGGGTGGTAAGAAAGGAAGAATAACAATGTTAAGTATGGAAGCAGTTCTTGACGTCGTTAATGCCAAGACACGTGGAGGAGTATCTCGCACCGGCGAAATAGAAGTTCAATGCCCTATGGGGGTGTGTGGACATAAAAAGAAACCGGTGTACTTCTCTGTGAACCTAGAACGAGGGCAGTACAACTGTTTTCACTGCTGCAACGGTTGTCCGTACAGCGGTGGAATGGTTGACCTGTTCTGCCTTTTCAATGGACTTGACCCTCAAAAAAATCGGCAGGAAGCAAACAAAGCGCTGGCAAATGCTTTGAATGGCAAACCTACCGAATCGAGGATTACGTTCAAGTATCAGCCAGAACCAACGGCTGATATCAAGTCAGATGAAGAACTTGATAAGGTGTACAGGGCAGTTTTGAATGAGCTGACCCTGAAGCCTGAACACCGGAACAATCTTCTCAAGCGGGGCCTTACCAATGAGGTAATTGACAAGTGCTTATATCGTTCCGTACCAGAGCGATGGGTGAGCGTCTTTGTCAAACTCAAAAAGCGAGGTATTTCTTTTGAGGGAGTTCCGGGATTCTATGAGAAGAATGGAAAGACTTTTTCCGCCTGCTCAAAATCAGGATTCTTCATCCCGTATTTCAATCCGAAAGGCCAGATTGCGGGGATGCAGATTCGATTTGACAAGGGTGACAAGCGATATCTCTGGTTCTCGTCTGCCGGATTTCAAGGCGGATGCAGTGCCAGAAACATTGCGAGTTACGGTATTCCTGGCGTTATGCCGGAATGCATAAAAGGCCAAATCGTGTATGTTACGGAAGGGGCACTCAAAGCTCACATCGCCTGCGAACTGAGCGAGAGCTATGACCCGTACATAGCCCTTGCGGGAGTCAACTGCTTTAACCAGTGGGAAACAACCTGTGAGTATCTGAAATCTCAAGGAATTACCTGTGTGGTTGATGCGTTTGACTCTGACCGAGAGAGCAATGAGCATGTTAAAAATGCTCTTGCAAAACTTTATGAAATTGCGTCCCGATATGGTATAACGATGACTCGTTTTAACTGGGGCACGACATATAAAGGCGTGGATGACTATTACCTTGCATTTAAGCAGGGAAAAGTGTTCCGACCTTTTGTTCCGAATACCACAAACGAGACAAACAGCGTGAAATTCGTGCCGTTTGTTCCGGTAAAAACAGCGTAAGAAAGGAAGAAAATCATGGCTTACAATCAGAAAAATCAGAATACAAACAAGGAAGACGATTTCGTCATCTACCAGCTTCAGGGACAGAAAAGCTTTCTAAAGTTCAAGATGGACTGGGCAAATATCGGCAAGTTGCATATGTCGTTTGTTGCCCATACTGGACGGCAAAATGGCTGCAAGCAGACGGATTTTATCGAAGCGGCTCTCGATGTTGAGGGTGGTAGCGGTGCAATCTATCTTGCGGAAGCCGTCTTGAACGGCATGATGGGCCAAAAGCGTATCCAGGCAATCAAGAAAGCCAAGGAGACGCAGGCAAAGTATCCCGAGGAGCTCTTTGTGTACAACGGCGGAAGCCCGGCACGCAACGACCGTCCTGTGATGTGGCGGCAAATTTCGCTCATTCCTGGTACGAAATCGGCTTATGTGTTCCAGGCAGTGGAAGCAGAAGGCATTCAGAATCAGATGGGTGGATACCAGAAAAAGCCGGATGCGGAAGTCAAGCGCATTCTTGTCAGCTGCTCTAAGGAAGACCTGATTGGCCTTGCAGGGGCATTCAAGATGCACTGGACCGCATACCTGTCCAACGCAGAACGGTATACTCAGCACATGACGAATCGTCGAGAAGCCCCGGCTGCGGCAAGTGACGCGCCTGCTCAGGCACCGGCACCCACTGTAACCCAGGCACCTCCTGCACCGGTTCAGAACGTCAACATCCCCGATACGGCCTACACCATCTACGATTCTATCGGTAATTGGATGCGGGTCGCAGGAACCCCTGAACGGGCTCTTGAAATGCTGCAGAATGCTATTACCACGATGAAGACCAAGGATGGTTATGTTCGTCGTGATAATAAAGAGTATGAAGCAGCGAAGGAGATGATTCTCTCTGGAGCAAAGAAGGGATTCAATACCGTTTCTCTGTACAACGGCGATAAGGCTGTCCAGCTGTACGTGACGGTTTGCCCGTACGTCCTCTAATCACAGCAGCAGTGGTATCTTTTAACAGATGCCACTGCTTTTTTTGTTTGTTGCTGAAACGTGCGAATTGTAGAAAATTAAAATAGGTGGCCAGACGAACGCGAAGGAGGCGATTATTATGTCGGCTATCAATGACGTTATGAACTATTTTCAATCTCTTTATCAATCTGGTGATATCAAGCTTGTTGTTGATATTGCATTGATTGTGATGCTGATTTGGTTTATCATGCGCGGCGTAAGTCGTTTGTTTGAGACTCTAGTTCTTGGAGCCATCACGATTTATGGCGTAAACATGTTTCTTAATTATATTGGCGTTACGGTTGACTATCAAGGACTGTTGAGCCAGATTGGATTCTATCTGAATCAATTTCTAACCTTCATCAATAACAATTTACCGAGGTGACATTTTGGAAGAGAATAACATTGTGCTTTCCCGCACACAACGAATGAAAGATTTTGTGAAAAGTTGGGCACTGCCGGTCATTTGCTTTGTGGTGTTCTGGCTGATTTTCAAATTTATTCTTATGACAGCCATTATTCCGACACAGTCAATGTATCCGACTCTTTCGGCACCGTGCTTTACGGTTGGAGTGAGAACGGACGTTTTGAACAAATCTTACGAGCGCGGCGACATTGTTCTGTTTCAACGTGATGATGGTAACGAGCGTATTTATGCCAAACGAATCGTTGGTATGCCTGGAGATGTGCTGGAAATCAAGCACGGGCAGACATATATTAACGGTGTCGAATACGAAGAGTCTTATTTGAACGAAACACCGGAAGACCTTGACTTTGGACCGTTTCAGGTTCCGGAAGACCATTATTTTATGATGGGTGACAACCGAAACAATTCGTATGATTCTCGGTATTGGGATGAACATTTCGTTCCGGCCAACAAAGTCATGTCTAAGGTGTGTCTGCATTTTCATCTAGGGGCTTCAGACAAAGACTCACAAGATGATATGGCTGCTCAGAAAGGAGAAAACTGATGGGTAACAACAAAAAGCAGGCCAAGAGTGCTGCTGAAAATCCGATTATTATCATTGCCGTTTTCTTGGTGCTGGTTGCAATCACGCTGATTGCGAGCTTTGCTGTTGCGAAAGCCAACAAGATTGATATTACCGAGCTTGTTTTGAACGGTGATATTGAGCTTCAGGTTGGTGAAGAGGAAGCAGTTGGCTTCAACGTTGCCACCGCAAAAACCGAGGACAACGACAAGGTAGTTGCCGCTGTAAATCGGCTGAAACTGGTCTGGACCGTGAAAAATGAATCTGTTGCGGTTTACGATGACAGTGAAGGCGTATTGCGAGGCGTGTCTGAGGGTTCTACCATCTTAACTTTGGCTACCGAAGATGGTAAATTCTCTGATTCCTGCACTGTGACCGTTGTTCCGGCAGAAGCCGGACAGACACTGGAATCAGCCGCAGCAACAGCAGAAACGGCAAATTGAGAAATCGCGGCAAGGATTCTTTGGTGAGCGGCTTTTTTGCGTTTCTTTTTATCTGGCAGCAGGGAAAATCTAGTTTTGCACTATTTTCACTTGCCCATTTATGCGAACCGAATACAATAAAAATTGTACGATAGATAACAGACATCGACACGGGCACATCGCTCTTCGTACAATTCACAATTTCGCTTAAAGAGGCGGACTTCCCACATCGGGAGGCCCGCCTCTTTTTGCATTATAAAAAAGGAGCGTAAAAATTATGACCACTACTATCAACACTACCACCACTACTAACAATAACAATGTAACCATGAACGCACCTGCCTCGGCAACTAGCGCGGTCGTCAACACAACCATCAACACAGCTGCCGTGACACCCAACCCAAAGAACCCCGACCTTGTGGATTTCACACTGGACGGGGCAGAAGCACAGTACAAGGCTGGCGAGTACGACAAGCTGCTTGCACAATGCAAGCAGGACACAGCGAACACCAAATGGCTTGAGGAGGGAATTCGTGACATTCGTTTTGAAGCGAGTCATGATGAACCTCTTTGCGCTGATGCGTATGCCAAACAGATGAAGGTAAGCGAGGAAGCAGTCCTTGATACGCAGCAGAACGCGGGATTGAATCTGACCACCTGCGTCGGTAAGAAGCCGGTAGGGGACAGCGCAGTCCGCAGCATTTGTGACCGAGGCATGATTGGCATGAACTGCTATGAGCTGCTTCGCAAAGAACGCCGTGAAAGCTTGAAAGAGGTCTTGAACCTTATTCTGGCAGAACGGAAAGGTGCAGTGCAGATTAAGTACAGTTATGACAAGGTTCGTGCTGTCCATTCTGCCCGCTATGCAGCTATCGGAAACGATAAGCTTCTAAAAATCATGAATGACTATATGGACCAGAACTGGCCTGACCGTGAATTCGAAGGCGGGTATCTGTCCCACGAACTCATGAAGGTAGTTATCGACCTTGGAGCCTACAAGCAGCAGTTCTTCCGCAAACTGCCTTCGGGATTTTCTGCGGGATATACTCCGGCGGTCATGATGATTAGTTCGGATGTTGCCGCTTCTGCTGTACGCCTGATTCCGTGCCTGAATATGGGCAGCGGCATTGTGGCACCTATGGCAAAAGATGTGGCAATCCCGCACATCGGCGAAGACATTGCAGCGCGAGTTACAAATGCTTTCGTTGCCTTGCTTGCGTATTTCGATGACGCAGCTACCGACTTGGATAAGCTGCGCAACGTTCAGGTTCGCAACAGTAAGGCAGCTCTTGTTCGCGTCCTGAAAAGCGGTGGTATGCCGAAACAGGAAGCGATGGAAGCTTTGGAAGGGTTCGACGTTGCATATGGCGATTCGCCTGTCACGGCTTTGGATATCTACTTGGCAGTATGCGACGCATACGCTGGTGTGGTTCGCAATCACACTCAGGATGCTAAGAAGATTTTCGCTGCTGCTGACTGCGTTGCACGCTGCGCTCGTACTCGCTGGAGCGATGTGGATATGCCTGGTAAGGAGGAGCTGTAATGGTAAAACCTAAAAATGTATTTATCCTGCTGGTTATAGCCGTACTTGTGTATGGCTTGTGCCACTAATTTTGAAAGGAGAAAAAGCCAATGGCTAGTTATGACGGAACGAATAAATCCAGTGCGGGATGTGCGCAACATCTCCCATACTGGGAAATCAATACTCCCTACACGAGGGAACTCTACAATGAGGCAATGGCCGCTGCGAGCCCTGAAGCCGTTAAATTCTGCAATCCGGACGGCTACAATGGTCCTGATATTGAGGTCGATGCAAGTACCTTGACGGAAGACCAGTGGCAGGCACGGCGTGCAGACCATTTGGGCGGTTCTGACATTTCCGCTATCTTTGGCGCAAACAAATTCAAGACGAATCTTGATTTGTTCTACGCCAAGACTGGAAAGCAGCCGATTGTCCCGGAAGAAGAAACTTCTCAATCCCGGTTGAATAAGCTGTGGGGCCATATCTCTGAGGAATATGTGGATGCTTGGCTGTCGGAGCGGTATCCGTACAACGATATCATCACTGACACCAACATCTATTCCATGCCGGGAAAGCCTTATATCACGGCCAACATTGACCGTATGATGCGCAAGCCGGACGGCTCGTATTGCTTGGTGGAAATCAAAACTACGAGCTCGTTCAACAAGGCTGAGTGGGAGAATGGCAATATTCCTATTCCGTACATTTATCAGGTCCGCACCTACATGGCGATTCTTGGCGTTTGGGAATGCGTTGTGGCCTGCATGTTTGACCGCGATACGCTTATCGCAAACACCATCAAACGTGACCTTGATGAGGAGATGCGCATTATCCAGGGATGTGACGACTTCTGGCAGAACCATGTTGTTCCGCGTATCCCGCCCGAACCTCTTGGCGATACCAAAGCCCTCATGGATACCCTGCATCGTTATACCGGCGATGCCAACAAGTCTGCGCCCGGCATTTTGCTGGGCTCTGAATATGCGGAACTTTGTAAAAAGTATACGGATGCTTATGCCAAGTATAAGGCTGCTAAAGATGTGGCCGCAGGGTACGAAGCTCAGTACAAAGAGCTGGCTGTACCTTTTGCAATGGCAATGGGCGTCAGTACACAGGGAACTGTTACAGGACCGGACGGGGTTAAATGGATTGTCAAGCTCACCCCCAAGATGAGCAACGCATCCATTGACCGGCAGAAACTCGAAGCATTGTACCCCGATGCTTTCAAAGCCTGTGAGATTCCCAGACGTGAAACGAGCCGGACATTAACGATAAAGGTGGCAAAGAAATGAAACTGCGAGAAAACGATGGACGTACGGTCGAGTTCAAGCTGGTTGACCGTAACACCAACATTGACTTTGCAGAGGATTGGCTGAATGCCGGGGCTCTGCAGCGAGACACTGATGGAGCGTATCTTGTTGACGACATCGATTATATTTGCGATTACGCAAAAGATGCAATCACGGGATGTAATCCAGATGTAGAAGGCAAATTGAATGCAAATTTATTTTGTTTTTGATTCGCTTTTTGCTTGACAGCGTATGCGGCCGGAGTAAAATGGTAATTGGTTAATAGATATCATCTTACTTCCACAGCGGCAGCTTGAAAAGTTGTCCTCCGGAACCAAATCCGGTCGTGGTTCATTTTTCATAATTCGCTTAAAAGCGGACTTCCTGTTTTCAGGGAGCCCGCTTTTTTGTTTTGAATTTCCAGTGCATTGCACTGTTTTTAATAGATGTCCGAACAGCTAACTTCAGTTAGTCTGTACAACAAATCACAATCCATATTGGAAAGGAAGGTAATCTATTATGATTATCAACAATGTTAAGTATCTCACCCTGTCGGAATACTGCGAAGCAGTGAATGCTGAACGCAGCAAGACTGGTCTCAACCCGATTTCTGAGGGAGCTGTCCGCACTAAGGTCGCTCGCCATCAGATTCCGGCTGAGAAAATCGGCTGTCAGTGGATGGTAGTCTCTGGTACTCCGTGGCCCGAGAAAACCGTTCGCTAACCGATTCCCGTATCCAAATCACACAAACAAGAAAGGACATCATGAAAATGAAAAACTTCAAAATCAACTCCGAGAACATAACCAAGATTGCTGCACGTATTGTCGTTGCAGTCGGTATCGTCGTCCTGGCGTTTGTTGCGTTCAAACTCGCGGCATTCCTTCTGACGAAGATTTTGTTCCCTATTTTGGGCGGTCTTGCTCAGATAGCCTTTGAGGCCATCAGCTGGGTTCTTCCGCTGTTCCTCATCAGCCGAACCAAGACTTTCCAAAAGGCGTACAATGCCGCTCGTGGAAAGCGCGAGGACAAGAATAAGGAAGGTAAGGAAAAATAACAGCACAGCCTTTGTACGGCACGGCTCATCTGCTTAAAGCGGGTGGGCCGTTTTTTTACTGGCACTCGAATACGCGAAAGGCAGTCTCTCAGACGCCAAGGCCACGCAGGTGACATCGGAACAGAATTCCGATGCACAGAAAAACTCAAATGAAGAACAGCAGTGACTTGTATGCCATTTTGCTGCTTGCACATCTGTGCGGTTCAGATACAATTAAAAATGTAGCATGGATACCATCTCATTTTCATTTTATTAACACTCGTGCGCTCGGTTGCTACACCGGGCGTTTTTTTGATATAAAGGAGGATTTTTTATGTCATTCTATTACAAACCAGAATGGTGCTTGTATGCAGCTGCCGAAGTGGAACGGAATCAGGCTGCAAAAAAGCGCTTTGTCGATGAGTATGAAAGCAATATTTGCTACCGTAAAGAAGCAAAAAAGCTGCTGGAAGGAAAAATAGCAGGATTGACCGAGGTTGGGCCTTCGCATCGTGCCGACACAGTGAAGACAGCCGCCGTTATGAGCTATTTACTATTCAGCGAAAAGAAGCCGAAATGGACGAAACTTGTTCTGCTGTTGGGACGGGATTTTTCCTACATGCCCCGAATGGTAAGCGCAATGTATGCAGGGACAAGGGCCGCGTATGATTTCACCGATGAAATCAACAAGCCTGAGAATGTGGCAAAACGCTACCTGTTTTTTCTGTATGCGTACGCCAGCCCAGAAAGCCAGCTTTCCCAGAACAAGGATGTCTATGATATCTGGACCAGAAATTTGTCAGAGGATTCCTTTGATGACGATGAAAGCCTTATCCAGAAAGAGCTCTTTGCCAAGCTCGGTGTTGGCGTGCAGAAAACGATTCGTGACCTTCAGAACAGAGCGGTTGCCGATATGAATAAAGCGGCAATCGATGTGAAGGTGGACGATAGTAAAACTGTCTCCAAAACTGAGTTCAGTGACTCGGATTACTCCATCATGTGTGATGGATATGCTATCTGTGAAGGCGCAATGTATCAGGCAGGCGTTAGTTTCAAACCTGTGGCAGACAGACCTCTGACAAAGCAGGAGTTCCGCGAAATGCAGGCAAATCTTGCAGATGGTGTTCAGCTTGTCCGCAAAGAGGACGATGACAGCTTTTGCTTTGGCAAGTTGGAAGCCCTTGTCATGGATGGGCTTATCACCGTTGATGACAAGAAGAACATGCTGGTTTCTGAAGAGGTTGCCCCGCAGACTCTCAGACTTATCAATCTCTATAATCTGATGCTCCCGATTTACGCATCAGTCTACAATCTGGCAGATGCTTACGCTGATGAAATCAGCAGAACTGTCTCTCGCGAACTGTTCGGACAGGATGATGGCTCTTCGAATGAAATGCTCGTTAAGCAGATTGACGCTCTGAACAAAAAACTGGAAGAAGCAGAGTCTTGTGTAGAACGAGCTGAAAGCAAAGCCGCTGATGCAGATAAACTGCTGCAGCAGAGCAAGAAGCGCGAAAACGCTCTGACATCCAAGCTGGAAACGGCGTATGCGGAGATTGACGAACTGATGCAGCTGGTTCCGGAAAAGTCAGAGGATGATTTGCCTGACGAACAGGAGGTTCTTGAGGAAGAAACTTTGCAGCCTGATGATGAACCCGATGTCGATTACGGGAAAAAGTTGGACGAATTGCTTCAGAAATATTCGGTCGCTGTCGTTGGCGGCAATCAAAATCTGATGAAACGATTCCAGGTCCTTCATCCTGACGCCATCTATGTGAGTAAAGACATGGTCGCATCCTGTGACCAGATGATTCACGCTGCAGACCTGGTGCTCTGCAAGGTGGATTCCATGTCCCATGCGCTGTACAATAAGTGCAAAATGACATGCCATCGTTATAATGTGCAGATTAACTATCTGCCGAATGTCACATCCTGCACACGCCTTGAAAAATGCATGTGTGAGATGATTGAGGCGCTATCCGCTTGACGGATTGTGCGGCACGAATAAAATAGTAGATGTACGATGGATAACATTGAACGGCTTCATTCGTTTGATACCCGTCGCACAATTTACATTCTGCTGATATAGGCAGCCATCCTTAACCGGGTGGCTGCCTATTTTTATCGGCATATCTAAAAGAAAGGAGTTTTATCAATGAGTAAAGAAAAAAACCAAAACAAAAGCCTGACAAATTATGAAGAGCAAAATCGACAGCTTGTCAACGCTCTCTACGCACAGAAGCTCGTAAAACCAACCTGCAACGATTGCGAAGATTATTTTAGTGCAATGGTTTCCATCTTAACGAAACGCGGATTCGAGCAGGAATCTTTCGAGCGGGAACTGAGAAAATGCGAAGAAAAGATGAAGAAATGTCTTGAGGATAGTGCCAACCCATATTTTTTATGGCTTGTGCATAATTGTCAGGCATGTTGGCTATCTACGCCGGTCGATGTTGCGACGCCCGGAAGCGAGGATTACGATACATGGTCTTATTATATGTACAGTAATGACGTAAAGGCGTACCTTATCACGGTAAACGAAAAAGTTGAAAAGGTGGCATATCCGAAATGTTTGGAGGTGCTGCGAAAGAAATAAAGGGGTAAGTAAAATTGGATAACACAAGTGTTGTTACGCTAAATAAGTGTAACGTAAAGCGTGTGCTGAAGGCCGTGCCAACAAGCACGAATTACGCATTTTGTATTTTTACAACGTGCGTAAAAGGGCAGGAGAATATGTTCCCCCCTGAGGTGCGCAGATATGGCGGGATGACGGCAGAATTCAAAGCTACATCTCAGCACATTCCCGTTGAACTATTAAAGAAGATTTCTTTCCGTCTGGAAGGGCACTGGACAACGGATTCCAAAGAGGAAAACGAGAAAATCTTCGTTGCGGAGAAGGCAACTGAGATTTTGCCCGAAACCGAAAGCGAGGTTTGCAAGTTCCTGATGCGGAATTGCAGCAGCCTGGGAAAGACGATGGCAAACCATATTGTTGAACGTTTTGGGATGAACACATTGGACGTTTGCGCTCATCATTGCAAACAGCTGTTTGACATTCCAAGAATCGATGACAAGGTCATTGCCAAACTCAACGATGCCTGCTTGTCCGCTCTGGTCCGCGCAGATGTTCTTAAACTTCTGCAAGGCGTAGACGTTTCACCATCCGCTATCAACACATTGGTTGAGACGTACGGAAATGAAACGATTCACGTTCTGGAAAACAATCCCTATAAGCCCGTCCCGATTTTGGGCTTTGCGGTGATGGACCAGATTGCGCTGGCAATGGGCGAGCCGGTAGATTCCGAGCGCCGCATGACCTGCGCGACAATCGAAGCATTACATATTGCCTGCCAAAAGACAGGAAGTATGTGTGCGGAAGAGAGCGCTATCTTAGCTCGGATGGCCGCGCTCACTCCACAGGTGAGTGCAGAACGTCAAAAAGAATCGCTTGATGATGTTGCCAAGGTATATGCGATTGTCAAGCAGGGCAAATACTACTACGATAAAGACGATTTCCTGGCAGAACGTAAAATGTCAGCTAAAGTCGTTGAGCTTGCCAGTGCTGAGCCGGTGAAAGAGCGAGAAATCGAGGACGCTTTCATCAAATGGCAGAAAGAGAATGCAATCATTCTCTCTCCGCGACAGGCTGAAGCTGTTCGGAACCTAAAGTATCGTATCTCTATCGTTACTGGTGGTCCCGGTACAGGCAAGACTACTTGTCTGCGAGCTATCATGGATGTGTATCATATGGTATGGCCGGAGGAACATATTCTATTGATGGCTCCAACGGGTTTGGCCGCCAAGCGTATGGCAGAAAGCACCGGTATGAACTCATCCACGATTCATAAGGCTTGCGGCTTGGTTCCGGCAAATAATCCAAGCGGATTCACAGCGCAAGGAGACTGCACTATCTGCGGTTTCATTGGCATTGATGAAATGAGTATGGTCGGTGAACACCTATTCGCTTATGCAATCGACGCTGTTTTGAGCAGCCCATCCACCAGAATTGTGCTGCTTGGCGATACGGACCAGCTGGCTCCGGTAGCTCGCGGTGATGTTCTGCGCGATTTGATTATGTGCGGAGTGATTAAAACCGTCCGCCTTGATGTCAACTACCGGCAGGGGAGTACCTCAACAATTACGGATGCTTCTATCAAGATTCGTGAGAATCGCGCTTATACCGGAAATACCCGGAATCTTGTGTTTGATGATGAATTTCGCTTTGTTCCGGTTGCTGAAAAGGACAAGGAAAAAGAAGCGAATGAAATCATGAATCATATCGTTGAGGAGTATCTGAATGGCGTATCCAAATACGGCATGGAAGGGACGATTGTTCTGACTCCTACGCACTATGATAAAGGCACGCCGAGCGGATATCTTTGCAAGAACCGTGTCAACGCTGCAATTCAGGCGATTGTGAACCCTAAAACGGATGATAAGCTCTGTGTTGAAATGGGCAAGCAACTGTTTATGGTTGGTGACCGAATCATTCAGCGAAAGAACACCGAACAGGTCATTAACGGTGACTTGGGGACAATTCAATCGATTGCCCAGCTGGAAAGCGATGTTGCCGTTGAAATCTATTTTGATTCGAAAGGAGAAACCTTAGTTTATAATAATGAAGATATGAAAAATATAGAGCTTGCGTATGCTATTACCGTACATAGCTCTCAGGGCTGCGAATTTCCTTGCTGCATCATCCCTGTGAGTATGACGTACGGGGTTATGCTGACAAAGCCTTTGTACTATACCGGCATTACGCGAGCAAAAAAGAAGTTGGTGATGATTGGTGACGAGGAAGCGCTAAAATATGCACTTCAAAATTCTCGTAAGCAGACCCGCAAGTCCTTGCTTGGCCCGCGCATCATCACAAAACTGAAAAAAGCAGAATCATAAAGCATAGCGGGAGCTCCTCATAGCAGGACCTCCCGCTATTATTTATTTGTACGAATAATACTTCAAATAAACGAATGCATGATTGTTGCACGCCTTTGCGAGGTGCAGATAATAGATATTGTAGAGTTAAAGGGATGAGCAATCAACCTGTAAAGACTCTACTACGATGATAATCGAAGGAAGGAGGTAGTTCGAAATGAATATGAAAAACAGCTTGCAGAAACGCACCCCGGTGCAGAACCTCCAGATGGCTGTAGGTACTGCTTGCGCAATGGGTACTGCTACCATGCTGAGCACGGTTATGGCTTATGCAGACGTTAGCACTGCCATTGACAAGGTGTTCAACGTAGGTAACCAGGTCAGCAACTCGATTGCTAAAGGCTTGACCAACGTCGTTGTTCCTATCGGCATCGCAGTATTCCTGTATATGCTGGTGCGTATGCTGTTGGCCAGCGACCCGAAGGACGTTCAGACCTATAAGAAACGCCTTATCGTGGTTGCCATCATCGTCGTGGCTGCTGTTGCAGTGCCCGGCCTGATGAAGGTTGCTAATGAACTCGGTGGCCAGATTAACAGCGAGCTCGGCGGCAATAACATTGGCGGCTAATAATCGCTTTGCGGCTAAAAAGGCTCGTCCGAGTAATCGGGCGGGCCTTTTTCTATGGAAAGAAGGTGAGCAACATTAACTCTCTTATAAAATGCAGACCTGCAAACGGGCGGAAAGCGGTCAAGCGTTCCATGCTGGCCGTAATTCTTGCATTTGCAACGACAGGATGTATCGCACTCGCTGCGGTGTCTGACCTTGTCAGCAACTTCCTCAGCTTGGTCGTTATGGTCATCGCCCGTATCATCTTGCAGTTCTGTGACCTTATTATGAATCCGCTGCTCGAAATTACGCAGATGACAACAGAAGAAATTGCTCGTTATATTCCAGGCTTTGCAATGAGCGGAGACGGTATTGGGGGTTATTTTTCACAAGCCATAACGGTGATTTCGACAACAATCGCCGGAGCGCTGATTGCTATTCGTGTCATCTCGTATTTGATGGAAACGGCAGACGGCGCAAGGACTGAAAGCGTGCCAAAACTGATTTGGAATGCTGTCTTTGGTATGGTTCTTACTATCACGGGCAGTCACTTCCTTCAGTTAATGTTCGATGAAATCATTTCGCCCCTGACAACAGCGTTAAGTGAAGGTGTTACGGGAGGTGGATTGGGAGCGTTTTCATTTGAGGACTCCGGCATGAACATTATTGGCTTGACTGAATCCGGAGACACGACTGGGACAATAACTGCATGGATGGGCGGATTTTCGATTGTCGAAGGTGCTGCTTTGGTTGTCAGTGTTGTGTTTTTGTTCTTGATTTGGTGGAACCTGATTAAGCTGGTTCTGGAATGTGCGGAACGATACATCATTTGTGTTTTCACCATTTTGCTTTCGCCTCTGGCATTTGCTACGGCAACAAACGAAAGAACAAAAGACACGGCAGTCAACTGGATGCAGATGTTCTGGTCTCAATGCGTTTTGTTAATCCTGAACATTTGGGTCGTTGGTATTGCACGAACGGCTTTGGATATTGGATTGGTAGGTGCGTCTGTTGAAAGCGTCGTGAAATGGGGCCTTGTCACTTACGCATACCTCAAAATCGCGCAAAAGTTGGACGATATGCTTGCAAAAGCTGGGTTCCGCATTACGAGCACAACAGGTCTTGACCCGATGAGTGAAGCGGCTGGCGCTTTTCGAATTCTTGCAGGCGGCGCACATGATGCTCTTAATTTGGCAGGCACCATTGCTGGCCATGGTCGTGCCGCCGCAGACGCAGTTGGTAATGTCGTAGGCGGGGCGGGCAGCGATAGCAAACCAATTGCCGCAAGCGCAACAACATCTGCTGGGGCGAATGGCGCGGCATCTGGAGCTGCAAGCAATTTGGACAAATACGGCAAGGTCAGCTATGGTGACAAAGAAAAAGCCGACCGCTTTGTACGTGGTACAAACGCCGAACGCAGCGATATGTATAAAAACTCTGGCGAAACCTTCAATTCCAATTCGAATCGTCAAGCTATGGCGAACGCTCTGGATGAGCTCGGATTTGACGGCGGCAAGGTGTCTCAGGGTACGGTTGAAGACCTGGCTCCCGATAGCGCCATTAAAGGTGCTGTCAATGGTAAGGTCACTTACCGCGATGAGAATGGCAAGATTACAGGCGTTTCCGGATTCCGTTATTCGAGTGATGAATCTGGCACGACTGCAACCAAGACTTCCGACCTGGCTATCAGTCCGGATGGGCAAAGCGCAATTCTTACTACGGATAAAGGCAAGTTCCGTCTTGAAAATACCGGACGCACTGCGGCAAATGGCTCTCAGGAATGGACCGCTACTCGCATGACGGACGGGAAGGGGAGAAGTCTTGGCGACGTTATTCCGGATACAAAGAACTCCACATCTTTCAGCGTCCCCGCTGGTCAGCTGAACAAGTATGGTGCAGATGGCGCGGCCGCAATTGCCGCAAGGTCCGCGATGGAAGGCAAAAACCTGGATTACCTTACTCGTGTTACTGATTCCGCGCTTAATAAGCACGACCAGGAGCAGGCAGCCGCTGTCACCCGAGATGCCAAACAGGCCGAGGCACAAAAGCAGTTTGATACTGCTAAAGAAAATTACGCCGGGCGGTTCCAGATGTCCAACGAGCAGCGTGCCGCAGAAATGCGCAACCCGGATTCTGCTGTTGATTACAATTCTCAGGAATCTTTGGCTGCTATGCAGGATACGCTTGCAAATGCTGACCCTGAGCTGGCAGAGCAGTTTGCTAAAGGTGCGAAAGTCACCGGTATTGACATGGCCATGGGCCGTGACGATATGCCTGACGGTGCTTTGACTGTTACGGTCAGCGATGGCAACACTACCGATACTTACATGGTATCGAACCCGAAGGGCAGCCTGACAGACGAAGAAGCTGCCCAGGTTATTGCATCTGGACAGTTGCCGAAGGGTACTGCTGAAGGCACTGGTGCCTCTGAAAACGTTACTGGCGATGCCGGTAACGCGACCATGGTTGATGGTGATGCAACCGCTAAGGAAACTGATGCAACCGTACCCGACGAAAATGGCCAGATTGCATACAATTCTTTGGCTGACGATGATTCCGAACAGGAAGTTACTGGTGCCGAGGTCGGCGATACGGTTGGCATGACATCGGAGGCTTTCGAGGCCACACATACGCCCGTGGCCGCAATGGATGAACCAGAACCTGAAGCCACTTCTTTCTGGGGACGTGTTGCATCGGTGTTCTCTGGTCACCATGGCAATAACGAAAGTTCTGAACCTGGCGTCGTGAATCCCGATACCGTAGCACAGGGTGGAACTACAGACAATGTGCCTACTGGCAGCGGCGTACCGACATCGCAGAAGGCTACGGCAACTACTACTGCTACAGGAGTAGCTGGCTCTGCAAATGCCGCTAATACTGCAAACGGTACGACAATCAATGCTAATAGCAGCGCTGGTGCTACGGCTGCTGGCGGTACGGCTTCTCGCCCCGTTGGTGCAAACAACGTAAATGTGGTTAATCCCGATGCCGTTGCAAACGGTTCTGGCTTTACAAGGGCTGCTTCTACACCGGCAGGCGCACCTACCGCAAATGGTACGGCTGACAGTAAACCGATTAACGCTGCAAATGTAACCGTTACGGGAGCATCTGCACCTGTCAACGCATCTGGTACAAGTACGAACGTGCCGCAAGCAAAGTCTGGCAATGGCACGCCTACAAACGCAACCGTTGAGGGCTCCGCAACGCCTCTGGTAAACGAGGGCAATGCACCTATCAGCGGTGGTGGTACTGCCACAAACAAGGGCGCTGGTCCTGCTATTACGCCCACGCCTGAAGCTGCACCTGCGGGCAAGAATGGCGCTGCTCCTGAACAGGGAATTAGCACCGTTCCTGCTGGCGGCAATGGAGCTGCTCCCGCGACTACACCCACGCCTGAAACTGCACCTACAGCAAAGGGTCAGGGCAATGTCCCGTCTGCAAATGTCAACACTGTTGGTGAAGACAATACTGCTCCTGCTGGCACTGCCGGTACTACAGCAACGAAGGCAGCCGCACCTGTACTCAGCAATGCTGGTACATTGCCCACTGAGCCTACCACTTCTGGCAGTGAAACTGCTGTCGCTCCTGGCACTCAGGCACAGAATGTATCCGCTAAACCTGCTCCGGGTTCTGAGCCTCAGAGCGAGAGCGAAATCTCTGCTGGTGGCAACGGCACGGCTGGAGAAGGCAATACAGTCGTTATTGCTTCTCCCGCTCAGGGTGGTAATGTACCTCAGACTAAGGATGCAGCTCCTTCTGGACATGTCGAAATGGAAACCTCTGCTGACAGCAGCGTAACTTCTACCGTTACTCAGTCTGCTGGTGAAGACAGCGTTACCAATAGCAGCGCGGCTCAAACCGAGACTGTTGTGGATGGCACTGGTGCTTTCAGTGAAAGCTCCGTTGGGTCTGCGATGCAGTCCGCTACCGACAAGACCGTCACCGAAGAAGGCCCTGCACCTACAACTACACCGGCAAGCCCCGACAGCAGCGATTTCGCAGCAAATGATTCTACCGTTTCCGTCGAGTCTCCCGCTGGTAGTGCTCCCGGCGAAGAATTTGCTGGTCCTGCAGAGCAGACTACGAGTTACGGTTCTGCTGATGCGGAATTCGGCGGCTCGAATACGCCTTCCGACATCGGCGTCGTCAATGAAAACGCTGGCTCTACTGGCTCCGAGACTCAGCTCATGGATGACGGCTCTGATGCAGTCCAGACCCATGCACCTGCACAATTCGAGAGTACAACCGGTGTCGCTGTCAATGACAGTGTAACTGGTGATGCTTCTGCTGATTACGCTGAACCCCCGGCTGATGCTGGCAATGGTGCTGTTACTGAGAACTCTGGGTCTACTGATTTCGAGACTCAGTTCGCGAATGACAGCTCTGCTGCGGTTCAGACTCATACACCCGCTAGTCAGGCTGACAATGCTGCTACAAATGACAATGTGTCCGATGACGCTTCTGTCGATTACGCTGAACCTCCTGCTAACGCAGATAACGCTTCTGGCGGCAGTGCTGCTCCTGTTGTACAACATACGGACAATGAACCGGCTGTCGGAGAATCCGATGGTTCGGATACATCTTCTGGCTATGTCGGCGGCACTGAGGATGTTGGCTCTGCTGGTGTGGATGCTTCGCCCATGGATGGTGACTCTGCTACAGTGGAAACTCAGGCACCTGCAAGTTATGCTGATAGAACGGTCGATACTGATGACGAAGCGGCAGGCAATGCTGGCCCTGACTATGCTGAACCTCCTGCTGACGCTGGCGGCGCTTCCAATGATGTTGCTGCACCCTCTGCACAACGCACTGATAGCGACGATGTTTCCGGTGAAGGCAATACGGGCTTCGCTGGAGGTAATGGCGGTGGCGACAATTACAGCTCCGATGAAGAGACTGCACCCACTGCCCAAGGCGTAAAGGCTCCCGCCGATGAAGATGATTCTGGTATCGGTGAACCCCCTGCAAAGGGAGAAAGCTCTTCCAACGTTGGTGCTGTTGCTGGTCATGCGGCACCTTCTGCCGACGGTGATGGCGATGATTTCGACGATAACGATGTCGGCACTGCCTCGTTTGGCGGCAGCAACGGTAGCTCTCACGACGAGAATCCCGGCTCCGATGCTTCTTCGAGCAGCGGAGAGGAAACTTCCAATGACGATGCTACTGCTCCCACAGTTCAGCATCAGAATGTTGGCAATAATTCTCACGACGATGGCAGTTCGTCCGACGATAACGGCGGTACTACCGTTAGCGCACCTTCCACACCTGCGCCTGAAATTCAAGGTGGTGGTGCAGTGAGCTCCGAAAGTGCTGGTTCCGACAATGATGGCTCTGCTGGTCAGACCGCACCAGCCGCCTCTGTTACTGAAAATACTGCTCCTGCAAAGGCAACTCCCAAGGCGACGGCAGAAGCATCCAGAGCGGAAGATAATCCCGCCCCTGCCGCACAAAACTTCAATCAGGGCGGTGCTGGCGAAGATACTGGTGACTCTGGTGATGCCGATGGCTCCGCAGCTCGTAAACAGCCTGCCGAAAAACCTCCTGTGGATGGAACTCAGTTCTATGCTGATACATCTCGCAGTAATTCCTTTACCGAGGCCGGTACATTCAGCGACAATGCCGGTGTATCCAGTGCCGAACCCAATACATCTGGAGCTTCTAATGGACCTGAAATCAGGCCCTTGAGTCATTTGTCTATCAAAGCATTCAATGATACGAATGGTTTTGTTGAGAGTGATGGCATTGGCCGTATTCAGGTCACCCGCGTTAGTGTAGACCCCGATACAGGCATTACACAGTGGCGTATCATGCAAAAGCTCGATGCTGATGGCAACGTTCCTGAGACCCCGGATGTGATGAACATCGAACGGAGTGCTAAGTACAACAAGCAGACCCGCCGGTATGAGCCCGAAACGTTTGAAAGCATTGCCCGCCAGCTTGGCAAGGCGGATGACTACGAGAGCGTTGGGCCCGATACGGATGAGTCTTATAAACGGCGCAGCCAAAACCCCAAACAGGTTAAACCCCAGTCCAATGTCCGTTCTGATGTCCAGCCTCAACAGAAAAACACTTATGAAGGAAAGTCGTTCCGAGAACGCAACACCCGCAATGAGCGCAATGAGCGGAACAACAGGTTCCAGCAGATGATGCAAGGGAATAAGAGTCACAACGCTTCTAAAAGCAAAAAGGATAAGCCGTCCAAGTAATTCTTAGACGATACCCTTTTCCCGGCTTTCTCTCGGAAGTCGGGTGTCTCACAAAAAAGCCAGCACCTCCACGGGGTGTGAGATGGAAATGTGCAGAATTTTCTGCATAGCTGAGACTGGCTTTATTAAGGAAGGAGTGGTGTAAATTGAGCAATTTAACCGATGAGGCGGCCCATGACGCAAAACAAGGAGTTAAAGCAGTTTCCTCAACAGTACGCGCTGTAAAGCAAGGGGTGAAGGATGCTAAGGTCATTGGCAAGGCGGCAGGGCAAGCCGCAGCCGGCGATTTTGTCGGTGCTGCTACCACCATGGTTACGCATCCTGAGACGCTGATTAAAGTTATCGCGGCGGCTATCGTCATTGCACTCATACCAGTACTTTTATTGCTTTTCGGGTTCATGTTTCTTACTCAAATTCCGGGAACGATTGCAGAAACGACAATGAGCGCGTTGGGAGAAACCGTTGACGAAGTTGTACTTGACTGGGAGGATTTCAAGGCCCAGCTATCCAATGGTATTGATGACTTTTTGACCTGGATTACAACGGGTGAAAAAGGCGATGCAATGCAGGCGTATCAGGATGATATTGCGATTGCTTCGGATGAAATTTTCCAATCCTACATGGGAACATCAAATGTTATTGTTGCGGTTCTGAATAATTACTTCAGAGATGCGTACGACAAATATTCGGAAGACATGAGGTCAAAAGCCCAGGAAGAGGTTGATAAAGCCAAAGACGCTGCTATTGCGAATGGCGTTACGATGGATAATATTTCTTACACCATTCACAAAGACTTGTACGATGGTAAAAATTATCTTAACTGGACATTCTACATTATGGCCGGAGATAGTTATGCGGCACGTACGGAGGATGGGCTCCATTTCCGGGTCCCTAAGATGGTGAAAGCAGCCAAAGAGCTTGTCGGAGACAAAGTCTGGAAAACGGAAGCCACAACAACTACAACTTATGGCAAAAAGACCGTCACCAAAATGGAGCCTAAAATGGATGAAGACGGAAATCCGGTTTTTGATGAAGATGGAACAATCGTGATGGAGCGCGTAAGTGAAGTAGTAAAGACCGCAACCATCACATGTACCTACAAAGTTTCCCCCTCGGAAGCAGCTAAGAAGAAAATTATGGAATACTACAATGTTCCGCAAGATGAGGACACGGTTGAGAGTGATACTTCCGAAGCCGACCTTTTTGATGAAGAAGCTGCGACAATGCGGCAGCTGTATAATGCCGCTGAAGCAGATTTCGAAGGGGATTCTTCGTTGGATATCGGGGCTGGTGATAGCACTGGTGGCGCTGGTACTGGCACAGTCATCAGCGGTTCTATCAAACAAATGATTGAACAGTTCTACGCCACCCATTCCGACGAACTGTTTGAGTGCCCGGCTTCGGGCCTTCTCCCTGGACCGTGGAGCGGCTGGAAGGCCAAGGTTACATCCAGCTGGCAATCGCCTCGTGGCGATACGAAGCACAATGGCACTGATATTGTTCCCCCTCATTCGATATATCCAATGAGTGCGCCGTTTAAGGGTATCATTGTTGGTAAACAGGATGGTTATTCAAACGGTGTGCTTGTTACGGAAGGGAATGGTCAACGCGGTAACATGCTGATGATTTATTACGGGGAACGCGGTGGCGTAGTTCCGGGCGAAAAGAATGGCGTTTTCATTCTGTATCAGCATTTGAGCCCGGGCCTTTCGTACAATGTTGATGATACAATTTCTGCTGGCGCAACAATCGCTTCCACCGGCTACAGTGGCTATTGTCTTAGTAGTCATGGTGGTACAGGTGAACATTTGCACCTTGAACTTTATTACGGCGAAACTCAAAAGGACCCCGAAATTGAAATGAGTAACTAAACTAATTGAAGAAAGGAGTAAGGCCCCACTTGAGATAGAAGTGGGGTCATTTTTATTATGGACAACTTTATGAAAAGTGCCGCTATTTTGGGCGCTTGCCTTTGCTGTCTGACCGCTTGTAAAGGCAGCAGCGGAAACAACGACACAAATGCTAATGGTTCCACCGCACCGACCCCGTCCATTCAAAGCACGCCTGAACCGTCTTCGAATCCCGATATCGGCGGTGATGTGGATACATCAGGCGGCACCCAAATGAAAGACGGTGAAATCGTTCTAACCAAGCTTAATGTCAAAAACCCGAACAACCTCGATTGCAACGGATACAAGGAAGTGAAAATGGGCGATGGCTCTCCTTTATATAAGGAGAAGGCTCAGGTGATAGAAAGCATGGGCTTGATTCCGTATACAGATGATAACGGAAACGGCCTTGAGATTTTCAGCAGCCATACCGTGTATCTGCGTCCGAACCCGGAACACATGGAGCCGGAAGAGACTCCCGTTCCTGACGATGAAGCCTCGGAAGGTGAGACTGTGGATGAGACGGAGACTCCCTCCGATGACTCCGCGTCAAGTGAAGAATCCGATGGCATGGTTTTGGGCGTTGATGAGAAGGATATCGTTTCGGAATCCGGACACTTTGATGCTGATGGGAACTATGTTGTCGATAGAGTGAGCACGACTGGATATGACGATTCGAACGGCTATAGCGTTGACGATGAATATTTGAAGTGCATTGTTTCCGGTGAGGAAGTCTATGAGCTTGATAAGGATTCGCTTGCCATTGATTATCCAACAGATTTTTCACAGCTTCGAAAAGAAGGTTCCTGTGAACGGCTTTACATCTTCAGTTCTCAGGAAGATTACGACAAGGCAATCAAGAATCGAGAAGATGGTCAGGCTATCCTGAAAGGTGAAAAGACTGCTCCTACGAAATGCGTTATCTTGAACGGTTCTTTGGTGCCCGGGATGCACTTCTCCATCAATAGCGATGGCCGCTTGTGCGTTTCGGTTCGTGCGTTGGCTGAGGCTTATGACAGCAATACGCAGTATGCGGAAGACGCAGGTCTTCTCTATGTTCCCATCACTTATGGGCATTGGGAATATGTGCCGTCCGCAAGAGCTTTGACCAAAGCAAGCGAGTATTTTGAAATCCACGGTGACAGGAAAACCTTCAAATATACATCGCGCAATACATCGTATGCCTGGACCGATACGATGACGCTGGCCCAAGATAATACGTTCACAATGCCGATTGAAGACGTTTCGAGAATCTTTGGCTGGGAATTCTGGTACAACGATAATATTTTGAAGGTCGTCACGGATTCTCTTGACGATACAAACCCTGACAACTTTATCTTGCAGGAAGTGAATACGACCGTTACAGAAGGAGAAGTTGAGGATTTGGATACTTCCGACAGCAAAGAAGAAACCGAAAACACTGACAGTGAGGTGGACAACCAGTGACCAAATGGAACGAATTTAAGACGAAAATTCTGATGCTGTCGAAGGGCGAAAAGCTCGTACTTTTGTTCTGCTTTTCCTTTCTTGTCAGCCTTTTCCCGGCAGGATGCATTGCGAAAGTCTTTGTCGGGGAATGGGATGCGGGGCTTTTACGCGGGTTTGTGCTTGCCCTGACGACCGGTTACGGTATTGTGACGGCGCTTGTCTTTGCATGCGCCATTACGTTCGTCATTATCCGGTTTTCAGTCAATAACACAGACCTTAACGCAACCAAAGAAGTGGATGACCGTGGCGTTGCAACGTCTATGGCGGGCACATACGGCACGGCTCGTTGGATGAACGAAGCAGAAGCCAAAAAAGTCTATGAGGTCGGCCCGGTTGAAAACGTGACTGGTACGATTCTTGGACAGTTCACGCAAGATGGTGAGGAAGTCATTGCGCTGCCCTTTGAACCTACCGGCAACCGAAACCTTATCCTTATCGGACCTCCGGGTTCAGGTAAGTCTTTTGGCTATGTCAGAACGGCGGTATTCCAATCTATTGTGCGTGGCGAATCGGTTGTAGTCACTGACCCGAAAGGCGAAATTCACAACGATATGCGTAAACTTTTGGAGTCCCGTGGTTATAAGGTTAAGGTCTTTAACCTTATCAATCTGGACCTTTCTAATGCATGGGATTGTGTTCAGGAAATCTATGACCCGATTACCGGCAACATCGATGACCAGCGTGTGATTACCTTCTGTAAAACCGTTATTGCGAACACCGGCGGCGGCGCAAACAGCAAGGGCGACCCGTTCTGGGAGAGCTCGGAAGAGAACCTGTTCCGCGTTGCGGTTTCTTATTGTGCTTATATCCGTGAGAAGAGCCTGATTGAGATTTATGAGCGCCGTGCAAAAGAGCTTTTGACGCAGTTGCCGTACATCACTCGGGAAGATGAACAATCTCTGATTGAGATTGTAAAGAATCCGGAATCCGCAATGGTGGATAGACGCCGGGTTGTCGAATACCTTGCTCATTCGTTCTACGGTGATGAGGAAGGGGACAGGAAGCTTTCTGAATGGGAAGAAGATGCTCCGACCTGTAACATCTCTGATATCTATGACGCTCTGCTTCACAACGACCTGGATAAATGGGAAGCAAACTTCAAGTATGTGCCGCTGAGCCATCCTGCTGCATCTGCCTGGGCAGTGTTTAAGGGTATGGGTGAACGTGTACAGCCTAACATTGTTGGCGGCTTGAATACTCGACTCCAGCTGTTCATGACCTACAAGGTTCGCCGCGTTATCAGTAACGATGATATCCGCCTTGCAAATCTTGGCGCAGAAAAGACCGCGCTGTTCCTTATCATCTCGGATGATAACGCTTCCATGCAGCTGCTTTCTTCTCTGCTTTTGAGCTTCCTGTTCAAAGACCTGAAAGAGGCTTTCGATGCCGTTGGCGGTGAAGGTCGTATTCCGGTCAACGTTGTCGCGGACGAGTTGGCAAACACCGGTGTCTGGCCGAATTTCGAAAAGACGATTGCTACCGCACGTTCTCGTAAGATTGCAGTCTCCCTTATTCTGCAGAGCTTACCGCAGTTGACTCAGCTGTATGGCGAGGAAAACGCCGAAACCATCATCGGCTGCTGCAATACGATGCTGGTTCTGGGCTGTAACGATAAGTATACAGCAGAATACATTTCCGATAAGAGCGGCATCGTCACGATTCGCGCCAAGAGCGTCAGCGATACTCGTGCTTCCTCTGCCGGAAATCGCGGCGTGATGCAGGGATACTCGCTCAGTGAAGGCGATGGCAAACGAAACCTGGTAAACCCGGACGAAGTTCAGCACTTGGACAAGGAACAGATTCTGATTATGACAAATGGTCAGAATATGCTGGAAGCAAAACGCTTCGGATTTATTCATCATCCTCTGTTCAACGACCCGCATTTTGTTCCTACCAAATGGGTAGAGCTTCCGAAAACTGCAGACCTTTATCCCAACGCTCGTAAACACGATGCGATTGAATCCCGTGAATCGTCGTTTGGCGATATCCAGCGCCAGAAGGAAATCAATACGGACATTACGCAGAAGCGTTCCGAAGAGCGCATGAAGCCGCGTATGTCCAAGAAAGACTTGCTGGCTACGGATGAACCTGTTCCCAAAAAGAAAAACGCCTTCAAAAAATAAACAGCTTTTATCTTCAACCCCCGGTTACTGATTGTGTGACCGGGGGCTTCTTTTTCCCTGATTCGCTTGTGCGGGTCAGGAACCACACAAATCGACAGCCTCCGTGCGGCGTGTGGTGGACAGTGCCCGAATCCTGCTACCGGGCAGCGACGAATGTCGATAATCTCATATTTCTTTTTTTAATACAAAGGAGACAAATACCATGAACGAAAATGAAATGCTGAATCCCACTGCCGTTGAAACCAATGAAGCTGCTGTCGCCGCTGCACCCGAAGAAAATGTAAACGCCGCGCCGGTATCTGAACCGCAGGAGGCAAAAGAAGTACCTGAAGCCGCCTCCGCTGATGAGGGCATTGATGAGGACGGCAGCGAGGCTCCTCGCGCAACTCGCCGTTTTAATGACGACGACCTGGCGATTGGCGCTTTCATCGATGACGGCAATGATATGCTGCATGTCGATATGCCTGAAGACCGCCGCGCTCGTGACCTGGCTGAGATGCGCCGCTGCATTGCTGACAACAAGCGTGGCCCTCGCCGTTTCCTGCAGGGCAAGGTCTTTGGCGTTCGCCCGGTTCAAAATGGCAGCGCTGTGGTTGAAGTGAGCCGTGGCACGCTGCGCGTCATGATTCCCGCTGAGGACTTCTTCTACTTCAGCCTGATGAAGGGCATCGAAGAGAACGATGCGACTACTCGTCAGCGCCGCTATCTGCGCAAAGCAAAGCTGATGAATGGCGCTATCATCAACTTCTGCCCGTACATGGAAGCCAAGTCCGATGACGGCGAGGTTGTGTTCGCTGGTTCTCGTCAGGATGCTATGCAGCTCCAGCGCAACCGTCACTTCTTTGGCCGTAATGCCGATGTTCAGAACGGCTCTCGCGCTATCGCTTCTATCCTGTCCAGCGGTCCTGATTACGTCATCGCTGAGGCTCTGGGCGTTGAGACCAGCATCGGTGCTGGTGCTCTGTCTGCTTATGAGTACATCGACGATGTGTCCAAGAAGTTCCATGTTGGCGAAGGCATTCCCGTTGTCATCGAAGACCTGAATGTGGATAATGAGAACGGCACTGTCAGCCTGCGTATGAACCGTGCTATTCTGGAACGCCGTGCGAATCCCGCTATGAATATCCACAGCCTGGCCCGCAACGGTGCTTACGGTGCTACTGTGACTTCCGTTCAGGACAACTACTACCGCCTGATTGTGGATGTCGGCAACATCCAGGCCCGCGTTGCCCGTACCGCTTCCGATGAGCTGCTGACTCGCGGCGACCGTGTGACGCTGCTTGTCTACGGTTACGACGATAAGCGCAACTACGTTTGGGGCGCTTGCCATAAGGCGTAACTGAATCCCGGCCACTTGCTTTTTCCGGCAAGTGGCCGGATACCGCGCATGTCATCAGCCTTCTCGCGGCGCGTGGTGAGCAACTGCAGAAATTGCAGGCCAATGATGACTCTCTTTGAAAATAAACTTATCAAGTGGTGACGAGGTGATTTTTGTGAGTAGGTGTACGAATGCGCGGTCAGGGATGCTTCATACAACGATGAATAACATGGATATTTTTGTTACGTGTAGTATAAATGGGCTGTGTGTCAAGCTGACGGTCTCTGCGTTTTTTGAAGGCAATTTGTCTGATATGTGTAATCAGATGCAAGAAGTGAAAAGCAAGCCGGTCTTACTTTCAATGGATATCTACAAAAATGGCGCGGTGGTAAATATCAGCGATATTGGGCTCTTGTCTGAAAAAGAAAAAGCGAGTCAGGATATGCTAATGCAATTATATCGTAATTGCTGTGCCGCAATGCTTGTATTAGCCCAGCAAAAGGGGGAAGAAGCATGAGTAAAGAAGAGCAAAAGCCAAATATTTATCAAATCCCGAAAAACTCGTTTGATACCGGTTATGTACTGAACGGACAATTCAAAACTCGGAACTTTGTAGAAGGTATCATCCTGGCACTTCCATTCTTGGGACTCTTCATTTACGGATGGCATGATTTGGGTTGGGATGTGCAAGGCACCGTTGCCTATTGCGCAATACTTTGTGCTGCTGCTTTTCTTGGCGCTGCTCATGGCGTTGGTGGGGATAGCTTGTTTGAATTTATTCAGCGTGTTATTCGCTTTCGACAGAGCCGCAGAATCTCAAAATACAATCCTCGTATTAAGACTGAGCTGGAGCCTGAGTATTTGATTCAGGATGGCCGGATGCTCCCGAAGGAAAAGCTCAAACAAATGTTTGGTACTGTAAAGGGGAAGGTCCTCGGCGAAGAGAACGGCCCTATCAGCTCTGACATTACGGACGAAGAGCTCAAGATTTTTTATGACGATGACTATGGGTTCTTGGAAAAGCCTGATGCCCTCAAATCTAAAGCAGAACTCCGTGCTGAAGCAAAACAGCGTGCGAAGGAAGAAAAGGAATATATCAACTCTTTGCCCCGTTCTGAACGCAAGGCTGCCAGAGAGGAAATTAAGCGTAAGCGTGAGCAGGAAGAGGCTGAGAAGAAGGCAAAAGAAGCTGAGCGCGAGCGCATTATTAACGAAGCTATCAAGAAGCGCCTGGATAAAGCCGAGCGTGTCAAGACCGCGCAGTATTATGAGAAGTTCATGGAACCGGAACCCAGTGATGAACAGGAAACCGACAAGCCGGAAGAGAACGGCGCTGAACTGAATTCTCAGGCTGTAGAGTTCAAGCCTGTCACTGTAGGACCGAGCGATAATGCGGTCCAGGATGATATCGATATCTTTGACAGCGAAAAGGGTATCAGTACCGACGAAGTAGATGTGAATGCGGATACAGAACTGTTTGAGAACGACGCCGATACTGATATCCAGGCACCTCAGTTTGACGAAGTGGTCCTTGACGTCGATGATGACTCGGATGACTTGTCGGTTGATATTGAGGACATTCAACCTGCACAGCCCACACAGCAGAGCAGGGGACAGGCTGTAGTCAGTGATGGCGATGTCAGCCTGGATGACGTAGACCTTTTCGATGACAGCAAGGTCAGCCGCACAGAGGTAAGAGTCCAGAACGTCAAGGCTCATGGAAAGATGATGAACCCGCAAAAGCAGCCGCAAGCCACACAGGGCAACAGTGATATTGATTATATGTCCTTGAATGACATTTCTATCTTTGATGATGAGGAGTGAAGCCTATGTTTCGATTCAAAAAGGGCGGAGAAATCCCCCATGGTGTTGTGGAACAGAGTATCGGTACAATTCCGCTGACGAAAAAGGAACGCGATGAAATCGCCAAAGAAGAGCGGCGGCGGATGAATCAAAAGCTGGAAGCTCAGAATGACCGCTATCAAATCATTCGAAGCACACAGCGTATTATCCCTATCGAAGATATTTACGGCGGCATTGTTGTGACGAAAGACCACCGTTATATCAAAATCATGGAGTTCCGTCCTATCAACTTTGCCTATATGGACGCGGAAACTCAAAACCGTATTATTTCGCTCTTCTATCAAACGTTCAAAGCAACCCCCTGCAATATCCAGTTTAAGACCTTTTCCCGTAAAGCTGATGTTGAGAATTCAATTGCGGCCGTAACGGAATATTATAAGACAGAAAAGAATCCGAGTCGTAAGCGGATGCTGCAGGCATACACTGGCTTGCTTCGTAAAACCGCTTTGTCCGTTGGTATTACCCGCCGCTTCTTTGTGGTTGTAGAATTCCAGCGCACTATCAGCAACGATGGTTCTAAGTTTGAAATGGTCGTGGCGGACTTGAATGCTGTTGCGGCAAACGTTCGCTCTCACATGGAACAGTGCGGCAATATCTTCATTCCGGCGCTTGGCAACTCTGATGGGAACGAGGACGCAGGTCTGCACCAGCTTTTCTATCAGCTTTTGAACCGTAGAAAGAGCGAAACCGTCACGTTTAAGCAGCACATGGACCCTATTGTGGACCGTTATTTTGAAGCCGAAAAGAACGGCGTCAAAACTTCTTTGCAGGCAACGGAATTGATTGCTCCTGACTGGATTGACTTTACGCATCACGACTACATTGTCATTGATGGTAAGTTTTACACCTTTGCTTATATTCCCTCGAACGGATTCAGCCAGCGTGTCTATGCGGGCTGGGTGGCTACGTTCGTGAATGCTGGTGAAGGCATCGACGTTGATATGTTCTTTGAACACATGTCCCGTGAAGCCGTCTTCAATAAAATCAGTACACAGCTTCGTCTGAGCCGTGCTAACGCAATGGACAGTCACGATACGGACTCTGACTATCAAGCACGTATGGAAAAGATTTCGTCCAGTGAATATATGCTGCGTGGCCTTTCCAGCGGCGAAGAGTTCTACTATCTGTCTATGCTTATTACGGTTGTGGCGGATACAAAGAAGGAACTCGATTATAAGTTCGATGCCTTGAAAAAGCGCATCGAAGGTCAAAGCATGAAGATTCGCCGCGCTGATTTCATGATGGAAGAATGCTTTGATTCCTGCCTGCTTCCTCTTGCAAAAATCAATAAGGAGCTGGCAAAGAAATCTCACCGCAATCTTCTGACTTCTGGCGTTGCATCCTGCTATCCGTTCATTTCGTTTGAAATGCAGGACCCGGGCGGCGTTATGGTTGGTACGAACCATGTCAACAACTCCCTGGTCACTATCGATATGTTTGATACTCGCGCTCACGCAAACGCAAACGCCGTTATCCTGGGCTCTTCCGGTTACGGCAAGACCTTCACCGCACAGCTGTTCGCGCTCCGCTTGTCCGAGATGGATACGCAGGTATTCATCATCTCTCCTCTAAAAGGTCTGGAGGACTACGGCGGCGGGTGTAAGGCGGTCAATGGTCAGTTCGTATCCATGGACCCCTCTTCGGATAACAACATCAACATCATGGACATTCGCGCTCCTGACGATGAGGACGCAAAGCTGCTGGATGATTATGAGGCTTCCGGCTCTTTCTTGACCAAAAAGATTCATACGATTCTTTCATTCCTGCACCTGGTCGTGCGCAGTATGACGCAGGAAGAAGAGCAGCTGATTGACGGTTGCCTGTATGCGACATATGCAAAGTTCGGTATCACCCGTGATAACAACTCTATCTACGATAAAGATGGCAACTATAAGGTGATGCCGCTTTTGGAAGATTTGCAGGAAGAGATGAGAAAAAAGCCTGAACTGCATACCGTCTGCAACATCTTGAATCCGCTGATTAACGGTTCTATGGCCTGCTTCAATCACCACACCAACGTAGACCTCGACTCCAAGTACATCGTGTTTGACTTCAACGGTATGAAAGGCTCTTTGCTTACTATGTCCATGTTCGTTGTTTTGGACTTTGTCTGGACAAAAATCAAAGAGGACCGTACACAGCGCAAGGCCGTATTTATTGACGAATGCTGGAAGTTAATTGGCACTGACTCCAACGAGCAGGCAGCTGAAGACGTTGTCGAAATCTTCCGTACAATTCGTGCTTATGGCGGCTCTGCTTTTGCTATGACTCAGGATATCTCTCAGTTCTACGAATACAAGGGCGGTAAATACGGTAAGGCAATCATCGGTAACGCCGATACCAAAATCATCATGCACCTGATTCCGTCCGAAGCAAAAGCTCTTCAGGAAGCCATTCAGCTGACTAGCGTTGAGATGGAAGCGGTATCCAGCTTGCCGCGTGGTCAGGGTCTGGTCTGTTCTGCATCTGCAAAGCTGTTCGTTGATTTTGTGGCCGATGACTATGAAGCCAAGGAAATCACGACCGATGCTAAGTCTTTCTACGAACGCCGCAAGGCTCTGGAAAAGAAAAAGCGTGAGGAAGAAGAGAAGGCAGCGGAAAATACCGTCATTGACGTCGAATTGTGACATTTGTAAACGGCAAAATAAGACGAAGAGACGATGATTGCTGCAAGGAATGATACATTTTTGGTAAAATTGTGAATGTACACGTTAAAATGTGTTCCTTTAGCAATTTCAAAATGTGTCATTCTTTTTCTTTTATCCATAAAAAGGCACAATTCAACTTTACGTAAACGCAACGCTAATGCGTTCAATTTATAGTTCACAAACTGCAAAAGTACACAATGATACTTTTTGCTAGAAATGAAAGGAGACATTTATATGTCTGAAATTCACAATTCCGATATCCGCGAACTGCTGGATGCCATCCCCGTTATTCCCAATGAACTGATGGCCGAGTATCTCACTCGTCAATATCAGGTCAGCAAAAACATGGCACAGGAAATCATTTACAATGCCTGTCGTAAAGGCTCTAACCGCCGTCCGGCCTGCTATCCTACCAAAGAGGGGCTGGCAAAAGCTGATTACATCACGATGACGAGCAGCATCCGCAAACGCTGCCGTGCTTTCCGCGTTGCGTGCGAATTTTTGCCGGAGAGTCGTAGTTTTACGATTCCCAGCGGTACTCCCTGGCTTTTGAGCTTCTGCTTTGATGGCAGCGTCTATTATGTCTGCGAATTTGAACGTGGTAACGAGCTTATTTTGGGAGACACGATTCGGAGCCTTGGTATTCGTGAGGATATGATGCCGGTCACTTCCCGTATCGCAATCCTGGCCCCCGGTGCAAATCGAAAGCTTTTGAGTGAATGCGGAATTCGTTATTTCTGCACGGTCAGCGACAATTATGACCTGAATGTGACGGAACAGATTGAAGACGAGGATGTTTGGAATGGCGTTCCCATCATTAAGTGATTATAAGCGATACATCGACAAAAGCAATTCAAAGCACAGCATCAGTGATGATGTCCCTGAAACTGAATATCAGGCTCCGGTTTTGTACAATGCATCGACAAAATTTGTGAAAAGCAAGCTCCAAAAGGCAGTGGATGCTTTGAAATCGGTTCCGGACGATGTTCCACTGAAAAAGCTCCCGGATTCCGTTCGTAACGAGGTCTCAATTGAGATTCTTAAAGCCGAGCGGTCAATTCTCGTCTCATTTGAGAACAATGAAGCCCCTGCACCGTATCAGCGAAATAACATTGAAACGACAATTCTGAGCGATTTTTGTACGGTTTCTATCCCTCAAAATAGCTTCCTCAAACTCCGGTTTTCTTCCTTCGTGCCACCTTTTCAGCATGAGTGGTACAGCCGCAAGGCGAAGGTAAAGGATGCTGTCGGGCAGTATTACCTTGATGCTGAATTCGATTACATCACGGAGGCTGCTATCAAGGCATTTATTGCCCAAAATGGACCAATCAGCCTGCCTTCCGAGCAGCTCTTCCTTGTGTTTTGCCGTGGTGTTTCACCCATGAATAAGACCCCGATTGACAGCAATAACGTCTATACAGGTGCCATCACAAACGCCATTTGCAGGGTGCTTCAACACGGCGACGGATGGGATATGATGAGCTTCCTTTACACCGCAATTCCGACCGAATCTGACCCATATTTGGATGTGATTCTTTGCTCGAAAACCGAGCTCTTCCATTGGCTCTAACGTAATCCGGTGGTAACATTTTTAGGGACATAAAAGAGTAACATTTTTAGGCGGTACATTTTCGCTCCCTAGAAATGTTACTCTTTCTTTTTGATTTTATGCGGTACAATATAAATTTCAGCCCTGCGATTCGTATGAGGTACGGAATCGAACGGACAACTTTGGTGGTACTATGACGAACGAACAAAAGCTTCTCGTATATCTCTATGGCGTTGATTCTATCCAGCACAAGCAGCTTGCCATTGCTCTCTGTGACATCCCATATCAATGCGTCACAAAAGCTCTGAGAGCAGCCAAAAAGCATGGGTATGTTGAGGTCTTTACGAGGGATGAATCGCGGTATGTGCGTATCTCTCCGAACGGTCTGAAATACATCCGAAACACTCAAAAAGACGCTCTGGATGTAGACAAGCGGGCAGCTATGAAGCGGCGAATCAAAGGCGAACAGGGACGGCTTACCAGGGTGGAAACCACTCTCTGCATGTGCCGGGCGACGGGAATTCAACCTGCCAAGGAAGCTGGAATCAAGCTGATTGATGTTCTTAATCCTGAGCAGGATGCGTCCCAATCCTTCATGAGCGACTTCTTCTATGACAAAGGGCTTCTTTTCCTATCCGATGAAATCTCTGCAACCATCAAGGCAAGCAGCACGATGGGTGAGGAGTACACGCTCGGTCAAAGCCGTCTGGTAGGTATCGTAATCAATCGCACGGGCATTTCTTTTCTTTACTGTACGCTCGATAAGCTGATGCGATGGGTTGTATCTTACGAACAGCGGCGCGTGAGTGCAGTGATGGAGCTCTTGAAGTCCAGCTCACTTGCAGCAACGGATGAGGACTTCACGACCGTCTGCAGCATGCCGCCCAAGTGCATCGTTATCGGCAAGACCTGCGCTATGGTTCCCAAAATCATTACTGGCGATAAGTACGGCAAAGCAATCGACAGCGCTGATATCATCAAAACCCATAACGCAACAAGGCTCTTGACGCTCACAAATCTCGAGCAAGTCTACAAGTACAGCTATTTCGTTCCCACAAGCTCTATCGGCGTTGAGCTTCTTACTCGAACGGCAACTTTAACACGGAATGAACTCAATGAAATGATTTCCGTGTGGCTGGATGAGATGGCAGAGAACCATACGACAGTTAGTGCCGGACGGTATGTGGAAACTTACATCAATGAACAGCAACACAAAACCATAATGCTACCGGTCATTGAGTTTGAAGAGCTCGAATATCAGAAAAGCGGACGAACGCCTTATCATGTCGTCTGCGAGCGAGGAACGCAAGACGGCATCAGCCGGGCATTAGGAAACAAAGTTCTTGATTTCAAGGATTTCGATAACATTCCTATGCCTGCGCACAAATATGACGACGACGGAATTCGTCGCGATGGAATAAACCCGTTGACGCATAATGGATACAATGAAGAGGAGATGAATGACCAATGATAGCGATTCGTGTATGTCCAACTTGCAAGCGTAAATTTGAAGCGCGTGTGGGGGAACCCCAAACTTATTGTGAAGAGTGCCTTGAACTCAAGACCATGAGTGAATCGTCTGTGTGCTCTTGGTTCTTTGACAACGATGACTTCGATGACGATTTCGACATCCCGGAATCTGAAGAGAAAGAAAAGGCGGAGGCACAAGAGACAAAGCAGAATAAACAAGTATCTGACTTGATTCCGCCGTATAAGAGAAAGACAAAGCGAATGGACATTGCTTTTTTCCAGGAAGCATTAAAAGGCTAACCGAAACGCTGTAGCCTTTCGTCACTTGGCAGTATGACAGTACTTTGACCGCTAATCGTGAACTTTCATTTAACAAACCTGCTTTCAAATTGAGAAAAAGTGCAATTTATGGTATAATACAAATATAGAAAGAAAATAATTGTGCATACCTCTGACTACAAATCATTCAAATGCAATCCAATCAAAATTCCTGAATTCGTAAGCAACTGCTCCTCCAATGAGGGTTTCAAAAACCGGAGTCAAAAGCCGGAGCAGGAGCAATAGCATAACCAATTCCAAGACTTTTTCAAAGCACGAACGAGTCAAAACGAATTCAAAGTCAAAAACCAATCAAGAATCAAAGCACGGAAAGCACGGCGTAGTTGTAGTTAGAGGTCATCTGAATTGGAAGCATGTCCTATGAAAAGAAAGTTTTTAATTTCATACGCTGCAGCAACACTTGCGATGGCGGCAGCAATCTATACAGCCGGAATGCCGTCTGTGGCTTTGTCGAGAACTTATGAGGGCTATAACGGAACGAAGCGTAGCTCTACATCGGAAGAGACATTTCAGAAAATCAAAGTCCCTGCCTTTGCCTCCATCAAAGAAGTGACGGCGGAGGAGGCACGAAGCGTAGCTGATGGCATTATCGTTTTTGCATTTCCTACCTGCCCTTACTGCCGGAACTTGATGCCGGAACTTATCGAGACCGCAAAAGAAGATGGAAAGACCCTCTACTATTGCCAGATTGATAACTACCGTGACAAGTATGAATTCGATGAGACTCTGAATGGCCCGGTCATGACTGTGGTTCCCGGAAAAGGATATTATGAGCTTCTTGACTGGCTGAGCGATTACCTTATCGACTATACCGTGAAAGACGAAAGCGGCGAAAGCGTCAGCGTCGGTGAAAAGAGAATCGGAGCACCCACCATAATTACAGTCCAGAACGGGGCTCCCGTATCCTCTTGGAAACTGAGCATGGTAGAGAACGCCGAGTTCCCCGATAACGCGTATACCCGGTGGAGCCAGGATACGCAGGAAATTGTATCTGAGTCACTGCATCAATATTTTGCTGAGGAGGCATAAAATATGTCGAATATCACTGTTGGTCGAATCTTGCTTCTGGACCTTGTGTTTCTTGTTAATTCTGCTTTAACACTTGTTGTCTTCAAGTTCATTGGTCTTTTGGATACCATGACTGCACCGGCCTTGTTCTTCCATTTTGTTGGTTCTTATATTATCCTGGCGTATTTCATGTTTTGGATTTATCCGCAGATTCTGGAAGACCGGGAAAATAACGATGACGATGACAAATAACCTGGTCAAAACCGTAGGTGCTTGAAACCGTAGGAACTTGCCTTAAAGTTGAAAAGGTACTTGCATGAATCATCCTGAAGCCAAATGAAGACGGAAAAGGCACTTGCTGCTTGAAGCTGCCTGAAGGCGGATGGAAAGGTACTTGCCTAAGGTTGAACGAAAGGTGCTTGCAGGAAGCGTAGCCGCAATAGACCACTCCGAAAGTACCGTAGGCCCGCATACCGTAGGCCATACAATGAAGTATAGCTGCTTGCAAAGAAACGAAGGACGGATGACGAAAGCGTAGCCGCTGCCCGATAACAGGCTGCCGGTTGCGTAGCTGCCATTCGTCTTTTTTGGTTTAGAGGAGAGATAAGAATGGTATATGAGGTAATAAGTCCACGCCCACATGGTTCAGAAACATTCGTGGGATTGCATACAGAATACCCGGAATGCATTGACCCGTTGAGCGTGCAGGAAGCGATGCTCAGCGGCGACAATAAAATCATATTCAAAGGCACCGAAAAGGAATATGAGGCAGTTAAGAAAAAACTGGCGGCCAAAGTCAAGGTGACCATCATTAAAGAACAGAAAACGAAGAAAGGAAAATGATATGACAAAGACTGATTTCAAGAACATTTATGAAGCGTTTATGCATTGCGACACAAATAAGCTGAAGAAAGAATTTGCTGCCATGTATTCCGATAACGAGGAACAGGCGGCAGCAGTCAAGGAAGTCGATAGAGCATTTGCAAGAATGGAGACCGTCACGCCGAAAGCGGTGAACCCGGATGAACAGAGTATCATTGTGGTTTGCAAGGGATTTGGCGATGAGGGGGATGACACTGTTTGCATCGAAGTAGAAGACCTCCGTAAATGGAAAAAAGAGCACCTGAAAGAATCTAAGCCCATCAGTGATGAGATGCTGACCTTTATGAGCACGGACGAAATCGAGAATGCAGTGATGAAACAGGACCTTCCCACGAAATATGCTTTTGAGCTCAGTGCTTGGGATGAAATTCTTAGTTGGAAACTGGCACCATCCAGCATCTACATCTATGGCCTTGAATTCTGCCTGTCCCGTGTGTTATGGGAAATGACCTTCTTTGGTGTAGATGCATCCGGCGTTGAGCTGGAAAAGGAAAGGCTCGATACGAGATTTGAGGAAGCGCAGAGGGCTTTTGATGAAAACAAGGAACCTCGAATCGGATTCTCGATTGAAGACATTGCCAAGAAACTTCTCGGTGATGACTATACCGACGACTGGTATCCCGAAGAAGAGCAGGAGCGCGACCGCCGGAACATGGTTATCTCTTCCTACAAAGACAATAATGAGATGGAACGGCTGCTCATGATGCTTTAAGAAAAAGAGAAGGGGAGAAGGGAATGAGCGAATTTTTTGTGGTGGGAGACATCCACGGGAATTATCGGGGACTGATAAAATCCCTCAATGTAGCTGGCTGGCAGGAAGGTGATACCATTATCTGCGTGGGTGATATTACTGACCGTGGAAAAGATAATACCAGAACGGTGTCCTTTCTGCAGGAGCATGAATGTGATGTGAGATTGGTTCAGGGCAATCATGAGCTTCAGCATAAGAAGCTGCTGCAGTACTATCATGTGCTAATCAAAGTTCCACAGATTCGATTGTTTGCGGCGGGGATATTCAGAACATACAAGGCAGGATATACTTATCCCAAAACAAAAGAAGAACTCAAAGAGTATGAGTGCAGTGCTGATAAACGAATCGAAATCATTCAGGGAAAGCCTAAGACCTTCTATGCTTTTGTTCGAGCCTTTATCGCTTATACATTAGCATGGGAAAACGATAGCCTTTGGAAGATTATTCTGTACTTGCTGGAAGTGATGTGCGGTAATCCCTATGATGCTGAAAGAACTATATACGAGTACCTCTCCTGTACAAGGAAACAAAGAGCAGCGTTTGAATGGCTTTGGAATCAGACGGCTACTGAGGTTAATATCAATTATACGGAACCATATAAGTATCAGCATATAGTGATTACGCATAATAATCCCTTTTGGAAGATGCTATAGTTATGACTTGGATGAGTTACGGCCTGGACACGATAAGACGCTCTACATCTTTGGGCACATCCCGCATTCCGAAATCGTCAGGTTCGACAGAGCTTGTTCCGGATGCACTTATCTGGACATCGATACATCTCCGAACTCGGTTGGTGTCATTAAGCTGAGCGATTATCTCTAAGAAAGCATAAGCATCATAGGGGTACAGAGCCTCTGTGGTGCTTTTTCTTTTTGCATGGGTAAAGTTCACGGAAACAATGCGCAGGCAAGGACTTTCTGACGGCTGTGAGGAGGTAAGGCAGCTAATCTAAAGCCTTGCTATACAATACTCTGATGAACTCTCTACTAAGCCCAGATGTGGGCTCAGTGGTTTTTGCGATATCATGGGCATCTGCAAAGATTCCATACTTGTCTTTCGGTGTTGGCTCTTTCCTATCAGAACAGACAGCCCGACTGGAACGAATCCAAGGCCGAGTATTCAGCTTTCGGCAGAGGACGACCGCCCTATATGATAGGTCCAGAACGTCTGCAGCAGTTTGCGACAACTGCCAGCTTATCATTTTTGCTGCCTGCTTGTCTCAGCAAACTCTCCCACGACCAAAGCGGGAGACTTGACTGCTTGATTTCGATGGAAGCAGTTCACAAAGCCAATTTCCCATTGTATAATAGTGACATACATTAGACGAACTACTTGTCGCACAAAGCATTTTACAAAATCATTGACATCGTTCGCAGCAAGAACATCCCGCTTCGCTATTTCACGTCTGCCTCAGCCACGAAATGCGCTGAACAGCTGGTGAAAGCTGACAAAGAAGTGTGAACAAGGAAAGCGATAAAGAAAATCTTGGCAGAACGGAAAAATATCGATGTCGTTTATGAAAGGAGGAATGAGGTATGGAACAGGCAATTGATACGGAGGCAGAAGAACTCTCAAAACGAGAAAAATATCGTGAACGGCGTGGTGAGGAATATGATATTGTCTCGAAGGTCGCTTTCCTCATTGGTGTACCAGACTCCCACTGGAAAAGCCAGTATACGGGTTTGGATTCAGATATTTATGAGCAACTCAGCGATAACCGAGACGCTCGCATCATCCGAAACCTCTGTGGCTTACGAACCGAGATAGAGCGCAACTTCAAACGCTTCTCAATGCTGATTCTGATGGAGTTAAAGAACCTGCATACGATTCCTCAGACACAAGGCATGGTTAATCAGCTTCGAAAAGATGGAATCGATATCATAAAAGCGAATCCAAAGCTGGAAGAATACCTTCCAAAAATCAATACTCTATTGCAGCAGCACATCGATGCGTGTAAATCTCTGTTTCCAATCTGGGTCAATTGGGAGTTTGTGCGGCAGCTTTTCATTATCCCTGGCGGCAATAGCACAAAGAAATCCAAAGAAGTGTTCGAGTATTACATGGAGAACCTCGAACGCTATCCGTATCGCATGTTTATCAACTGGCGGTGGAGCAGCGACGAAGAAGGGAATCTGCTCTATAATGACGAAAAATTTCTGAGCAGACTCTATCAGCAGAATGGTGAGGTGTTCACCGGCTATTCCAATGTCAGAGGAGAAGGAAGAGAAACCAAGAGAAACATTTATGGATTTGTGGATGCCAGCGAACAGACGGTTGCTCTCGTTGATTGCGAAAACTGTGACCCGCTGAAACTGTGTGCGGCTCTTCAAAGTATGCAGCCGGAAACGCTTGCTAAAATCACAAAAATCATTTTGTACAATGATGTGAACGCTTCTTCCGCCTGGAATCTGCTTCAGAAACATACAAAGGCAGCCATTGAACATCAAATGTCAGAACGAGTCCTTACCGGGAAAAGCCTTGTGGATGTGATGCTAGTGGCAGGATGTTGTAAGGAGCACTATGTCAACAAGGTGGACAGTTTCCTGCTGTTTTCATCGGATTCCGACTATTGGGGCCTTATCAGTTCCGTGTCCACCGCCAAATTTCTCGTGATGATTGAGCAAAACAAAGTCAGCGGCGAAATCGTACAGAAAATGATTGACAGCGATATTCCATTTTGCTACCTGGACCAGTTTTGCCAAGGCGGACAATCACATAAGATGAAGGTCGATGCACTGCTCAGTGAATGCCAGCGCTTTGTCAGCAGGCACTTTGAAAGCTTTAACGTCAAGGAAATGATGAATGTAGCTCACCTACAGACCCGCATCGAGCTTTCGAAAGTTGAAGAAAAACAATTTTTTGAAAGATACATTAAAACCATGCGCATCAAAATCTCAGCGGATGGTTCCGTAAATATTGAGTTCGGAAGCTGAAGACGATGCACGATGATAGCAAGGAAAGTAAATACCGAGTGATACCGATTGTATGTGTCGATGACCGATTCGGCATGGCGTTCAACAAACGGCGCTGCAGCTCGGATGTGGCCGTCCTCAAAGATATTCTTGGCAGAACGGAAAATGCCAGGCTATGGACCGACTCGTACTCTGCAAAACTGTTTTCACCTGAATCTGAGATTCTAGTGGATGACAGGGCTTTTGAGAAAGCCGAGGCAGGGGAATATGTGTTTTGTGAGCGAGTAGACCCAGGAAAATATCAGGATAGAATCGAGAAAGTCCTTGTGTATTTCTGGAACCGGAAATATCCTTCCGATACAAAATTAACATTAGACCCTGAACAGTGGAACCGGACAATCATCACGGAATTCCCTGGTCACAGTCATGAGAAAATTACGCTCGAAGAGTGGACTAGGAAGTGAATATAGTAAAAAACTGACATCAAGAATTGCTGCAGCACTACTTGCAGTATCGATGCTGTTTGGATTAGCTGGATGCAGCGATGGTCCAGTAAGCAGCAGTGAAGCAGCAAGCTCATCGATTGCAGAGTCCGTTACAGAAAGCACACCTGAACCCACGGAAGCTCCTATCACAACTCCTGAACCAACTGAGGCACCAACAGCTGCACCGAAACCAGTTCAGATAACGCTGGCAGATATTCCGGCGTATAGCGGTGAACTGTATGTCGTCATCAATGATAATGTCCCATATTTCTCCGATGAAGATTTGACTACGGCCTCGTTCGAGGATTACAGCCAGCTTGACAGTCTTGGGCGCTGCGGAGTAGCGTACTCCTGTGTCGGCACTGAGACTATGCCGACCGAAAAGCGCGGGTCCATTGGTCAGATAAAACCATCTGGATGGCACACGGTCAAATATGATTTTGTGGATGGCAAATACCTGTACAACAGATGTCACCTTATTGGATACCAGCTGACGGCGGAAAACGCCAATGAACGGAACCTCATCACCGGCACAAGGGCGTTGAACATTGATGGAATGCTGCCATTCGAAAATATGACAGCCGACTACATCAAAGAGACTGGCAATCATGTTTTGTACAGAGTTACACCGATGTTCGATGACAACGACCTTGTTGCCAAAGGTGTTCTCATGGAAGCCAAATCCGTGGAGGATAATGGCGATGGCATTCTCTTCTGTATCTTTGCCTACAATGTTCAGCCAGGCGTGACTATCGATTACGCTACGGGAGATAGCTACGCAGACGGAACGAATGGCAACGAAGTTGCTTCGGAATCTGCTGAATCCACACAAGAACCGGTCGCAGAAGCTATAGCCACTCCTGAACCCACAGCAGATGACACACCGCAGGGGACTACATACATCCTCAACACAAACACTAAGAAGTTCCGTCTTCCAAGCTGCAGCAGCGTCAAGCAGATGAAAGATGCCAACAAGGAGACATAACACCGGCAGCCGCAATGATGTCGTTGCAAAAGGCTACACCTCGTGCAAGAAATGCAATCTATAAAAGACAAAAAATCAGAGGGTCACAAAACCGTGGCCCTCTTTTGTTTTATCTGCTATAATGAAGCCAATAAATTATTGCGGAGGAACCTTAATGGGAACATACATCACGCATGAGGACTTGCCGTTCCATGGCGCTCTCGAGAAAATCAGAATCAGGTCCTGCCGAGTGGCCGACCCATCTTTGCCAGGGTTCGATGAAAAGCAGCTTCTCGAAATCACACAGGATGGAACGGCGAAGCTTACGCAAAAGACGCCAGAGGGAACGGAAAAGGCTAAAACCCGTATTTCACAAGTCGATGCTGACTACATCTTTGCTGCATTCTCCGAAGCGTTCGCAAGCTATCAAAGGAAACGCATTCCTTCCATTAGCGGCCATTGGCGAGTTCGACTTCTAACGAATGACAATGAAGTATACTTCTACCATGGTGCAAACGGACAGGACTACCGCTACCATGACGAGTCTCTCACCGATATCCTTCGGCAAAGAACCGGAATGCCAGAGCTATTTGGCCTCAATGTTAAGACGGAAACAAAGAGCAAAGTGAAATCTATCGAAATCAGCCTGGAACAAACGGCAGCGGATAAGGTTAAGGACAGATACGCCAACGAATGCGGAATTTGTATACATGATACAAATGAGTGGCTGCTCATCAGTTCTCAAGGGTCGATAACTTATAATCGCCGTGTTGCGAATATGGGAAGAGTCTCCTTGCAATACGAGCTCAAAGACAAAGTAGCGGAATTCCTCAAACTATATGAGGACCAGGATGTGTTTTCTCGCCCAAAAGGGAATCCGGCAGATGCTGTGCAAGATGATGTGCGGAAAACCTATAGAATAGTCGTAACTCGTGACGATGGAGACACTTCCGTCCTGGAAGGCTCATTCGACAAGGACGGTCTGCCCGATAACTGGCCGGACTTTGTTGGCAGGCTGACAGACTTCTTCCAGGGCCAGAGCCTCGGGATGCTGTTCGACTCTCGCGTGTATAGCAAAGTATTGAGAAAGAGCAATGAAGTGACTTTTTGCGGCGTCGATATTGACGGCGCGGTCGGAACGCGCTATTACCGATGCGGGGATGAAATCTGTAAAAGCGACACAGTCGTGGTCCCAACACCGATGAAACACACAATGGCCATTGGACGTGTTGTCGAAATTCGGCATTGCCCAAAAGACCAGATTCCGAAAGACATGGCGCGGGTACAAGAAATTCTTGGTCTTACCAAAGCAACCGAATAAGAAAAAAAGAGGGGCTTAGAACAGCTCCTCTTTTCTTGTTGCTTTATTCGCCCAGAGCCTCTCCGAGCGAAAGGACCGCATTATGGACACATTCTGGGCAGGGACACAGAACCTTGCCGGTCTCAATGCCTTTCAGGTCCTTGCAGATGGTAGCACCGCATTTACGCTCGAAATTCTGTACAAGCTCTTTGGAAATACGGGGCGTGCCTTTGCCATCTGTGAGAAAGCCTGCCACCATGACAGCACCAATCAGGGCCCCGCAAGTGCTTTCCATACAGCCCATCCCAGCTGCATATCCCGCAGTCAGTTTCATCAAGGTCTCCTCATCAATGGGGAGCTTGTCCTCAAACACCTTGACCACTGACTGCGTGCAGTTGCACTTTCCGGTCGCCTTCAGTTCAGCAGCCACCGCTGCGCGTTCCTCAATACTCATATTTTACACTCCTTTTTCTTTCCAGTATACCACAAAAAGACGGGCACAGGCAAAAAAAGAAAGGAGCCACCCGAAGGTGACTCCAATAGTTTAGGTTCTTGTTTTAGCCGTGAAAAGCATCAGGCGGCAGACGGGGTATCCGTTGCTGCGTCAAAGAGCAGTGTGCCTTCGCCGTTATAGCTTGCGTCGTTCAGAGCGGCGTAGATGTAGTCAATGAAATAGCCATCATCACCGTTATAGGCGGACTTCATGGAGATGAGATTGCCGTTGTCATCATAGGTATTCTCGAAGGTCTGTTCGAAGTTGCCCATCGTAGCATCTTTGCCCTGCTGTTTGGTCATATTGCCATGCTCATCGTATTCGGTCGAGACCTCACTGCCCTGACCAAAATAATAAGTGGTCTTGTTGTCGCTCACGCGCTTGTGATACACAATGTCATCTGCACCATCTTCGCTGACAGTCTCGATATACAGACTATCGACGTCCATCGTATCAAAGTCACGAGTCGTGGTCTGAACGCCACTGTCATTCGTGATGACCTCCGTAACAGGCAGCTCGTGGGTGTCATCATAGGTGTAGGTGGTGGAGTAGTTCAGATACTGCTCACCATCACTTACGGTGTAGGACTCTTCGCTCAGCTTCCGGCCGTTGTCATCATAGGTGTACTGATACACAATGGAAGGATTGCCATCCTCATCATCGCGTTCAATCAGGTCCTCATGGTCGTTGAAAACCTGAGTGTACAGATAGTTTTGCTCGCCATTGAGGTAGGAGGTCATTTTCAGGACATTGCCGTTCTCGTCCAGCTCTTTGATGATAACGGTGTCCATATCACTTGCTTTGTCGATTTCACGCTTGAAAACCTCATTGCCGTTCTCATCGTACTTATGGACGGTAACAACGCCATCTTCATCATCAGCACTGTAGTGCATCGTCTCGGTGCTCAACAGCAGGTCCTCTGCAGCAGCTTCGTCTACATCAGTAACCTCGGAAGGCGCTTCCTCCGGCGTAGTCTCCTCAACCACAGAACTTTCAGCCGGGGCGGTAGAAGCTGCTTCGGACGAGGAAGCGGCAGGCTTCTGAGTAGCACATCCGGCAAGCATCAGGGCTGTGGCGGTTGCCATGGCAGCGGCAGCGGTCAGGTTTTTGTTTCTCATGTTCTTTCGTTCTCCTTCGTTTGGATAGTTTTTGCACAAGCACTTCAATGTAGTATTTGTTGTACAACTCCTATTGTATCTGGCTCGCATATCCCGGCAAGCAAACAAGCATTACAAAACGGTAACTGCTCTGTGCGAACACTGAAAACCACAGGATTTCTTCGATGACTTCCGGTTGTAGTGTATTTGATGGGACTTCCAAATTCTATTTTACACGCACATATTGCAACTTACGGTTGTATTTGTTATACTAATAACAACCGATAACAACCAACAAAGAGCAAATAACAACTAACAGGTGTTGTGACAAACAAGGGAGGCTAATCATGGTGAGCGAACGAGTGATACTTCACTCTGACATGAACTCTTTCTATGCCAGTTGCGAAATGGCTTACCATCCCGAATTACAGGGAAAACCGATTGCGGTATGTGGTGACCCGGAGCGGCGGAGCGGCATTGTATTGACTGCCTCCTACCCGGCCAAGCGAATGGGAGTTAAAACTGGGATGGCCTTGTGGGAAGCTCAACAGCATTGCCGAGATATCATCTTTGTCCCGGCACACTATGACCTTTATACCAGATACAGCGGCTATACCAGGGAAATCTTCCAACGCTTCACGGACCAGGTGGAGCCTTTTGGCTTAGATGAAGCGTGGCTCGATTGTACCGCAAGCCAGTCTCTTTTTGGCAGTGGGGAAAAGATAGCAAAGAAAATCTCTGATACCGTCAAGGATGAGCTCGGCATCACCTGTTCTATCGGCGTGAGTTGGAATAAAGTCTTTGCAAAGTTGGGGTCCGATTATAAGAAACCGGACGCCACCACAGTCATATCAAGGTCAAACTGGAAAGATATCGTATTCCCGCTGCCTGCCACGGACCTCTTGTATGTTGGGTCCAGAACGGGAAAGAAGCTGTCAAACTATTGCATTCATACAATCGGAGATTTGGCGACTGCCAATCCGAATTTTCTGAAAGAAAAGCTTGGAAAAGTTGGCCCCATGCTATGGGGATTCGCGAATGGCCTTGACACGGGAGCAGTGGCGAAATACGAGGGAAGGGAAGCTCAGGCACCTATCAAGAGCATCGGAAACAGCTGGACAGCGCCACGGGACTTGAAGACTGACCAGGATGTCTTGATTGTCCTCTATCTGCTCGCGGAAAGTGTCGCTGCGCGGCTCAGAGAGAATCATTTCCGTTGCCGAGGCGTGGAAGTGAGCCTCCGGGATTCCAGCCTTTTCAGTTTCGAGCGGCAAGTGAAGCTGTCTCAGCCAACGATGCAGGAAAAGGATATTGCGGAGGCAGCTTACCAGCTGTATAAGAAGAACTACCGGTGGAGTGAACATCTCCGCTCGGTTGGCGTGCGTGCCATTGACCTGCGGCCAGATACGGAACCAAACCAGATATCTTTTGAGTACAGCGCCGAAAAGCAGGAAGAGACCGAGCAGCTTGAATCCGCGATTGACGGGATACGGAACCGATTCGGGTATTACTCTGTGCAGCGAGCCGTCATGTACAAAGACCGGTTTCTCTCTCATTGTGATGCAAAGGGAGACCATACGATTCACCCACATGGGTATTTACAGGGAAGCACAGGGGAGCATCTAATCTATGTCAGAACCAAGAATTAAGAAATATGTCGAGGTCATTGCCGATTTCTCTCCTGAAGGCATTTTGACACCTCAGACAGTCATCTGGGACACAGGCCAGAAATTCGACATCACCTGCATTTCGGAAGTGTTGCCCCGGAAATACTCGAAAACTGGCGGAGTAGGAGTTCGCTATACCTGCCAGATAGGAAGAGCCAAAACATATCTGTTCTTTGAGGAGGACAGGTGGTTCGTGGAAGCAAAGGAAAATGCTGCAGCCGGAGACCCCTGCTAAAAATCGAAGAAATAATCGCCCGTCAAGACTCCACCAACTTCCATGGTCGAGTTTGGGTCGGGCTTGCAACCAGATTTGCGGCAGAATGACTCCATTTCGGGCGTCAACACAGACTGGATAATAATGCGGTGTACGCCGTTTTCTTCGCAGATTTTCTTTAAGGCAAAAAGTATCGCTGTCATCGTACCACAACGTTTGTGAGCAAACTCAACGCGAGAAAGAACCAATGCAAAATTTCCAAGGAAAGCAACACGCAGCTCATTTTCCCCGTCGCTAGAAGTAATCCAAATAGTACGCATACTGTTGGAAACACTGCAATGACAGTTTTGCTTGCTCTCGATAGTATCTACAAGTTGTTGTATTTGCTCTTTCGTAAGCTCAAGCATACCTAAAGCCTCCATCATTTTTTGGTTGTAAAAATTATACCACAAACAGTGTCAAGCAGACGAAGTGATTTTGCAACGAAAGGAGAAGAAACAAGGTGAATAGCAAATACCGAGAGCAAACCTGCTGCTTTGTTGGGCACAAGGATATCCCACCAGGCGAGCAGCTCAAAATATTGGCAAGAGTCGAACATCGGCTAATTCCACTCATTCAGCAGGGAATCACTTACTTTGGCATCGGCGGTTCTTTAGGTTTTGATACTCTTATGGCGGATATGCTGGTATCGTTAAAAGCTGCACATCCCCGAATTCGCGTTATTGAGGTTTTGCCTTTTGAGGGATACCGTTCTAAATGGAGCTTAGAACAGCAGCGGCACGCAGAGAAGATAGATAAGCAGGTGGATAAGATAGTCTATGCTGCGAAAGAACCAAGCAGGGGAGTATATCTTCTAAGAGACCGGCATTTAGTCGATTGCTCGGCTTATTGCATCTCCTATTGTACAAGAACTACTGGCGGTACAGCATATACGGTAAAATACGCTCTGGAACATGGTGTGACGGTGTACAACGCCTCCAGTTTCGATGTGAGCGCCTTGCTTCAGGCTCAGCCGCTTGGGAAGAACGAACAGGTAGTGTCTTCGCACAAAATATGAGGGAGATTTCCTGGCGTTTGGAAAAATACCCCTAGGACTTTGAGCTTTGCTGTACAAAAACAAGCCTCCGCTACCTGGCGGGGGCTATTCTTGTATTCTCCAAAAACGTTGAATTCAATTTCACTGAATTCCAATTCAACATTATTTGGCGTGGCTCAGCTTGGCCCGGCAGCACGATGACATGGCGGCCGCACAGTGGTTCTCCAGAACGTGATTCTCGACATCCAGTGCGAATCGCATATAATCTAAATAGTGAACACCAAAAAGAGGGGGAGAGAAAAGCCATGAAGGTCTTAGTCATTCCAGATTGTCACCTGAAACCCTGGATGTTCGAACAGGCAGATGCTCTTATGCAGAAAGGTGCTGCTGAAAAAGCCGTATGTCTCATGGACCTGGCGGATGATTTCGGGGTACATGATGATGCACAGTATCTGGAAACCTATGAAGCCGCAATCACGTTTGCTAGGGAATATCCCGAAACTCTCTGGTGCTACGGCAACCATGACCTGAGTTATCTTTGGGGACAGCCGGAAACCGGATACCATCCGGAAAAAAGAGGGCTTATATGTCAAGAAATTAAAAAGTTGACAAATGCCTTGCCAAAGAAAAGCCAAATTGCCTATATCCACAAAATCGATAAAACGCTTTTCATACACGGCGGCCTTTCCAACTACTTTGTTGAGTCTCAAATCACGCCACAGAATCGCAAGAACATCATTGCTGTTATCAGGGCCATTAACCAGATGGGCAGCGACGCAATGTGGACAATGGACTCTCCTATCTGGTATCGACCGCAGCTTTCTCTGGATTCGGACGCAAAGCAGCTGTATCGCGGCAGGAAATATCTGCAAGTGGTAGGGCATACGCCAGTCAAAGAAGCGTATCTGGAAGGTGGAGTGCTCTCCTGTGATACTTTCTCGACATATCGAGATGGAACCCCATACGGGTCACAATCTTTTTGTGTCGTGGATACCGTCACCTGGGAGTTTGAGGTAGTTAAAGGCGGATAAGTGCCGATAAAACTATCATTGAGAGAAACAGCGCTATATGCTATAATACTTTTATAAGATACTTGGCGAGAGGAGGAAAATTTTATGGATTTGGTACTGAAACAATTCGATGATGTCCTTCTCCATTTTGCCGCCGAACGAACCATTGATGGAATTGACGTTACCATCACTTCAATAAATGAAGAGAAAACGGCGCAGCTGCCCCTTGGTATGGAGCCCACCAATGAATCGCTGACCAGTTGGCTGCGTCATCGGACGATTCCCGCGAATCGTGCTTATGCACAGAACTTCTTGTCCAAGAATGGTTTGAGTGAGAATGACTTCATCGGTATCCTACAAATCTGCAAAGGACTCTCCCTAACCGATTGCTATTGGGTCACTTATCCGGATGACCCAAAGACTTTCGCGCAGGTAAACCTTTTCGACAATCGATTCAGTCAAGTGCTATCGCAAATTGCTTTTACAGGTTATGGCAGTTCTCCTGCATCGAAATTCCGGTCCTCTCCTGAATTCACAACGAATGGTATGCTACCAAAAGCATGGCGTAGAAAAGACGGTAAAGTTCTGCTTTACAAGGGCGGGACAAGCGGTTTTGCCAATACTGGCAAAGAACCCTACTCTGAGTTCTATGCCGCACAGGTAGCTGAGGCAATGGGAATTGACCATATCTCTTATGGACTTTCCAAGTGGAAAGGAATGCTTTGTTCCACCTGTGAGCTGTTCACGAGCAAAGATATTTCCTTCGTTCCGGCATCCACGCTTATTGAAACCTCCAAGATTTCCCAAATTGTTGCCTGGTATGATGCTCATGGCTGGAAGGATGACTTGGCAGATATGCTAGTTCTGGATGCTGTGATTCGAAATACGGACCGACATCTTGGTAACTTCGGCTTCCTGGTAGATAACCACACAAATCAATTGCTAAAGCCTGCGCCCATCTTCGATAATGGGTTATCTCTGTACTGTTATGTTATGGATGATGACTTGAACAATCTCTCCGAGCAGGAAAAGACATTGGCTCCAGCTCTGTATACGGACTTCGATGAAGTCGCTTGTCATGTTATGGGACCAAAACAGAAACAGGAGCTGCGGCATTTGCTGACTTTCAAGTTTAAGAAGCACAGTCGGTATAATCTCAGCGATGAGCGGCTCAAGATGCTGAAAAATGCAGTTCAAGAAAAAGCCAGAGTTTTGCTGGAAACTGCGCAAAGCATCTAATCAAGCCTCGGAACAATAGGAAAACAAGCATTAAACCGCCAAACGAGTGAAATAGTTTGGCGGTTTTTCTTTTTGCTGTTGGCGGGAAACTTGCTGCAGACTTGTTATGCACTTGTCGGGAACTTGCTATCTACTTGCTAAAGACTTATCTAAAACTTGTCGAAAACTTGCTTTTACTTTTTATGGGAATACAGGGCTTGAAAGCCACACGTTTTGTCAAGCTCAAAATGTAAAAACTAAAAGTTTAGTTCTGGAAAACTCAAATTAAAAGTTTCGTTTTGGAAAAACGCAAAATAAAACGAAAGTTTAGAACGCAACTCAAAAGTAATAAAACGACAACACAACGATTCTTTTCAAATCATTATTGCAACAAATTTGCGGCTTATTTGCAACCAAATAGGGGATATCACCCCAAAACTCAGAAAAATGTCGCAAGTAAATCACTAAAACGCCGGAATTTTGTCGCAGGCTTTCCGAACAAGAGCCACACTTCACAAAAGCGAAACGCACTGTTTCGCGTCTGTGATGAGACGACTAAAACACATGAGAAACGAGATTTTGGACGTCGCAGGCATCGTCAAGACCAAAACACAAAATTAAAAGGTCAGTTTTGGAAACCGCCAATTAAAGGTTTCGTTATGGAAAATGCAGAGGGGAAGGGAAAATGTCGAAGCATATATGCACTGATTTTCTTCTTGCTATTTGTGCAATCCGCTCAAATTGGCGATAAACATTCCCAAAATAAATAAGTCAAAGTGCTTTTGGTGTATAATGGCTCTGACAAACAGAAAAAGGAGAAAATCATGAAAAAGGTTGTATCATTAGCACTTTCTGCTTTGCTCGTCCTCTCGTTGGCTGCCTGTGGCAAGGCAGGCGGTTCTGCCACAACAGCCGCAAGTGAATCTAAGTCGGGCACTTCGTCGTCAAGTGCTTCGTCAAATAGCACTTCCAATAGCACGCAAGATTACAGCCCTGACGGGATTAAAGTAGGAGAGACATATACTACAGAAGACGGCAAAACATATGAAAGGGTGTGGAACGGCACAGGCAGCGATTTACCTACGCCGTCCCCCGAACCCAAAATTACATACGATAATGATTTCCAGGCACAAACACTTGTTGATAATGAAGAATGCACCATTATCTTGCAGAGCGTTGGTTACGATGATGATTACGGCTATTATTGGAAGATTTACTTTAAGAATAAGACATCGGATAAAAAGCTCAACAACTGGTTTGGCTCCTGCACATTGAACGGCGTGAGCGCAAGCCTTTTGTTTCCGAGTGTTGAGCCCGGTCAAGAGGAAACGGAAGTTTGTCGTTGGGAAAGCGCTGGGCTTAAAATCTATAACATCAAGCCGCAGGATATCAATACGGTAAGTTTTTATCTCAATGTTTATAACGAATTAGATGATGCTGTCCCACGACATGACCTTGTTGATGACGATTTCGTGATTTATCCAAAAGGGGAAAAAAACGCAACCGAGCCAAAGCATGAAATCCAACCCACAGACCTCGTACTGGTTGATAATGACGCTTGCACTCTGATGATTTGTGGATTTGACCCCGATGGTCTGCTCGGTTACACGGCTAAAGCTTATATTGAAAACAAAACAGATAAAGAAATCATGTTTGCCTTTAGAAGCGGAGGCTCCATAAATAGCTTTGAGTGCTTCCCTGAAACAGATACAATGGGAATCGATGCACATACTAATGTCTATATGGACATCTACTATCGCGATTATTTGGATACTTATGAGGCCAACGGTAAAGACCCCACCTCTATCACCGAAATGGTGATGCCAATCGTTATAAACAATTTCAATACTCGGGACATCTACGTAGATGAGACTTTCACTATTAACCCTCAGACAAATTCTGTGACAAAATCGGAATAACTTGACACTCTCCTACGATTGAAATTGTTGGCTTTTCCATGCTTCGTTTGCATTTTTTGCAATAAAGGCTTCGTTCTGGAAAACGCGCTGGAAAAGGAAAACGCCGAAGCGCTTTTGGTGTATAATACCTTCATACAAAAAAATAAAGGAGAAAATCATGAAAAAGGTTGTATCATTAGCACTTTCGGCTTTGCTTGTCCTTTCCCTGGCCGCCTGTAGCAGCTCTAACACTACCAGTACTGCTGCCAGCAGTGCAGCTACATCTGATGCTGCATTCTCCGAGGAAAGCACCAGCGACTCTTCAACGAGTACTGCAAGTAGTGCTGCCGATAATGCAGCGGCTGAACCCGACATCCAGTTCGATGAGAGCTTCCAGCCACAGACGATTGCCGACAACGATACCTGTACCATCATCTTGCAGAACGTGGGTTGTGATGACAGCTATGGCTACTACTGGACTGTTGATTTCCAAAATAAAACGGATGACAAAACTCTTTGCGCTATCACAAGCAGTTCGTCACTAAACGGAATTCCTGCTGATACCAGCTGGTTCCCAGAAATCGGACCCGGAGAACAGGTTACTGAGGTCGTTTCGTGGGATAAAGCAGGACTGGAAATTTACGGAGTAAAACCACAAGACATCGATACGGTTAAGCTTCACATCGATGTATACGATGAAGCCGAATGGGATGTGTCGAACCGCAACGACTCGGTTGATGACGATTTTGTGATTTATCCGAAAGGCGAGGAGAACGCAACAGAGCCCAAACATGAGATTCAGCCTACAGATATTGTTCTGTTCGACAATGATGCCTGCACCATGGTCATTTGCGGATTCTATTCGGACAGTTTCATGGGCTATACGGCAAAAGCCTACTATCAGAATAAGACAGATGACCGTATCGACATTATTCTGGATAAAGGCTCCATCAATGGCTTTGAGTGTACCCCGGGAGGAACGACATTGCTGGAACCACATTCTAATGCCTATGTCGATATTCGTTGGCAGGAATATGCCGAAACCTACGCAGAAAATGGCAATGACCTGACATCTATCGCAGAAATTGTGATGCCAGTTTTTGTGAGAAAAGACACAGGGAGCAATACGGTATACATTGACGCCACTTATTCTATTGACCCGCAGGCAAGAACTGCAACACCGATAGTGAACCCCCAATAATAGTCGCATAATTTTCCGAAACCAAAAGACTTCTGGAAATGCGGCAAAACTTTTCTGAATTCAAAAAACTTTTAGTATTTTTGGGAAAAGTTTTCTGGAACGGAAAATTCTTCCGGCCTTCTGAAACGAAAAAAAATTAAAGCGCTCACCATCTTCGGTGGGCGCTTTCGTGTTTATTCGTCAGTTTTCTTTTTCAGCCACTGCCTTCTAACGAACGGCGTTACATAGGTTTCATCACTCTTCAGCTCATAGCCATAGCTTTCAGCTATTAGGGTAGCGCGTTCACTCGCTTTCTGCCCGGCAGGCAGACGGCGGATAAAACCATTGATGTTCTTGGACGAAGCATCATATTTGGACTTGTCGAACACCCGCAGCGGCTCGTCGTCATCATTGCCTTTCTTGCGATAATCGCGGGGCTTGCCGCCAATCATCAGGCAGCGAATGCCAAATGGAGCATCTGCATGAGTTGCAAACGAATTTTTGAACGACGCATCGGTGGGCAAAACATCCGGCAAATCACAGACAAGGGACGTGTACAGCCAGAGAATTAGGTTCGTGACGCTATCGACCAGCTCTGGAAATTGAGCCCGGTCAGTCAAAATATAAAACCACTCGGTGCTTGTATTATAGTATCCGGCCAGGTCTCCGAACTTTGTCTTGACTTTGTACAGACACACAATCTCGTTGTCGCGGCAAGTCTCTTTCAGCTTAATTTCCTGTATCAGCTGGCAGGCATCAAGCTGAAACAATGCACCGTTGGCGGAAAGAGTTCTGCGGCGGTGATGCAGCGTATCTTTCAAAAACTCCATTGTATATTTAGGTGAGATGGGTCTTGGCCACCAGGACCACATGTTCGGAGTATTCTCAATCAGTGGCTTGTCCGGCAGCATGTCTACCGTGTATTCGTTCACATAAGTGGCCATCGAAAGGACTGTGTTCGTATACAGATGTGAGAGCAAAGCGAGGTTGTTGATGCTGTCGAAATCCGCAACGTCCTCATAGCCATAACGCTTATAGTACGAAAAGACCATATCCAAGCGTCTGTCTTCAGAAATCTGAGAATCGCATTTGTCGTATGGTCGATTGTTGAAAAGAGCATCACTATAATAGACCGGAACATCCGCAAGGGGATAGGGGTCCCGAATGATGATTGGCTCGTTCTCAGTTGAGATACCGACAATGTTGTTCACAATATCGAATTCCTGAGGCTTGAGGTATTCACTCCCCTGCATCAGCATATCGATTACCGCGTACAGGACAGAATCATTACGTTCCACAATTCCGTCAATGGTCAAACCTAAATGAACACATTCCTGCGCATAAGCAATAGCCTTGAAATACAGAGCATAGTCCTTATTCTTCTTGATGGGCTTTGTGAGCCCCTGCAAAAACTGATGATAGCCCTTGATGAATTTATCAGAGTTTGCCATGGCAAGCTCTACCTGAGAGCTGACAGCCTCAATGATGGGTTTGCACTCCTCAGCTTCACGGACCAGGTGAAAGAGGAAAGTAGATGCTTTCCCAAAATCCATGTCATGCAATGTCGTCGCAACCTGGCAAGCGCTGGACAGGGTTCTTCTCTGAAATACCCAGATGGACTCGCCTTTGCTCCGATACTTCTTATCCCATACCGGTGCGTATTTATCGACTAAGGCATTACCGAAATCTTCCTGCGCTGCCAAAACACCATTTTCGTTCTGCACGGTATCCTCCTCATAGTTTCAGCTGCCCTACACAGCTCTGCGCGGTGGGCAGTAGTTTGTGGGTTATCTCGTTCCTGAAATACTTAGGGTCCACGGCCCGCATCCCGAACCGCACACGGTCCAGGGCATCTGCATCCTTGAGAATCGTATATAGCAGCCACACCCGTTCTTTGTTTCGAATATTGGATGCTTTGAGGTCTGCAAGAGCTTTGCGGTCGTCTAAGCAATGATATTCGATGAGGAAAGCAGTTGCCGAATTGCATTCGGGAGCAGCGTCATAATAAATGTCCTTGGACTTTGCTCCGTGGCTGTCATCGACTTCATCATTTATCCGGCCAATATCATGATAGAGAATCGCGTCACATAGCTGGTGGGATTCTTTTTTTGTTAAGGCAATGCCCTGAACCTGAACCAAAAGCAGCGCATCAAAGAGAACTCGCAGCGTATGCTCGGCGTCGTGCTCCTCATCATTAGCCCGGCCATAAGCATCATACAGAGTGGAAATGCGGCTCCGGTAGCGCTGGTAGAGAGGGCAGAACGCCTGAATTTCATCTGTCAGAGCGTTAATGCCGTATAGTGTATCGACCTTTCTATCTTTTACGGCAGCCGGTGGGACAAGGACCTCTTTTTCTTCATCATTCGGAAAATACTCGATGATGTCACATTTGCTGACATGGGCAGTGATGATTCTGCTGTTCTCGAGACTCGGGATGCGGCAGGCAAAGAAACAGGCTGCCTTGTAGCTTGTGGTCCAGGAGAAAGACTTCTCGTATGGAGTTGACTTGCTCCCTTCCCCGCGATAGATGGTCACAACATCCGGCAGGCTGGACAGCTTCTTTTCAGTATCTTGCTTTTGCTTTTGAGATTTTCCAGCAAAAACCTTTTGCAGGCCATTCTCACTGAGGGAAGAAAAGCCAAAATCACTGGTGCGATACAGGTCAAGAAAGAGAACATATAAGTCCTCACCAGGATTGGACAACTCAATGTATTTAGAAAGAACCGATACGCGAAGGCAGTCTTCCAGGGAAAAGAAGTAGCTGCGAATAAAGGAAAAATTTCCCGATGAAGTTTTCTCGGCCATGTCCAGAACTCTCTGCTGGAATTTCTCGTCCGATTCGCCGTTCACGGCCAGACGCTTGTCGCCATAAATGTTTAGAGAAAGAACGATGGGAATGGCCGGATTATCGAGTTCACAGTAATAGAGCGGTGCCAACATATTGCGAGCGGCATAAATCCTGCTGATGGGCAGTCTCGGATACTTCTTAGCAAATTCGTTAGCCGTTAAGCCGACACTGTAGCCTTCTTTGTAGTACCGTTCAATATCTGTGCTCGTCTGCACTGCAGTAAGGGGTAGCATCGTCTCGAGACTTGCTTGGTTGACGCTTACAAGAATATCCCCGACCGTCATTGCTTTTCTCCTCCCACAATTCTTTCTATCATAATTATATCATATTTTACAGATGAACGGGCCCAAATCGCAACTTTGTTCATGAATGCTTAACCTTTATGCACGAAATTTATTTATAGTTGCCCTAATATATAAAACAAGAGCCCGTCCATTTTGGATGGGGCTCTTGAGTTGTAGCTGGAGGTGCATCTCATTTTGTGCCAGGGGTATTGTGTGATAGTTTTCGAAAATGAGTGCAAGAAAACAAACACCTGAGGTCAAACTCAAAAATATCTTAGTTTTGGCAAGTTTACCCTTGTGCCGCTGTGCGATACCCATATAATAAAAATTGTACAAGAGAAGCGGCAAGAGACATTTGTAGCGATTGTAGTAGGTCGCCACGAATCGATGCCGTGTCTGCTTGCGCATAATTACCTCTTTTCGAAGCCCACAGGTCATTCTCTCACCTGTGGGTTTTGTTTATTGCGGAATCGTGCGAATCGTGGACAATTAAAGATAAAGTAATTTTGGGATGGGGCGATACCGATGCAGTAGGGATGAAAATCTTAGCAGCTAAAAGATTGAATGTGGAGAAATAAAAATTATGGAATACGTGATTGGAATTGTAGCAGCCCTGATTATTCTCTTTGGATTTCTCTGCTACAAGAAAGCTCCGCCCACGGAGGCTATCGTTGTAACTGGCTTTGGCCTGTCTAAGCCTAAAGTGGTTTGCGGAAAGGGTACATTTGTTCTGCCCGTTCTTCAACGGGCTGACCGACTGAATATGCGCCTTTTGAAAATCGATGTCAAGACTCCTGAAACAGGTGTTAAGACGAAGAACGGCGTAAGTCTCTGGATTGACTCTGTTGTCACGATTCAAGTCTACAGCGAAAACTCTACCGTTCTGGATGAAGAAGTAAAAGCATCCGGTCTGAAAGACGCCAAGGCGTACATTATGTCCCGCCAGCAGGCAGCCATCTCGAACTTTCTGGGCATGAACGAGCAGGGCATCAATGACAAAGTCAATGACGTTTTGCAAGGCAACCTGCGTGAGATTGTCTCTGACATGACCGTTGACCAAATTCTGACGAACCGCAAGCAGATGGCTGTGAGCGTTATCGAAAACGCTCGCCCCGACCTTGCCAAAATGGGACTCGAAGTCGTGACTTTTAATGTCCAGGACATCAGGGATGCAGTGGATGTTCAGGGCCACAACCACGGCGTCATCGAGGCTATCGGCATTGAACAGGAAGAGCTTGTGAAAAAACAGGCTGAAATTGCCCGTGCTCAGGCTGCCCGTGATGTAGCCTGCGCGAAAGCCGATGCTGAGATGGCTGCAAATGCCAAGGAAGTTGAAGCGCAGACTGCGATTGCAAAACGCAACAATGAATTGCAGCTCGCCAAGGCAAAGCTGAAAGCTGAAGCTGATAAAGCTGCGGCTGACGCAGATGCTGCCGGTCAGATTCAGATGAACCTCCGAGCCAAGGAAATCAAGGAAGCAGAAGCGGACGCTGAGATTGCCAAGCAGAAGAAGATGGTAGACCTTGCCGCACAGGGAGCCGAGGTGCAGCAGCGAAAACTGGATGCGGAAGTCCGCAAACAGGCAGATGCTGACCTGTACCGCCGCCAGAAAGAGGCAGAAGCCAAGAAGTACGAGGCGGAGCGTTCCGCCGAAGCGCAGAAGTTTGCCAAGCAGCAGGAAGCTGAAGGTATTGAACTTGTAGGTAAAGCAGAGGCGGAAGCCATTCGCCAGAAAGGTCTGGCTGAGGCAGAGGCTATGAAACAGAAAGCTGAAGCCTACAAACAGTACAATGACGCAGCTGTTGCCGAAATGCTTATCAAGGTTCTGCCTGACATCGCCAAGAGTGTGGCTCAGCCGCTGTCCAGCATCGATAAGGTGTCTATCATTGGCGGTGATGCCTCCGGCGTATCCGGCGTTTCCGGGAACGTTCCTATCCTGATGGCTCAAACCATGCAGACGGTGAAAGAAGCGACCGGAATCGATATGGGCGAAATCGTCCGTGCCAACAGCATCCAGGCAAAGACCGACCGCAACATCAACATTATGACTCAAGGCGAACAGCCTGAGAATAGCCAAAAGGAAGGAGGCGACAAAGCAATGGAACGCGTAGAAGGCGGCTATCTGATTCATGAGAAGACTCTCAACGGTGAGGAAGTCACTCATTTTCGGCCGGATGTGACCGAAGAGGAGAAAGCTATCATGAAGGATAAGAAGGCCAAAGACAAGGAATAAAAAATGCAGCCCTTTCGAGGGCTGTAGCTGCTCAGAAGAGACAGCCTCCACGCTGGCGAGCAGCGGGCAACGGGAAGTGTTCCCGGCAGATAGTCTTTCAGAACAAAAATGAAAGGAGAGGGAACTATGAAAACACAACAGGTCCCGAACTCTCCCTATTTCATTTGCTATAACGAAGATGGCTTTTTCTGTGTATCCAAAGATGAAGAGGGCAAAGAGCCAATTCCGGAGTCCGAGACGCAAGCGTTCCTCAATGCAGTTGCCAATGGATTGCTCTACATCGAGAATGAGCGAAAGAACAGATACCGGCGTATTGATGAAGCCGAAAAAGCAGCTTTTGCCAGAGGCGAAGCTGAAAGCTGAGAGGATAAGCTCGACTATTCAACTTTTTCCAGAGGTCTGAATAACTCATGAGCACAAAAGTCTATAAAGGAGGTGAGTCACTTTGAAAGTACATAAAGGCTATAAATTTCGGCTAGAGCCTACAGAAGAGCAAAAAGTTAAAATCAATAAAACGCTCGGCTGCTGTCGTTTTGTATATAACTCTATGCTAGATAGGCGTATAAAAGCTTATCAACGGCGCGGCGAAAGCATGAGTTATATTGATACACAAAATTTGCTCCCACAAATGAAGACATATCTTCCTTGGCTTGCTGAAGTGGATAGTCAAGCACTCAAATATAGCTGCCGTCAGTTAGATAACGCCTATAAAGGTTTTTTCGAAGAAAACAAGGGCTTCCCCACATTTAAGCGGAAACGGGGAGAGGAAAGCTACACAACTACCAATGCGAAAGGCATTAAGGTAGACGATAAGTACATTCAGCTTCCGACACTTGGGAAGGTGCGTTATCGCAAGAGCCGCAACATTGAAGGGCGTATCTGTAAAGCAACAATTCGTCGTTCTGCAAGCGGTAAATATTATGTAAGCGTTCTCTGTGAAGTGGAAGTAACACCGCTCCCGGTTAAAGATACCGTCATCGGTTTAGACGTTGGCATCAAATCTTTTGCTGTTGACAGCAATGGAAAAGAATATCCAAACAATAAATATCTCCAAAAAGCAGAGGCAAAATTAAAACGTGAACAGAGAAAACTGTCACGCAAAAAGAAAGGCTCTGCCAACTGGGAAAAGCAACGTATCAAGGTAGCTCGCTGCCACGAAAAAATAACCAACAAACGAAAAGATACCCTACACAAGTTGTCATCCACACTGGTGAAAGAAAACCAAATCATCTGTGTAGAAAACCTCAATGTAAAGGGTATGGTTCGTAATCATAACCTTGCTAAAAGTATTTCCGATGCTTCTTGGGGAGAGTTCTTCCGACAGCTTGATTATAAATCCAGTTGGGCAGGAAGAGTAGTTGTAAAAGTACCAACCTTCTATCCAAGCAGCCAGACCTGCTCTTGCTGCGGCTACCAAAACAAAGAGGTAAAAGACCTCAATATTCGGCATTGGGTCTGTCCGAAGTGTAATGTATCGCACGATAGGGATAAAAATGCTGCAGAAAATATTCTAAAGAAAGGAACGGACATGCTGGCTACACCAGCCGCCTCATAACCACAGGCGAACAGTACGGTCAGGACGACCGAATCTTAAAGTCTGTGGAGAGCGGACCTCTATCAAGGGCTGCGGCCTGCGGTAAGCTCGCTCTATGAAGCAGAAATCCATACTGAGTAACAGGGCAACCCGTGAAAAGTTGGAAGTCCGAGGTGAAGTTAATGCTCGGAGTGAGTTTGATTATCATAGCGGCGGCTATTGTTTACATGGTCGAAACCTATATCAACACCTATTACACTATCGAATACATGCACGGGACATCGCTGTTCCTTATCCTCCTTGCGAAATATGGCACTCTGGTTTTATTCCTGCTGCTCTGTGCCTACATTGTATGTCGCAAAATACTCAAAAAGCAGAAAGCTGCTGCCCCTGCTGTACCAGAGCAGCCCACAAGCAAAGAAGAGCTGTATACTAACAAAATTCAAACGACGGTAAAGACGAAGAGCGTTTTCTCAGAACAGGCAGACCAAATGCTGTATCAGGTACGGCGCTTCGGGCAAAAAATGGCCGTTGCCTACAGCATGACCCAGGACAGCAAGACATCCGGGGAACAAGCCAAGTGCCTAACGTTATTGGAATCCGCAGAACGTATCTTCTATGACCGACTAGATGACGCGATTCGCTCGGCTTCAATGTTTGATGAAACGGAATACAAGGCTTTCTGTCAAGGCTCTATCTCGTTTGGAAACAAAGAAGAAGCGCAGAAAAAGAAGGATATCTACAATGGTATTGTAAGTACCGTGGATAAGGTAGTTCATGACAATGAGCGCTTAATCCTCCGATTGGATTCTTTAGCATACGCTCTAAACCAACGTTCTGCCCAGAATCCGTGGGATACAGAGGTTGTCCTTGCAATGTCGAAGCTCGATGCTGTCATTAACAAAACGACACAGGATATCGAGCAGGATGAAGAAATCAGCCGTGAGGCGATGAAACAATATGATACCTTGAAAGGAGAGGTTAAGTGATGGCGAAAAAGAACATTTTCCCTGTGGTAGCAACCATTGCTGTGGTAGGCGTTGTTCTCGGAGTATTTTCGATGACGGTGATGAGGGACTCAAACGTCAGCATTAGTACAATGACGTCCGAGCAGGCATATGCCAACTTGAGCAGCAAGATGAAGCGCATCGGCGTGCAGGAGGTCGAGGTCAATCCTCAGCAGCTGGCTGTCTCTGAATTCCTTGATGCAAAGGACGAACTGCCCGACATTGAATCCTCCTACCCATTTGTGGTCGTAGGAAACGGAGATGTGAACATCGAAATCTTTTCCTCTGGCGAGAAAGCAGCAGAGTCCGGCTCAGATTCTTTCCTGACCGAAATGGCAAAGAAGTTCAACAGCCAGCAAAACCGAACTTCCAATGATAAGACGATGAGTGTGTCCCTGCGTTCGATTCCATCTGGCACAGCAGCGGAATATATCTCTACGGGCAAATACCAGCCTGATTGCTATACACCTTCCAATACTCTTTTTGGTGAACTTGTGAAGAACGAAGGCGTGGACTTGACCGTAGAAACGCCGCGCCTTGCCGGTAACGTGGCCGGTATCCTTGTCTCGAAGAAAACTGCCGATATGCTTCGTTCCGATTATGGCGAAGCGTCCGTGAATACAGTACTGAATGCTACTGTTGACGGCAAGTTAATGATGGGCTACTCAAACCCCTATACCAGTGCAACGGGCCTTAACTTCCTGCTTGCTGCCTTGGCGAGCAGTGGAAGCGATAATATCGTGGATGCCGCTGCAGTCGAGAATTTCCAGAAATTCCAGGCAAATGTTCCGCTGGTCTCTTTCACGACGCAACAGATGGTCCAGTCGGCGGATAAAGGCGTGGTCGATGGACTTGTGATGGAGTACCAATCCTACCAGAACGACCCGACGCTGCAGCGCAACTATGAATTTATTCCGTTTGGTGTGCGGCATGATAATCCACTCTATTCTGTCGGCAACATCTCAGCAGAAAAGAAAGAAGTCATCGCGGCATTTATTGCCTTGTGTGAGCAAAATAAGAACATTGCCACGAAAGACGGCTTTAACGGGATGGATGACTATACTTATACCGGGAAAGAATACGACGGCAACATCATTGCCCAGGCACAAAGTATCTGGAAGGAAGAGAAGGATTCCGGCATCCCTATTGTTGCGGAATTTGTCGTGGATACTTCTGGGTCGATGCGCGGAGAACCTCTCAATGCGCTAAAGACGGCAATGATTAACACAATCCAGTACATCAACGACGACAACTATATCGGTATCATTGGCTTCGATTCGGATGTTCGTGAATACCTGCCCATCGACAAGTTTTCACTGAGCCAAAAGACGCTGTACAAGGGTGCTGTCAATTCTCTGGATGCAAACGGCAGCACTGCTATGTATGACGGGTTGTGTGTCGCAATGGACCGCATTTACAAGAAATCGCAGGAACTTGGCGGCAATTGTACTCCCATCATCTTTGTCTTGACCGACGGCGAGAGCAACACAGGTAACGACTATCCGGGAACGAGGAACATCATCGCCGGAATGAGCATTCCGATTTATACCATTAGCTACAATTATGCTGCCGATAGCTTGTCAGAGCTCGCTTCCATCAATGAAGCAGCTTCCATTGTCGGAAACAGCGAGGACATCACCTACAAGCTCCGCAACCTGTTTAACGCAGAGATGTAACTCAAAAGCGCGGTTTTGTCCGCGCAGCTGCTCAATAAGACAGCCTCCACGCGGCGAGCAGCGGGCAACGGGAAGGAACCGGCAAATTGTCTTTCAGAACGGAAGGTGGGATAGCACTATGCGAGTACAACAGGTCCCGAACTCTCCCTATTTCATCCACTACGACGATAACGGCTATTGCAGCGTGTCCAAAGACAAGGATGACAAAGAACCTATCCCGGAATCCGAGATGCAGGAGTTTCTCAGCGCGGTCGCCAATGGCTTGCTCTACATCGAGCAAGAGCGAAAGAATAGATACCAACGTATTGATGAAGCTGAAAAAGCAGCATTTGCCAGAGGAGAAGCGAAAGGCAGAGAGGATAAGCTTACCGCCACAGTCAGGGAACTGGAAGAAAAGCAAGCATTAAGGGAAGAGCAGGAGCGCAAGGCACAACACGAAGTGTATATTCTTACTCGGCGTAGCACGAAAACGGAGTGGGTTCGCTTGTCACGCGGGGGATGGTGAATAGCATGATGGGAAGCATTCCAATTCCAAACACCAGATTTTATCTGACAAGTATCGACGGTAAGAAATGGTTCATAACGGAGTATTATAGAACCGCGCCGTTTAATCCGGACAAGGAAACCTACGGTCTATATAAAGCGTTCGCGGAAGCCTTTCGAGAAAACGAGAGGGAAGAGCGGGAGTTCCCGGAAGAACTCAAAAACGCCGTCAACAAAGCGTATGGAAACGGTTTTTATGCCGGGCGGCATAGTGTTGATTTTGGCTGAGCCGAACAAGAAAAGGGGCGATGACAAACGAAAAAAGAACAGGTTGATTTTGCAAAAGCCGTTTTAGAACACAATAGACGGCATAAAAGCAAAGAATCAGATACGACTGAAATTCAGGAAGTAAACCGAGAAATCGGCAAAATCGAAGAAGTACGCCGCAGTAAAGCGGTAAAACGAATATGAGCATAGCAAGAATCGAAACTGCATCAGGCGTAACGCTGGTTCTCAACGGCAAAACAGTTTTCACCTCAGATAATACCTCATACTGGATGCAGGGGTCTAAAAGCATCGACGAAAACGGTCGGATTTGTGGGAACGCCGAGACTATTCGAGATGCCCTGTGCATAGTCTTGGCAAAGTACGGCGGGCTAAAAGGCAAAAATATAAAACATACAAAACCGAAAAAGGTGGTGAAAACATGATAGTATACACAAAATCCGGTGTGACGGTGAATTGCTACGGCAATATTATGACGGCATCGGACGGCAAGACCTACAACCTCTGCGGCAGGATGTTGACCTGCAGCGGCAAGGTCATTAGCTACAACTGTCAGTCGAAAGACGAAGCGCTGGGTACGGTCGTGGGACTGTATGGCGGTCGAAGGTTCTAGGAGGTACAATATGCAAACGGTCATGACAAACAGAGACGTAGAGCTACGTGTGGAAAATAGCATCATTTACACAACCGATTCGAAGGCGTTTTGGCGCAGCGGGAATATGCTGGTCGGAAACGGCACGGTCATCAGCTACCAGTGCCGGTCGATGGATGAGGCGGTCAATATGGTCGTTGCCTTGTACAATGGCAGAAAAACAGAAGCAGCGCAAGCATAACCATCCTGCAAAAATATATGCCGTTCATCTTTTTGGGTGGACGGCTTTTTGTTTTGTGAATACAGCGATTCAGTGGCGAAGCGAGCCGATTTTACCAGCAGTTTGATACTCTGTGGGCAGTTGCACAGCCGTGCAAATTGCATACAATGGGAATTGGAAAACAAAAAGAGCGATGCAAGGCTGTATTTACAAAAAATCCTGTGAGCGTTTTTTAGTATTCATTAAACGACACGAAATTCAACAAAACGCGAAGAGAATACAAGAAAAGGTGAATGAAATCCGGCTGAGGCGGATAAAACTTGCGCTGAGTGGCTTGAAGTCCGGACAATGGGACAGCTAAAGTGGTAGAATGAAACTAGGAATACCTAAAATCAGATTTAACCGAAAAAACAAAAACCATGAATGAATAATTGGTTGCTAAAAAGTAACCGCTCGCTTTTATACCCAAACCAACAAATGACCCAAATCTGTTTAGGAAGGATAGGTACAAAATGGCAAGAAGGAAAACAAACGACTTGGAAAATCAGATGTCGCTGATGGACATGATGGCATCGGAAAGCCCCGAATATACCGAAGAAGGCCCGGAAGAACTCTTGGACCCCGGCGAGGACATGGAGGACAGTGAAGGGCAGACGGATAAGCCCTTCAAACTCGTGGCGAACAAGACCACGAAGGCAAAGGCGAGCATCTCCACGCAGGCGTTGAGTGTTGTGAAGGCGGTATATGCTGATACGGTCGAAACGAATTGGGAAGAGTTGTTTGACGGGTTCGACAGACTCTATGCTATCACTTTTTCGTCCGGTATTGAGTTCGTGAATAAGGTCATCAACAAGTTCTCGTATGCGGAAGTCGTGTTCGGCTGCGAGAAAATCATCGCCAACGACATCGCTGCCATCATGTCGGTGCAAATCGACAGCGTGCAGCGGCTCGCTAAGTCTAAGTCGGCAGGGAACCTTGCGAACCGCCTCGATGACGGGTCTTTGCAGCTGTATGTATCGCGGGACACGAAATCGCACGAGAAAATCTTCATTTTGGAGAGCGCTGACCATAAGCGTGTCCGAGTCATCACCGGCAGTGCTAATATGTCGGCATCGGCGTTTTGCGGCATCCAGCGAGAGAATATCGTTTGCTTCGATGACGAGGCGGCATTTTCGCATTATAAGGTCCTGTTCGAGACCTTCAAGGAGACCTGCTCCGACAATATCTCCTATAAGGCAGTCGTGAACACCATGAACCAGGAAGATTATCTGAAAGAGAACATCAAAGAAGTGCCCGTCTTTCAGTCTATTGAAAAGCAGAAGCTTGTCTTTCTGGAACAGGCACAGCCTGAGGATGAGGTCGAATACGAGATAGTTGCCGATGTCAAGAAAATGCAGGAACTCGTCAAGCCAATCATGCCTAAGATGCCGGTACAGGCGAATCGTATTGTAGTGGCAGCAGAACCGATGCGCGTTTTCGGGAAACGATATACCGAGGTTCGGCGTGTGGCAGCTGAGGCAGTTAAGCAGCTCCCAAAATTACATATCGACTATGATGCCGGAACCATGACCTTCAACGACGAGAATATCGACCTCAATCCGAATCTCAGCGAGGTGGCAAAGAACATCAAGAGCATCCAGAAGTTCTTCTCAGGCATGGACTACTTTTACGGCGATGTCGAACAGGCCAAGAAGGACTACTTCAAGTACATGACCTGGTATCTGGCTACCCCGTTCATGGCGTACCTTCGGTATTTTGCGTCAAGGAACAACTACGATACGAAGCTGTTCCCGATGTACGGCGTAATTTACGGTGACTCAAACGGCGGCAAGACGACCTTTATAAAATTTCTTGTCAAACTCATGAGCGGTGAGACCGTTAAGATGAACACAACGGAGGATTTCACAGCCACAAGAATCGACGGCCTCAAACGAGTTTGTGAGGGACTGCCGCTGAACATCGACGACCTCGCCAAGACCCAGTTTCAGAACCATTCAGAACGGGTAATCAAGAACGATGAATGGGGTATCTCTGACAGGCTCGTGAACTATCCTGCTGTATCTATCACATCGAATAAAATTACCTCGCTGACAAAAGACCTCTCGAAACGCGCTATCATCTGTCGAATTGGTGCTAAAATCGACAACGAGCGCGGTGCCAAAAACTCGAAGCGTGTGAATGAGAGTATGTCGGAGCTGACAACCGCGTTCTATGGCGAATATGTCCGCCGAATGCTTGTTTGCATCGATGAGATGACGACGGAAATGCGTGAAAATGCGAATGGCAAGGAATACTTCCCGGATATCTTCCACGCTTCGTCTAGTGTCATTGCAGATATCTTCGAGGCATGCGGAATCGATTTGCCGGACTATGTGCGTATCCTGTACTATAACGACTATATGGGTGATGAGAGCATTGGTCGTGCTGCAATTGAGAAAATCGAACTGGCATGGCAGGCTGACCCGAGCAAGTTCCGGGTTGATAAGAAGCAGAACAGGCTCATTTACTCCTATCCGCCGGATGGACCGTGGTACGAACTGAAATACATTGCAGATGAGCTGCCGAACTCCCTCGAAGCAGAGATTTCTGGCGGCAACCAGCTTATCATGAACTACGAGCAGGCACAGGAATTGTTCGGCATCAAGTTTCGGCGCTGGCTGGGCATCTTTAACCTCTAATATGCAAGGCAGGTTCTTTTCGGAGCCTGCCTTCTTATTTCGCAAAAATAGTTGCCCATTTGTGCGAATTGCAGACAATCAGAATTGACACCTCCCACGATTTCAATCGTGGGAGGTGTCAAAAAGTGATTCAAAGAGTCAGAAAGCAGAAGGAGGCGATGAGTTTTGCAATGGATTGTGAAACAAACCAAATCGAGGGGGTATGAGTTTACCTTCGATATTATGAAAGACGATGCTGTTATCGGCCAGGCACGCTATATCCCGAAAATGCTGCGGCAGGGTTATGGTATTAGACTGAATGATTCTAAGTTCCTGCTGCAATATATGCCAGCTGCTGACGCAAGGGCATACATGCACGGAATCAACACGGAAAAGATTCTAAGACACCCTTTTGCCATCCGTGAAAATAATCGTACCGTGGGCGAAATTTCCGTTGTACGCACAAAGACCGGATTTCTCCAAGGATACGACTCTATTGCGATGCAGCTGTATGGCAAGGAGTACCAGAGCTACAAAATCGGCTTTGGAAGAGAAGGCGTGTGCTGCCCCGTATTTCTTGGCGGACAGCAAATTGCCCAAATCAACAAGAGTGCGGTAGTCAAGGACAATCTGGATGAATACCTGATTTACGCGGTCAATGAAATGGCTCTGCTGCCATCCGTTATGTTCGCCATTTACATCGACGGAATGTACTACGCAAATCGCGGCGTGTATGCGAAGGACGCGATAACTATTAAGTGCGAGTACTGCCTGAATGAGGATGTCCTGTCTCACTATGACCCGAACTTCATCAAGGGGTTATAATTCCAACGCCTGGCATTCACAGACAATATCATGTTGCGGAACTGTGCGAATTGCAGACAATTAAAAGTGGATGAATTACAAAGGCAGAGGATAAGTAATGAGCTGTGAACCTGTTATCATACCAGGCAGGAATTTCTTTCTTGTTTCAACGGAATATAAAGAGAGCTGCTCCGCCTGGTGCCGCAAGCAAATTGGCACGACACTGAGAACCTGTCAGGGACGAATTATCATCATCGATGCGACGGGCGAGTATGCGAACCTGGCGCTTGACCATGACAGACTGATTCGGGAGAAGATTCCGTCCATCATTTATCGGTATAAGTTGGTGGACGGGAAACCGTATATCGCTCACGTCATTGAGGTCGATACGGAAGCAAATGAAGCGCCGCGCCTGATTGTATACGATATCAGCCGTACCTTAATCACCAGCTGGAAAGTCGGCGTGGAAGCCATCGATAAAATCCTGCAATCTTATGCCGTGATGCGGGACAATGAAATCGCATGGCTGTATGTTCCGTTGGACCTATATACCAATGTCAAGCCCGAAAGCGAATCCTGGAACATTCTGGAACGAACCATCAAGGGCAATGAAGGAAAGCTCATGACAGTGCTAATGACCCGAAAATTCACCATCGGCATGGTTCAGCGCTGTTTGCATATGACAAAAAATAAACTTTTGGAGGATAGCAAATGACCAATGAACAGCTGAGAATCGCATTGACGGCGAATGCCGTTACCAAACAGACCCGTAACCATTTTGGGTTCAGTGACCCGTGTGGGAAGACTCTGGAAGAGTACAACAAATCTTCAATGCTTTGCTGTGTGACGGCAGCGCAGAAAATGAACACGCCGGGTTTCGAGCGTGTCCTTGCTGCACAGATTTTTCCCTGCTTCACCATCGGCTGCTGGAACCAGGCGAAGACGGTCTATGATTTTGACTACGAGTTCCAGAAAATTCTTATGGATACAGATGACATGGCGATTCATCAGGATATCCTGCAGCGACTCCCGGTTCGTGATTTCTTTATCCCGGTGTACGACAGCTATGACTATACCGGTATGTTCGTGCATGTGGAATTCGACGAGAAAGAGAAGACCACTGCTTTCGGCATCGTTCTTGTCGGCCCGGCCAAAGGCAGCCATGATGATTTCACGTTCCTGACTCTGCCTGCCTGGGCCAAAGAAAACCAGAGCTTGACGGAAGCTACGCGAAGCACAAAAGAATATCTGGAAAAGGCGGCCGGGCAGCGGCAGGTAAATGGTATCAGCGTACCGGCTGTGATGGAAGCAGTTCCTTCGGTCTTTGACGGCGGCACGCCTTATGTTCGCCTGGCAATCCTGTGTGCCTACTATCTTGCCAGTAAGAACCCTGATGTCCGCTTGGAAACTTCCAAGAAGCGTGACCGCCCGGTATTCGTGTTCCAAGGGAAAGCACAACGCATCAACGTCAAGGCATATACCGTTGGTGAGAATGCGGCCAAAGAATACAAAAAGAATGGGGAAGGCAAAACTCCCCGCTGGCGGCATTACTGGTGCGGCAATGGCCGAGAACGTCGGGAATGCAAATTCATTTATTGATAGCTTGAGGTAAAACTATGGCTTCCCATACTTATCAGGACCCGATTGGGTTCTATGAATGGTTCGATGACCTTCCTTATGCTATCCAGGATAGTATTCTGAAACACCTGCCGCATATCGAAGGCGAGGAATGGTTCATCGTCATTATCTTTGCCGCTCTTATTCTAATGATTCTGGTTTCAGCGTATCTGGGCTTTGCAAGACATAATGTCAAAAAAACGAGTGAACGACTCAATGCTTTGAAAGAACTGAACAACACGACTGAATTCATGCCGGTCGAGGCGCAGTACCGCTACTATCTACGTTCTGATACGAAGCTGGAATACGAGGAGTTCTCGCTCCCGAAGTTCTTCCGCCGTGAAGTGAGGGAAAACTTCAAGCTGTACAATACCCTGCTTGGCAATGCTCGGGCAAACACGGTATTGTATGAAACATACGGCCGCGAAATCCAGGAACTCCCGGATTGGACAGAATCGGATGACGATTGCGGACGGCATATCCCGTTCTTTCTCTACCACAACATTGAGAAGGAACTGTACGATGAAACGGTTCTGGATTGTCCCGTGACAACTCCTGAATTCGTCTGCACGAAAAGCTACCTGCCCAAAGACGCTAAGAATCCGATTGAGATGGAAGAGACCTATACGCTGGAGGAACTGGAAGAGTACATACGCCGCTTGAAGGTTGCAGCCGATGTCAAGAAGAACAGCCAAAACGCAGGCTAAAAGGGTAGCGGCCAAAGGCAAGAGGCAAGACTCCGTGGCTGTCAGTTGCAGAACGTCTTCACACCTGAATTCTTGAATTTTGCCAGTGCTTTGATGAATAATGAAGAGCGCACGCCCCGTCTATAGCCGTAAGGCTTAGGCGGGGTTAGCTCGTGTTTTGGAGCAGAAATCAGAAATTATTGTTTTCCGTTCTGATAAAGGTATTGCCTGGTTGTGCGAACTGGATACTATAAAATTATAGTAAACTGCAAGGGAGGTGAGTGCTTTGAATATTACATCCAGCTATCAGGTGAGAATCGTCAATTGCAGCGTAAACCTCAATGAGACTGTTCGCATTTATCGCAAGGCACTTGCCTACCTGATTGGTGTTGTCAATGAAAACTGGGATGCCGTCAAACGCATTGATACCGGCAATCTTGAGCAGCAGCACTATATTGACAAGCTAGTTCATGGCACCAAAAATCATGAGGCTAAGTATCCTGAATTTGATAAGCAGTTCTATAAGTACCCGTCGTATTTGCGCCGTGCAACTATTACGGCCGCCATTGGCGCGGTAAGCGGCTATCACAGCAATCTAGCTAATTGGGAAATGTCCGACAAAAAGGACAAACAGCCTACTCTTCAAGTAGATAGAAAAGCTTTTCCTACATTCTTCCGCGTTGATATGTTCCTTGTGGACGGCACACCCGAAAAGGTGAAAGTCGTAAAAAATCCTAAACCGAAGGATGAACTCACGGCAGAAGAAAAGAAAATCGAGAAAGCAAAACGCAAAGCTGCTGAATTACAGAACTCTCAAAATGAACTGACGGTTTTGAGTAATCACTGTACCGTTCGCTTGAAAGTTTTCTATAAAAACGACTGGGTGTGGGCAACTGTCACGCTGCGTAAAACGGATATTGCCTATTTACGCAAATACTGGATGCACGCTTGCTCGTCAGCCCCTATGCTCGAAAAGCGTTTCGGCAAATACAGCCTGCGCTTTGCTTTTGAGGAAAATACTACTCTTAGTGATACTCCTATCGATAAGCAGCGCGTCTGCGCCGTCGATTTAGGTCTCAATACCGATGCGGTGTGCAGCATCATGACCGCTGATGGAACTATCCTTGCCAGGAAGTTTATCAACTTCCCGAGTGACAAAGACCATCTGTATCATGTACTTAACCGCATCAAGAAGTTCCAAAGGCTGCATGGGTCCCGGGAAGCGCATAACTTTTGGGCCTATGCAAAGCGCGTTAATGATGAATTGTCCAAAAAGATTGCCGCCGCGATTGTAGAATTTGCGGTCCTCTATTCTGCCGATGTGATTGTTTTTGAGCACTTAGATTTCAAAGGCAAGAAATCATCGTGCAAAAAGCAAAAAATCCAGATGTGGCGTAAAAATGGTATCCAGCGCATTGCGGAACATAAAGCGCACCGCTGCGGTATTCGTATCTCGCACATCTGCGCTTGGGGGACTAGCAAACTTGCGTATGACGGCAGCGGCGAAGTGAAACGCGCACCAGATAACCATTCCCTTGCTACTTTTACAAGCAGCAAACAATACAATGCGGACTTGAATGCGTGCTACAACATCGGCGCACGCTATTTCATCCGTGAGGTAACAAAACCCATGTCAAAAAAGGCATGGTCTCAATGCAAGGCTGAAGTTCCTGACATTGAGCGTAGAACCCAATGCACTTTACACTCTCTCAGACAGCTGCATGCCTTTTTGAGCACTCCAAAAGAGGCTCAGCCTGAAGCAGCCGCCTGATGTAGATGTACTGTGTTGCGACAACTTTGCGGGAGACTAACCCTTATGTGGTGACCAATGCCGTCAGGCGTTGTGAGCTAAGTTTGGGCTGTATCTCTACCTTCGGGTAACGCAGAGACTTACCGTGGGGCTACAACCCACGGAGAAGCCCCGTTTAAGCCGCAAGGCTTAGGTGAGGAGGTTCACATTCTGCGGGCATTGACAAACAGCCAAAAAGGTGCTTGGGTCAAAAGCTCTTGCAAAAACGTACGATACCCGTACAATAAGCACAAATGAAATAACGAATGAATAGGAGATACATACCATGAGTGAACAGAATACCAATGCTCAGCTCGAAGCTTATCGGACTCTCGTTGACGATTTCAAGCGTTTCGTCAGTTCTGAAATTCGGGCAGAGGAGAACAGCTACCGGATTGTGGACATGACTTCCGAAGATGCCGAAATCGATGGCCCGAGCGTTCCGGTGACTCAACTGGAGGACGAAAAAGCAGAGAAGCTCGCCGGTATCTGCATGGACCTGTCCAACGCTACGCTGTGGCTCTACTACAACCGCGACAAGTTTGCGAACGTCGAGTTTATGCCTCTGAAAGAGGAGACTTTGAAGGAATACCAGAAGCAGGCTCAGAATGCTCTGAATGAACCGAAGAGCCCTCTGTATCTGAAATCCTGGTATCAGCTCATTGAAATGTTGAGTCAGGAATGTATCCCGCAGCGCTACGAGGACGACGGTCAGCGATATACAGACGTCTATGTGAACACCTATATGCTCATGTATCTGACCATGACCCGACTCAAGAACGGCGGAACCTTTACACGCCTTGCAAACGGGCAGGGAAGCGATGCTGTGAAAATCACGACCATCGCAATGTACTACTTCTCCAGCCTTTTGACGGTTCTCTGCACTGAATATTAAGAATTTTTTTCCCGTGTGAGCAGCGACACTCATGCGGGAATTTTTTTGTAATTTTCTATTGTCAATCTGTGCGAATTGCGTACAATGAAAAATATAAACCAAAAATATATCTTATCGTTGTCCCGCATGAGTTGTTTGTGCGGGGCTTTTTGTTTGCGGAAAGGAAATGCTCTATGTACGGTTTGTCAGAAGAAAGCTTAACGATTGTTGGTGTTATTTTGATTGTGGTTGGTGTCGCTATGATTGGCTGGGGATTTGAATGGAATCAGGACATTACCAATGATAAACGGGTCGGAACCGTTGTCAGAGACATTGGTGTTATGGTTTTGGCAACCGGCATCATATTTGTGATGCAGCGGGCAATTAACTAAATTGGGAAAATGTAAGGCAGGCTCATTTCGGGCCTGCTTGTTTTTTGGGTGAAATATGATTACAACAAAGAAGATTGACCCACGGCCATATCAGCAGAAAGCTGCTGCGGCGATTCACAGAGAGTGGGATGCCGGGAATAAGAAAACGCTGGTTGTGATGCCGACCGGAACCGGCAAAACTATTGTGTTTGCAAGCATCGTGAACGACCAGGTGGCAAAGGGCGAACATGTTCTGATTCTTGCGCACCGGGAAGAGCTTTTACAGCAGGCAAGCGACAAGCTCAAGATGGTGACGGGGCTAGAGACCGCGTTAGAGAAAGCGCAAAGCTCGGCGCTCGATTCCGATAAGATGGTCGTGGTTGCCAGTGTACAGACTCTCTCTAAGCAGAATCGGTTAATGAAGTATCCGCGTGATTATTTCGGGACTATCATCATTGATGAAGCGCATCACACGGCAGCCAAAACTTACAAGGGAATTCTCGAGCATTTCATCGATGCCAAAGTGTTGGGCGTGACCGCAACACCCGACCGAAGCGACATGAAATCCCTATCTGATATCTTTGATAGTCTTGCATTTGAATATAAGCTTCCGGATGCGATTCGGGAAGGGTATCTCTGCAAAATTAACACGAAGACAATTCCGGTCGAGGTAGACATCAGCAAGGTTCATATCAATGCCGGTGATTTCAGTGCCCAGGACCTGGGCAATGTCCTTGACCTATATCTGGACACGATTGCGAATGCCATTGTGCGAGAATGCCAGAACCGAAAGACTGTCATCTTTACGCCTCTGGTACGAATCAGCAAACGGCTGTGTAATATCCTCAATAAGCGAAACTTCAAGACCGCAGAAGTCAATGGCGCGTCTGCGGACCGTGAGGACGTTCTGAAAGGGTTTGACAATGGCGAGTACAAGGCGCTGACGAACGCGATGCTCCTGACGGAAGGCTGGGATTGCCCGACCGTTGACTGTATCATCTGCTTGCGTCCTACCAAGAGCCGTAGCCTGTATGCGCAGATTGTGGGACGCGGAACACGCCTATGTGAAGGGAAAAAGAATCTTCTCGTGCTGGATTTCCTGTGGCTGACAAAGAAACATAGTCTTTGCCATCCTGCTGATATTTTCTGTGAAGACCAGGAAGTGGCACAAAAGACCACCGATATGCTGGCGGATGCGGCACTCACCGGTTCGAATAGCCAGGAGAATTTCGGGAGTCCTGAATTGGGGCTGATTGAGGCAATCGAGGAAGCGCAGACTGAGCTGGACGAGGAAAAGCGGAAAGCACTGTGTGAACTCGAAAAGCAGGATACGATTCAGCGCAAACTCCAGGCACAGCGTCAAAAGCCGAGAGGATTGGTTGACCCTCTGCAGTATATCTTCAGCATCGAAGCGCCGGAACTCAACGACTATCAGCCGATGTTTGAGAGTGAAAGGCAGGAGCCTTCCGATGACATCATCGATAGTATTTCGGACTTCGGTGTGAAAGGCGACGCCATCAAATTTCAGGGGCTTGCTGATGCGATTCTCAAACGGCTCATTGCTCGCAGAGCCAGCGGTATGGCTACTCCGAAACAGATTCGATGCCTTGAAAGTTTTGGGTTCGTCCATGTCGGACGCTGGACTTTGCAGTATGCAAGCAGTTTCCTGAACGTCATCAGCTCCCACAACTGGAAACTTCCGAATGGGTTTGACGCATCCACGCTGGACCCGGAAAAGAATACGGCAGAAGACCTCGCCAAGCTGTATCCAGACTACAAGGAGGATGAGACGAAAAAAGCACCGCGTGGGGATGCTTTCATCTGCTGCTACTACGATGCAAGCTACAATTTGGCTCGCAAGAAGGTCTGCAACAGTGAAAAAGAAATGCTGAATCTGTATTATTCGCTGTTCAACAATTGCGAAGCAAAGTGCTTCTATTTCACGAAAGAGGCGGATGCCTGGATGGCAGAAAAGCAGAATCTGATTGCCAGAAAGACCGGAACACCGATTCCTGCCGCACAGCCGACTCGGGCAACACCCGCAGTACTTCCTCCCTTTGTCACGACAGCTCCCGCCAAGAGCCACGAATATTATTGCTGCCTTGCCCGATGGGATGGGTCTTATATTGGCTATGAGATTTATAAGAGCGAGCAGGCGGCACAGAATGCCAGAAAACAGATTGCCCGGCGCGGTGAGACGGCGGTGTATGCCACAGTAGAGGAAGCTGAAGCGTGGGTCGAACGGCAAAAGGCAGCAAGAACCAGGAGGTAATCACATGCGTACAAATAAAACTGCAAGCCATATTTATTACGAACTTGACCACGATGTGCAGGAATATGCGAAACGGCTTTTAGCCAAAAAAATTCTGCACGCGGCACAGCAGGACAATGCCGTTCCGTTCCCTGATGAAACGGCAAAGAGAATTGCCGAGACAGCGGTGTTTCTGACCGAACGCCTCGCACTTTTGTATGAGCTGAATTATGGATTCCGAGGCATCCAGTTCAGCACTTTCGGAGAACAACCTGCTGTATACACTACCATGGTCCAGCACAATGCCCCGCTGTATGATGAGCCGATGCTTGGACGGGCCTATAACCTTGCCAACTACCTTGTTGCTGATAACGCGGATATCAAAGAATCTGCTTTGATGAAGCACAAGGTTTTGGCAGCAATTTATAGTGCCGCTGCATACATGAAAGGGCAGACTCCGGAGCAGGGAAAAATCTCGATTCAGAGCCAGATGTTTGTGTCTACGGCTGTTGAGCTGTTTAGCAGCCTTTTGGATGCAGCGGCAGAAAAAAAGAACGGCAGCGATAAAAGTGCCGCCTGATTTGAAAGATTGGAGAATTTGTATGATTCGATTCAGAAAAGATACCCCTCGCTATTGGTTTATGAGCAACTATTATCCTTGCGAATTTGTGATGAATGGGATTCGTTACGAGAACGCCGAGGCAGCATTCCAGAGTCACAAGGTCCCACTGGAAGAGCGCAAACAGTTTTCGAATATGCCTCCGGCAACGGCTAAGCATTTTGGCCGTCATGTGGCTTTTCCCGGCAATTGGGACGAGACTCGGGACGATGTGATGCGCCGCGTGGTGATGGCCAAATTCGAGCAAAATGAGGACCTCAAGCAGCAGCTTCTCGAAACGGGAACGCAGCCCATCGAGGAAGATACCACCAGCTGGCATGACAACTATTGGGGTAACTGCCATTGCCAGAAGTGCCGGAACATCCCAGGTCAAAACCGGCTTGGAACTATTCTGATGGAAACCAGGGACAAGCTAAAAAAACAAACGAGTAAATAATATTTGCGAGTCATTTCCTTTTTTAAGACAAAAGGCTGCCGCCCATCACGGGTAGCAGCCTTCTTTTTTTGTTTAGTGGGTGTCGTGGCACACATGCTCGAAATCGACGAGCAGCTCATTTGCTGCCTTTTGCACACATGCTATGGCCGGTTCATCCTTGACTTTTTCAGGTAAAAGGATAAGGCACGGACGGTTAATATCAGTTGAGCTACTATAGTGGCAGGAGAGCAGCTCTTCTCCAAATTCGTGATTAAGGGCGGAGGCAAGACATTTACCGAGCAAAGCACAATCCTCATCTTTCGCCAAAAGCCTATCCGCCTCATCGTAGTTAATGCGGCCGTTATCGAGACATATACGGTCAAGAAATGCACGAACAGAAGCAGATGCGCTCATGGCATCTATAGTCTGACGATGATTCTCAAGAAAAATGCAAAATATCGGCTTTTCGATTTCATCCAAGTAAAAGCCAAGGCCGGTAATACGGGTATTGGTATCGGTTTGTGTCATAGGAAACACCTCATCCATTATGGCAGCGAATCACCTTGCCGCATTCAGAACAACTCACTGTACAATCTCTGTCTCTTATACACATCTGACGCTGCCGACGATCTACTCTGTG
>ERZ1026858.5-NODE-5-length-181185-cov-33.250218_pt1 | contig 181185 bp, 156 predicted proteins | sample MGYA00380159_ERZ1026858 | MGnify/ENA primary metagenome ERZ1026858 (study PRJEB33269, sample SAMEA4719795) | human gut metagenome | biome: human-associated habitat; feature: organic feature; material: feces | place: Cameroon | collected 2013-10 ...
GTCTTCGTCTTCAAGCGTCAGCTTGCCGTCTTCATTGTTATACTTGGTGAATCCCAGACTGGGCGCACCCTCCTTATACCACTTGTGGTTGGGATAGGTGTATTCCTGCTTAGGCTTTGTTTCGCCCCAAGCGTAATAGTCGCCATACGCTTCCGGAGCAGAAGCACCGAGGTTGCACGTTGCCCACAAGTTGCCGCTCGGCAAACCGAGGTCAACATACTCTACATTGTCAGTAGAGCCACCAATGCCAGCAGCCGTCTTAAGCTGTGCAAGCAGCTTGGCAAACTCAGCCCAACCTTCCTTTTCGCTCGTATTGCCAGCCTTTATTGCCTCTACTATCTTTGTCATATTATCCAATATGCCATCCAGCTTGGCATTTTCGCCAGCAAGTTTTTCGATAGCTTTTCGAATAGCCTTAAACTTATCGCTTTTATACGTCATATAATTCATTGTATCCTCTATTTCTGCTATGAGGTAATACAACTTGCCTTTATAAGATAAAGGACTATCAGGATATTTGAGTTCATCGCTGAAGTATTTTTCGAGAACCCCCTCAAGAAGCTTCAGCTGTTCGTTAGGATTGACACTGATAAGAGCCGTTTTGATACCTTCCAGTATTTCTTCATATTTAGGCAAATTCATGACAGCATTAGCAAAGATATCAATCTTTGTTTCAAACGCTGTCTTCTGGTCCTTCATAGCAGACTCAATAATCTTCAGCTTCTCCGTCAAAGCGATGGTCTGCTCCTTCATAGTAGCCGCGATGGCACCGAGCTTGATCTCAAGCGTGGTGTTCTTGTCGGCGAGAACGCCCTTCAAAAGATCCATTTTCGCTTCCATAGAGACGGTCTGCTCCTTCATAGCAGCCTCAATGGCACCGAGCTTGGTCTCGAGCGTTGTGTTCTGGTTGTTGATAACCTGCTCAATGAGCGCCATTTTGCCTTCAAGAGAGATGGTCTGAGCCTTAAGCGCAGCCTCTATGACAGCCAGCTTGGTGGCTATCGTGTTGTTCACAGAAGTGATGGCGTCCATGATGGTCTGCAGCTTGGTCTGCTGGTCAACGTCCATATTGTTGATGGCAGCTGTGATCTGTGCGATGGCTTGCTCGTTAGTGAGCGATCCGTTATTGAGGGCATCCACCACTTCGTTGAAGTCGTTAACAACAGTCACTTCCATCTTATACCTTAGTAGGGTGCCGTCTTCCTCGCAGGAGCTGAAGAAGACAGGTGTAGCCAGCAACATTGCGCCGGCTAACAGAATAGATTTAAATGTTCTCATAGTCGTATGTTTTTGGGTTATTATATATACTTTAGAGTAAACTTCTTAGCCACTGCAGGAATGTCAGCCTGTGTGGCCTATGATGAGGAGGCGGCTTGCTGTATTGCGCGGCCCCCTCCGTACCGACTCCACGACGGTCGATTTCATCGTTGATCATCTCTCGGATGGTGTCGAGCAGTTGGGCGCGATCGTCAAGGAACTGCTGCGCCTCGTCGTTTTTGTGTTGTCGTTCGACATGCCGTATGTTATCGCCTGTATGTTCCATAGTCGATAGATGTTTTATGTTGATGTCGCAAATTTACGCATAAACCCGCCTAAGTGTCTTGTGACTATCGGACAGAAATGTGTGATAATCGGACTTTTTGCATAACACAAAATTGTTTTAATCGGACATTACAAGCGTGTAACACGCTGATAATCATAAGAAACGTATGAACACAAAGCTGCTTGAAAATTATTTGCTTAAGAATGAATAATGCTAAAAAAGTCGCATAGAATGTTTGATTTTAGAACGGATTTACTATCTTTGCAAAGACAACCTAATACATATAAAAAACTTGACACCGATGCAAAAACTACGATACCATAACACCACTGTTTGGTGGAACCTTATAATAATATGTGTCTTGCTGGTTTCGTGTGGACAGAAGCCGGTGAAGATATCCCTTGCCGAACGAAAATCATTGGACAGCATCATTTCCTTATCACGAAATCTTGACACGCTCTCTATGTTACAGAAGCGCATGGAGAGCGAGGGCAATATGCTCGGCAGCGTCATAGCTTACAAAGAAATGGGTAAGATAATGCGTAACGACAGTAAGTTTGATGATGCCCTGCGATTGCACAGCGAGGGACTGAAGCAGGCGGAGGAGATAGACGATACGCTGGAAATGGTGCAGGCGCTAAATAATATAGGTACAGACTATCGGCGTATGGGAGTGCTCGATTTGGCGCAGGACTATCATTACCGTGCCTGGACGATAAGCAAGGAATGGCACGATACGTCGTACGACGCAAAGAAGAACCGTGTGGTATCGCTTAACGGACTTGGTAATGTCTACCTTACATTGGGCAATTATGCACGTGCGGACAGCGCTTTGCGAATGGCATTGGATGGCGAGAAGGAACTGCACAGCGAGCTTGGGCAAGCTATCAATTATGCCAACATTGGCTCCATATTCCGCCATCTGGGTATGGAGGATTCTGCATGGGTGTACTTCCGTAAGTCGATGGAACTCAACCAGCGCGTGGACAATACGCTTGGCATATCGCTCTGTCATACCGATTTCGGCTCAATGTACGAACGGGCGCACCAGTATGACAAGGCAATAGCCGAATATGAGAAGGCTTATGAGCTGATGGAGGCTTCGGATGATGAGTGGCACATGCTTAACTCGCTCATTGCTCTGGCTGGTGTGAATATGGCAATGGGCAATGACAGCAAGGCTATGACCCATCTCGACAAAGCCAAACAAGTGGCTAACGAGATTAAATCGTACGAACATTTAGAAGATATATACTACCTATACTATAAGCATTACAAGCGTGTGGGCGACTATAGCGCAGCCCTTGCTTCGCACGAGAAAGCCACTGCCATGAGGGACAGCGTGGTGGACATGGAGAAGATGAACCGTATACAGAATGCCGGACTTCTCATTGAGCGAAACCAGCAGGCAAGAGTGATGGATGAGGCGCATCTCAGTCTTGAGAGCGAAAAGTCTGCACGCTTCTTGAGTAGCGTCATCTTTACCATCGTGGTGGTTATACTTGTGGGCGTCTTCGTCGTCTTCTTCTACATGCAACGCATCCACCGACGTAACCATTTGGCTCTGAAACGTCTTGCCGCAATGCGAGAGACGTTCTTCACCAACATCACACATGAGTTCAGAACGCCTCTTACCGTCATTCTCGGCCTTAGTCAGGACCTTCAGAAGAACGGACAATAGGAGGTGAAAGACCGTGCGCAGACCATCGAACGACAGGGAAAGGGACTCCTGGCGCTCATCAATCAGCTGCTCGATATATCGAAGATAAAGTCGCAGGTGGGTAATCTGGACTGGCGAAATGGCAGCATCACCACGTACGTGACAATGATTGTGGACACTTATCGCGACTATGCCCGCACAAAAAACATCGACCTGCAGTTCTATGCAAAGGAAGCGGTGACGATGGACTTCGTGCCAGATTACGTGAATAAGGTGCTTAACAACCTCATATTCAATGCCTTTAAGTTTACGCCAGAGTATGGCAAGATAAACGTGACGATGTGGCGTAAGGAGGGTGTTCTGCACGTAGAAGTGAGCGATACGGGAGAAGGAATGGATAAGGAGACCGCCGACAACGTATTTAAGCCGTTCTATCAAGGCGAAACAGCTTCGAAGCATATCGGCACGGGTGTGGGATTGGCTCTCGTAAAGCAGGTGATAGATGCCGTTGACGGAAGGATAAGCGTGGAGAGCAGAGTGGGAGAGGGCACGACATTCCACATCGAAATGCCGATAAACAACGTCTGCAAGAACAAGTTGGGCGAACCCGTAATAGACAAGGCTGCCAACATGCCTGAGATGCCAATGGAGGAAAAGGCGCTTGCTGACAGCGACGGAGCCGACAATCAATGCACGGTACTTGTCATAGAGGACAATCGTGACATTGCAGCATACATAGGCAATCTGCTTTCTGGCAGCTACAATGTAGCGTACGCCGCGAACGGAGAGGACGGAATGCAGAAAGCCATCGACATTGTGCCAGACCTTATTATCACCGACCTGATGATGCCTGGCATGGACGGACTGGAGCTATGCCGACGCGTCAGAGCTAATAATGTGGTCAGTCATATACCTATAGTGATAGTTACGGCGAAGATTTCGGAGCAGGAGCGCATTGCCGGCATTGAGGCAGGAGCCGACGCTTACCTCGCCAAACCGTTCAATGTGGATGAGCTGCACACCGTTGTGGAGCGACTGCTCGACCGCCAGCGATCGCTACGCAGCAAGTTCAGCGAAAGCATCGATACTACTAATAATAAGGAAGAAGAGGAGGTGAAGCTCACGGATACCGAGCGCCGCTTCCTTGCAAAGACCGTTGACCACATCTATCTATTACTCGACAAGCAACAGCTTGATGTCAATACGCTCTCCGATAAGCTGTGTATGAGTTCGCGTCAGTTCCATCGTAAGATTGTGGCGCTAACCGGTTGCTCGCCAGCTTCGTTCATGCTTAAGATAAAGATGAAGCGTGCACGCCATCTGCTCGAGACCGATTCGAGGATGAGCATTGACGAAATAGCCTCACGTTGCGGCTTCGAACACACCTCCAGCTTCTATCATGCCTTCCGCAAAGCGTACGGTGTGACGCCTAAGGACGTGAGAAGAGGAGTCGGGTTGATTGAGAATTGATAGGATATTTAATCTTGGATACAAAAAAAGGAGGCTCGAATAACGAACCTCCTTGACTTATTTGTTGAATTATTTACAGCATTTTATGATTGTGAGCGGTAAACGGGGTTCGAACCCGCGACCCCCAGCTTGGGAAGCTAGTGCTCTGCCAACTGAGCTATTACCGCGTTAAGCGAATAATGCTTTGGCATGTTTTGAGCCGATACCCGGACTCGAACCGGGGACCCACGCATTACGAATGCGTTGCTCTACCAACTGAGCCATATCGGCCAAAACATTGTCGTTTTTCTCAAACGCGATGCAAAGGTATATATTTTTTTTAAAAGTGCCAAATTTTTGTACGCTTTTTCTAAACCTTATTCTTCCGTTTTCTTCCTACTCGTACACCTCGTCGATGTCGTAACCCGTGTTGTATTCGGTGTCGTTCTTGCAAGGATCGTAGCCTTCAGGAAGGTCGAATACGGCATTGGGGTCGTAAGGCAGGCTCTTGTCCCTATATACCTTCTTCATAAAGTAAGCCCATATAGGCAGCGCCATCGTCGCACCCTGACCCATACGCATAGAGTCGAAGTGGATGTCACGGTCCTCGCCGCCTACCCAGCAGCCGCTGACGAGCTGCGGTGTGAAGCCCATAAACCATGCGTCGGAGTTGCGGTTCGTTGTACCTGTCTTTCCGCCAATCTCGCCAGTAAAGTTATATTTATAGCGCAGACGGCCTGCCGTACCTCCGTCAACGACACCCTTTAGCAGCACAATCATCTTGTATGCGCTTTCTGCACTTATCACCTCGTTCATGCGTGGCTGGAAGGCTGTGATGACATTGCCCTCGTTGTCCTCTATTCTGCTCACGAAGAGCGGAGCGGTGCGGATGCCGTTATTTACGAACGTCGTGTATGCGCTAACCATCTCAGCCACCGACACCTCGCACGGACCAAGGCATAACGACATAGAAGCATGGATGTCGGGATTGTTTATGCCGTAATCGTGGAGCAGTTGCACGAACTGCTGCGGATTTAGCTTGCTCATAAGATAAGCCGAAACCCAGTTGCTCGACTGTGCCAGACCCCACTTCAGCGTCACCATCTCGCCAGCACGTCTGTGGTTGGCGTTGCGTGGAGTCCAGGGACGACCTGCCACCATATATGTACGCTGCGCGTTAGGGGCAAGATCGCACGGAGAGAAGCCGTTCTCCATAGCAAGACTGTAGAGGAAGGGCTTGATGGTGGATCCCACCTGACGGCGTCCGCCCATAACCATATCGTACATAAAGTGCGTATAGTCGAGGCCTCCTACGTATGCCTTCACCTCGCCCGTCTTCGGATCCATACTCATAAATCCGGCACGAAGGAACGACTTGACATAACGTATGCTGTCAATAGGTGTCATCGTAGTGTCAAGGTCGCCGTGGTATGTAAAGAGCGACATGTCCGTAGGTGTATGGAACGACTTGTGAATTTCCTCGTCAGAAGCTCCTGCTGCCTTCAGAGCACGATAACGCTCGCTCTGCAAAACGGCACGTTCCATAATCTGATTGACCTGCTTCTTTGTCAGAGCCGATGAGAAAGGTGCATTGGCTTTTCCCCGTTTCTCCTTGAAGAACTCAGGCTGGAGGAATCGTGCAACATGATTATATACCGACTCCTCTGCGTATCGTTGCATACGTGAGTCGATGGTTGTATATACTTTCAAACCGTCGGCGTTAAGATTGTATGGTGTGCCGTCCTTCTTGAAGTTCTTGTTACACCATCCGTATAGCGGATCAGTCTCCCACGCAATGGAGTCGATGACGTACTGTCGCTTGTTCCATGACGGATACTTGGCTCTGTCAGGACGTTCCGCCGACATATATATACGCAGGAACTCACGCAAGTACGGAGCTGTGCCGTCCTTGTGGTCTGTACGGTGGAAATTAAGAACAAGAGGTTCGTTGGTGAACTCGTGGTATTCCGATTCTGTTATGTATCCCGCCTTTCGCATCTGGTCGAGCACGACGTTGCGTCGCTCCGTGCATCTCTCGGGATAACGTACAGGATTAAACAAAGACGGATTCTTACACAGACCTATGAGCGTGGCTGCCTCGCAAGCCGTCAGATTCTTCGGTTCCTTATTAAAATATGTATTAGCGGCTGTCTTTATGCCCACCGCATTATGAAGGAAATCAAAATAATTAAGGTATAGTGCTATGATTTCCTCCTTCGTGTAGTTGCGCTCCAGCTTCACGGCTATCATCCATTCAATGGGTTTCTGCAATACGCGCTGCAACGTGCTGCTTGCTGTCTCCGAATAGAGCTGCTTGGCAAGCTGCTGCGTAATGGTCGATCCGCCGCCTGCGCTTGCCTGTCCCATAAGTCCGCGCTTAACGATGGCGCGTCCAAGAGCGATAAAGTCGATACCTGAATGTTCGTAGAAGCGAGCGTCCTCCGTAGCCACCAATGCCTTTACAAGGTAAGGCGAGAGGTTGGAGTATTGCACGCAGATGCGGTTTTCGCGGTTAAAGTTCCATGTGCCTATAACCTTGCCGTCAGACGAATAAATCTGCGTGGCAAAGCGGTTGATGGGATTCTGCAAGTCTTCCACAGGAGGCATATAACCTATCCATCCGTTCCAAATTGCAACGAACGCAAATACGCAAACGCCGAGCACGGTGCCCAGCAACCCCCAAAGGAAATGTACGAATTTCTTTCTCATGAGTAATGTTCATCAATGACTTAATTGTGCAAAATTAGAGAAAAATCCCGAATTACAAGCCGTATATGATAAAAAACAAGAGAAAAACGAAATATCAAGACGTAAGGCGGTCGTTGTATTATCAAAAAAACGTGAAAAGATTAAATATTGCATTTCAGTTGCATTCTATGTGAAAAAATATGATTACCTTAGCAAGCGAATTAGGAAACAACCATTAACTCTAAATAAATGATGAGACACGATTTTGTAACAATCGCAGACCTTCCCAAGGAAAAATTGATGTATCTCCTTGAGATGGCGCAAGAGTTCGAAAAACATCCTAACCGAGAACTGCTGAAAGGAAAAGTAGTGGCGACGCTTTTCTTCGAACCCTCCACCCGTACACGACTAAGTTTCGAAACTGCAGCCAATCGTCTTGGCGCACGCGTAATAGGTTTTTCGGATGCGAAAGCCTCAAGTGTGGTAAAGGGTGAGACGCTCAAGGATACAGTGCTCATGGTGTCAAACTATGCTGACGTCATCGTAATGCGCCACTTTGTGGAAGGCGCTGCACAGTACGCCAGTGAGGTTGCTCCGGTTCCTATCGTTAACGCCGGCGACGGCGCACACATGCATCCATCACAGTGTCTGCTCGACCTTTACTCTATATACAAGACTCAGGGCACACTGGAAAACCTTAACATCTACCTTGTCGGCGACCTGAAGTACGGACGTACCGTGCATTCGCTCATCACAGCAATGCGCCACTTCAATCCGACATTCCATTTCATAGCACCTAAGGAGCTTGCCATGCCTGAGGAGTATAAGATTTACTGCAGGGAGCATAACATCAAGTTTGAGGAGCATACTGAATTCAATGAGGACGTCATCGCCAACGCTGACATATTATATATGACCCGCGTACAGAAGGAACGCTTCTCCGACCTCATGGAATATGAGCGCGTAAAGAACGTGTATATCCTTAAGCGCGACATGCTGGCAAAGGCAAAGCCTAACATGAAAGTGCTCCATCCTCTGCCAAGAGTGAACGAGATTGCTTACGATGTGGACGAAAGCTCACACGCCTATTACATACAGCAGGCTGGCAACGGACTCTTTGCAAGAGAGGCAATCTTCTGCTATGTCCTCGGCATCAGTCTCGACGACGTAAAGAACGACAAGACAATAATCTTATAAGAAAGCTATGAACACAAACAAGACAGAACGTCAGGTGGCCGCCATCAAGAACGGCACCGTTATCGACCATATACCAGCAGAGAAGACTTACGAGGTGGCGAACCTCCTGGAACTGCAGAAACTGGAGAATCCCGTAACCATCGGATATAACTATCCCTCAAAGAAAATCGGCAAGAAAGGCATCATAAAGGTGTCGGACAAGTTCTTCACGGACGAGGAAATATCACGCTTGTCTGTCGTGGCGCCCAACGTGGTGCTCAACGTCATCAAGGACTACGAGGTGGTGGAGAAGAAGACTGTGGAAACTCCGGACGAGCTTCGTGGCATCGTACGTTGCAACAACCCTAAGTGCATAACCAACAATGAGCCGATGAGCACCGTTTTCAACGTCGTAGACAAGAAGCGTGGCATCCTGAAGTGTCACTACTGCGACAAGGAACAGTACATCGACAAAGTTGAATTAGTATAAACGTAACAATAAAAACACTAACCCAAAACAACTAACAAGTTAATTATGAAAAGAGACCAAGAGATTTTCGACTTGATTGAGAAAGAACATCAACGTCAGCTTAAAGGCATCGAGCTTATCGCATCTGAGAACTTCGTCAGCGACGAGGTAATGGAGGCAATGGGATCATATCTCACCAACAAGTACGCTGAGGGATATCCCGGCAAGCGTTATTATGGCGGCTGCCAGGTGGTAGATCAGGTGGAGACATTGGCCATTGAACGTGTAAAGAAACTCTTCGGAGCAGAATATGCCAACGTGCAGCCTCACTCTGGTGCACAGGCCAACGCAGCAGTGCTTCTCGCAGTGCTGAAGCCGGGCGATACCTTCATGGGTCTGAACCTCGCACACGGTGGTCACCTTTCACACGGTTCTGCCGTTAACACATCAGGTATCCTCTATAATCCCGTAGGCTACGACCTCAACAAGGAGACAGGTCGCGTGGATTATGACGAGATGGAGCGCCTTGCCATCGAGCACAAGCCGAAGCTCATCATCGGTGGTGGTTCTGCATACAGCCGTGAGTGGGATTACAAGCGTATGCGCGAAATAGCTGACAAGGTGGGAGCTCTCCTTATGATTGACATGGCTCACCCCGCAGGTCTTATCGCAGCCGGACTTCTCGACAATCCAGTAAAATACGCACATATCGTCACATCTACAACCCACAAGACTCTTCGCGGTCCGCGTGGTGGTATCATCCTCATGGGTAAGGACTTTGAGAATCCTTGGGGTCTCAAGACACCGAAGGGCGTTACGAAGATGATGAGCCAGCTGCTCAATTCTGCCGTATTCCCCGGTCAGCAGGGTGGTCCGTTGGAGCACGTCATCGCTGCCAAGGCTGTTGCTTTCAAGGAGGCATTGCAGCCTGAGTTTAAGGAGTGGGCATTGCAGGTTAAGAAGAACGCCAGCGTTCTGGCTGAGGAGCTCATTAAGCGTGGCTTCACCATCGTAAGCGGTGGCACAGACAACCACTCTATGCTCGTCGACCTTCGCGATAAGTATCCTGAACTCACAGGTAAGGTGGCTGAGAACGCTCTCGTTGCTGCTGACATCACCGTCAACAAGAATATGGTGCCGTTCGATACACGTAGCGCTTTCCAGACATCAGGTATCCGTCTCGGAACTCCTGCCATCACCACACGTGGTGCTAAGGAAGACCTTATGGTTCTCATTGCAGAGCTCATCGAGGAGGTTCTTAACGATCCTGAGAACGAGGAGGTTATCGCAAGCGTTCGCAAGAGAGTGAACGAGACTATGAAGTCATATCCTCTCTTCGCTTACTAATAGCGAGAAGAATATCATAACTTAAAGAGGCGGACGACCATTAGTGAAACACACTACTTGGTCGTCCGCCTTTGCCTTTTATATAATCAAGATTAAAAGCTTAATATATATATGCAAGAAATCATACAGTATATCATTGTGGCTGCCGTGATAATCGCTGCCATCGTTTACGTAGTCTATCGTGTAAGGCTGGCGTTCCGAAGCAGCCGTTCGGGATGTTACGGCTGTAGCGGATGCGCTCTGAAGGAGCAGATGAAGAAACGGGGCAAGAACGGCAAGACGCAGCTACGCAAGCCCGATTGTTTTCATTGACAGATTGTGGCTTAACGGTGCTGCATCTTTATCGTTTCTGCATTTTCTTCATTGGTTCTTCATCTTACTGCTTTCGCTTTACGCCTCTGACAGCCTCTGCTTCAAGCGGATTGTCCGGCCAGTAATGCTTCGGGTAGCGGCGTCTCAGCTCGCTCCTTACCTCAAAGTAGGCGTTCTGCCAGAAGCTTGCAAGGTCGCTGGTCAGCTGCACAGGCTTGAATCCCGGTGAGAGAAGTTCCATAAGAAGCGGACGCCGTCCACGGTCAACGCATGGCGTGGAGTCCATGCCAAAGCACTCCTGCAAGCGTACGCTAAGTATAGGAACCTCGGCACCCTGACGGTAGTCGATGCGTATCTTGCTGCCCGTAGGCACCTGAATGTGCGTCGGAGCAATCTCGTCAATCTCTTTCTGCTGTTCGTATGGGATGATGTTCCATATCATCTCACTCAGATTCAGCTTCTTAAGTTCGGCTGATGAAGTGCGCAGCTTGCCGCCGTCACGCAGATAAAGAGGCAACCATTCTGCTGCCGTCTGCATAAGATGCTCGGTTGATACGTCCGGCAACATCAGTTCGGGATGCCATTGCGCCACTTGCGCCACGCGCCTTTGCAGACGTGCCACATCATCGTCGCTCCAATCCAACATGCTCAGTCCATCCTTCTTCATGGCCTCGCATACAATGTCCACAGCCTGTACCTCGTCAATGTCCTGGATGGGTTGGCTGTTGAGCGTCAGCTTGCCGACACGCCATTCGCGTTGCGCCACCAGTCGTCCCTGTCGCGAATCCCACGACACATTGTCACGGCGTATGAGCATACTCTCATCTATGTCTTCTTTATCTATCGGCGCTGCCATAAACACGCGTCCTGCGCTCCCTGCCCCATCATACATTGACGCCACAACAATCCATTCGTGAGCCGTAATGTCATCCTTACCGTCTATACGCACCTCTTTTCCGTTCGAAAGACGATACGTTCCTATCTTGTCGATAGCCATTGCTATGCGTTCGGGATAGGCGAAGCATACGAGCTGTCCCACCTCGGACGGCACAACGTCCGTATTGTCCTCATCCACACGAACCATCCTTCTGTATTCTGCAGCAATCTTCGCAATGCGAGTCCATCCTCCCTGCTTGCCGTTCTTTCGCATGCGACGCAATACGGAGATTCTTAACGCCATGTCCGAGCTGCCCGAATCGGTCATCGGGTCTTTCTCCTCCAGCAATGCCGCAATGTCGCAGGCAAGCGCACGCATGCGAGCCGAACCTGCACCAAGAATCATCCTCGCTATACGTGGATGGCAGGGTAGGACAGCCATGCGCTTTCCTGTCGGCGTGACAACCCCGTCGTCCGTTATGCCACCCAGCATAACCAGCAGCGCATGTGCGTTAGCCACGTTACGTCTTGGCGGCAGCGTCAGCCAAGGCATGCTCATTATGTCAGTTTCGCCGAACGAGGCAATGCTGAGAAGCGTCGGAGCAAGGTCGGCGTCCTCTATCTCCGCATGTCTGTGCTCCTCCATGTGCGTCTCTGCCGCCTTTGTCCAAAGACGCATACATGTTCCTTCTGCCACACGTCCTGCACGTCCTGCGCGTTGCTCCGCCATGTCGCGGCTTACCGTTGTCACCTCCAGATGGGTAAGACCGGTGCGCGGGTCGAAGACCGGCTTACGATACAGGCCTGTGTCCACAACCGTCCTTACGCCCTCAATGGTGAGCGATGTCTCGGCAATAGGCGTAGCAAGCACCACCTTTCGCTCGCCTTCCTTTGACGGAGCGATGGCACGCTGCTGCTCGGAAGGCGTCAGATTGCCGTACAGCGGCACCACCGTAGCGCCCTCCAACGACTGTGAAGCGGACAAAATCTCACGACACCTTTCTATCTCGCCTTGTCCAGGCAGGAATGCCAGAATGTCACCTTCCTCCTTTTTGTATGCCTCAATGATAGCCTGACACGTGGTCCTTGCCGTGTCACGTGGGTCGATGTCGTCCTGCGCATAGCGGATAGTCACAGGAAACATGCGCCCCTCGCATTCCACAAGGGGAGCGTCAAGGGTGTCGCAAATCTTTTCGGCATCTATCGTTGCCGACATCACAACTATCTTAAGGTCAGGACGTAACACGCTTTGCACCTGACGGACCAGAGCAAGCGCAAGGTCGGAATTGATGCTGCGCTCATGAAACTCGTCGAAGACAACGATGCCTACACCGTCAAGCGTAGGGTCGCTGACCACCATACGCGTGAGAATGCCTTCCGTCAATACCTCAATCTGAGTGTCGGAAGACACACGGTTCTCAAATCTTACACGATAGCCGACTGTTCCGCCGACATTCTCTTCCAGTATGTCAGACATGCGTGAGGCAATGTGGCGAGCCGCCACTCTTCGCGGTTCGAGCATCAGTATCTTGCCTTCACTGACGCCGCCTGCCAGCATGGTAAGGGGTAGGAGAGTCGACTTACCCGCACCGGGTGGAGCCGTGACCACCAATGAGTCATGTGAGATAAGAAGGTCGTTCAGCCTTTCTGCCACGAGAGAGGCAGGCAAGTTGCCCGAGCGTTCAGTTATCTTATGTATGTCTATCTGTCTTGTCATTTCCTTTATAATATGATATGTTAGTGCAAAGTTACGTATTTTTGTCGTTTTCCCGACATATAATCAGCCACAAGGCGGAATGCAACCAAGTTGCGCCCGACATTTTATACTTTTGCACCTGTAAAAAGAACCATAATAAAAACATAATTATGAAAGACGAAACAAGAAAGCATACTCATCATCACCATGAGCATGAACATCAGCATGAACACCACCATGAGCATGGCGGGATGAAAAACAGGATAACCATAATATGCCTTACGGCATTGCTTTTAGTTGGCGCTGTATTTATAGAGAAAAACTGCGACTTGCCAACATGGCAGATGCTCCTCGTTTATCTGGTGCCGTATCTTCTTATCGGACACGGCACATTGAAGGAGGCGCTGGAAGGAATATTCAAGGGAGATATGCTCAATGAGGACTTCCTTATGTCCATAGCCACTATTGGTGCGTTGTGTATAGGTTTTCTGCCAGGGGCAGAGACGGAATTTCCTGAGGCAGTGTTCGTTATGCTGTTTTTCCAGGTTGGCGAACTCTTTGAAGGATATGCTGAAGGCAGGAGTCGTGACAGCATTTCGCACCTCATGAACATCCGTCCTGACTATGCCAACGTGGAGCGTGACGGAACTGTGAAGAGCGTGTCGCCGGAGGAAGTGACCATCGGTGAGACCATTGTGGTGAAGCCGGGCGAGAAGGTTCCGCTTGACGGACAGGTCATTGAAGGCACGTCGTCGCTCAATACCATTGCATTGACAGGCGAGAGCATGCCGCGTGAGGTGAAGGTAGGCGAGGATATTGCCTCGGGATGCATCAATCTTAGTGGAGTTCTTCGAGTGCGTACGTCAAAGACTTTCGGTGAGAGCACGGTGTCGAAGATTATCCGCTTGGTGGAGAGCGCAGACAAGAACAAGTCGAGAAGCGAGTCGTTCATCACTAAGTTTGCACGCATTTATACGCCTATAGTGGTGGCTACGGCATTGCTCTTGGCTTTCATCCCCCCGTTCTTTGCTTCCACAGGTTATCTTGAGAGCTTCTCCGTATGGCTCCATCGTGCCCTTATCTTCCTCGTTGTCTCATGCCCATGCGCCCTTGTCATAAGCGTGCCGCTGACATTCTTCGGAGGATTGGGAGGAGCTTCACGCAAGGGCATCCTCATAAAAGGCAGCAACTATATGGACACCTTGGCTAATCTCGCAACCGTGGTGTTCGACAAGACAGGTACGCTTACGAAGGGCGTGTTCGCCGTGGAAGCCGTCCATCCTGACCATTTCGATGCCAACGAGATACTGCATCTTGCAGCACACGTGGAGCATTATTCCACTCATCCCATCGGTGCTGCCTTACGTGAAGCTTTCCCCAATGAGGCAACCGACGGCTGTCATGTTACGGACGTGGAGGAGATTGCCGGACGTGGCGTGAAGGCAAGAATCGGTGGCAGACTTGTGGCTGTAGGCAACTCCAAGATGATGGAAGACATTGGGGCTGAATGGCATAACTGTCATCGTACGGGCACAATAGTGCACGTGGCTGTGGACGGAGTGTATGCCGGACATGTGGTCATAAACGACGTGGTGAAGGAGGATAGTGCGGAAGCAATATCTAAGTTGCGCGGTCTGGGAATCTGCCGTACTGTCATGTTGACAGGCGACCGAAAGGAAGTAGGCGATAAGGTGGCAGAAGAGTTGGGCATCGACGAATGTCATGCAGAGCTGTTGCCGGCTGACAAGGTGGACTGCATGGAGCGTCTCATTGCGGACAAGCCGGAAGGCAAGACATTGGCGTTTGTCGGTGACGGCATCAACGACGCCCCCGTGCTGAAGCGTGCCGATGTGGGCATTGCCATGGGCGGTCTGGGTAGCGATGCTGCCATAGAGGCTGCTGACGTAGTGCTCATGGACGACCATCCCTCGAAGATAGCCACAGCCGTGGAGATTGCCCGACGCACCATTGCCATAGCAAAGCAGAACGTATGGTTTGCCATCGGTGTGAAAGTCGTCATCCTGCTTCTCGCCACTGTCGGCCTCGGCACAATGTGGATGGCAGTGTTTGCGGATGTAGGCGTGACAGTACTGGCTGTGCTTAACGCCATGCGAGCATTGAAAGGATAAACCCTTGCGTCCGACACAATATTTGCATTTCTGATGCTCAATACTATGAGTTGAACGCACAACAAAATCTTTAGTGCGAAATTCTTGAGTTTTGAGCGTTTGGAGGCAATGTATTAATACACAGTGTGTTATGCGGTTTTTTATAGAAATGCTATGAAATCAGACTCGCAAAAGAGCCGTTTTTTGCTGCAATAGCGCCACTTTTACACTACAATAGTGCCACTTTTATCATGCAATAGCGCCACTTTTACACTCTAATAGTGGCACTATTGCATGATAAAAGTGGCGCTATTGTTAAGCTCGGGTGCTGTTTGCACAGCAAAACACCGTAAAAACAGCAAACCGGAACTCTAGAATCAATTTTTATTTTGTAACAGCTTTTTACTGTTTGTACGATATTTGCATGGCGGACAAGAAGACACCGTCCGCTTAGACATAAAGAACATGTTTTTAGACAAGAAGACATGTGCTGAGTAATTGCCTTTAACTACATCCCATTACTGAAGAGATGGTTCATGAAAAAAACAAAATGTAGAGTGGGAAAATATGTAGTTGTATAAGCAGAAAAGAAAAAAAGAGAAAACTGTATTGAAATTAAAGAAATAATCATTAATTTTGTATTTGGTATCTGCCATGCAGAAAGCCCCGAAAGGGGGAATAAGCGGGTGGGTTCTGACTTTTATAAATAGGGCGTTTACTTGACGCTTGTCTTTCAAACCGTAAACTTCGCACCTTTACAAATCACAGAAGACAAGATGGCAACGTAGATGCCCACGGTAGGTATATTGTATACCCTGCCGTGGTTTGTCGTATACATACGTCTCGTTCTTGCAATGGGTACGTGTGTGTACGGCTTCCCACGTATGGGATTATATAGTATAAATTATGCGTGGGCTTTCTGCAGTTGCTCGTTTCTGTGATTGGGCAATGCGAAGGCCTACGGTTTGCGGAACGGGCGAAGGAGAAAGAACCCACGCATTCTGTTTTTAAGAGCCATGAAAGATAACTTAGGTCAAACTGTTCTGATATTTGGGTTCTGTCGGAGATATAATGAAGAACGTTAGGATCTATTATGTACATAAAATACGTTTTCTCTGGTCATGAATCCTTCCCATGTAGAATGTTGTGGCCTATAAAGGGATACGACTATATTGTTGAAGGTAATAATTTCAACGACCCCAACTCTGTTGTTGAGTTGGGAGTAGGCAAGAATATGGTTGCTTCAATACGCTATTGGTTGAAGGTTCTGGGATTGACCGAACAAGACAAATCTACGCCGATAGCCAATTATTTGTTTGATAAAGAAAATGGGAAAGACAGATACATAGAAAGTCTTGGTACGTTATGGCTTCTCCATTTCCTTCTTGTTGCAACTCAAGAAGCCACTCTCTATAATATTTTGTTTCTTCGTTATCAGAAGGAGCGCAAGCAGTTTGACAAAGAGCAAATACAGAATTATGTGAAACGCCTTATGACGGAAGATAATAAGCAGAAACAATTCAATGCTAATACGGTGGGCAAGGACTTTGGTGTACTTACTCAGAATTATGTTCAGCCTTCAAGTCCCAAGTCGTATGAGGACTATTCTTCTCTTCTGATAGACTTGAATCTTATAAGGCACGACAGAACAGACAAGTCTTTTGCATTCAATATCGACGGAAAACGTTCTGTGCCATTGGAGATTTTCTTTTATGCCATCCTCACGATGAAAGGCGAGGACCGTACTGTGTCGTATGACATATTGCAGAATGTCGGACTAATATTTTGCATGACCGATATTGAAGTGATAGAGATGATGCAGCAGATAAGCGTTGAGTATTCTGAATATGTGCAATACACCGACAATGCAGGAATACGCCAGCTTCTATTCAAGGAAGGCAAGAACATTGAACCTATTGATTTACTTAACAGATACTACAAAGATGCAGCAGTTTAGTTTGTCGGCAAATATAGAGGAAGGCCTAAGCAAGAACTTCCAATATATAGTTACCCCTAATGCACGTGATGTGGCATCCGGACTTGTGGATGGCTACCGCACAGGCATACATTCGTTTACTATTATCGGTTCGTATGGCACTGGTAAGTCAAGCTTTCTGCTTGCTTTGGAGAAGGACTTGCAGAGTAAAGGTTCCTACAGCCTTCTGAATCCACAGACTTTGTCGGCTAATGCAAAGTTTGATGTGCTGAAGATAGTAGGCGACTATAAAGACTTAGTCTCGTTGATGCGTGATAAATTGTCGGTCGACGGAACGGCTGACAATGTGCTTGATCGATTGCGTGAAATCTATAACCAAGCAAAGAAGCAAGGTAAGTTTCTCGTTATTTTCATTGATGAGTTTGGCAAGGTGCTTGAACATGCTGCGAAGAACAATCCTGAGCAGGAGTTGTATTTCATGCAGAAGCTGGCTGAATTTGTGAATGTGTCAACAAGGCAAATTCTTCTTGTAACCACTCTTCATCAGAACTTCAGTGCTTACGCTCGAAAGCTCTCTACTTTGCAGAAGGAGGAATGGACTAAGGTGAAGGGACGCTTCAAGGAACTTGTGTTTATAGAGCCAGTTGAGCAATTGCTTTACCTTGCTTCCACCCAACTGAATGCAAAAAACGATGTTGGTGTTAATGCCGAGTCTATGGAAAAGTTGTGCCAGCTTGCCAAGGCAACAAAGTTCGTTTCGGATGGTTTCAATTCGGACACGGCTAATGCCCTTTATCCGTTGGAGCCGTTCTCGGCTTACGCCATGACACAGGCTATACAGCGTTATGGGCAGAATGAGCGTTCGCTGTTCTCGTTTCTTAACGCAAAGGGTGCCAGCTCTTTGAGTGAATACAAAGAAGGCTTCTATGGCATTGCCAATTGCTACGACTATATATTACAGAATTTCTACTCATATCTGAAGGATGCCAATGCCGACTCGATGCAATGGAGTTCTATGCAGGTGGCTCTTGAACGTGTTGAGGGACAAGCATGGGAGACAAAGAACGAGCTGCTTGGGGCAATAAAGATTGTAAAGACTATTGGACTGCTTAATTTGCTTGGCAATTCTTCGTTCAAGATGACGAGGGAGCAAACTGCCAACTATGTAAGCATTGCACTCGGAGTGGAAGATGCTCTTCACATACTCAACTTGCTTGAGCAGTACAAGATTATTCGCTTCGCAAGTTACAAATTACGGTATATCCTTTTTGACGGAACAGACATTAACATAGAGAATGAAATAAGAAAGGCAGGACTCGTGGTGAGCCGTCCCGTAAATTATGTTGACGAGATACGCAACTATTGTTTCAAGAAGATAGCTCCAGTCAAGATGTGCTATTTCCAGAAGGGCACTCCACGCTATTTTGAATATGAGATATTGGAGGAGGGTCAGGACAAAGTGCCTACTGGAGATACCGATGGTTACATACAGCTGATATTCTCGTCGAAGAAGGATATTGTAAACGACACGCTTGCATTGAGTGCAGAGTGTGGCAATGCGATAGTTTTTGCATGTTTTAATAACACAGATGAGCTTGTAGACCATTTGCACATGGTAGAGAAGTATAACTATATTCTTAGTAAGGTGCTTCTTGACAAGTCTGACCATGTGGCAATAACAGAGGTGAAGAATCTCTTGGAATATGAAAAGATACTGTTGGACAAGTCGCTTAACGAGGCGTTGTTCTCATATAACGATGATGTGACATGGATATTCGGTGGCAAGGAGGTGGAGGTGAAGACCTTCCGTATGTTCAACGAACTTCTTTCGTTCGTTTGCAATACGGTGTATCATAAGACACCTGTAATGAACAACGAACTTTTCAATCGCCACAAGTTGAGCGGTTCGATATCAAGTGCACGTGTGAAATATCTCACGGCGATGCTCAACCAAGGAAATGAGGTAGACTTCGGATTTGCAAAAGACAAGTTCCCACCAGAGAAGACAATATATTACTCTCTGTTGAAACATACGGGACTTCATGCGGATGGCGCTTTTGCGAGTCAGCCCTCCAATGAAGGAATCAAGCCGTTGTGGGATGCCTGTGAGGATTTCTTGGCTTCAACAACCAATAAGCCGCGCAAGATATCAGAACTTGTAAAGCTTCTGTCTGCACGTCCATATAAGCTGAAACAAGGTTTTCTTGATTTCTGGATTCCAACGTATCTATACATAAAGAAACAGGAATACTCGCTATATGGCAATGGTGGGGCATATATTCCGAACGTGAACATGGAGTTCTTCGAGCTGCTTCAGAAACATTCATCCGACTATAGCATCAAGGCACTCGACGTGACGGGGGTGCGTATGGATATATTTAACCAGTATCGCAAGTTCTTGAATGTAAATGCTCTTGGCGAGGTGAAGAGCGATGACTTTGTGGAGACCATAAAGCCGTTCTTTTTCTTCTATAGCCGCCAGCTCAACGATTACGCCAAGCATACACGAAAGTTCAATCATGAGCAGACCGCACGTTTCCGTGACACGCTTGCCGTGGCTAAGGACCCCGAAAAAACCTTCTTTGAGGACCTGCCCGAAGCATTAGGCTTCGACAAGATGGCTTTGCAGAAAAAGGAAAAGGTGGAGGAGTTCTGCTATGTCGTTAATCGTGCAGTAAGAGAATTGCGCTCATGCTACAACGACCTAATTGACCGTATAGAATCCAGCGTCTTGGATGCCCTCAGTATCGAGGAATATGATTATTCTGAGTACGTGGTCGAAATACGCCAACGTTTCGCCTCTGTCAACGAGCATTTGCTTACCGACCGACTGAAGGAATTCTACAATCACGTCATGGCAGAGTTTGACAACCGCAAGGAGTGGTATCAGTCAATATGCTATACTGCTTTGGAGCAGCCACTTGAACGTTTGCGCGATGATCAGGAAGAAAAGCTTGTGCATAACCTTGTGACGCTTTTTCGTGAATGCGAGAAATATTCCGACATCTCACGCATGGGCGTAGCTGCCAATGACAATGAGGAATGCTTCTCGGTTGACATGGTGGCAACAAAGGGCAAGAACCTCTCGTCACAGACATTCCGACTGCCTAAGACGGAAGAGAATAAAGCTGACGAGCTGGAGAAACTGTTGGATGAGGCTCTTGCAAATACCGACAATGATAATGTGGCTATATGCACATTGTTGAGAGTGTTAAACAAAAAGATGGCAAAATGAAAGTAAGACATATTCTTGGAATTTCTGGAGGAAAGGATAGTGCAGCCCTTGCAATCTACCTTAAACAGAAATATCCTCAACTGAAGATAGAATACTACAACTCCGACACAGGATGCGAGCTGGCGGAGACAGAGTTGCTGATAGAAAGATTGTCAGCATATTTGGGAACTATAAAAAGGCTTCGAGCAGCTGAAGGCAGTCCGGAGCCAACTCCCTTTGAGCATTTTCTTAAAGCAACAGGAGGCTTCCTTCCTTCGCCGCAACAAAGATGGTGCACTCAAAAAATGAAACTTGCAGAATTTGAGCGTTATGTAGGCGACGATTATGCAGTGTCGTATGTTGGAATACGTGGCGACGAGGATCGTGACGGCTATATATCTTCCAAGCCGAATATTCAGGCTGTTTTTCCTTTTCGTCGCAATATATGGAGCATTGACGTTATAAACAAAGTGCTTCACAACGACCAGCAGGAGCAGATTATTGCTTTGTACGACAGTCTGTGTAAGGATTATCAGCGTGAGGACATAATGGAAGTACTGAAACGCCCGATATCCAAGCAGTTCTATTATTCCAAGAAGTTGAACGCCTTGCTCGATATTGACGTTAAGCTGTTCAATCATGTGGTGTTTGAATACTTGAAGACAACGGAATATCCAATAGGCAAACTCGACAGTTTTCCTTTGATTGACAATGACGAGGTGCTTGTTAAGGACGACATCTTCCGACTCTTGCGCGAGAGTGGAGTAGGAGTGCCAGCCTATTATGAGGAAATTCCTTTTGAGGTGGACGGCAAGACGGGCACTTATTGCAGAAGCCGTTCGGGCTGTTACTTCTGTTTCTTTCAGCAGAAGATAGAGTGGATATGGCTTTATGAGCAGCATCCCGACCTCTATAAGAAGGCAATGGAGTTTGAGAAAGACGGCTATACATGGAATCAGGGTGAGAGTCTTGCCGAATTGATTAAGCCAGAGCGAATAAGAAAGATAAAGCTCGACATCATAAAACGACAGGAGGAAAACCGCACAAAGCAAAAAGGCACTACACTTGTCGACTTGTTCGGCGACGAGATAATGTGCACTAATTGTTTCATCTAAAAACCCTTAGGTTTATGCTATACGAGGTAGATTGGGCAGAAGACGGCACATATCGCCCTGGGGAATACTATTCGCCAGAGAAGTTCTTCAACGATGGGTTGAGGAACAGCGATGAGTTTGATTTGCAGTTGGGCTATTTCAGCTCTGCTGCAATAAGTGTGCTTGCTGAGGGCTTTGCCACATTCATTGCGAATGGTGGAAGGATGCGCCTTGTTATAAACCAGATAGTTTCGGAAGCTGACAAGAAAGCCATAAACAAGGGTGTGAACGGAACGGTTATTGACTGTTTCGACCTGACTGATTTCGAGTCTTTGCGACAGACTTTTGACGAGTACCAGCAGCAGTTCTTCGACTGTCTGGCCTTCCTTATCCATCACAAGCGTATTGATATACGTATCATACGTCCACGCAACCGTAAGGGCATAGCCCATACCAAGTCTGGACAATTTCGTGATGGCGACAGCGTGACTTCATTCACAGGGTCTGCCAATTTCACAATAAGCGGACTGTTCAATAATCTTGAGGAGATAAAAATCGACCGTAGCGACTCGCTTGACGTGATGATACGCAAGCGGATTCAAAACCAGCGTGAGGAGTTCGATGCTATCATGAATCATCAGAAGAAAGGTATTGAGTATTTATCGGCTGACAAACTTGAAACGGCAATAACCACGTCTTTCAAGGATAAGGATATTGACGAGCTACTTGACGTGGAGCGTAAGTTGAAAAGAATCAAGGCTGAAAAGGAGGCCCGAAAGATAAATGAAGAAAAGGTTGGGGTGCATGATGAAGAAAATGAATCCATTCCACATTTCCCTTATCCATCAGGACCGCGCGAATATCAGAAACAGGCTTTTGAGAATTGGAAGAACAACAAGCAGCGTGGTCTGTTTGCCATGGCTACGGGTACGGGCAAGACCATTACATCGCTTAATTGTCTGTTGGAGATTTACAAGCGCAAGGGCTATTACAAGGCAATAATACTTGTGCCGACTAAAACATTGGTTGAACAATGGGTTGAAGAATGCCGTAAGTTCAATTTCAAGAATATCTATAAAGTATATTCTCGCAACAGAAGATGGAAGGATGAGATTGAGGCTTTGCACATGAAGGAGGCTTTCAATTATTCAGATGACGATGACTCTTTTATCATCATTTCAACCTATGCCTCATTTGCTCGTGCCAATGTATTCAATACCTTGAATGGCTTTTCTATGAGCCAAACTCTTCTTATCGCTGATGAGGCTCATAATATGGGTGCTGGCAGAATCCTTGACAGGCTCGATGGCATAAAATATCTCCGTCGTATAGGATTGTCGGCAACTCCCAACCGCCAGTACGACGATGCGGCAAACAATAGACTGGCTAATTTCTTTGGAAGTGAGAAGGGCTTTACATTTGAATATTCCATGCGTGAGGCCATTGACAATGGTTTCTTGTGCCGTTATTATTATTATCCTCATGTGGTATATTTGGATGATGAAGAGATGGCAGAGTACATAAAGATATCATTGCAGTTGGCTAAATTTTTCAATTACGATAGTTCGTCTTTTCCGCAAGGCGATGATATTCTCATGGCTTTGCTGCTGAAGCGAAAGCGTATAATACATAAGGCTAAGAACAAGGAAGAGACTTTCCGCAACATCTTGAAGCAAAGGTATGAGGAAAAGGGGAATTTGAAATACACCTTGGTTTATGTGCCAGAAGGCAACAAGCCAGATGAAACGTCAGACGTTTTCGATGTGGAGGATGTAGTAGGTGAGGATGAAACTTCACAGCATCTTATAGATAGGTATACTGAAATAGTGAAGGGCATAAGTCGCACAACTACAGTACGAGAATTCACTTCCTCGTCGAAAAACAGGAATAAGATTCTTAAGGATTTCGCCAATGGTGATTTAGAAGTTCTTACTTCTATGAAATGTCTTGATGAAGGCGTGGACGTTCCACGTAGCGAGATGGCTGTATTCTGTGCAAGTACGGGCAATCCTCGACAATTCATACAACGTAGAGGCAGAATCCTGCGAAAGCACAAGGATAAGTATCATGCCGTGATACACGACCTGATTGTTGCGCCTATGATTAACTCTGCATCTGAGAGTTACAACATGGAGCGCAAGCTGCTCGAAATGGAAATGAGGCGTGTGAGGGATTTTGCTTCTTTGTCAGAGAATGCAGACTTCACTTACACCGAACTTGATGACATTACTACATATTACAACATAACAATTTTATAAAAAAATATGGCATATACTTCAAATAACGACAAGATGCTTGAGGCTGTTCTTACAGACCCCGACTTGATGAAATTTGGCGATTATAATCCAGCCGAAGTCACATCAATATACCAAGCTATTGATTCTGACAATGTAGTTGTCAGCGCTGTTGCTCAGATAATTAAACGTTCAGCAGAACAAGCAACAGAGAAAGAAATATACAAAGAAGTAACAGAATATTTAAAGAGAAACGTATGATAATAAAGGAAATATCTATACGTAACTTCCGAAGTTACTATGGGGAAAATAAATTTGAGTTTTCTGAAGGACTGACTCTTGTCATTGGTGACAATGGAGATGGCAAGACAACTTTCTTTGAGGCTTTGCAATGGTTGTTTAACACGGCAACAGAAAATAATAGCATTGACAATGCGTCGGAAATGCGCAAGTCGAAGTTGGAAATTGGCGAAAGCGATGAAGTCGCAGTAAGGATGGTTTTCGACCATGATGGCGAAAAGATTGTTGAAAAACGCTTCACTTTCGAGCGCACGTCGGAGACTTCATTCAAGACTTCTTCTATTACTTTCCGAGGCTATGAGGATACAGGCGCAGGGCGTGAAGTAGTGAATGGAAAGACTCTTATGGATAGATGTTTTGATGCGTTTATCCAAAGATTTAGCATGTTCAAGGGTGAGTCTACTCTTAATGTTTTCCAAAATGCAGCAGCATTAAAGGAGCTTGTTGATAAATTTTCTGATGTGAGAGAGTTTGACAAATTGGTTGAAATCTCTGCTGAAATGGAAGATAAATCTAATAAGGCTTATCAAAAAGAATGTAAGTCAGACCAGAAAATAGCGACTCAGGCAGGAAAACTCGAAAGCCAGTTGAAACGTGTGTCTGAAGATATATGTAACAAGAAAAAAGAGATAGCGGACAAGAAACTCTCTGTGTCGGTTTTTTCAACAAAACTTGAAGAATTAGAACAAAATCAAGAGACAACAGAGAGGTTTAACGAGATAAGTGAACGTCTAAAAACTCAGAAGGATAAATATATAAAGTTAAGAGCAGACATAAGTAAGGTAAATAAGAATACTTCATTGTTAGACCAACTATGGATATTATGTGCTTTCCCTTCTGTTTTGACAGAGTTTAAAAAGAAATGCTCTGTTTTTAGTCGAGAAAAAAGACAACAGGAGAAAGCCTTCGTTGAAGAACAAGCCAAGGAAATAGGCAAGAAGGAAGCCTTGCAAGAGGTTCGTGGCATGTTGTCGGATAACGTAGCAGAATTGCCATGGTATTTGCCCAACCAAGAGACAATGGAGGAAATGATTCACGACCATGTGTGCAAAGTTTGTGGCAGTAAAGCTCCAGAAGGTTCTGATGCTTATAATTTTATGGTGAATAAGCTTAATGAATACAAGAGACATATTGCCGCCAAATTGCAAATAGAAGAAGAAAAAGCAGCTGTAGAGCGTAAGCAATTGTTCACAAGTGGATATATCGAGGAATTGCATAATATGAGCATTAGGTTAGGAGGAAGTACCGAAGCACGTGTTGCACATATTTCAACAGATATATTTGATAGATTAGGTCTTGAGGACCGTCTGCGTGAAGAATTAAAGAAGGTTGAAGAGAAGAAGCAAGAAACTGAAGACGAAAAAGCTCGCTTGCTGATTCAGGCTGGTAATGTGTCAGAGGAATTGCTGCAAAAAAGCTTTCTTGACATCAAGGGAATGTTCGAGCAAAAGGGACGTGCCGAAAATCGTCTTGTAGAGTTGGAACGCGACCTTCAAGACTTAAGGGCTGAAGAGGAAGATTTGCGCAAACAGTTTAATGAATTGAATCCGCAAAACGGTCAGGTGAAAGTCTATAGGGACGTTCATCGTGTGTTTGAAGAGATTGCAAAGGCTTTCAGAAAGGCTAAGAAGGAAAACCTGCGCCGGTTCCTTGCTGCTTTGGAGGAGTGTGCCAATGAGTATTTGGAAAGACTTAGTGCGCAAGACTTCCATGGAGAGATACGTTTGCGTCAGACTATAGAGGAATCTACCGAGATAAGGCTTTACAGCTCCAACGGAACGGAGATAAAGAATCCGTCTGGCTCTCAAGAGACAGTCATGTATATGTCGGTGCTGTTTGCCATTTCTGATTTTACAGACCAGAAACGTGATGAGAATTATCCGTTGATATTTGATGCGGCTACATCTTCATTCGGCGATTCAAAGGAAGAGGGCTTCTACAATGTTATAGATAAAATCAATAAGCAATGTATCATTGTGACAAAGGATTTCATAACAAAGGGTCAGCTTCGTCTGAACGAAATCGACCAGTTGACATGTGGTGTGTATCGTATCAGAAAGGCAGATAATTTTGACAGCCATAATATGGCAACAATTAGAACAATCGTAGAAAAAATAAAATAGCTATGGAATCATTATTCGACTTATGGAGCAAGCGTAATCCACAGTGGGAAAAACGCTATCAAGAGTCTGTCATAGAAGTTTTTACAGAATATGGACGAGGCACGACATCATATCAAGCAGCTCGTGCCAAGATATTTGGTGCGGGTTATGAGCTTTTTATTATCGCCTTTTTCATTGGCTTGTATTTTGACCAGACAAAGCCGTTGATTGAGGATAAAGCTAAAATAAAGTCATTCGGACAGCCGATACAATATTGGGGAAATCAAGAAAATCGTCTAGGAAGAAAATCTTATGGCGAAATACGGCAGTTTTTGTTTGCTGCTCTTGTGGCTAAAACCGATATTGACCTTATTGCTTTGGATAAAGGCGAAATTACAGCTCGAAAAGTTGTTGACCAGCTTATTGACAAGATGGAGCAATACGCCAATTTTGGTTTCTCTTACATATACGAAAAGATGGAGGAAGATCCAAATTACTTCTTTAAGGAGACTGCATTCCTAAAGCTTTTCCTTTCTTTCCTGAATGACAAGAAGGAAGACGAGGAACAATTGGAAGAGATTTAGATTCTAAATAAAGAAAGAAAAATAAAGTAACATAAATAATAGCCCTCGTGTTCTGTTTACAATGGAACACGAGGATTAACAATTAAACTTAAACAAAATTATGAAAGGACGTGACACGTTTACAATGGATGTGATTAAAGAATTATATCAGCTGTTTTTGCAGAAGGACAATGCAGATTATAATGAGCAGAAGTCTATCAGAAGGAAAATTCGTGAAAAGGGTTTCTATATATCTGATTTCCCTGATTTTGCAAAAAACATGAATTCAACTGAATTTCGTCTTCTTTGCAATAGTGGTAGAATAACCATAACATATGGGGCACAGAACGAAGCGTATATGAGTCGGTCGGCTGAAAAATGAGTGAGAGGTTTGTGTTTCAACGAGTTAGGCGTATGTAGCTGAAATGACGGCGTAAAACGAAGCGTTTACATAGGCTTACATTTGGTTTACTTTTGGGGCTTGTTGAGGCTCCTGTGGTTTACATGGGGCTTACGGGTGGTTTATATTGCGTTTCTGTTGGTGGTTGGTGTTGTGTTGGGGTGGGGTAGAATGGTGGCTGAGGCCACTTTTTTTATGGTGTTTCTGAAAATTAGTATTGCGAAATTATTCCATATAATGATTATTTGGTATATTTGCAGAAACAAAACGAGTGAATATGGCAAAGGTAATACATGTGCATCTGCTGCACAATATAGATGGAACGAGGCGGAAAGACTGGTACTTTAGCAGTATTTCCGCGGTTTATACGGTTTTGACGGCTGAACAGATCGGCGCGACGAAGAATTATTTGCTTCATGCCGGGCTGTCTGGCAATGGTACATTATGCACGAAACGCGCTATAATCAAGCAATCTACGCTTATTTCATGCTCTCGTGGGGCAGATGATTAGATTGGTGTTTTTATGGCGTTAGAACGCAAATAAAAGGCCGTTTGGGCGGTCGTGGAAATGGAGGTCATTTGGCCTCCTTTTTTTATGTCCAAAAATGGCGAAAATAGTGGGTGGGGTTACAGCTGGGGTTACAAAGTGGGGTTACATTTTCCGAAAAGTGGGGTTACACATTCGGGGTTTTTGGGGGTAGGATAGAGGGGGAGGGAAAAGGATGGTTTTAAGGGATAGGGTGGGGGAAACTACCCATTTGCGATATTGGTAAAATGGGCGCGAATCGGGCTAAAACCTTGTATTTATGAGGATTCTTACATGGAATGAGCCTCGAAAGAGGGGGGACACCCCTCCAAACGGGGTTCTAATGGCGTTGGAGGGGCATACGTTTCGTGTTAGAAGAACTTGGAAATGCTTCCAATAACCTCAAATACGTTCGTGATGCGTTCTACCGGGTATTCTTGCTCGTCATAGTCTGTCGTATTGATAGGGACGAAACGCAGTTTCTTTGGATCTGACGACCGACGGAGTATCTTGATGGTGCGCAATGTATCAAGTACGACAGCGTAAATTTCCCCATATTGAATGTCCTCCAGGGTGCATTTATGGAGGGCAATAATATCACCATGGTTAATTTTGGGTTCCATAGAGTGTCCTGTGACATTACACCAGAAGTCTGCCTTCTCAAATCCTTGTATCACGATGTTGTTGGTCGGAATAGTTACTTGAGAATTGACAATCTCATTGAACCCACCTAAGAAGTCCACATCGTAGTATGGTTTACCCACGGTAGGATTGAATGAAACGGCTGGAGCATTGTCTTTATTTTCGATTTGTTCTGTGGATTTGTTGCTCTTTTTCTTGCATGATGGCGAAATGTTTAGCATTTCTCCTGCCCCTGTCATGATCCATTCAACACTTACTTCTGGATAAGTGGCGAAAAATTTTGTAACCACATCCTCGGTAATACCAGTTTTACTCTCTAATGTGCCACGCGAAACCCCTATTTTGGCATAGAAATCACGCTTGCTGATACCTAAAGTACCAGCAAAAAACAAAATTCTTTGTTTGATTGGCGAAATATTTTGCTCTTTTTCTTGCATAGTGGCGAAATGTTTTGTATCTTTGCAGCGTGTTCCAATATGAACGAGCGGCCAAAGATACGAAAAAAGGCTGAGAATAACGAATTTTTGCAATTAAAGAATATGAACGACAACGAATTAAAGGAATGGCAGACGCAGAGCGTGAAGCACAAGGTGGCAATGGTTCTGATAATGGATGGTGTTAGTTTCAGCTACACAGAAGAGGACGGCATCGTATTTACAGCACCAGAATGTTATGTGGCGAGATTGATAAGACGGCTGATGTCCTGCTACGGATGTAGCGTTAGACCGAAGATAAACGAGGTAAAATGATTGCAGGATAACACGGAGACCCTGGGTGCTGCACTGGATAGTCAGCCACCGCACTGGATAGTCGGCAGGGTTGGCCTCGGATGACCGCGGGAAAGACCGCAGGAGTGGCAGGTTTGCCGTGCGCTGGATAGCCATGTGGGGTTCGACTCCCCAAGCTCCACCAATATGTTAATAATTAAAACAAGTGAGATATGAAAAAGTACATTCATGTAACAAAAGAGGTTCGTCAAGAACTGGCGGAAGTGTTCAAGGTGGGTGACCGCACAGTGCGGAATGCTCTTCTCTTTGACAAGGATCGTGGCGACACAGACTGCGCAAAACGTATTCGTATGTTTGCCCTTCAGAAGGGTGGCATCGTGATGGCTGTTGTCCCAGAAGTGGAAGTGTTGTATGACTACGACGGTATGATTAGCCAGTACTTCCCTAATGGAGCAAAACTGGAAACCGACAAGAGTACAGGTAATACAGAGTTGTTCTACAAAGGTGAGTGTGTGTCGCGTTGGGATAATATCAAGTTACGTGATATGGATAATATCCAGCAGCTGGCGGCTCAACTCACGCCCAAGAATCTTGATACCATGCTTCAAATTGTAAGCGAATAATCGGGAGGCAGAATTATGGAGTACCACGATAACAGACTTTGCATCTCGATGCGGGAACTTGTGGATGGCGGTGTGATGACCGTATCAAACTATAAGCAGCTCTCCGCACGCGGTCGCATTGATGTAGTGCGTCGTGGTGGAGGCTCTTCCAAGAACTACGCGCTTATTGCCGTATGCAGTCTGCCCGATGCTTATCAAGACAAACTCAAGGAGCTTTATCCGGACCCGTCGCTTGAGGTGCTGCTTGCCTGGCTTGATGCCAACTACGAGGTGGACCAGGCTGCTGTCGCATATTTCAACGACTGGCGCAACCAGTGCGGACACGACCACGCTACCGATGCTCATGTGAAGGAGTATGTGACCAACGCCAGCGTGCTGAATGCTTGTATCAAACTCTACAACAACGCCAAGGCGATACAGAAGACGATGGGCCAGAAGTATGACTGGAGCATGATGTCGCAAGCTGTGGAGGGCTACCGTATGAAGACCGGGCACACATTGCCTGCAAGTATGTTGCGCTTCCGCAAGAAGGTGAACGAGTACCAACGAGACGGCTACCAGTGTCTCATCAGCCGAAAGTTCGGCAACCAGGCAAGTCGTAAGGTGGATTACCGTACCGAGCGTTTGATTCTGTCGATAGCCGTGTTACCCAACAAGCCGTTCAATACCAATGTTTGGGAATTGTACAACTCGTTTGTGTGCGGTGAGCTGGACGTGTATGACCCAGAGACCGGTGAGCTTTTCGACGCAAGCGAGTGGACCGACAAGAACGGTGACCCGAAGTCGCTGAGCGAAAGCACCATCACCAACTATCTTAACAAGCCCAAGAACCGACTGTTTATTGAACACTCGCTTGACTCTTACACCACATTCATGCACGAGCAGATGCCACACGTTCACCGCCATGCGCCTGAGTTCTCGTTCTCAAAGATTTCATTCGATGACCGCGACCTCCCACGCAAACTGAAGGATACCAAGGCAAGGCCGAAGGCATACTACGCCTACGATGTCACAAGCCAGTGCGTGGTGGGCTACGCCTACAACCGCAACAAGAACGTGGACTTGGTTGCCGACTGCTTCCGCTCGATGTTCCGACTGATAGAAAGCAAGGGCTGGGGTTGCCCGGCACAGGTTGAGGTGGAGAACCACTTGATGAGTCAGTGGAAAGAGAGTTTCCTGAAGGCAGGAGTATTGTTCCCATTTGTACGTTTCTGTGCCCCGATGAACTCCCAAGAGAAATACGCTGAGCCGATGAACGGTGCCAAGAAACGCCGTGTGGAGCATAGAAACCATCTCGGCATCGGACGCTTCTATGCCAAAGACAGACACTACCGCACGGAGGCCAAGAAGGTGTTTGATGAGAAGAATGACACCTATGAGGACAAACAGTACTACACATGGGAAGAACTGATTGCTGATGACATCCGTGACATCAAGGAGTTCAACAATACCCTCCACCCGAACCAAAAGAAATACCCTGGCATGACACGCTGGCAAGTGCTTGAAGCCAATATGAACCCAACGCTTCAGCCAATGGACAAATCGGTGTGGGCACGCTTTATCGGCGAGCACACAGAGACCTCCATACGCAGGAACAGCTACTGCAGAGTGGCGTATAAGGACTGGTGGTTGAGCAAGACTGAGGTGATGGAACGTCTCGATCCGAACAACTACAAGGTGGATGCCTACTATTTGACCGATGAGGACGGCAACGCAACCGATGTTTATATCTTCCAGAACGACCGCCTTATCGACAAGCTCGAGGACGTGGGCACGTTCAACACGGCCGATGCGGAGCAGACTGACGAGGACAAAGAGATATTCGTGAACCAGCAGAAGAAGATAGCAGCCTTCAACGCATACGTGAAGAAGAACGCCATAGCAAGTGTGGGCATATCCAAGGCTGAGCAGACCGCCCATGAAGAGGCTGCACCACCGCCACCGATTGAACTTCCACCGATGGAAAGTGAGCAGGAAATGGAAGTGACCTACCACATTTCTGACCCGTTGGCAGATTTATAGAATGATATTAGAATACAATTAAAATAACGTGAGACATGATAACGAATGAGAACAAGAAGCGGATATTGGAGGCTATAGCCACCAACCGCACGAACTATCCGAGCGATGCCAAGCACGCTGCTTCATTGGGCATCAGCACCTCGGTATATAGCGCCATCAAGAATGGTCAGACAGACAAGGCACTGAGCGAAGCCAACTGGATAACCATCGCCCGAAGACTGGGTGTGAACCTCAGAGGAGGCATTGAATGGAAGCCAGCACGCACCGCCACCTTCGAATATATCACCAAGCAGCTGGAGTTCAGCCAACAGAGCGGACTGAGTGCGATACTTTGTGATATACCCAACATCGGCAAGACATTCACGGCACGCTATTATGTGCAGTGCCACCGCAATGCCATCTATGTGGATTGCTCCCAAGTGAAGACCAAACTGAAGCTGGTGCGCAAGATAGCCACTGAGTTTGGTGTGGGCAGCAATGGAAGATACAGCGACGTGTACGAGGATTTGGTCTATTACTTGCGCTCAATCGACACCCCACTCATCATTTTGGACGAGGCTGGCGACTTGCAGTATGAGGCATTCCTGGAACTCAAAGCCTTGTGGAACGCTACAGAAAGATGCTGCGCCTGGTATATGATGGGTGCGGACGGACTGAAAGCCAAAATCAATCGCTCCATTGAGTGCAAGAAAGTGGGCTATACCGAGATGCTCAGCCGATACGGTGACCGCTACTCGAAGGTAACGCCCGATGACTGCAAGGAGCGTGAGAAGTTCCTGAAAGACCAGGCGAGCGTGGTGGCAAAGGTGAACGCCCCTGAAGGTGCGGATATTGCTACCCTGGTGCGCAAGTCGGGTGGGGGACTGAGGCGAGTTTACACGGAAATAGAAAAACTAAAAAGAGTGCAGGCATGATGACAAAGATAAAAGTGACTTTTTCCGATGGTAGCCGTCGGGTGCTCAAATCACCATGTGAGCTGGAGAATATAGACAAGAATCGTGAAGCAAAGTTCGTGATGGATAACCTGCAAGTATATCAGGGCTATTGTGATGGCGAGGTTGATGAAGACGGAGACTTCTGTATCATGCAGACCATTCACGGCATAGGACTTCCATTTAAGCGTCTTTTGGGCTGGTGCTATGTGACACCATGCAGAAACAAGAAAGGAGCGCAGTAGAGATATGGCAAAGCGAGCATATAGTCCCAAGGATGTGGCTAATATCAAGTGCAAGGCACTACCATTTGAAGGACAATGGAAAGACGTGTTCGGTCAGCCTGAAGAGGGCGACACATGGTTCATCAGTGGCCCCAGTGCCAGTGGCAAGAGTTCCTTCGTTATGCAGTTTGCCAAGATGCTCTGCGGTATAGGCAGCGTGTTGTATGTGTCCTTGGAAGAGGGCGTTGGCCTGTCGATGCAACGACGGCTTGCCCAATTCAAGATGAGTGACGTTCAAGGCTCGTTCCGCATCATTACCGATGGTGACATCAAGGCATTGGAAGAACGTCTGGCAAAGCCCAAGAGCGCCAAGTTCATCATTGTGGACAGTTATCAGTACGCCTACGAAGCGGGGTGGGAATATTCACTGACCAAGGCGCTGATAGAACGTTTCAAGCGCAAGACATTCATCTTCGTCAGTCAAGAGGACAAAGGCAAGCCCATCGGTAAACCTGCTATCAGACTGAAATACGCTGCCGGCGTGAAGGTGAGAACGCAAGGCTTCAGGGCCTACTGTCAAGGACGCTATTCAGGCAACGTAAGTGAATACTACACCATCTGGGCGGAGAAAGCCGTGGAGGTTTATAATGACAAGTCTAACAACTAAACATAACTGAGATGAAGAAGAAAGTTTATATCAGCGGAGCGATAGCCCACTACGACCTTAAAGAGCGTATGGCAACCTTTGACCATGCGGCACGCTATCTCTCCATAAAAGGCTACGAGCCGGTGAACCCATTTGAAAATGGTATTTCGCAGGATGCACACTGGATGGAGCACATGAGGGTGGACATTGCCCTGCTTTTGAAGTGTGATTGCATCTATATGCTGCAAGGCTGGGAATTGAGCAAGGGAGCAAAACTGGAACTGGATGTTGCCAGTTCGTGTGGCATTAAAGTGATGTTTGAAGGTCATGAGAACAATGTTCGTGAATACACCTGCTGCCTTTGCGGTAAGCCCCAAATCGGCTATGGAAACAATCCTCATCCATTGAAAGATGAGGGTGAGTGTTGTCCTGAATGTAATTTGAAGGTGTTAAGTGAAAGAATAAGGTTGTCAAAATTGAAATAGATATGGCACAGGAAGTAACCAATTTCGCACGCTTCTATGGCATACTCAAAAAGAGCTACAAGTTTGCCACCAAGGAGCTGGGCGATGAGTTCAAGGAAGGAGTGGTGAGTCAATTCACTAATGGACGTACCACTTCGCTTAGGGAAATGACCCGTAAGGAGTACGACATGATGTGCGACAAGCTCGAAGGTGTTACAGCCAAATTGATACGCACCGCCAAGGACGTACAGCGCAAGCATCGAAGCCAGTGCTTGAGGTTGATGCAGAAGCTCGGCATCGATACAACAGACTGGACACGCATCAACGCATTTTGCCAGGATCAGCGTATTGCCGGCAAGGTGTTCTCCCAACTAAGTAATGAGGAATTGGAGCAGCTATCGGTGAAGCTCCGCTCCATCCAGCGCAAGGGAGGTTTGAAACCTAAGAAAGAACCGACACCTCCAGCACAGCCACAAGTGGGATACATGATGGTACCAATTGGAAATGGAGGTGAGGCATGAATGAGAAAGTGAAGCGAGTGATGGAATATATTCATGGCATCGCATACAGAGAACTCCAAGGTGACCAGTACATCGAATTTCTTGAGTGTATTGAATACGAGATAGACAAGGAACTGGAAGAAGGAGACTGGCCGGAACCAGAAGAAGACGAGTGATAAGCAATCAAAATAATAATCAACAAAAAGTTTACGACAATGAAAGAAGACAACAAGCAGACCGTTGAAATGACGGCGGAGGAGATGGCCGAGTACCGGGCATTCCAAAAGGCGAAAGCCAAGAAAGAGGCAGAGGCGAAAGCCAAGGCCGAGCGTGAAGAGTACAAACAGCTCGTGGACGAGGAAATAGAGCATTCCATCCCCGTGCTTCTCGGCATCAGCGAGCAAATCAAGGACAGCAAGCAAAAGGTGATGGACAACTTCAAGACCATACTGGAGATGAAGTCTGACCTGTTCAAGACCAAGGTCAAGGACGACCAGCGCAGCCACACGTTCACCAACTCCGAGGGCAACAAGCGCATTACGCTCGGTGTGTATGTGACCGACGGCTACCGTGACACCGTAGAGGACGGCATCGCCATCGTGAAGGAGTACATCGCCGGCCTTGCCAATGACGACAAGACACAGGCGTTGGTGAACATGGTGTTTCGTCTGCTGGCACGCGATGCCAAGGGCACGCTGAAGGCAAGCCGCATCGTGCAACTCCGCAAGGTGGCGCAGGACACCGGCGATGAGCGTTTCCTTGAAGGCGTGCGCATCATCGAGGAAAGCTACCAGCCGGAGGTGAGCAAGCAGTTCATCAGGGCTGAGATAAAGAACGAGAACGGAATGTGGAAGTCAATACCGCTCGGAATGACAGAATCCTAAAAGCGAAGAGACATGATACTGGAAGTAGAGAAGAAACCGAAAGTGGCCTTGTGCCGTAAATGTTACGGCACAGGTCGTCTCCACGACAAGGAGACTGGCAAAGAAAGCACATGTGACCAATGTGAGGGAACGGGCAGAGTAACCGTCAGCGCAAAGATGAGCTATGACATCCGTCCCTATAAACCAAGAGACAGACACTAAAACATTTTATGAGCAAGAGGCGAGGAGCAAGCTATCAGAAACGTGTCACCGACATAAATAGGATATACGACCAACATGCCAAAAGCGGAATCAGCAACCGCGAGATATGGCGAAGGTACGTGTATCCTGTTTATGGTATATGTGAGCGTACCTTCTACAACCTCCTTAATGCCTCTTGTGACCCTAAGAACGAAGTGCCACAAGAGGCACAGACGTTTCTAAAATTCGACTTTGACGATGAACCAGGACATACAGAAAATTATCCGCAATATCCTAAACGACGTTAGGGTGGAGTTGAGTGATGAGTTTGACCGCAACTTTGAACGGCAGGCATTCTTCAACGAGGCGTGGCAGCGCAGAAGCAGCCCCACACGTCCTGGCGGTTCCATACTGATAGACACCGGCAAGTTGCGGCAGAGCATTAGCAGCCGAACCACAGACAGCAGTATCACGTTCTGCTCAACACTGCCTTATGCAGCCATACATAACGATGGTGGCGAGATAAAGGTGACGGCGAGGATGAAGCGATTCTTCTGGCACAAGTACCATGAGGCGACAGGCTCATTCGGACGCAAGAAGAATGGTGAGAGACGCAACGACAAGCGCACCGTACAACTGAGTACCGAGGCGGAGTTCTGGAAGCACATGGCTCTGATGAAAGAAGGCAAGAGCATCAAGATACCGCGCCGCAGATTTCTTGGAGCATCGCCAGAAGTGGAGCAGGCGGTCAAGGACATCATCGAGGAGAACCTTGCAGAGTATTTTGAACACGAATATAAATTGAAATGAGAAAGGAATTATTCAACGCCATTAAAGCAAAACTGGCGAGCGATGTGCCTGAAGTGCAGCACATCGATTTGTGGAACCACAATGTGGAGTTTGTAGAGCAGGAAGAAGGATGGGCGCGTCCAGCCGTCTTTGTGGAGTTTGGAAAGATAGAGTGGTCACCATTTCAAGGTGGCAGTCAGCGTGGCAAGGGACTTGTTACTATTCACCTTGTGACAGACTGGGCTGACGGTGGCCATGATGCAGCTTTCGACCTTTGCCACCAGGTGCATACAGCCCTTGACGGATTGAGTGGTGATGATTTTAACGGCATGGCGCTTGTTGAGACGAACACCAACCACAACCACGAAGAGATACTTGAAAGCATCGACTGTTATGCGGTGCGTTACCTATTGCGATAAACCGCCCATGTCGCAACGATTTAGCCCCGACGGATAATTTACCGCCGGGGCTTTTTAATGCCGTTAGAATTGAATTATAACGCCGTTAGGCGGCATCGGTGAACAACATCATGTCTGTGTAGTGCGAGCTGTAGTTCACTGTTGCGTTGAACTCCACCTTGTGGCAGTTCTTGAATGGGTTGCCCACGGTCGGGTTCTTGCCCATCCATTCACAAAGCTCAATAATGGATGACTTGTTGGAAGTGAAATATATAAAGTGATGTCCGGCAAGAATGGTCAGCACATCGAGGTAGTCGGAAAGTTTCCAGTACATATTATATGTACCAACGTCGGTGGATAGATAGGGCGGATCAACAAGGTACACAACATTCGGCATGTCTTTGTATCGGGCGAACACCTCTTTGTAGTCGCATGATACTACTGTGATACCTTCAAGATAGTCCTCACAAGTAGGATAGTCTGACTTGCGGAGATTGTTGTATAGAGCCTCCTTCTTCATTTCGGGGATGCTCAATTTGTATTTCATGGAGAACATCAGTCCGGAAGAAATGGTGATGAAGTCAATGTACCCGCCCTCTCGTTCCTCTTGCTCCAAACGAGCGAATATGCGGTCGCGCAGTTCACCACGGATGCAGCTGTGCTTGGGTATGCCTTCCGTCTCCACCATTTTGCGCAGGTCAGCCAAAAGGTGGTTGGTCTGCGGGATGTGCTGTAGGCGGTTGCGGTAGCCGTCGAAGTCGTTGTATATGACTGTGGCATCTGGCTTCTGGCACTTGGTGATGTGTGACAGCAAGCCCGAGCCACCGAACAAATCCACGAATACCGTGTCCTCCGGATATTGCTTTAGAACCTTGATGAACTCACGCGCGAACATGCGCTTCTGCCCCACGAAAGGGAGCGGTGCCGATAGATACTGTTTTCTCATGCCTTACACGTTCAGTTCAAATTTCACGTTCTCGTTTCCGTTGAGCAACTGTCGTGTGTGTTCGATGTTGTTTTCGTAGATATGCACATTCGCAAGGTTCAGCGTGATGGACTTCAAAGGGAGGTCAATCTGCCGGGCCATGAGGTAGAGGTGGTAGATGTCGGCTGGCAAGCCGAGGTTCGCGTCCGAGCTGCGCTGGTAAGCCGACACCACTAATTCGTCGTTCTCAATCTGGAACTGAACGAGTGACAGACACGGTGCCTGGTTTGTCTCCGCATCGGTGGAACCGAGGAACAGCACATAGTTCTTGCTGTTGCGCTTCTCTCGGTTGATTTTGGCGATGAGTGGCGGCAGCTTCTCAAAGTAGGTAGGGTAGGAGTTTACGAGAATGGCACCGCAGTAGTCCCACCAGTTGATGCCCACCTCGCGATACTTTTCCACATTGCGTTCACCCTGCATGAAGAGCTGCAGCTCGTTCTTTAACTTCTTTCGTGCGATGCCGTGCCCCTCGAATATGTCGAGCAGGTCAGCAGGGGAAAGCACCAACTGCTCGTTGAGTAGGTAACGTATGCTTCCCTTCTTGTTAGTCTGGCACTTGCCCAGAGTAAGTACCTTCTGTAAAATTTGATGGTATTTGTTCATAACCGTTTTGAATTTGAAAACGGTGCAAAGGTAACAACGCGTGTCCCCTCGACAATGACCATACGCAAATGTTACACTGCAAGTAGATTGCTGTCAGTTTTGAAACGCCGTATAAGGCTGTACACCTTGCGCTCGCTTATAGCATATTCTGTGGCGAGCCTTGCCACGATATATGACACCTTCTCGCCTTGTGCGGAAAGAGTGCGGTATTCCTTAAATAGGTCGATATATTGCACGTCGTCCAGCCTGATTCCTGCCTTTTGGAGGTAAATCAGCAGTTCCCTGTTCAAATTCAGTATCTCTATTAGTTTCATTCTCAGAAATTTTTAGTACTTTTGCATCGTCTCACTTACATAGCGCGTTGCGCAACCAAAACAATAAAGCCATACAGTGCGAACGAGGGCATACGCCCCCGGTCGTGCGCTGTATGGCGTTTTGGTTAAAAAAGTAAGTGAGACGACTATTTTAACAGGCCGGGGGCTTTTTTTATTACCCTCCCCCGAAGGGATTCATCTTAGTCTCGGTATAACTCCAAATTGAAATTATCCTTGCTCTTCCAACCGTCAGCCAGTGTGTCCTGGATATGCTGCATGGCTTTGGTATAGAAGTCCGTCAGTTCTTCGATGGTGCTGAACGTGTGATAGCATGGCACATCGTCCGTTCCGAACTTGAACGTGACCGGTAATGTCTTGCCGTCAGACTGTACAGCCAAGTCGTATGCCACCTTGTAGTTGAACTGGTTCTCGTTTGAGAGCCACACGCTCATGTCGTTCCACACGAAGCCAGAAAGTATGGTCTTGTTCGTGCGGTCGTTGAACCATTCCGACACCATGGTCTTGATGGTATCCTCAGATGGTTTTCCGTTGAACTCAGCCTCCATATAGTCGGCAGATCCATCCTCGTTGTTATGCACGTCCCAGCGGACGCGCCATTTTCCTTTGACGGGGTTGGTGCATTCAAGCAGCTTTACCCCTTGTGCTCCGTTTACTCTGTTCATCATGTGAAAATGTACTTTGTTCTACCTTTGCCGAAGGTTTCCGCCTTGATGGTGGTCTCGAATGGGAAGCCGTCTGGCATTTCACTCACTTGCTGGAGAATGTTTTTCATCTCCTCGCTGTTGGTGAAGAACTTCTTCGGCTCGCCGTTCTGCTCAATGGACACGACACAGCGGTCTTCGCCCTGGCTGGTTTTGACTCCAACCTCGAAGTCTTTTACCACGATGGGCAGGTTCACCAACTCGCGGATGCTTACCACCGCACCCGCAAATCGCTTCTTGCCGTCTTCCGGCTTGTAAGCGACATTCAAATCCTTAAATGATTTCATTTTTTTGCCTGTTAATTTATAAAACAAATTTCGGCAGCAAGCATGCTTGGCCATTCCGTAGAATGACGCAATCAGTTCTCGCCGTCTCTTTCTTGACTTGACTTTGTGTAGTTTCCTTGCATACTTCTTCTTGACGCGCTTGCGCAGTAGTGAGTATGATTCGTTGAATGTCACATACCCCAGGAAGTCGATTCCTTGCGCTGATGGGAATACCCTTTCGTTCTTCTTGATTTCAAGGTCAATTTTTTCGACTTGCTCATGTACAATATTGCGTGCCAACCAATTCTCCAGCTTGTGACCACAGAGTACAACACCATCATCACAGTAGCGGTAGAAGTACTTGATGCCGTATTTGTCCTTCAGATAATGGTCAAGGAATACGGACAACAAGAGGTTGCCAGAAGCCTGTGAGCTTCGCAACCCGAAACTGATACCCTCCGGCAGGAGATGAAGAAAATGATCCAGGAGCGATAGCAGCGTCTTATCTTTGAATACTCTGCGGAAACACCACATGACAAACTCAGGCTTAGTGTTGTCATAGAAATGCTTGACATCGAACTTGTAGCAGTAACGTGTGCCTTCTGGGTCATTATCCATGTCCAATTGCATGCAATTTCGTAAATCGTGTGTGCCACGTTTTTTGATGCTCGCTCCAGTCGTTCTAATGTACCGTTTGTGCAGATGTTGGTCTACGACGTTCATCACGGCATACACAGCGATGCGGTCGTACATGGATAGAATCTGCAGGTGTCTAACTTTGCCATTCTCACAGATGATGCGTTCATGATAACTGCCGAGTCGAAAGGAACCGTCGGCAAGTTTTGCAGTCAGTTCTGCAATCACCTCCTCGCGGTGTGCGAGCAGATAGCGTCCTTGACGGCATTTCTTACGCTTCTTCCCACGCAGTACACGGTCAAACGCCTCCGACATATTGCCGTAGGACGTTATCTCTTGCATGATATAGCCTTCTCTGTGCATGGTCTTCTTTTTATGATGGAAGATAAGGGCCTTCCTTTCCCCGGGCCAAACTTCTTCGAATCGTTACCGACCTACCAAACTCTATTGCCCGGCACTTGATGTTTCAGCTTTCCACCTTGAATATAGGTGCTTTTGCTGTGGCTCGTTTCCCTCGGCTCCACATTAGGGACACGTCCCCATCGTTGTACGCCGATTTGTTAGATTTCCAGGCGCGAGCCGACATTCGCATTCGCATTCGAGGCATCGTTATTCGCATTCGCATTCGAGACACCGCCATTCGCGTTCGCATTGTTGTACCCGCGATAGACCACACGGCCTAATGGGAAACTCTACCAGTTTGCAAAGTTACTCATTCTCTGTGCAAAAGATGAATGAATATTACACAATGAGCCAAAATAACATTGCGATGAAGCCTCCGAGCACAGTGCAAGCCCAGTCAATCCAGTCCCAAGGACAGCCGTGAAGCTTGTTTTTGAGTTCGAGACATGAGGCTGCGATGATGGCAGAATAGATGGCTGCCCATGGCGACAATGCGCACAGACCGACCAGCAAACCGCCGATTAGAAGCTTGTAGCGGTTGCTTTTCTTTAGAAATGAGAAAATTTTGTTCATAACTTGTTGTGTTTTGAAAATTTGTTATTACCTTTGCATTGGACCTCTCCTCGTAAGAGGTTTGGACCCCACATTCAGGCAGTCTTGATTATGTCAAGTCTGCCTGTCTTACTTTAAAGCCATTAGTGGCAATCTCATCGTAGGTGTAGGTTCTGTCCATACCATTGATGACCACCATAACAGTTTTTAGATTCGTTCTTCTTACTCTGTCGTGTAAAGCACTGCTCAACTCGTCTAACGAAATACCAGAGTCAACGAACAAAACCAGGTCGTCCGCTTGTTTCGCTCCTTTTCTAATAAGGTTATCGATAGAACTTTTTGTAGGCTTGGCATTGACTTTATATTCCTGCTCTATTCCTAACGTTTTATTGAAACTATCTGCTGAGGTTTCGTTCTGTAAGTTTGCGATGAGGTCGATTTCGTATCCATGTTTTTCTGCAAGATACCTACCCACTCTTACGTTTTCTCTTTTCTCGTTTTTTCCATGCTTTGAACTTACCCGTAACTTGCCTTTTGATGTTTCACATTCAGAGAATGTTTCTGGTGCATTTTCTTCTGTCCTTGCCCAACATGAGCGTATTAGTCTACAAGCTTCGCACAACTCATTCTCTGGAACAAATCTCGCCAGCTTGATTTTGCCCTTTGCGACATCGCAGTCACGACACCGACGAATAGTGTAGGGGTTGTAGTCGGGTACGGTTTTGTCTTCCTTTCCTGGATTGAAATGGAAGATACCCTTTGTGTCGCGCTGAAGAGCTTCTTCGCCCAGCTCCATTGCCTCATCGTGGGGCGTGGCAGGATATTTGGACTTGCGCACCTGCACTACGGTGCAACGGCAGTTCCATCCGTTTGGTGGATAGTATTCCTCCCAGAACAGGTCTGACGGTGGAAGCGTCACGCCATTTAACGCCGCGTGTTCCGGACGCACTTTGCCATCGTTTGCCGTGCGGTACTGGAGGTTGTAGCGGTCACCGTCCTCCGAGAACTGTTCCCACTTGGCAGCCATCTCCGCAGACGATTGTACGAAGTTGTACTCCGCACGAAGGTAGTTGGAGTTGTAGGTGTTGTCTATCTTCCGAACATCATTCAAAAAGGCTTCGAATGTCTTTCTATTGCCGTTAGAATCCAGCAAGGACGGGAACGCCTCGTTGAGTTCGTGGAATGTCTTCATGCCCGAGAAAATATAGTCAGACCTCTGGAGGCGCTTGCGCATGGCGTCAGACATCTCCACCTGTTTAAAAGTGGAATCCAATGCTCCGGCATGTGCGTTGATGAACTCCTGAACTTTCGGTTCTGCCAGCACCTCGATGCGGAACTCCGACCCTTTCTGAGAATAGAGCGTGCGCATCATGCCGTCGAACAGTTCAGAGAGCTGCTTGCGTATTTGCTCCTGTTCCTTAGACAGCGACAAGGTTTGTGGATCATCGCCTAACAGGCGGGCGTAGCGTTGGTGCAGCCCCAGGTAATCACTGGGGCTCAATCGAAAAAAGATTTTCTTCTGCTCTGAAGCATGGTGTCAAGGAGCACTTTGTCTGTATCAATATCCTGAGGGGAGTGTTTCTTCAATTCTTTTTCGAGCCTGTTGAAGTATTCTCGTATGAGCTTTTCATGTTTTTTCTGTTGATTGTTTTCGGTATCATCATCCCCTCCTGTCGGTAGCATGGGCTGCGCATTGCGACGTTCCCCTACTGGCATACTGTATTTCTCTGCAAAGTAGGACGGGTCCACTTCGTAGCGGTCGGCAACCATGGTTTCGTATGCCACCTGCTGCTCCGGTGTGTAATCGACAGCATCATCCCATTCGAAGCGCAGTCCCTTGATAGGGAAGCCGTGCTTTACCATGCGTGGGATAAGCTGGTTGTTCACGATGTCGCGCAGCATGGTGCAGTCGCTTTCCACCAGGTTCTCGAATACCTCAAGGTGTGTTTCTGATTGTGAGAGGCTGCTGCCGTCCTCGATGGTCATCGTCTGCCCGATGATGAGCTTTGACAGTTCCGAGTTGGCGCGATCGATGCGTTTGTCATAGACATTGAAGGCATCGCCCTTGCCACTCTCTACAAATTCAATCTCCGTGTCCTGCCCTGCCACCATGTACTGGCTTGCTCCGGCACCCTTGAGCATCTGTTCAAGTCGTCCCATTTCCTTGGGGTCGCGTGAGGTGGTGCGTGCAATACGCATCGGCATACCGAAAATCTCGCCGAAGGAATCCCAGAATGCCAACATGTTTTTCTTAGGAATGGTCTGCGTGGCAGCCTTCAGATACAGTCCGAGGTCGTCAGGCCGTCCAGCTTCTATGAGCCAGTCAGAGAATGGGGCAGAGTGGTAGTCTATGCCCGTAGTCCAGTCCTGCCCGAGCTGTTGAATCACACGGCCGTATTCAGGAATGACATGCTTCCGTGGAATGAGCTTCACATCTGTATAGCAAGGACATCCATCGCCATCGGTGGTGAGGTCGCCAAGTTCGATGAGCGAGTGTCCCCAAAGATTGGCGGCAAGCGCGTATTCGAGCATTTGCTTGAACCAAGCCTGGTCGAAATAGTGGTGTGCCTCCTCGTTCTCATTACCTTTTGCATCGACCAGTTTGAAGGACTTCGCCATGACGAATCCTACACGCTGGCGAACACAGCCCGATAGGTGAAGGTCAATATCCACATCGCGGTATATGTCGTAGAGACGTTGGCGGTTCGGGCTGTCCACATTAATAGCCATCTGCCAGGCGTTGCGCCAGTCGGCAATGTCCCTGCGTGTAAGCGCATCGGTGGTGCGTTGTAGTTCGATGACCATCTTCTTTATGCGCTTGCGGTCAGACGACTTCGCAAGGTTGAAGTCCCCGTTTGGCGTGTGCAGTATGTTTTGACTGCCACCTCCGAACATACCGCTGAAAAAGTTCTTTATATCCATAGCGTTACCAGTTATGTCGTAATTGTTTCTGTGAACCGAATATGAGCAAGTCGCCAGTCGGTGTGCCGTCCTCGTCGGTGTTGAGCGGCAGGTCGGGGATGATTTTTCCGGCTTGCACGCCTTCCAGCCACTTTATGGCACGCTCGTAGCGCTCCTTGCGTATTTCGCTGCCCATCTTTTGGGGCATAGCGGCAATCATGTGATAGAGCGCAATGTCGGCGGCATACATTACCACCAAACGGTTGCGGTTTTCGCCTTCAGCCGAGAACACCGCTTCCGTGTCGTATTTTGGTCTGAGGTAGCCGGCAATCTCCTCGCAAGCCTCCAGTTCCGCATTGTCGCGTATCTCCTGCGATGCCTGCGACACGACCTTCAGCGCATTTTCGCCTATGACCACTCTGTAGTCCTCTTCCGTGATAAACATAGTAAGCCTCCTTCCTAATGCGTCACATAAATGGCACGACGCTCGATGTCGGCAACCTTTACACCCTTACGGAAGCGGTGCTTGGCAACCAGTTCGCGGATGGTGCGTTTCGGTACGACCTTCAGCGAACCGTTCATGTAAATCACATAATACTTCATGCCAAGCAGCTTTGAGAGCTTGTTGGCTTTCTTGATGGCACGCTTGCACTGCCATCCCCAGATAATGTCCTTTATTACTTGTATCATTGTTACCAAATGTTTTTGGCGGTCGGTCTTTTGCCGAACACCGGTTTGAAACTTTCCTGTCTTGTATTGCGCTGGAGTATCCATATAGCGCCTTCATCAGCGTCAGGCGCATCGTCATGCACACGGCTGCCACGCTCCAACGCTAAAGTCTGTTCGATGCCCACCTGCATGTCGGGGTCTTCCTTCTTGCGCTCGTTGTACCAGACAAAGCCACGTTCCCAAAGAGGACTGACCGCCTCGATACGCTGGATTTTGTCTGGCTTCTTTCGCTTGTCGGGCATGATGGGCAGCTGGTAGCCACGCAGCTCACCTTCCACGGCAAACTCGTCCAAAATTACATCCTGCATGAAGTTCGCTTCCATGAAGAACTGAATAGCCACCGTGTCGCGTGTACGCTCGTAGAGGTCATATAGCCATCGAACCATCTCGCTGACTGTCGCCTGGCGCACGAAACTGTCTATGAGATGCAGTTCCGAGCCAATCTTTCCCCATAGGCGGCTCGCCTTGTAGTCGTTGGAGGTTGTCGATTTGAACGACGGGTCGGTGTAACACACCAGCATGTCGTACTTTTCGAGCTTTGGCAAACGCTTGTATCGAATCCAATCCGCACGGAAGATAGTACCATCCACGATAGGGTTGTGCATCATCTCCTTCTCCCAGGCACGATAGCCCACGAAGTCGCGGTAAGCCTGCGCCTCCTCTTTGGTCCATTTCTCCTTCCATACCGGTTCTCCGTTACGATCAACCGCTACGATTTTAGAAAGGAACACGCCCTTTGTGCGTGAGAGATTGTAGAGCACCGAGTTCTTACTGATGAGGTTGCCCACCATAATGAAGCGGCCACGGCCCACATCAAGCGCACCGAAGAGAGCCTCCTTCACCCAGTCGGTTAGGTCGCGTACGAGTTTGTCGTTCTTGCAAAGCTGATCGTCATCAAGGTCATCGATGACGATGTAGTCAGGACGTGATTCACGGTCACGCAGACCACGAGGTGACTGCCCACGACCGCAGGCAAGAAACTTCACACCGCTCTTTGTCTTGAACTCGCCCTCTTGCCATCCGCCATCGTTCTTTTGCTGTCCGAAGTCGGCGATGAGACGCTGGTTGTATTCCAGTTCCGCTTGAATATCTCCAAGCAGTCGGTCTGCATTGTCCTCCGACTTTCCGACAACCACCATAAAGTTGATAAGCCGCTTCGGTTGGAACATCAACCAGAGCGGCGTGAATACATCAAGGTGGGTAGATTTGGCGTGACCGCGTGGCCACATGAATACAGCCTTCAAGTCGGGCGTGTTTCGGACCTTGCGCGCAGCTTCGTTGTGGAACGGAGCGTTGTGAATGGTGCGTATGACCTCGCCGGTCGTCTTGTCACGCAATTGCAGGAAGTGGGGAAAGTAATACTCGCAGAACGCTGCGTAGTTGTTTAGCAAGCGTTTGATACGCATATCTCTTTCTACTGGTGTTTCGCTTTTCAGGAGAGACGTGTCCGTAATGGCTTGCACTTGCCGGCATCGCTCTTTCCACTCCTCGTATGCCTTTTTCTTTTCTGCTGCTGTTGCCATAGGCTGCCTCCACTATTTTATGCCCATCTGCTCTGTGATGTACATGTCCTGGTACTTGTTGATTACACGCATCAGTTCGGGAGTCACCTCTGGGTCTGTTTGCGAGCGGTACTCCAGCCACTTGGAGAACGCCATGAACACCTCAATGGCATCCACCACATTAGCCTTCTTGTCGAGCTTCTCGATGACCGACGAGAGTTTAGCCAGCTTGTCGCCAAGTCCTGCAATGAGTGCAGGGTCGTCAGAACCATTCACTTGTGTAATGAGTGTGTCGATGGTGAGCAACAGTTTGTTCACCAGTTCAGGGCGTGTGATGTTCTTGGCGGCACGAGCCTCTTTCCACCCCTCGGCTGAGCACCATTTGGATATGGTGACGCGCGACACGTCCACCTTCTCCGCAATCTCCTGCTGCTCCATGCCCGAAAGATAGAGCGTGCGTGCCAGCGATTTCTTTTTTTCAATATCTGCCTTTGTCATGTTGATAAGGTTTTTGTTCACATCAGGGCATACCACGCCCCGATTCCTTCTGCAAAAGTGCCACGATTTCGGTGGCTCTCCAAAAAAGTGTGCAATGGTTTCATAGAAGTGTGCAACCATTGCACACTTTTTTGGCGGACAGACAATTACCTCGTAATATTGCACTGCGAATCGGGCAATGCAGCCCAGAAAACGACAATGATATGAGTAAAGGAAAACGCGTAAGAATAACCAACGACAGCCTGAACAGCTACGGCACAAGAGTGCTGACAGCTGGCATGAACGTGGAGCAGTATCAGCGCAACCCCGTCCTGCTGTATATGCACGAGCGTGGTAATGTGATAGGCTATGTGAAAGACCTGAAGGTGGAGGATGGTGAAGTGACCGGCGAATTGATGTTTGACGAAGCATCCGAACTATCCACACGCTGTAAGAAGCAGTATGAGTTCGGCAGTCTGAAGATGGTGAGCATGGGGCTTGACATTCTGGAGACAAGTGAGGACCCCGAACTGCTTGTGCAGGGTCAGACCAGTCCTACCGTCACCAAGAGCAAACTGTTTGAGGTTAGCTTGGTGGACATTGGAGCCAATGATGATGCTATCGTGCTGCAGAAGGACGGCAAGAAGATTACTCTCGGCAAGGACAGCGAGTGTCCCTTGCCAATGTTGAACAATAATAATCAAAAACAAATGGAACAGAAACAGTATGCCCTGCAGTTGGGCTTGCCGGAAACGGCGACTGATGCGGAGATCACCGCCAAGCTCAACGAGCTGAATGCCGCTAAGCAAGAGAACGAGAGACTCCAGAAGGAGAAGGAGACCCTCACGCTTGCCAGTATCACTGCCGTCGTGGAGAAAGCAGTCGGCGAGAAGCGTATCGCCACAGACAAGAAGGACGAGTTCATCAACCTCGGCAAGGAAATTGGCCAGGAGAAGTTGGAGCGCATCATCTCTGCCATGTCGCCCCAGATGAAGCTCAGTGCCGTTATCGGCCACCAGGGTGGAGCTTCAACCCAGCAGCCTGACACATACAAGAAACTGAGCGATGTGCCGTCTGCAGAACTCCTGACACTCCGCAAAGAGCAGCCCGAGGAGTATAAGCGACTCTACAAGGAGGAGTACGGCATGGAGTGTGAACTTTAGTACAAACCAATAATACAAAAAGAATGAAAACAATTTTGACCATGATTACGGCTTTGCTGTTCAATGCGTTTACAGGAGCCGTGTTCGGTATGACTTTGGGCGTGTCGCCCGTGGCCGGTGCAGTAGGTGCCAATGCCATCGCATTAGCCGTGAGCGGTGCAATGCCAGTGGGCGTGGCACGCGAGGGCGTGCTGAAGGAGATTTGGACTGGAGAGTTGGTTAAGTCCTTGCGTGAGTTTCTCGCAGGAACTTGGCTTGATGGAATCCCCGACAGTTCAAGCATCGTTGACAATGATCTTATTCACTTGGTGGAGGTTGGCGTTGACCCTGACGTGCTTGTCAACAACACCACTTACCCAATCCCCTTGCAGGCACTTGACGACAAAGACATCGCCATTCAGCTTGACAAGTTCCAGACCAAGGTGACCCCTATCACCGATGATGAGTTGTACGCCATCAGCTACGACAAGATTGCCCGAGTGAAGGAGAGTCATTCAAACGCCATCAACGATGCCAAGTTCGCCAAGGCAGCACATGCGCTCTGCGCTCAGAAGAATACAGCCAAGACCCCAGTGCTGACCACTACCGGCGAACGTGATGCTGCTACAGGTCGTCTCAAGCTGACCGCCAAGGATGTGCTTGCGATGAAGGCAGCCCTCGACAAGTTGGGCGTTCCGACCACTAACCGTCGTCTCGTGTTGTGTACCGACCATGTGAACGACCTCTTGGAAACTGACCAGCGCTTTAAGGAGCAGTACAATATCGACCGCAACACCGGCAAGGTGGGCAAGCTCTACGGCTTTGACATTTATGAATTTGCCAATACTCCTTATTATACATCCAAGGGAGAGAAGAAGGCAGTCGGCGACAAGGGAGAGACCGCAGGTGATTTCCACTGCTCATTCGCATTCTATACACTGCGTGTGTTCAAGGCAACTGGCTCCACCAAGATGTACTGGAGTGCTGCTGAGAACGACCCAGAGTACCAGCGAAACAAGGTGAACTTCCGCCACTACTTCATCTGCATGTTCAAGAAGGCAGATGCAGGTGTTGTAATGACCAGCGGATATAAAGCTGCAGCGTAATGGCGAGAATGAAGTATTTAGTCCTACACTGCACAGCCACCCCTGAAGGCCGTGAGGTAACCTCTAAGGAGATACGCCACTGGCACACCGACCCAGTAAGCAAGGGTGGGCGTGGCTGGAAGCAGGTAGGCTATACCGACCTGATACACTTGGACGGCAAGGTGGAACGTCTTGTCGATAACAACGAAGATGCGGAGGTCGATCCGTGGGAAGTGACCAATGGTGCCAAGGGTTACAACAGTGTGAGCCGTCATGTGGTGTATGCCGGTGGCTGCACCAAGGATATGAAGCACCCCAAGGACACGCGCACCCCTGCGCAGCTGAAGGCGATGACCGACTATGTGCGGAACTTCCATCAGCGTTTCCCGCAGATCAAGATTGTAGGTCATTGCGACCTTCCGGGCGTAAATAAAGCCTGCCCAGCCTTCGATGTAGCCAAGTGGCTCAAGTCAATAGGAATATACCAACAGTAAAAATATGGATGGCATGAATATCAGCGAAGTCCTGAACGTCCTCCTTGGCGGAGGTCTGGTGGCTACCATTGTTGCAATATGCACGCTGCGGGCTACCATAAGGAAAGCGAAAGCGGAATCGATGAAGGCAGAAGCCGATGCCGAGACGGTGCGTATGGACAACGCCGAGCATGCCACCCGTATCTTGGTAGAGAACATCGTGAAACCATTGAAGGAAGAACTCAATGAGACAAGAAGATACCTCGAAGCCTCGAAGCGCGAGATGGCGCGTCTTAGGAAGGCTATCGACACTGCGAACAGTTGCAAGCATCATGATGACTGCCCTGTTCTTGTCGGGCTGCGCGACAAGCCGAAAAGCGAGCGTGGCAACGGAGGAAAGCGTGAAACAAGTATCCGCGGACACCCTCCAGAGCGAGGTTCGTCAAACATGGACGGAGACAGTACCGCAGGAGGAAGCCAAGCTGGAGATACCTCTGGCGGAACTGACTAACCTGCCCGAAAAGGCAGAGTACCGCGCCAAGAACGGACGGGCCAGCGCAACCGTGCAGAACAAAGGTGGCATCATCGTGGTGTATGCCACTTGCGACAGTCTGCAACGCCAGTGCGAGTACTATGAGCGCCAGATGGCGAGCTACAAGAAAGCATTGGAGCAGCAGAAGAATGAAGCCAGAACGGAAAAGGAACGCAGTTCAAATCCGTGGAAGATGCTTCTCATCGCCTTTATTGTCGGAGTGGCGACCGGCACAGTATTAACAATCATAACAAGAAGGATATGGCAAAAAGTGTTTTAGACGGAACCAATCTCATCCTGAGCGTCGGTGAAAAAGCATTAGGCTTCTCCACTGGTTGTAAGGTAACAACCACAACTGAGACTGGGGAGCGCGTAACCAAGGAGGCAGCAAGCGGCAAGTGGAAAGAGAAGTTTGTGAAGAGTTTCTCCGAGAGTATTTCCGCTGAGGGTTGTGTCCTCACTGATGGAGACTCAGAAACCCCGACCTATGACCAGCTGAAGGAAATGCAGCTCAACGGTGAGCCTATTGAAGGACATTATAGTCTTCGTGATGGTGACAACCGTACAGGCAAGACAACAGGTGGCTACAAAGGCAAATATATCATCACCTCGCTTGAACTTGATGGACAGGCAGGTGACGATGCTAAGTATAGTGTCCAGTTGGAGAACTGCGGCAAGGTGGAGAAGGTATCCAATGGCCTTAGTGAAGTACCAAATGTGTAGTAAGCTATGATAAAGATAACACTGAAGGGGGAAGAGTATCCTTGCGACTTTGTCATGGGCGCATTTCTCATGTTCAAACGTGAGACAGGAAAGGATGTAAGTCAGATTAAGCAGGATGATCTTGAAGAGTTGCTGATGCTGATGTGGTGTTGTGTGAAATGTGCAAGCCAGGCTGGAGGCATCGAGTTTCCCATGGACTTTGAGACTTTCTGCAACAGTATCACACCAAACGTTCTAAATGAATGGAACGAGCAGGTGAACCAGCCGGCTGAAAAAAAAAGAAGGGGAAAAGTGTAGAGACCCCCGACATAGAACAATTGCTCGGTATAGCGATGGGGTGCATTGGAATGAGTATGGATGACTTTTGCCGATGCACCCCTTCTGAGTTCTATGCAACATGGAAGGCATGGGATGAGATGCGTCAAAGCCGCGAACGCAGTGAGTGGGAACGTCTGCGCATGCAGTGTCTTTGCACGTTGCAGCCTTATTCGAAGAAAACGCTCGAGGCTTCCGACATTATGTCATTTCCGTGGGAAAAAGAGCAAAAATCGGATAATGAAGTGAAGATGGATAGGGAAGATACTCTACGCAGATACAGGGAAGCAAAGGCAGCGGCAGGGTTGAAATAACCCTTTATTTGGCTTTGAAAAATTTTATAAGGGCAGCGATTTTGGTAACGACATATAAGAATACGGGTAAACAAGCCACAAGACAAATAGCCACCGTCAGTACCGATGCAAAAGGGTGCTGAACTATGAGGTCGTGTATGGGTTCCAAGTTTGTTCTCATAAAATGTTCTAAAATGTATCCGCTACAAAGGTAAACAATAAAAATGAGAAAATGGCAAAAGAGGTCAGTTTTATAATAAAAATCAACGACAACGGCAGTGCAAAGCGAGTTACCGCCGATGCAGAAGAACTTGGACGGGTCATTAGGAGCGTGCAGGATGAGAGTGAGAGATTGAAAAGTGACATTCTCACATGGTCGCAGGCATCGCAAGCAATCGATGTGCTCCAAGACTCCATCAGTGACTTGCAGAGTGTGATGGCAGACCTTACGGCGGCCTATCAAGTACAACTTGTAGCTGAGACCCAATTGGAGACGATCATGCGTCAGCGCATGAACAGTACCAATGAAGAAATACAGAGCATTAAAGAATTTTGCTCTGCACAGCAGGAATTGGGAGTAATAGGTGACGAGGTACAGTTGAGTGGAGCTCAACAGATGGCTACGTTCCTGAAGGAAAAACAAAGCCTCGATACGCTTATTCCTGCCATGAACAACCTCATTGCACAGCAGAACGGACTGAACGCAACCAATCAGGATGCCGTGAGCATCGGCAACATGATGGGCAAGGCGATGCAGGGGCAGGTGGAGGTGTTGCAGCGTGTCGGCATCACTTTTGACGAGGCCCAGAAACAAGTGTTGCAGTTCGGTACAGAGAGTGAGCGTGCAGCCATGCTTGCCGAGGTTATCACGGCAAACGTGGGAAATATGAACGCAGAACTTGCAAAGACAGATGCTGGTAGGCAGAAGCAATTGGAAAATACGCTGGGCGATATAAAGGAACAGCTTGGCGGACTTGTGCAGGGTGCCATGCCGTTTGTCACAATAGCTGCACAGACGATGATATGCGTGACCAGTGTCGGTAAGTTTGTGACCTCATTGACTGCTTTGAGCGCAGCCTTCTCCATTTCCACTATTAAGGCTACAGCATTGGCTATACATGAAAAAATAGTATCTGTAGCGCAGAATATGATGGCTGCAAGCGGATATACGGCAACGGCAGGAACGGCAGCACTGACGGTGGCAGTAACGGCGTTGTATGCAGCTTTGACCATGGGAATATCGGTCATTATTACTGGACTTGTCGCCCTATTCAGTTCTATGGGTGACGAGGCGGAGGACGCTGCGCAGGATGTGGATATACTGAAGGAAAGCACTGATGCGTTTAGCAATGCCTCGTCCAATGCCAAGGCTGAAATAGACATGGAGGTAAGTTCGCTCGCCTCGCTTATCAACAGCCATAAGAATGCCACGAAGAAAGTGGACGAGCTAAATAAAAAGTACGGCGAAAGTTTTGGCTATCACCGTACTGCTGCAGAATGGTATGATACGCTCATCGCCAAGAGCAAAGTATATTGCGAGCAGATAGGCTATGAGGCTCAGGCGAAAGTTCTGGCTTCACAAATTGCGGCAAAACAACTTGAAAAGGAAAGCAAGGAAAGTGAGCGTTATCAGCTCGGTCAGCAGTATTGGGACGGCAACGGTAACATACACTACAATTATGAGAACGCAGCAGGTGGAAAGGATTACTACGACCAACTTGGCGGTCAGATAAGCAAACTCTCTGGCGAAATCAATACTCTGCAAAAGCAGTATGACTCCGCCATAGACCACATGGTGAAAGCCCAAAAGCAGCTGGATTCCTCACGGAAGTCTGTTGATTTGTCGCGCAAGAACCTAAAAGATGTCTCGGACCAGGACTTGACGGATAACATAACTCAACTGGAAAACGAACTAAAGAACACCTCGCGTAGTAATGAGGCGGAGCGCACAAGGCTGAATAAGGAAATCGGTCGGCTGAAAGCTGAGCAGAAAAAGCGTGAGGAGAATGACAAAAAACAGCAAGGTGTCAGTACAACCAAAACGACACCGAAGAAGACGGCATCCACATCAAAGGTTACGGCAAACGATATTCCCATAACAGATCCGAAAACACTTGAAGATGTTGGCAGGAACATATCCATATATGAGGCACGACTGAAGAAAACCAACAAAGAAGATACCGAAAAGATCAAACTTCTCACGGAACTCATTAACAAATACAAGGCACTTCAGAGAACCATACAGGATGAGATTGACGCTGCCGACCATACGGTGTCGCTTGACACGCTTGAAGGAATAGATGCCGAGATACAGTTCCAACAGCAACTGCGGCGCAAGGCTTCAAAGGAGAACCTTGCCCAGATAGATAAAGAGATAAAGCGTTTGAACGACCTTAAAACGGCATTCGAGGACAGTTCGCACGCGACACTTGCCACATACCAGATTCAGACCTATGAGCAGCTTGATAACGAGTTAGCCTTTTACCAGAAAAAACTGAAAGTTGCTACAGCAACAGAGCGCATTGAGATACAGAAGCAAATCAAGGAACTTGAAAGGCTTCGTGGTAAGTGGGACGATGTGCTTTCTGCAATGGATAAACCTGCAGCCATCGGCAGTTTAAACTCGATGGAGGAACTCGACAAGGCCATTTCCTATTATAGCGAGCGGCAGCGTAAGGCTACGGGTGCGGAGGTGGAGAATATCCAACGTACCATCAATGCACTGCAAGCCAAACGTGATGCAATGAATCGTATGACGGAACTTCCAGCCATGCAACAGGAAACTGCTGACCTTGACGGAATGAGCGGGAAGAAACTGAGAATGGAATTGGAACTCATTGGAATTGAAGGCATCAAGGATAAAATACGGTCGTTACAGAAGATGCTTGATGATACCAAGAATCCGCTTGGTGATGAACAACGCAAGGAAGTAACAAAACTTATTCAGACATGGGGCAACTATGAGAAAGTTCTGAAGAAGAGCAGCGTCAAATTCAGCGATGCGTGGGCTGGTATAAAAGGCATTGGCGGTGGTGTCGAAGGTATTACCGAAGCGTTGAAAGGAAACGGCAATGCCTGGCAGACCATCACGGGCATAGTGGATGGAGCCATAGAGATATACGAGGGTGTCAATAGTGTCATATCAATCATAGATGCCCTGACCGCTGCAACAGGAATTTCCAATACAGTAACAACAGCAAGTGGAGTGGCAGCGACCACAGCTGCTACGGCAAAAGTAGCGGCAGCCCCTGAAGAGGTGGCGGCATCGGTAGCTACGATGGCGGCAGTAAAGGCAGAGGCGATGGCGTACCGCGAACTTGCAGCTTCAGAGTTTATGGCTGCACACGCCTACATTCCGTTTGCAGGTGCAGGCATTGCAGCCGGATTTATAGCCATGATGCAGGGGCTTGTTGGTTCTGTTGCCGTTACACCATTCGCTAATGGTGGTATTGTGTATGGGCCGACCTTGGCGCTGATGGGAGAGTATGCCGGTGCGAAAAGCAACCCGGAGGTGATAGCACCACTGAATAAACTGAAATCGCTGATAGGTAACAACGGTGGTGGCGGTGGCGGCATATATGAACTGAAGGTGAAAGGCAGAGACCTTGTGGCAGTGCTTGCCAACGAGACGAGAATAAACAGAAAAGGAACGAACATCAAAATATAAGAAGTATGTATCTGCACGGACATTTTTACAACCAAAATGAAGAGCGCATCGAAGTGCATGTACTGACTGGCGGTGACCGCACAAAGGAAATCGTCATTGGAGAGAAGAATGGGGAACTGTCGTTTACTGATGATCCAGTGGACCTGACGAGTCAAGTGAACGATACGTTTGACCACTTGCTCTGCCAGCAGGCTACTGTACGCCTTCTGGCGCGGAACTTCGTGCCGGACTTCTTTTGTGCCTCATGCCGTGACGCTGTGGTGAATATCTACCGTGAGGGGAAATGTCTCTTTGCCGGATTTATCGAACCGCAGAGCTATTCGCAGGGCTACAACGAGGAGTTCGACGAGATAGAGTTGAGCTGCATCGATGCGCTGACGGCATTGCAGTATGCTAAATATCGTGATGTCGGCTCGCTCGGTGTACTATATAATGTAGTAAAGGCGGAGGCGGAACAACGCACATTCTTGGCGATGCTGAAAGAGATTTTGGGCGGTGTGACGGCAGAGCTTGACATCGTGGGTGGTAATGCCATGCGCTACCTATACGATGGAAGTAAGGCTGTGGATGATTTGGCAGGTAACCGCTATGCGATATTTGGGCAACTGACGGTGAGTGAGTTGCTTTTTATGGGGGATGAGGAGGATGACGTATGGCAGCAGGATGAGGTGTTGGAGGAGATACTGAAGTACCTGAACCTTCACATTGTGCAAGATGGGTTCACGTTTTATCTGTTCTCCTGGGAGAGCGTAAAGGGCGACGAACGCATTTACTGGCGAGATTTGCTGACTGGTGCAAGCGTGACGACAGCCCGGCAGACAACGGACATCGTGACTGGTTTAGTGACAGACACGGATACGACGATAAGCGTAGGCGAGGTGTACAATAAAATTATGCTGACTGCCAAGGTGGAGAGTATGGAGAGCGTGATTGAGAGTCCGCTGGACAACGATCTGCTGAAAAGTCCATTCAGCAACAAGCAGAAGTACATGACGGAATACAGTAGTGACGGAGAGGGAACGAAAGCGATAAATGCCTTTGATGCTATGACTCACGGACAGGAAACCTCCTATAGTGGTGGCTGCGTGACTGACTGGTATGTGCAGATGATGAACAACAGTCAGTGGCTGTTCCCAAAGAGCGGGAGCGGTAATCTGATGGAGGAATACTGTAGTGAGGGGAGAAACCAACATTTACTGCCGAACTTTTTGGCGAAGAACCAAGGCGCTGCTATCATGGCTCTTGGTAAGGTGGAGAAGAAAACGGATGGTAAGGACAACTCTCCGACATCGAAAGTGGAAATGACGAACTACCTGGTGGTGAGTGTGAACGGCAACTGTGACGACAAGGAAGCAACCACCTATCCGAATGCCAACTCACTAAAGGCAGACATACCGAGGGCCGTGTATAACGGCAGTATGACGGGCGGTGTCTTTTCACCTACAGACGAGGGCACGACTAACTATATCGTGTTGAGCGGAAAACTGGTGCTGAACCCAGTGATGAAACTGACGGACACCTACGCGCAAATACACTACTCCTCGATGATATACGCATGGTGGCACAAGACCGTGCCGAGTCGTAATAATGGTGACGGACGCTATTACACGCAGCAGTGGTGGGCGACGGAGACCCCGAATGTGGGGACTACCTGGGATATAATTACAGACCACGGCTTTGTTCCGTTTACGGATACCGGTCCTCAGTTGTATGAGTTCAAGTATAGTGCCATTGGAGACGGCAGCGACCATATATCAAAGGTTGGTGTGCTGGCATGTATGCTGATAATAGGGGATAAGTGTGTTGTGGAAAAAGGCACAGAAGGACAGGTGACGGACTTCGAGTGGCGGAAGTACAAAACGCTGGAGGAGTGTTCCAGTGAGGACGAATACTACCAGCAGTGTTTTACGATAGGTTTTGACCCGAAAATCGGTGACAAGATAGTTGGTACCAAGTTCGATTTGCAAAACAACGTGAACTATGAGCTCGGCATCGATGCAGAGGGCATAGCGATACCAATCAAGAAGGCAGATAAAGTGAGCGGTAGGGTTAAGTTTATGATCCTGGGACCAGTGAACGCATTGTGGGACGTGGTGACGAGACGGCACAAGACGTGGTTCAGACACACGAAATGGAACAGTACAACGATACCGCTGCTGGCGCATGTGAGTAGTATCATGGTGGAGCAGTTTGAAGTGAAGATATATAGCGACAACGGACTGGTGAACAACACTGGTGATAACGACCTCGTTTACATGAGCGACACAAAGGAGAGTTTTGTGAACGTGAAGGACGACCTCGAAATGAAGATAAACTCAGCACTGACAGCAGCGGAGTGCCAGGCTTTGGACGTGACAGACAGCGTGAAGATGAGCACTCCATTGAACACGCTGACAGGAGAGGGATTGTTGGCGGTATATGACTATTCGAGGGGTGTGAGTGCTAAACCTGAGCAGTTGTATGTGGACAACTATTACAAAGAGTGGCATGCACCAAGGGTGGTTATGACGCAGAAGTTGACGGATACAGATGGTGGCATCGTGAGTTTGTTCGCTCACTATCGCCATCCTATGATGGATAAAACCTTCTTCGTGCAGGGTATCAGCCGTAATCTTGAGGAAGGATATGCAGAAATGACGCTTAAGGAGATTGAGCAATGATAGACATCAAGGTAATAAAGAAACCAAAGAACGAGGGCAGTACGTCGGCACTGCGGACGAGTGGCACCGCTAACGGTGGCATGGCAGTGAAGGAGGCTGCGCATGCGGCCAAGGCAGACATCGCAGAACTGGCGAAGAATGCTACCCATGCCAAGGACAGCGATCATGCGCTGGAAGCAGACCACTCGAAAGAGGCCGACCATGCTGTGAACGCAGATGAGTCGAAACATGCTCTGGAGGCAGACCACGCCAAGGAAGCTGATAATGCAGACAAGTGGGATTACCGTGAGTTTGACGACTATCTGAATCAGCCAGTGAGAAAGACAGATGGTGTAACCTTTGACTCCATGACCTCGGATAGCATAAGGAGCGCAGGACAGTTCGTTGACGGGATGCTTGGCGCAGGGTTCCAGCTATGGAAAGGTGAGGACGGGCGCACCTACCTGACGGTGGACAAACTGACGGTGAGACAGACGATGGCCGTGATGGAACTGCTCATCGAGAAGGTGAGGAGCGTTGGCGGTCAGATATGTGTGAGTGCGGCCAATGGACGTATCAAGACCGTGGAGGAATCGGGCGAGCACTATCTTATCACCTTCGAGCAGGAGAATATGTTTGTACTGCACGACCTGGTGCGCTGTCAGACATTCACGGGCAAGGACCTGCGGAGTTACTGGGTAGAAGTGGCCGATGTTACGGAGGCCGGTATCGTGGTGGCGAAGGAGGAGTTCGAGGGCGTGGAACCGAAGGAGGGTGATGAGTGTGTGCTGATGGGCAACACGGTGAACACCGATCGCCAGAACATTGTGCTCATATCGGCAACCGAGGACGGGCAGCCGAGAGTGGACGTGATGGATGGCGTGAGTGGCAAGACCTTCGACAACGCTTTGCGTGCAAGGCTCGGCAACCTGGACGGCATCAAGGACGACAAGTTTCCGGCAGACCGCCAGCCACGGGGCAACGGCTTGTATGCAGACAACGCCTATATGAAGGGAACCTTCGTGCTGGAGACAGGCGAGGACGTGAAGACTCGGTTTGAGATAACGGAGGGCAAAGTGCAGAGCGCGATCGACAGCGTGAGGAACGATTTCCTAAGCGAGAAGGGCTATCTGAACAACCCGACGTTTGCATCGGGACTGGAGAAGTGGAACTCGGAGAATGAGACGGTGTTCTTCCTCGTCGGCAACAAATGGGTGTGGGCCAACGGCGCAGCACTGTCGAAGAAGGGTGACGGTGCGAGCGTGGTGACAGACATGGGACGCAAGGTGGTGCGGATACGCAACAAGTATATCCGACAGAAGCATGAGAATCTACGCTTTGTGCCGACATTTCCGACGAACGGCGACGGGAAGAAGGAAGCCTTGCCAGTGTATCTGAGCTTCTTTTATCGCTGCGCAAAGGCAGGCACGCTGAAGATTGGTTTTGAGAATGTTGACAAGACGGGCTTTGCGGACTTCAACAGTATGGAGGTAAGCGAGGAAATCGCTGCTACCGGCGGCTATGTGCAATACACCTGCAGCGGACTGTGGAACGGCACGGGCGACTTCAAACTGGCGTTTGACGGAGACATCTATCTTTATATGTTGGTGTTGAGCACGGACAAGATAGAGGCGTTGACGTACAAGTACAAAACGCTGTTCGAGCAGTCGGAGCGACTGGTGAAAATATCGGCAGCTGTGTATGACAAGGATGAGCGGGCACTGGAAGAGACGGGCTTAATCGTTACCTCCAAGGTGTCGGGGCTGTATGCAATCGATGTGGATGGCAACCTGAAATCCTTTGTCGGTGCCGGTCAGGACGGCGTTAAGATAAAGGCATCAAATATACAGCTGGAGGGACTTGTAACCGCCAATGAGAACTTTAAGATATTGGAGGACGGCAGCATTGAGGCGAAGAATGGAAAGTTTACGGGTGAAATAGAATCATATAAAGGCACCATAGGCGGCTTCACCATTGGTAATGGACGTATCGGATCGGAAGCCACGCAGAGCGGTGAAGGCGGTTCCCTTGCCATATATAGCAATTTCTTCCGTGTGGGTGGTAATGATGGCTATGTGATGTTTGGCAACGATGTAATACCGGGAACGGCAGGCGGTGCGTTCACTGCCACCGGGCGTATCGTAAATGAACACCCAAACACATATGGGAACTATGGCTTGGACCAGGCGAATTACGGTCTGTTTATCCATGTATCAGGCGGAACTAAGAACTACGGTATTTGGTCAAATGCTGCGCTGATGGCACCGTCCTTTGTGAACACTAAGGCCAAGATACTGACCTTTGACCCGAATGCGACTTCTTATTCGGTTGATTTCTCGCAGGCCAACGTGATTTTGATGTACTTCAAGAAAGATAAGTCGTCAGGCGTGGAGGTAACGCTTCCAAGCGAGTCATCAGTGGCTGAAAAATTCGGATTAACCGAACTTCCTGAGGACTTTGCCACGGTTGTGACATTCCGGGTGCGTGCTGGGTCATTACCCATAACGCTGGACGGAATCTACGACCACAATGAGAACCTCACAAACTACAAAATGGCGGAAGGTGACAGCGTGACCGTGCTCATTAGCAAGGTGGACGGCTTCCGATACCAGATACTGAATCATTCAAGTTAAAAACAGAGATACGATGAAAAGGATAGACTTCGAGCATTTCAATGTTTATACATCGGTCAGTCGCAAGGTGGCACGGCCAATGGATGTGCGCGAAACATTTGCGGACATGATTTACAACAACGTGAACGGCATCAAGGCACATGCCCTCGCCCTGAAGATATACGAGAATAAGGGTGCAGTTGAATACACCGATGAGGAGGTGCAACTGATACGCACTGTTGCCGAGCAACTGTGTGTGCCCGGCTTCATTGACGGATTGAACGAACAAATAGGCAATAACAACAAAACCGAATGACTATGGCACTGACAGAAGAAGAGAAAAAGGAACTGGTCCAGGATGTGGTGAATCAGATAAAGACTGACAGCCAGAGTGTGGACGAGCTGGAAGCTGTGAGCACGCTGGACGGTGTGGTGAGCCTCCCTGCCATGAGAGGCGAGACGGTGGTGAGCGCCCCGTTGAAACTGCTGTCGAAACCTGCGGAAGATGCAGCAGCTGTCGCCAAGGCTTCTGCTGCTGTGGCTGACGCATCGGCAAAGAAAGCAGATACGGCAACAGCAACAGCGAAGACAGCGGCCCAAACCGCCAACGATGCAGCAAGCAAGGCCACGGATGCCGCCCAGAAGACCAACGCCGCTGTTTCAAAGGCAGAGAGCGTTGAAGCGGAGTACAAGGGCACGGCACTGGCTGCGAGGAACGGCGCGACAGCGCGGTTTGACGGGCTGGTGGAAGGCGTGGAGATACGACTTGTATCATGCCTCCAGATAGACGGTGTGTACTATGACACGGTGAACAAATCCTTCTGCGGGAAGAATGGTAACATATACTGCAATAACTGGCCTGGCGCAGACATGTACATGAACGATGTGCGCACGGAAGTACTGAAGGACAAGGCGTATGTGTGCGGCGGCGTGGTGTATGTGTGGAGCGATGAGGAAGAGAACCTGGTGGAGATAAGCGGAAGCGGCGGTGGCAACACCTATAACGTGACGGAGCAGGTTCCGCTGGAGAGCGGATACTATACGCTTGAGACCGCCATAGCAGCCGTGGAAGGAAAGGCACGTGCGAAGGGACGCTGCATCACCTACGAGACGGCACAGGGCAAATGGGAGACGAAGCAGTTCAAGGGCACGAACATCGAGAGCTGGGAGCAGGCGGCAAGCTGGGAGGACTTTGGCGGCGACGGCACGGTGAAGAGCGTGACGCTGAACGGCAAGAAGCTGGAGCCTGGCGAGGACGGCAACGTCGCCATCACCATCAGCGAGACTGAGGTGGACGAGAGCCTGAACGCAAGTTCGACGAACCCGGTGCAGAACGCTGCGGTGGCGGCGAAGCTGATGGAGATAGAGGCGAGCACCGTCTTGGGCATGAACGCCGAACTGAGTGACGACGGCAGCAGCGTGCGCCTGGCACTGACCAACAAGAGCGGTGCGGAGATAGCGTCTGCGGACATTCCGGCAGGAAGCGGCGGTGGAGGCGGTGACGCTTCGACCACTAAAATCGTGCTGGATGCAGCCGTCAGCAAGACCATCATAAAAGAAGGTGACAGCGCGATGCTGACATGGACGTATGACCACCAGTACAGCAGCGGTGACGAGAAAGGCACATCCACGGGTCAGAAGGCAACAGTCAGCATTGAGATGAAGAGGGGCGCGACCGTGATGTATGCAGACACGCAGCATGATGTTAGCAAGGGAACCTATACCCTGGATCTGACGAAATACCTGCTGCTCGGCACGACAGACATCTATGTGAGGGCTACCACAACCGACCCGACCACCGGCAAGACACAGACGAGACAGAGCTATGTGAGCGTGAAGGCTGTGACCCTTGCGCTGAGCAGCAGCTTCAACATAGCCGAGTGTGTCGCCAAGGGCGGCTACGGCGTGAGCGAGGCGGTGAGCATCCCCTTTGCGGTGAGCGGAAGCGGCGACAAAACCGTGACGCTGTATCTGGACGGACACCAGTGGGACTCGCAGACGGTGAAAAGAAGCGGCACGACGAACGGCAGTTTCTCCTTGTCGATGTCGGGAGTGAGCATCGGCCGGCACACGGTGCAGATCGTCGCCGAGATGGAGGCGAGCGCGGAGCTGACGCTGAAGAGTGAGAGCATCTACTTTGACATTCTGAAGGCCGGACATAACGCCCCGTATATCGGCACGAAGCTGACCTTCGGTGACGGACGCATTTTTGCGGACGACCATCTGACCCCGACTATTGAAACCGGCCAGTATGAGCAGGTGAGATTTGACTTTGTGGCGTATGACCCGACAACGACCCCGGCGACGGTGGGTGTGTGGAGAGACGGCATACGGACGCATACGGTGAGCGTTCCGAGGACTACGCAGGTATATACAAACCGTTTCCTGGAGCAGGGCGACGTGGCCATGGTGCTGAAGTGCGGCACTACGGAATACAAACTGAACGTGAAGGTGACGGAGAGCGGCATTGACCTGAGCGAGGCGACTGCCGGACTTGTGCTGAAACTGACGGCAGCCGGCAGAAGCAATGCCGAGAGCGAGCCTGCTGAATGGCGTTATAACGACGTTCAAACGGTGTTTGAAGGCTTTGACTGGCAGAGCAACGGCTGGACGGGCGACGCGCTGAAACTGACGAACGGCGCGAATGTAGAAATCGGGTACAAGCCTTTCGGCAACGACGCGACCACCATGGGCGCAACCTACGAGATGGAGCTGACATGCACGAACGTGACCGACCGCAGGGGTACGGTGGTGGACTGCATGACCGGAGGCGTGGGCTTCAGACTGACGACGCAGGAGGCTCTGATGCGGACGGGCGCAGGTTCGGAAGTAGGCACTAAGTTCGCAAGCGGTATGACACTGAAGATAGCCTTCGTGGTGCAGGAGAAGAAGGGGAACCGACTGATGACGCTGTATGTGAACGGCATCCTATGCGGCGCGAAGCAGTATGCCTCGACGGATTCGCTGCTCCAGGCAGAACCGACGAACATCAGGATCACGAGCGAGAGTGCGGATGTGGAGGTGCGGAACCTGCGCGTGTATAACCGTGCTTTGGGTGATGACGAGGAACTGGCGAACTACATGGTGGACCGTCCGACAAGCGACGAGATGGTGGTGCTGTTCGAGAAGAACCAGGTGATGGACGACGAAGGTACTGATGTCGATATAGACAAACTGCGTGCGATGGGCAAGAGCGTGATGAGGATCGTGGGTGACGTGAACCTTGTGAACCAGACGAACAACAAGAAGTTTGAGGTTCCGGTGGACATCTACTTCTACTCTGCCTACGGTAAGGAGTATGACTTCATCATCTACCAGTGCGGTCTGAGAATACAAGGCACCTCATCAACGACCTACCCGAGAAAGAACTACCGCATCTACTTCAGCCGCTCGACGAAGTACGGCACGAAGCTGTATGTGAACGGTGTGGAGGTAGCGGACTTCAAATATTCGTTCAAACCAGGTGCAAGACCGATAGACATATTCTGTCTGAAGGCGGACTTCTCGGATTCTTCATCTACGCACAATACGGGTGCGGTGAGAATCGTGAACGACATCTGGAAGAGATGCGGCTGGCTGACTCCGCCACAAATGGCCTACAAGGGCAACTATGATGTGAGAATCGGCGTGGACGGTTTCCCGATAGATTTGTTCTACGACAACAACGGCACGGGTGAGAACGTGTATCTTGGCAAGTACAACTTCAACAACGAGAAGAGCGGCAGCGGCATCATCTACGGCTTTGAGGGTATCGAGGGCTTCAATGACGAGGCTGCACTGAAGGGCGGGCGCAACAAGTGTATCTGCCTGGAGTTCCTGAACAACTCGGAGACATTATGTCTGTTCGGTACGAGCAACATGGACACGTTTGACGATGCTCTGGAGTTCCGCTTCAAGGCCGACGACACATGGGCGACGGCGCATGAGGACGACAAGGCGGCAGTGAAGCGCCTTTGGGAGTGGATATACTCGTGCAAGGGCAACCCGACGAAATTCCTGAACGAATATGCGGAATACTTCGGCAACGACTCGCCATTTGCATGGTATCTGATAACGGACTACTTCATGGCTGTGGACAACCGCGCGAAGAACATGATGCTCGTGACGTGGGACGGCAAGATATGGTACTTCATCCCATACGACATGGACACTGTGTTCGGTGAGCGCAACGACTCGGTTCTGAAATACGACTACACGATCACGTGGGAGACGATGGACGAGAGCATCGGCTCGTATGCGTTTGCAGGACACGACTCCGTATTGTGGGAACTTGTGAGAGGCTGCCCGGACAAACTGAGGGAGGTGGCAGACAAGCTGCGAAGCACAATGTCGCTGGAGTATGTGCTGAAGGTGTTCAATGAGGAGATGATGGGCAACTGGTGTGAACGCATCTACAACAAGGACGGCATCTACAAGTACATCAAGCCGCTGACGGAGGGTGTGACGACGGCCGACGGCACTACGAGTTACTATGACTATCTCTATGCACTCCAGGGCAGCCGATATGCGCACCGCACCTATACCATCCAGAACCGCTTTGCATTGCTGGACAGCCAGTATGTGTGCGGTACATACAGAAAGGACAGTTTCGCGGCCTACTTCGGCTATAAGTTCGGAAGTGACAACCGGAAGATAAGAATCACGGCGAGCGAGCGGTATTTCTTCGGGTACGGCTATACGAGCGGTACTCCGCACCAGAGCGCAGTGCTTGCGGAGGACACGGGAAGTCAGGTGGAACTGACGCTTGACACGGACCTCATCGTGAATGACCCGCAATACATCTACGGTGCGAGCCGCATCATGGGGCTTGACTTGACGGACGTGAGCCATGCCATACTCCAGACTCTGAACTTGAACAACTGTTCCGCCCTGAGGACGCTTGACGTGAGCTGCGGCCAGACACAGACAACGCTGAACGCATTGCTGGTGAACGGCTGCCGAAACTTGCGTACCCTGAATATGACCGGCTTGAAGTCAGGCAGCTTCACTGGCATAGACTTGAGCAACAACACGAAGCTGGAGACACTGAAGGCAGGCAAGACAGCCCTGACCGGCGTGAACTTCGCACAGGGTGCTCCGCTGACGAGCGTAACGCTCCCGGCAACGTTGCAGACACTGGAACTGCGCTATCTGGGCAAACTGACGACCAGCGGTCTGACGCTGGAGGGCACAAGCAACATCAACAGACTTGTGGTTGACAATTGCCCTGGTGTGGACTGGCAGACGCTGCACGCAAGGTGCGGAAACGTGAAGTATCTGCGTGTGACCGGCATCGACATGGAAGGCGACGGCAGTCTGCTGGCCTCACTGATGCAGACGGGCGGTGTGGACGAGAATGGCGGAAACGTGGAGAGCTGCCGACTGGTGGGCACATACCGTCTGACTCGTTACGTTGATGATGAGACCTATGCTGCATACATCGAGCACTACCCGGAGTTGAACATCGAGCAGCCTGAATATACAATGCTGGAGAGCGACGAGAGCGTGGCAGACGATGCAAATCTCTCGAACTTGGATAACGGCACGGGCTATAAGTACGGCAACGACTACAAGCCAAGCGGCCATGTGGCTGCGATACTGAAGAACCGCCACAGAGTGCTGGCGAAGGTGACAAAGAAGGCGACCACGAGGAACGTGAACATGGCGAATGTCGATACCGTGGTGAACAATCTGGACGGCGAGATGACTTACTTGGAGCTTGATGATACGGACAGTACCAAGTATGCCGACGGAACCCCTGCCAAACTTGACGGCAGCGAGGGTGACCTGATGATGCACGAGCCTTTCTTCTGGAGCAAGGGTATCAATGACTTCTTGAACAGCAAGGACTACAGCTGCTACAGCTCGAAGGACAAGGATCACATGCCGGCTGTGCCGAATGTGGCCGTATTGACGCTTGATGACATCAAGGCGGTGCAGGGCGGTTACACTAAAGGCAGGAAAGTGATGAGTGGCAGGGACACCATAACAAATGCAATGAGTACGGACAGCTCTTATTCGGTGTGCGTGGTGGATGTGTCGAAGCACAAGCGTGTTCGCTGGCCGAGTGTGCCAGGCACGAACCTTGTGGGCAGCGCATTTGCCGACGTGAACGGCAATGTGGTGAAGAGCATCGTGGTGCCAACGCTGGGTAACAGATTTGAGGCCGGCATGTATCTTATCAGCGATGTGCCAGAGGGAGCCAAGACTTTGTACTTCTCTATATTGAACACAGCCGAGTTTGACAAGGTGGTGCTTTCCAACAGCAGCAAGATAGAGGATATGGAGCCTGAATGGTTTGCCAACGACGAGCATCTGTGCGCTGTTGTGGGCAGTTCTGTTGTGGGCAGCAAGCTGCGTGCCTGCATAACGGGCGGCAGCACCACTGCAAGCATGACATGGACGGACTTCCACTATTACAGCGTGCAGAGGGGTATGCAGCAGATTGACGCTCTGATGCACTTCCGCATAGCGAACCTTGCATACGCGAAGTATGGCAAGAGAAACATGCAGGAGCAGTGTGGCGCTGGCTCGCATACGAATATGCGCACGACTGGCGGCACGATGTCAAGAGGCATGCAGGACACTATAGGCTATGAGGGCGCAAAGGCAATCAACCCGAATGTGACAAACAGTCTGGTGGACGAGAACAGAGTGCACCAATATGCCTGGTATGTGGACAAGGACGAGTATGGTGCAGCAAAGGTGACGCAGGTGAACAATATCTGCTGCCTGGGCTATGAGGACATCTACGGACACAAGTATGACATGATGGACGGTGTGGACTTGCCGAACACGAGCGGCAATGAGGGCAAGTGGCGCATTTGGATGCCTGACGGCAGCACCATAATGATAAAGGGTTCTACTTCAAGTGGCTGGATAACGGCTGTGGCGCATGGAAAGCTGATGGCTATTGTACCAGCCGGGGCTATGCAGGGTTCGTCGAGTACATACTATTCAGATTATTATTGGATAAGCACAGCCACCGGCCGTGTGGTCTATCGCGGGTGCTACAATGCGAACGCGAATGGCGGTGTCTCGAGTGCGCATGCGGATAACGATGCCTCGTATGCGTATGCGAATGTCGGCTCGCGCCTGGCCTTCCGCGGCAAACTCGTGAGGGCGCAAAGCGTGGCTGCGTATAAGGCGTTGAGCGAGGCTGCGTAACGCGAAGCGCGAAAAGCGGGAGCGAAGCGACAAAACGAAAAGAACGGGGTTCGGATGGTGTCCGGACTCCGTTCTTGCATTATGTGAATACCGGCGTAAGCCGGTCGAAAATATTTTGGGGTGGGGGAGTACCCCCAGCGGTACGCTTCGTTTTAAGAAAATAGACGGCTCGTTCTGGAATGGCGAAACGTTTCGTTTTGCGGATTATAAACAGATAAAGATAAGTATATGAAATCAGATGATGTGGCTGAATTTCTGTGCAATAATGATGATAATCAAAGTAATGAGATACGGCTTGGCAATAATGAAAATCTATGCTCTAAGAATGCCGAACCACAAGATAATGAAAACTTCAAGGAAGGACTTAAGCCTTGGGTGGATGAGCATTCGGAGATTTTGATTCTTGGCTCATTTCCAAGTGATGTTTCCCTTAGGGAGCGGGCTTATTATCAGAATAAATCAAAGAACTCATTCTGGAAGTTGATGCATGGATTGTTTGGTGAAGGCCCCGACAGCAAAGAGTTTCTGATGAAGCATCATATAGCCTTGTGGGATTGTCTTGCTGCTGCAAATAGAGAGGGTAGTTTGGATTCCAATATTTTGGGAGGAGAGAGACCTAATAATATTCAGCAGCTGTTGGAGTCGCATCCAAGCATAAGACGAATTGTGATTAATGGAAAAAGTACGGCAAGGGATTATTTTGGTAGGTATTTTTCTGATCTTTACAACGATATTGAAATTATTACTGTGGGAAGTTCGTCTAATACTAACTCAATAGAGTTTGAGACGAAGCTTGAGGATTGGAAGAAAATTCTGAAATAGTAACATGGATATGTATCAAGTAGAACTCACCACAGACATGGATGTGGTGAGTATCATTGTTAATGCTTCTGACGAGAACGAGGCAATATCCGTTGCCTTGACAATGTTTGAGCAAGGAGAAGTGGACACGGCAGGAAGCATGTTGGTAAATGTTGCTGCTTTCCGTGCTTGTTAGATTTTATTGCATGTAAAATGCGATTGGGTTAAATCGAAAATCTAAAGAAAATGTATCAATAAGTCCAAGCGTCGTTGTCCGACAGTGAAATCATGACCATTCTGTTGTATTTTCATTTATCTGTCTTAACATGCAACTAATCGCTATTTTATCCCGAATTGGGGTAATAATGTTCAATCGCATCTCGAATACTGATATCTTCAATTAAAGCTGTGCTATAAATTATTTCTTCCAAAACAACACTTCGTATAATGTTTTGACTAATAGTTTAGACCTGATTTTCTTGTTGCTTAAACAAATTCTCATTATTTTTGCAGTCGAAAGTTTAACAAATTAAATTTGTTGTAGGTTATGCAAGTTCTAAACTTTGGAAAGATGGAAAAGATTAATTTTTTAGTTTTGGCTTTGCTTCTTTTTGCCTTTGGCAATTCAAAGGCGCAAGTAATCAATAATATAGCAGACTCAAACAGAGTTTGTTTGTTCGATGTGCTTGGAAACAAGCAGTATGATGCTAATTCTGAAAAGATTTCCATTGTTACTGCTTTGGAAGAAACTACGCAGTTGATAGAAGGCACAGAAGCTTACAAACGTACCGCTCTTGTTGTTTATACAATTTCAGATTCCAACGGCAAGAGAGACGTAAAACGAAAAGTGTTGGATGAGGAAAAATGGCAGAATGATTCTTTTATGCAGGAGCATAAAAAGAATGTTGCCAATTTGATAGGGACTCCTTTAACACTTACTTTCGTATCTCGTAATTCTAATAAAAAAGGATGCTATCCTTGTAAAAAATCAATCGTTGATGACTCTACGATTTATATAGTCAATGAGTTTAATGAGAAAATGGGTGATTATCATGTTCTCAGTTTTAAGTTAAACTTTACTGGAATTACAGAAGAATTGCATTTTGCTTCCCGAGCTTCAAAGTTGTACCTAAATGACTTAAAGCAAGTAAATACAACATGGATGATAAATGCCTATGTTGGGAAGAAATCCTATGGCTGCAATGTTTTGAAGGAAAAACTAAGCATACTCAATGTTTATTATGTAACTCCAAAAGAAGCTAAAAGTATATATAAGTCTAAGAACTTGACTTTGACAAAAATACTTAGGAAATAGTATGTGAATTCAATAAGCAAGTGCATAATTACAAAATCTTATCCCGAACTGGGGTAAAACCTCACGAATTATAAGCCTGTTGGGATAAAAAAGGAGGAAAGCTTTATCGGCTTTCCTCCTTTTCGGTATATGTTTCTGTTGTCAATTACTTGACGTCAGAGTTTCTTAAGCTTTACTTCTGCTCTGCATCAGCGTTTGCTGCAGGCTGCTCCTGCTCAGGTACGGGAATCTGACCGCGTGTAAGGATGCTTGTGATGCGGTTGTTCATGTCGTTCACCATTGAGTCGAACAGCTTGGCACTCTCGAGCTTGAAGATGAGCAACGGATCCTTCTGCTCGTAAGAAGCGTTCTGCACGCTGTGGCGCAGTTCGTCGAGCTGACGGAGGTTCTCCTTCCAGCAGTCGTCAATGATGTGGAGCATGATGACACGCTCAAACTGCTTAACGACGTCCTTACCCTCTGTGCGGTAAGCCTCCTTAAGGTTGCAAGGAATGTTGTAGACACGCTTGCCGTCTGAGATTGGCACCATGATGCGCTCGTAGATGGCACCCTGGTTTTCCTCCACCTGCTTGATGATAGGCCATGCAACTGATTCGATGCGGTCTGTCTTGCGCTTGAAGGTAGCCATTGCAGACTGGAAAGCTCTCTCTTCCAGATCCTCACGTCTTACGTTCTCTGACTCTTCCTCTGAGAACGGGCACTCCATAGCGAGCACCTTGAGGAACTGCTCGCGGCAGCCTTCGTAGTCGTTGGTCTCGATGATGTTAACGACGCGGTCCCAGATGATGTTGGTGATGTCCATGCCGATACGCTCACCCATGAGTGCGTGACGACGCTTCTCATAGATAACGGTACGCTGCTTGTTCATCACGTCGTCATACTCGAGCAGGTGCTTACGGATACCGAAGTTGTTCTCCTCCACCTTCTTCTGAGCACGCTCGATGCTGCGTGAGATCATCGGGTTCTCGATACGGTCGCCCTCCTGGAATCCGAGTTTGTCCATAAGGCTTGCAATCTTCTCTGATGCGAACAGACGCATGAGCTTGTCCTCAAGCGATACGTAGAATACTGAGCTTCCCGGGTCGCCCTGACGACCAGCACGACCACGGAGCTGACGGTCTACACGGCGGCTCTCGTGACGTTCTGTACCGATGATGGCAAGACCACCGGCTGCCTTAACCTCCTTGGTAAGCTTGATGTCGGTACCACGACCTGCCATGTTGGTGGCGATGGTAACAGCACCGAGCAGACGCTCTTCCTTATGCTTGTTGCCGTCTTCGTCAACGATTTCGACGAAGCCCATATTGCTGCGTCCTGCCTCTGCCACAATGTCAGCCTCCTTCTTGTGAAGCTTGGCGTTGAGCACCTGATGAGGTATCTTGCGCATCTTGAGCATCTTAGAGATAAGCTCAGAGATTTCAACTGATGTTGTACCTACGAGAACCGGACGTCCGCTGTTACGCATCTCAACGATTTCGTCAATAACGGCAGCATACTTCTCGCGTGCTGTCTTGTAAACGCGGTCGTCGAGGTCCTTACGAAGGATGGGGCGGTTGGTAGGAATCTCTACAACGTCGAGCTTGTAGATATCCCAGAACTCGCCAGCCTCGGTAGATGCAGTACCGGTCATACCGGAAAGCTTGTGGTACATACGGAAGTAGTTCTGGAGTGTGATGGTTGCGAATGTCTGTGTGGCAGCCTCCACCTTCACGTGCTCCTTAGCCTCTACAGCCTGATGGAGTCCGTCGCTCCAACGGCGGCCGTCCATGATACGTCCTGTCTGCTCGTCAACGATCTTCACCTCGCCGTCCATAACGACATACTCGTCGTCCTTATTGAACATGGTGTAAGCCTTGAGGAGCTGCTGGATGGTATGTACGCGCTCGCTCTGTACGGCATAGTGGTTGAGGAGGTCGTCCTTCTTGTCAAGACGCTGCTGCTCGTCGAGGTCTTTCTCGTTCTCCAATGCTGACAGCTCTGATGTGATGTCGGGCAATACGAAGAGCTCCTTGTCCTGCACCTGATTGGCGAGCCAGTCAGTACCCTTGTCTGTAAGGTCACAGCTGTTAAGCTTCTCGTCTACAACGAAGAAGAGCGGCTCTACTGCCTCGGGCATGCGGCGGTTGTTGTTCTCCATATAGTATTCCTCTGTCTTGAGCATGCCAGCCTTGATACCTTCCTCAGAGAGGTACTTGATGAGCGGCTTGTTCTTAGGCAGGGCCTTGTGTGAACGATAGAGAGCGAGGAAGCCTTCCTCCAGCTTCTTCTGGTCGTTAGTCTTCTGACCCTCGGTAATGAGCTGCTTGGCCTCTGCGAGGTACTGTGTGGCGAGCTTGCGCTGAACGTCAACGAGACGCTCCACGAGCGGCTGATATTCCTCGAACATCTGGTCGTCGCCCTTAGCGATAGGACCTGAGATGATAAGCGGTGTACGTGCGTCGTCAATAAGCACTGAGTCGACCTCATCGACGATGGCGTAGTTGTGCTTGCGCTGTACAAGGTCGTCAGGTGACAATGCCATGTTGTCACGCAGATAGTCGAAGCCGAACTCGTTGTTGGTTCCGAATGTGATGTCTGCCATGTATGCCTTGCGGCGCTCCGGTGAGTTAGGACGGTGCTTGTCAATGCAGTCTACAGAGAGACCATTGAACATATAGAGCGGTCCCATCCACTCCGAGTCACGCTTTGCGAGGTAGTCGTTCACGGTTACGACGTGTACGCCGTTGCCTGTCAGTGCGTTAAGGAATACGGGGAGTGTTGCCACGAGGGTCTTACCCTCACCCGTTGCCATCTCGGCAATCTTGCCCTGATGAAGAACAATACCACCGAAGATCTGAACATCATAGTGTACCATCTCCCACTTGAGGTCGTTGCCGCCTGCTGTCCAGTGGTTGTGGTAAATGGCCTTGTCGCCGTCGATGGTGATGAAGTCGTTCTTGGGGTTCTCTGCAAGCTCACGGTCGAAGTCGGTGGCAGTAACCACTGTCTCCTCGTTTTCAGCGAAACGACGTGCAGTGTCCTTTACGATGCTGAAAGCCACAGGCATGATTTCGTCGAGAGCCTTCTCGTACAGGTCGAGCACTTCCTTCTCCAGCTTGTCGATGGCATTGAAGATAGACTCGCGCTCATCAATCGGAGTCTCCTCAATCTTAGCCTTCAGCTCGGCAATCTTAGCCTTCTGCTCGTTAGCTGAGTCCTGTACATACTTCTGTAATTCTTTAGTGCGTGCGCGGAGTTCGTCATTGCTCAGTGCCTTGATTTCGGGATATGCTGCCTTTACTTTATCCACAAGAGGCTGGATAAGCTTCATATCCTTTGATGACTTGTTGCCAAACAATGACTGTAGAAATTTGTTTAAATTCATTGTATATTATTTTTTTTATTTCGTGTGATGGTTAATAAGTGGGTGTAAAATTACAAAAAAAAATCCATACAGCACCCAAATGGCGTCTTTTAAACGTCATTTTATTGGAGTGGTGCCGCCGAACAGGCGTTCGGCGCCCTGATGCGTATAGCCTTAGCAACTGTAGGCGCAATGCGGTCTACCGTGGCAGGTGTGGTTATACGTTCCGGCTTTACCCCGGCTCCGTAGAAAATGATGGGGAACGGGATAAATGCTGCCCTTGAGAAATAGCTCTCGTTGGTGTCTTCGTTTATGATTTGCCATCCTGGAGCGGTCTCGATTACGAGGTCGCCGCTGACGGACGGATTGTAAGGACTGGCTGATACGCTTCTCACGCCGGCTGTCTGAACGAGCAGTTCTTTTGATCGAGCGATGATGTCGTTGAAGCTAATGTGGCGCTGTTCTATAAGCTTGCGGTCCAGATAAATCTGGTTGTGAAAACTCGTCTCAACATACTTGCCCTGACCGTAAATGGCGCCAAGGTACATGTTGAGAAGATTGGATGTGCGATTGATATAGAAAGTGCCTGAAGGAATGCGGAAACGCTGGTAGTCAACCTGCTGCTCGCTTGTGTAGCCAGTGCTTGTAAGCACGAACATGACATTGTCGCGTCCTACTTTATCTTCAATTCGCTTGATAAGTGAAGCCAATGTCTTGTCGAGCTTAACGTAAATAATCTCCATCTCCGACTGCCATACAGTGGCATCCGTACCCTTTGCAGAAAAGGTCACGGAGAGCATGTCGGTGATGTTGTCGCGTCCCATAGCCATATTGTCAATGCAGGCTACGGACATGTCGGCTACGTCATCGTTGTTACCGTTAGTGAGTTTGTTTGTGCTGTTGTTGTAAGTGCGCACAAGGGCCTGTGCGCCTTTTGAGTAGTATGTGGATGTTGTCCACTGGCCGTTCTTGTCGTTCAGCCAGAATGCGCCGTCTGCGGCATGGCCTGCAGAGATGACGGCAGCGTCCTTATCGGAAGCTACAGAATAGACAAGTGCTGCTCCTTTAGTGGATATCTTAAGCTCGTCGCTTACTGTGGAAGTGGCGATTTTCTGAGGTGACACGCCGTACGTTGCGTCGTCCGTGCATAATACAGGGCGCAAAGTGTTGCGGTCGAGCCATTGTGTTCCGACTATATTATTATAATGTGGGGTTGTGCCAGTGGAAATAGAGGCAATAGCCGATGCTCTGTCAACGGGCGAGAATGGATAGCTGGCGGCCTCATATATGCGTCCGTTCTGCAGTAGCTTCTTGAATCCGTCCTCGCAATAGAGCGGTGCGAAGTGCTCGATGTAGTCGGTGCGTAGCTGGTCAACAGCTATGTTTACGACCAGACGTGGCGCAGGCTGCAAGCTTTGTGCTTGCATCTGTGAGCCGGTCAGGACGGTGAGCATTATAATTGTAGATATATACTTGTTCATCTCTTGTTTGTTGTGTTAGCCGTCTGGCGTATTTTCATTATGTTTCTGTATAGCAAAGACAATGCCACAACGTAGATTCCCTCTGCATAAGACTGCATTATTCCTCCTAAAAGGAACAGGATTATGAGCATGGTCCATGCTTTTTGCCATTTACAGGGCTGTCCTTTCTTTATCTTCTTGGATGCGCTCCACAGGAATACGAGGTTCAGCGGATTGAGCAGCAGAATCTGCAGATTTAGGCTTACGGTGGGGTGTTGCGAGAAAATCATGGCAAACAGAATCAGTCCGCATGCTCCTGTTAAGAACATCATTATCGTGTCTGTAAGCCAATAATTTGCTTTTCGCATAGCCTCTATTGTCGTTATGGCAACGACTAATGCCGCCAAAACTCCCAGGCACACGATTGGGGAGACGGGGAAACTGTCGCTTCCAGAATCGCTTGTGACTGGCAATACCCATGTCTCGCTCTCGACAAACTTGCGTTTTGAGCCGTCCTTGTCGTATATTACGGCATGGCTTATGTCCTTTGAGAGGTTTTTGGGCAGAAATTGTTGTTCGCCGAACGTTGTCGGACAGTCCGCCTTGACTCCGAGCAGAAGGTCGTTGCCGAAGCGTGCCCATCTGTGACGCTCGTTATATTGATGGATGAGTTCGCGGAAAGAAGGGTAGGGGTTGGCTTCGTTTTCGAATACCACTTTTCCGTTTATGTTGTCGAGTATGATGTCTCTTGCGCGAGTTGTGCAATTGTCGTAGAAGTAATTATACCTGTATACACGGTTTTCCGGCAGGTAATTCTTGTCTATAGCCTCAGCTATGGCAGCCTTCTCCTCGTCCATCAGGTTGAGAGTCTGCTGTATGACGCCGCATCCCGAACGCTCGTATTGGGCCTTGAAATCCTCGAAATACTCGATGCCCATCTCATAGTCGGTCAGTCCGAAGACAAACCTGAGCACGAAGTATGGCTTGCTGAACGAGAATATACCATAATTAATGGCGATGTCTATGCCTTGCGTCAGGTTCTCGTATCTGATGGCTGTATGTCCGTATAGGCTGTAGACGTATGGTCTCGGCATGCAGGTGAGCAGGCTTATGCGTATCGAGTCGGCTTGCTTTCCGTTATCAGCGGCAGCCGTTTGCGACATAAGCATGAGGGCAGTCAGCAGGCATAATATTGTTCTTTTAAGTTGTTTCACAATTAAATATTGGTCTGTTATTTGTCTTTACATCATACAAAGGTATTAATAATATGCTTAATATGAGCTTAAAAGGCTTGTTAAAAAACGTAAAAGCGGCGTTTTTGGCAAGTAAACGCGGTTATATTATACTTTTGATGAAATTTAAAAGTCGTTATTTCTTGTTTATCCTGCTATTATCTCGAATTTTTTCGATAAATTTGCACCTAATTATGCGAGAAAGAATATGAGCCTTATATATAATAAGGTGTAGAGATAAAGCAGGAGAGTGTTCCGCTTGTTTCGTGTTCTGATCGTTTTTAAGCAGATAATATATCAAGAAAGAGAAATGAAGAAATTACTGATAACTGTTTGTATGGCCGTGACTTCCATGGCTGTGTTGGCCCAGAGCGGCACAAACTCGCCTTATAGCCAGTATGGCCTTGGCGTGCTCGGAGAGCAGTCGGGGGGATTCAATCGTGGAATGAACGGTCTTGGCATTGGTTTTCATGAGCACAACCAGATAAACACGTCTAACCCGGCTTCGTATGCCAGCATCGACTCACTGTCGTTTATCTTTGACGCTGGTATTGCAGGGCAAATAACGAATTTCTCGGAGAATGGAGTGAAGCTGAATGCCAACAATGCCAATTTCGAGTATGTGACGGCAGGTTTCCGTCTTGCAAAGCATCTTGGCGTCAGCTTTGGTGTGCTTCCGTTCTCGAATATCGGTTATAGCTACTCAAATACAGGTAAGCTGAATAACAGTGAAACCGGATCGTCGACGACTTACGAGAATGTCTATTATGGTACGGGAGGTCTTCATCAGGTGTATTTGGGATTTGGCTGGATGCCTTTCAAGGGATTGGCTATCGGTGTGAACGGCTCTTACTTGTGGGGCAATTACACGCGCTCGGTCATCAACTCATATTCCGATTCTTACGTAAATACACTTTCAAAGTACTATACGGCTGACGTAAACAGCTATAAGCTTGACTTTGGTCTGCAGTATACGCTCAAGCTTTCAAAGAAAGACAATCTGACCATCGGCCTTACCTATGGTCTCGGCCATAAGCTTGGCGCAGATCCGGAATGTAAGGTTATTTCTACCAATGCGCAGACAGGAGTAGCTGATACGGCCTTGTTTGTGGCTAAGGATGGTCTGGAGCTTCCGACAACTTACGGAGTGGGACTTATGTGGAACCGTTCAAACCGTTGGAAGATTGGTGCCGATTACGTTTTGCAGAAGTGGTCGTCGGTGGTAAGCCCGGAATATCTGACAGTCAATGGTAAGACAGATTATGTGGTTTCGAAGAACTTGTATTCAGACCGTCATAAGATTACCGTTGGTGGCGAGTTCTGCCCTCAGGAGAATAGCAGAAATTTCTTCAAGCGTGTTCACTATCGCTTGGGAGCGTCATACGCCACCAATTATCTTAAGATTTCAGGACAGGATGGTCCGAAAGAGTATGGAGTAAGCGCAGGTTTCGGCATTCCTATCATGAACGGATATAACAACCGCTCGCTTCTTAATATCTCTGCACAGTGGGTTCGTCAGGACTCGAAGACTTTCATTACAGAGAACTCGTTCCGCATCAATATCGGTCTGACGTTCAACGAACGTTGGTTCGCTAAGTGGAAGATGGAATAAAAAAACAAATATCATCAGACATTGAATTACATTAAAATCATAATCCTTACAATGGTGGGCTTCTTCCTTCTCGCGTCATGCGAGGGGCAGAAGGAGCATACTGCGCCGGCTGTGCACGACCGCGACTCTGCGTCAATGATGATCAGCTATGGTGTTAACACCCTCATATCCGATTCGGGCGTCATCAAGTATCGCATCGTTACAGAGCGTTGGGAGGTTAATACTGTCCGCAATCCGTCACGTTGGATTTTTGAGAAAGGTCTGTTCTTCGAGCAGTTTGATGAAAAATTCCATGTCCAGTCGTACATTCAGTGCGACACAGCATATTATTACGACCAAAAGAAACTTTGGGAGTTGCGTAGTCGTGTCTCAATATTGACTAAGGATGGCTTGCGTTTTACGAGCCAACAGTTATTCTGGGATCAGGCATCGCATGAACTCTATTCGAACGTCCCTTCGCGTCTGGTTACGCCAGACCGTACGTTGGAGGGAACGTATTTTCGCAGCGATGAGCGTATGACACGCTATTTTGTATCTAATAGCCGTGGTTCTTTCGAGAAAACGGACATCGCAGGCAAGGGCGACACAATAACGTCAGCTCCAGACACTGTAAAGGCAGCCATCAGACCGCAGGTAACGCCGCAAAGACGTACTGCCGTACGGTAGTATAAAAACACAAATAAAGATAGATTATTCTTATAAATAGTGGAAACAGACATACCTCTTTTAATCAGTATTGCCGTAACAATGATATTGTCGGCATTCTTCTCTGGCATGGAAATAGCGTTTGTGTCAAGCAATCGCATGCTCGCCGAGATGGACCGTGAAGGCAATCACCTTACCAAAAAACTCATTTCCAACTTCTACAAGCACCCTAATGGTTTTGTCAGCACAATGCTTGTAGGCAACAACATTGTGCTTGTTGTGTACGGTATTCTTATCGCCAAGCTTTTTGACAGTACAATATTCAGTGCGCTTGACGACGGAATGCGCGTGACGGCAGACACTATCGTATCGACGCTTATTATCCTTTTTACAGGTGAGTTTCTTCCTAAGATTCTTTTTAAGAACAATGCCAACAGACTATTGGCTGTGTTCTCTCTTCCTGCATACATATTCTATGTTATATTGTGGCCTATTAGCCGTTTCTCCACTTTTCTTTCCAAATGTCTGCTCCGTTTGGTGGGCATACGTATGGAAGCGGAAAGTGATGACGAAGGCTTCTCGAAGGTTGATCTTGACTATCTTGTGCAGTCGAGCATCGACAACGCACCAAAGGAAACTCTTATCAATGAGGAAGTGAAGATCTTCCAGAATGCACTCGATTTCTCAGACTGTAAGGTTCGCGACTGTATGGTCCCGCGTACCGAAATAAATGCTGTGGACATTAACGAATGCAGCACCGAGGAGCTTATGCAGAAATTTATCGAGAGCGGCAACTCAAAGATAATCGTCTATGACGATGATATCGACCATATTACGGGCTATATCCATAGTTCGGAGATGTTCCGCAATCGCAATCGTTGGCGTGAATGCGTGTGCAAGATGCCTTTCGTACCAGAGACAATGGCGGCTCAGAAGCTTATGCATATACTGTTGCAGCAGAAGAAGAGTCTCGGTGTTGTCGTGGATGAGTTTGGCGGAACAAGTGGCATTGTCTCTCTCGAAGATATCGTGGAGGAGATATTCGGTGATATCGAGGACGAGCATGACAATACGAAGTATGTTGCGAAGCAGACCGCGCCAAACGAGTATATCCTTTCTGCGCGTCTCGAGATTGACAAGGTGAATGAAATGTTCGATCTTGATATGCCTGAAAGCGATGAGTATATGACGGTTGGAGGTTTCATCCTTCATGAATATCAGAACTTCCCGAAGCTCAACGAGGTGGTGACAATCGGAAAATACGAGTTTCGCATAATTAAGAGCACAATGACTAAAATAGAGCTTGTGAACCTAAAAGTTAACTCGTAAAGGCAATTTTTCAGGCAAACATGCCCAAGTTTGGCAATAAATTAGTATTTTTGTACGCATTTTGTGGCATAGAGAGATTTGTGCCACATATTTTATGCCGGTGGGCGACCGTCATAATGCCTTAAAAAAGCTAAATCTAACAGAAAATAAAAATAACAAATAAAAACAATTAAACAATAATGGCAGCATTAGGAAAAATCAGAAGCAAAGGAGTCCTGCTGATATGCATCATCAGCTTGGGTCTGTTTGCGTTCATTGCCGAAGAGGCATTCCGCTCATGCGAGTCGTCGAGCGCTGAGAAGCATCAGCAGGTAGGCGAGGTGTTGGGCGACAAGATCAGCGTCACTGAGTTCCAGAAACTCGTAGACGAGTACACTGAAGTTATTAAGATGCAGCAAGGTCAGGACAATCTGAATGAAGATCAGCTCAATCAGGTGAAGGATATGGTGTGGAACACCTACGTCCAGACAAAGCTTATCGCTAACGAGACAGAGAAGCTTGGTCTGACTGTTACTGACCAGGAGATGCAGGATGTTCTGACACAGGGAACCAACCCGATGCTTATGCAGACTCCGTTCTTCAATCAGCAGACACGTCGCTTTGACGTTAACGCTCTGAAGAAGTTCCTCGCTGAATACAAGGCACAGGGCAGCACTAATCCCCAGCTTGCAAAGCAGTATGATACAATCTACAAGTACTGGAACTTCATCGAGAAGACTCTTCGTCAGCAGTTGCTCGCTCAGAAGTATCAGGGTCTGTTCGCTCATTGCTTCCTTTCTAATAAGGTAGAGGCTAAGCAGGCATTTAAGGATCAGAACGAGGAGAGCCAGATTCAGCTCGCTTCTCTGTCTTACTCAAGCATTGAGGACAACAAGGTGACAGTTACTGATGCCGACCTTAAGGCTAAGTATGATGAGATTAAAGCCCGCTTCAAGCAGTACGTTGAGAGCCGCGACATCAAGTATGTTGACATTCAGGTTAAGGCTTCAGCATCTGACCGTGCAGCTCTTCAGAAGGAATTTGCAGCTTATGATACAGAACTTGCTGCTGCAGCCGATCCCTCTGACATAGTTCGTAAGAGCACTTCGCTTGTCGCTTACACTGGCGTTCCCGTCTTGAAGGATGCTTTCCCCTACGATATCGCTCAGCGTCTCGACTCTATGGGCGTTGGTTCTACAAGTAAGGTGTTCGAGAGCAAGCAGGACAACTCGCTCAATATCATCAAACTCGTGTCAAAGCAGCAGTTGCCCGACTCTGTTCAGTTCCGTCAGATTCAGGTGGCTGGAGCTAATGCAGCAGAGACAGCAAAGCGTGCTGACTCTATCTCTACTGCTCTTAAGGCTGGTGCCGACTTCGAGGCAATCGCTAAGAAGTATGGTCAGACTGGCGAGAAGAATTGGTTGACAACCAAGCAGTATCAGGGTGCTCCGTCACTCGACAAGGATACTCGCAACTATATCACAAGCCTCAACACAATGTCTGTAGGCGAGGTTAAGAACATCGCTCTCACACAGGGCAACCTCATTATTCAGGTGGTAGACCGCAAGGCAATGGTCAACAAGTATGTTGCTGCTGTCGTTAAGAAGAATATCTCATTCTCAAAGGACACATATAGCGCTGCTTATAACAAGTTCAGCTCGTTCGTAAGCGCTAACCTTACTGCTGACGAAATCGTTAAGAACGCAGCTAAGGCTGGTTACACTATCCAGGAGCGTAAGGACATAACCACAGCAGAGCACAATCTTGCCGGTATCCACAGTACTCGCGAGGCAATGCGCTGGCTCTTCGACGCTAAGAAGGGTGATGTTTCGCCGCTTTATGAGTGTGGAGACAATGACAACCTCCTCGTTGTAATCCTTGACAATATCAACAGTGTTGGCTATCGTTCTCTTGAGGACGCACAGGTTAAGGAGTTCGTTAAGGCTGAGGTGCTCAAGGACAAGAAGGCTGAGATGCTCCTCGCAAAGCTTAACGGCGTTAAGTCTGTAAACGAGGCAAAGGCCAAGGGCGCAAATGTTACAGCTGTAAATCAGGTTACTTTCGCAGCTCCTGTCTTCGTTACAGCTACTGGAGCAAGCGAGCCTGCACTTAGCGGTGCGGTTGCTGCAACAGCAAAGGGCAAGTTCTGCAAGGCTCCTGTAAAGGGCAATGCAGGTGTATATGTCTTCCAGGTTGTAAACAAGTCACAGCGTGCAGCCAAGTATGACGAGAAGGCAGAGATGCAGAAGCTTCGTCAGCAGCACATGCAGATGGCTGGCAACTTCATGAATGAGCTCTACATCAAGGCTAAGGTGGTGGACAACCGCTACCTCTTCTTCTAATCCATCTTTTGTATAGAAACAACAACATTCTATAATTTGTGTCCCGGAAGTGTTCTACTTCCGGGACTTTTTGTTATATTTGCATTCCTATTTGAAGTCTAACATATAACAAGTAAAAGATAAAGCAATCATCAATGATAATAGAAATGAAAGACGTCCATCTACGAGTGGGCGAATCAGAACAATATGGCAACATCTCCTTCTCAGCCTTGCCCGGCGACATTTTTGCCGTAACAGGAGGCAGCCAGCAGGCTCGCTCTGCGGTGTTGCAATCCTTGACCGGTGTTCAGCCTGTTGAAAAAGGCTGGATAAGCGTGGATGGTGAGGCTGTAAAAGGAAATCTTGGTGCCTATTTTCGTAGGCAGATGTCTTACTTGCCAAGTTGCTTAGACTTCGGTGATGATTTGGTCCGCGATGTTATCGATTATTACATCTGTCTATCCGTCAACAAGAACAAGGAAATTTCAATGTCTATTCTGAAGGACGAACTACGTCAGTTGTCTTTGAAGGACGATGTCATTGACCGGAAGTTTTCTGCCTTGTCTGCCGCGGAAGCACAGCGTGTCGCTATAGCGTTGACTGGAATGACAGAACGCAAGGTCTTTCTTCTGGATAATCCTACGTCCTCGCAGGACGAACGCGGCATAATGTCCGTCATGTCATACCTTTGTTCGCCAAGGATGAAGGACGTTACGCTTGTTGTGGCTACATCCGACCAGGCTTTACTGTCTGTATGTAACAAGAGTCTGAATCTTAATCATTTTATCATATAAGAATATTTCGCTTATGCTTTTATATCTTTCCTTAGCTTTGTGCGTAGTGTTTCTCGCAGTGCCCATATACGTGGCGTATGCATACCGTATATCAGAGATACGTCACATCTTTATGGCGTTAGCACGCATGGTGCTTCGTCTTGGCGTGTTGGGAGTTGTGGCATATTATCTTGTCCTTTGGGATAATTGGCTTCTTAACATCGTATTCTTGCTGCTCATGGTGGCTTATTCAGCCATGTCTGCAGTGGTGAAGAGTCGACTCGGACTGCGTGAATACATTGTCCCCGTTGCCGTCGGCATATTTGCGTCCGTTGTATTTGTAACAGGAGGAATGGCTGTATTGTGCATAGCTCCGGAGATAAAGTTAAGTTCGCGCTATATTGTCCCAGTTGTCGCAATGATGTCTGGTGGCATAATAGAAGCGCAGGTTAAGGCTTTGAGATTGTTCTATGGAGGTATACGCCATCATAACCATCTCTACTATTATCTTATTGGCAACGGAGCCACCCATTCCGAAGCCATGTATTATCTTGTACGACGCTCCCTGCATGCCGTTCTTGTCAAGGAGATATCAAGGATGGCTGGCATGGCAGTAGGCATAGTGCCTTTCGTAATGTTGGCAATGATGATGTGCGGTTTTGATGTGTTGCAGGCAGCAGCAATGCAGGCTGTGTTAGTGGCAGCGATGATGTCAGCAAGCGTTATCGCTGCTTGGGTGACGCTCGTAGCGGCACGTCGTTTTGTATTGGACGTTTATGGTCGTATAAAAAACATAAAACCAGATGTCGTAAATCGGACGGAAAATAAAGAATCAACAGAACAATAAATGATATCATTAATAGGATAATGATGAATAAGAAGTTTTTTAATGTATTGGCGGCAGCATTCCTGTGCCTGTCAATGTGTGCCTGCGATGCGAAGGGCTTGAAGGCAGGTTTGGCTGAAGGCCGTAAGATTTATGAGAGCGAGATAGCAAAGAAGGACAATGGCAATAGCTCCAATGAAGCAACGGTTAATAAGGAAACGTCATCGAAGGTTTCTATTGAAGGAATTGAAGTACCCGCTCCTTTGAAGAAAGCGCCTGAGATGGTGCTTAAGCGTACTTGTTATACAGTTTCGTATAACTCTGACCGTCGTGTCCCCAATTGGGTGGCTTGGCATCTTACAGAAGCCCATCTTACTGGCAACACAAAACGAGCTGAATCTAAATTCCATGAAGATCTTGATGTTCCGGAGCCAAGAGCGGTGGATTTCGATTATGTGCGTTCTGGATACGACCGCGGACATATGTGTCCAGCTGGTGATAATAAGTGGAGCAGCGCAGCAATGGACGACTCTTTTCTCTTCACCAATGTGTGTCCACAGGCTCCGTCACTCAATCGTGGAGACTGGAACGAGATGGAGCAGGCATGCCGCAAGTGGGCAAAGCAATACGGCGATATATATATAGTATGTGGTCCTATATTCTATAAGAAAAGCTCTAAGACTATCGGAAAGAACAAGGTGGCGGTTCCTGATGCTTTCTTCAAGGTGGTGCTGTGTATGAATCCGTCTCCGAAGGCCATTGGCTTTATCTATAAGAATGCTGATGGCAATCGTCCTAAGGGCGACTATGCCAATTCTGTGGACGAAGTGGAACGAATCACAGGTATTGATTTCTTCCCATCACTTCCTGACGACATAGAGAAGATGGTGGAGGCGAAGTGTGACGTATCAGAATGGAATCTGTAATGAATGGCAGTGTTAGTGCTATGAAAACCAATAATATACGTGCCGTTGCTTTCGATGCTGACGATACGCTGTGGGCATTACAGAACCATTTCCTTGATGTAGAGAGAGAGTATTGTCAGCTTCTGGCTCCGTTCGGTGATAGCGAAAAAATAACCGCAAGCCTTTTTGAGACGGAGATGTCCAATATGACAGATTTAGGCTATGGTTGCAAGGCTTTCATCATCTCGCTTGTCGAGAATGCCGTCAAGGTTAGCGAAGGTAGGGTAGAGGCCCGTGTTATTGGCGAAATTGTGAAATTAGGCAAGCGTCTGCTTCATGTTGACGCTTGCCCGCTTCATGGTGTGGAGCCGACTCTTAGCCGTTTACATGACCTTAAGCACGCCGATGGCTCACGTCGTTATCGTCTTGCTGTATTTACAAAAGGTGAACTGATGGATCAGGAGAATAAGTTGCGCCGCTCTAGTCTGCTCCGCTTCTTTGATGTTGTCAGCATCGTTAGCGACAAGACACCGGAAGCTTACCATGCATTATGTTCTCAGCTTGCCGTTAATCCGGACGAACTTCTTATGGTTGGCAACAGTTTTAAGAGCGACATTGCTCCGGCACTTGCCATCGGAGCTTATGCCGCCCATATACCGTTCCACACCAACTGGGCGCATGAAACCACTGAAGAGTTTGAGCATGAGCGTCTTTGGCGTATCTCCCATTTCTCGGAAATACTGGATATCCTTAACCCATAATAAGTTTTGGCTCCTCAGATTATATCCATTTTATATACATTGGTTTCTCTTTTCCCGAACCCAATGCTTTGGTAGAGCGCATTTGCTTCGATGCGTGACGGGCGTGACGTTAGCAGAAGTGAACAGGGGGCAAATCTCTTTGCCTCCTTTATTGTCCTTTCTATAAGCGTACGTCCGAGTCCCTGACCGCGATAATCTTTGTCCACTACCACATCTTCTATCCATACCTTGCAGCCTATGGGCGACCTGTAGACGGCAAGCGTGGACATTCCGATGATTTTATTGTCAATGCAAAGAAAGAACAGGTGGCTTTCGTTGCAAGTTGCCATATACGTCATTTCGTCAATGGTCATGGGTTTGGCATTCTGCGATAGTTGTGTCAGCAAGTTGTTTACGGCAGAACGATAAGCCTCCTTCGGTTCTGTAGCTTCAAAGAATGTGATGTTATGCATGTTGTTGTCTGTTTTTATATATGTTTCCGATATGGCAAAGATAACGCTTTTCGGGCGTATTATGGTCCGTAAGCTTATGTTTCTGAATATTTATTAGTAACTTTGCATTCATTAAGAACCGCTATCTACTAAAACAACAAATATTATATATCTATGAACAAGTCTTTATTTTTATCGGCAGCGTTACTGTTGTCTTCTCTCTTTGCCTCTGCTCAGACTCCGCGTAATCAGTTGACTCCCAGACCGCCAATGGGCTGGATGACATGGAATCTCTTTCAAGGCAACATCAACGAACAGCTTATTCGTGAGACAGCCGATGCTATGGTGGAAGGTGGCTTCCGTGATGCAGGCTACGAGTATATCTTCATCGACGACCTTTGGCAGGGTGGTCGCGATCGTCAGAATAACATCATTCCCGATCCTGAGAAGTTCCCTAATGGCATGAAGGCCCTTGCCGACTACGTTCATTCTAAGGGGCTTAAGCTTGGCATCTATTCTGATGCAGCCCAGCTTACGTGTGGTGGTTGGACCGCAAGTCTTGGCTTTGAGGAGCAGGACGCACGAACATTTGCTTCATGGGGCATTGATTATCTTAAGTATGATTACTGCAACGCTCCTGAGGACAGCGCTACAGCACGCCATCGTTATCGTACCATGGCCAATGCCTTGCAGAATTCCGGTCGCGACATCGTTCTCGGCATCTGCGAGTGGGGACAGCGTCAATGCGAGGAATGGTGTGAGGAAGTTGGCGGTCAGCTCTGGCGTACCTCCTATGACGTCCGCGATATGTGGAAAGACATCGTGAAGGAAGGTGGTATGGGCATCATTGATATTGTCAACGTCACAGCTCCGCTTGCCAAGTATGTGCGTCCGGGACAATGGCCCGACATGGACATGCTTGTCGTAGGACTTAACGGTACGGGCGGTCCGTCGAGCGATCTCGGTGGAGTGGGCTGCACGCAGACCGAATATCAGACACAGATGAGTATGTGGTGTATGATGGCTTCTCCTCTCGCCATGACCAATGACTTGCGCAAGGTGTCTGAGGACGATCGCCGCATACTGCTCAATCCAGAGATTATCGCCATCAATCAGGATGTGCTTGGTAAGGCCGCCGAGCGCAAGGTAATGAACGACAACTATCAGATCTTCGTTCGTCCGCTTGCTGATGGCTCTCACGCCGTTGCTTTGCTCAACACTTCTGAAAAGCCGCTCACTCTTACTGCTGACTTTGCTTCACTCGGTTTTGCTGGCAAATACACCGTACGCGATGTGTGGCAGCATAAGGACGTAGCCCGTAACGCATCAAAGTGGAAGGGACGCGTAATGCCGCACGAGACACGCGTGTTTGTGGTAAAGAAATAAAACGTGATATATACTAAAAAGGTTGGTTGTAAGCATATCGCTCGCAACCAACCTTTTTCTTTGTTCTTCCTTTATGTTTCATCATAGCGGCTCAATAGTTCTTCAATAGGACTATTTGGCCATTCTTACAGCTATGATTGTTACCAAGGACGTGAGTATTATGACAAACGCCATTATCTTCAAGAATAGTGTGAGGCTTCCAAGACAGAAAAATGTCAGCGCGATGCCTATTGATATCAATTCTATTGTGAAGATATATGCCCAGTAAACCATTATCTTTATCTGTCGCATGTTTGTGATTCGTAAGCTCATTTCAATCAGATAATTGGGACGGTAAGCGACATACATATAGAATACTGCCAAAGCGGTGCAGAAGCCACCTACAAGTAACAGCCAGTAGGGACTCTCAAAGCTGTCAGCCTTGCCTGAGAAGTCAATGTGAGTGGGGATTGGTTCACCATTCGATATAGCCAACTTATAAACTATTCCTCCCCAAAGAATGAGTAATAGCAAACCAATGATTATCTCAAAGAAAGTATTGGTCAATGTGCGTTGCAGCCGGATTTTTGGATATTCTTGCTCGTCATTGGACGAATCGCAGAAGTGATTAAAGTTTGTATTCATAGTTGTGGAGGATTTTTCGTTTGTCGTTTCTTGGGCATTCGTCCGCTCTTGCGCAGAGCCTCGGCGATAATCCATTGCAGTTGTCCGTTGATGCTGCGGAATTCGTCAGCAGCCCACGCTTCAATGGCGTCCATCGTCTCGGCATCCACGCGCAGAACGAAACTCTTAGTTCCAGTTTCCTTTTTTGTCATACGGTTTAATGGTTTAGAGTTCCGGCGTTGACAACAGGCTGAGCCGAATCGTCACCGCAAAGCACAACGAGCAAGTTGCTCACCATGGCAGCCTTCTTGTCGTCGTCAAGATCTACGATTTCTTCGCTACTTAGCTTGTCAAGAGCCATTTTCACCATCGACACGGCACCCTCCACAATCTTCTCGCGTGCAGAGATGATGGCGTCAGCCTGTTGGCGGCGAAGCATCACGGCGGCAATCTCCGGTGCATAGGCAAGATAGTTGATGCGTGCCTCTACCACTTCTATGCCGGCCATGCTCAGACGCTCGTCAAGTTTCTCTTCAAGCTGCTTGTTTATCTCGTCGGCACTGTCGCGCAGAGTAAGTTCCGCCTTGCCCGACTCGTTGTTGTCATAGGCATAGAGTCCTGCCACCTGACGAAGTGCTGCGTCACTTTGTGTCTTGACAAAGTTCTCGAAGGCGAGCATCACGTTCGACACGCTTGTTCCGATTTGCTGTGCTGTTCCGCTCTGTGCCATTGTCTGCGAGTCAATCTCAAACATAGCCTTGTATGTATCCTTTAGCTTCCACACGAGCACCAGTCCTATCATAATCGGATTGCCCGTCTTGTCATTCACCTTGATAGGTTCTGCGTCAAGGTTGCGGGCACGAAGAGACAGCTTCTTGGTGTTGATGAAAGGGTGCACCCATGAGTAGCCCACCTTGGTGTACGTGCCTTTGTATTTTCCGAAGAACATCATCACACGTGCCTCGCCCGGTTCGAGCATCACGAAGCCTGCCCAAATGAAGAGTGTTACGGCGAATACGGCAAAGCCGAAGCCTACAAGCAATCCTGTCAATATGTCATTCAGATTCTGTATGAAGCCAGTAACAATAATCGCTGCACTCAATACTGTCAACATGATGTTGACGAAAAGCATGGCAAAACCATTCATGGTCATACCTTTAAACTGAAACTCCTTGTTCTCCATAATCTTACTTTTTAATGGTTATACATGTGATTGTTTAGTGATATCATTTTGATATCGCAAAGATATGTCAAATGTTTGGAATGACAAAGAGAAATGTTGATTATTTTTTAAGTAAAACTTAAAAAAAAAGGTTGGTTGTAAGCCTATTGCTCGCAACCAACCTTTTTGCGTTTGTTATCCTGCAAATCGTTATTCGTTATTTCACTTCAATGTTCTTCATGACCTTAGCTTCCTTCTCCGGCGTTATCTTCGGAATTACGATGGTAAGTATGCCATCGGCAACGCTTGCTGAGATATGGTCGCGCTCTACATCGTCAGGAAGAGTGTAGCTCTGTTCATAGTTGCCGTATGAGAATTCATGACGCAGATAGCGCTCGTGTCTGTCTCTTCTGCAACCACATTCTTTTTCTTCCTCCTTGTGCTCCATCTTGTTCTCAATGGCCATGTGGAGCAGGCCTTCATTGGTAAGGTTTATTCTTACCCATTCCTTCTTCAGACCAGGAACAGCTACTTCCATGATATATTCTTCACAAGTCTCCTTGACGTTGATAGCCGGAGCGGTTGTTCTTACCTGTGATGTTGCCTCTGTGTTAAACAATGTGTTGTCTAACCAATCGTTCAACCAATTTGAACTGTTATTTCTGCGAACTACTAACATAATGTATTACCTCCAATATTTAATTGTTTTGCCGTTTCGCTTGATTGCTTCCGGCTTTCATTATGCCATAACGCAACTTATGTGCCATCCGGTAAGGATATTGTCAAGTCTGACATTTTAGCCAAATTTGTCATATTGTTGTGTTAAAATGTCAGTTAATCTAAGTTTTATTGATTATTTAACAGTAATGATATCTGATATTTAGTATAAATAATATACCTTTGTACTTATAATTTGTATCTTCGGCTGCTATGTTTAGCAGTCTGATGACAAGATTGATTTCAGAATGCGTACAGTTAACAGAAAGCATAGACGTTTGGCATGGCTGCTGATATTGGTGTATTTGCCAATGTTGGTGGCGATAAGCTTCCACCATCATGAGAAGGTGGAAGACGATGTCGTTGCGTCCTATTGTCAGGACTGTATGCATCATGTTCATCACAGTGGACACATTGCCTCCACACATTCATTTACGCACGACTGTCTGCTATGTCAGCTTCATAGCACGTCTTATCTTGTGCCTACTTTGATTGTGCTGGCTGTCTTTGCTGTGATGAGGAGGCTCACCATGCAGCGGTCATGTCCAAAGCCATGTCTGCTGATTGTGGGCGTAAGGAGCACAAGAGCTCCGCCTTATTGTTGATGGTCACCCCATGTGTTTTTTTGAGACAAACAACAATAAGGAAACAAATAAATGAACAATATATATAAATCGTTATTGCTGATGGGCGTATGCTCGTCGGCAACAGTCCCCGTTATGGCTATAACCGAAGAAGCAGACACCACTCGCCATCAGCCAATGACCGAAACCAATGTGAAGCTAAACGAAGTGGTGGTCACAGGACTTACAGGACATCAGAAACTCGGAACGTCGGCAGCTCCTATAAGTATCGTATCGTCTCGCCAACTTGAAGCACAGCCTTCCACAAATATCATAGACGCCATCAGTCATCAGCCGGGCGTGTCACAGATAACCACAGGCAGCGGCATCTCAAAGCCCGTTATACGCGGAATGGGATATAATCGTGTAGTGGTGGTAAACGACGGTGTGCGTCAGGAAGGTCAGCAGTGGGGCGATGAGCACGGAGTTGAGATAGATGCAGCGTCGATTCATTCTGTCGAAATACTTAAAGGTCCTGCCAGTCTGATGTATGGCTCGGACGCTTTGGCAGGTGTGATAGTTTTCAATAGCGCACCGGTACTTCCAATGGGAGAGATGAGCGGCAACATAATGAGCGGTTATCAGACCAACAACGGACTCTTCGACTATTCACTTAATTTCGCTGGCAATAAGCGTGGTTTTGTGTGGAATACTCGCTACAGTGGCAAGATGGCGCATGCATATAAGAACCGTTACGATGGTTATGTGTATGGCTCTGCTTTCCGTGAGCAGTCGTTCGTGCAGATGCTTGGCTGGAATCATCGTGTCGGACACACTCATCTTACGCTCGACTATTATCATCTTACACCAGGAATAGTTGAGGGAGAACGTGATGAAGAGACGGGCAGACTTGAGATTCCTGACGGCTTCAATCTTAAGAGTTATGGTCGTTCTCTGCCGTTCCAGCAGATCCATCACTACAAGGCTGTCCTTGACAATATGTGGTATGTGGGTGAAGGCAACATAAAGTTGCTTGCTGCTTACCAGCAGAACCGCAGACAGGAATATGAGGAGAAGCGCGATGAATGCGGGCTCGACCTAATGCTCCATACTGTCAACTATGATTTGCACTACACATCGCCATTGTTGGGTTCGTGGAAAATTGCCGCTGGACTGAACGGTATGTGGCAACAGTCTGTCAATAAGGGCACAGAGTTTCTCATCCCCGATTATAGCCTCTTCGACTATGGCTTGTTTGCCACAGCCACGTGCAATGTTGATAAGCTGAATCTTAGTGGTGGTGTGCGTTATGACCATCGTCATCTGCATGGCGATAATCTCTTGGAAGATGAAGAGGATGGCGGCATCGTGGAGCGCTTCAAGGCTTTCAGCCGTGGGTTCGACGGGTTCTCGGGCAGTTTAGGAATGGCTTACGAACTGCTGCCGAACTTTAATATCAAGCTGAATGCGTCATGCGGATTCCGTGCGCCAAACATCAGTGAACTTGCTTCTAACGGCGAGCATGAGGGAACACAGCGTTATGAGATTGGCAATACGGCTTTAAAGCCGGAACAAAGTTGGCAGCTCGATCTCGGACTCGACTATTCTTCGGAGATTGTGTCTGCCGAGCTTTCGCTCTTCGCCAATCGAATCAGCAACTATATCTTCAGCACGCGTCTCACCGATGCCGATGGCACGCCGGTCGTTACAGACGGCTCCGACACCTACCGGTTCACCTCGGGAGATGCCCGTCTGATGGGTGGTGAAGTGCATGTGGATGTCCATCCGTTTGAGCGCTTGCACATAGGCAATAGTTTCGCTTATGTGGATGCCGTGCAACTCGGTCAGCCACACGATGCAAAGTATCTGCCGTTCACTCCTGCTCCTCGTTGGCAAGGGGATGTGCGTTACGAGATTGTTTGCGACGGACGCACGTTCGACAATATGTACGTGAAGTTTGCCGTTGACTGCAATCTTCGTCAAAACCATTATTATGCAGCTGGCGGTACGGAGACAGCCACACCATCATATACATTATTAAATATGTATGCAGGAACCGACATAAAAAGCCACGGCAAGCGCATTGCTTCGCTGTATGTTTCGTGTGAGAACATCACCGACCGTGCTTATCAGAGTCATCTAAGCCGACTGAAATATCTTGACGTGAATAAGGCTACGGGCAGAATGGGAGTGTTTAATATGGGGCGCAACTTTACATTCAAGGTTGTTGTGCCGATAGGATTATAAATAAGGAGTGATATGAAAAAACGGTCAGGCAAAGGTTATGTTACTTTTTGCCTGACCGTTTGTTGTTTTTATTTGGGGCGATAAAATGGCTATTTCGTCTTCTGCGTATTAGGCAGCAGTCCGGCTATGATTCCTAACAGCGGCAGGAAAGCGCTCACCTGGAATATGAACTCTATGCTTGTCTTATCAGCCAGCCATCCGAAGAAAGCCGAGCCAAGTCCGCCCAGTCCGAACATCAGTCCGAAAAACACGCCGGCTATCATGCCCACCTTGTCAGGCATGAGGTCGGTGGCGTAAACCACGATGGACGAGAATGCAGATGCGATAATCAGACCTGAGAGGAAACAGCAGACTATAGTCCATGTCAGACCAACGTAAGGCATGGCAAGAGCGAATGGGGCTGCACCGAGGATGGAGAACCAGATGACGTATTTACGTCCGAATCGGTCGCCGAGCATGCCTCCTGCTACGGTTCCGATGGCAAAGGCTGCGAGGAATACGAAGAGGAACAGCTGCGATGCCCTTACCGACACGCCGAACTTGTCAATGAGGAAGAACGTGAAGTAGCTCGTGATGCACGAAGTGTAGAAATACTTAGAGAATACGAGGAGAATGAGTATAGCCAAAGCTCCGTATTTGGCTCGCTTTGAGATGTTGGTGTTCAGCTCCGGCGTTTTCTGCGGATGCTTCACAATATACTTCAGCCTTGCCTTATACCACGCTCCGAGCCTTATCATTATCAGGGCTGCAAGCAGAGCTGCCAAGGCAAACCACGAAATGGAGTGCTGTCCGTAAGGGAGGATGATTATGGCAGCAAGCAGCGGTCCGAGTGCAGATCCGCCATTGCCTCCAACCTGGAATATCGATTGCGCCAGACTCTTCTTGCCGCCCGACGCCATTTGGGTTACGCGTGAGGCGGTGGGGTGGAAGACGGACGAACCGAAGCCCACGATGCTCACAGCGATGAGTATGGCAAGGTAATTATTGGCGAAGGCAAGAAGCAGGAGACCGGTCAGCGTGAAGCACATGCCTACGGAAAGGGCGTAGGGGCGCGGATGGCGGTCGGCATACAGTCCGGTGAATGGTTGCAGGATGGACGAGGTCATCTGAAAGACGAGCGTGATGAGTCCGATCTGTGCGAAAGAGAAGTCGAAATTAGCCTTCAGAATGGGATATATTGACGGTATGATAGACTGTATCATGTCGTTAAGGAAGTGTGAGATGCCGCATATCACGAGCATGGAATAGACGGTTCCCTCTGTCATTGTGGGATTGCCTTTTAGCTTTTGACTGATGGTTTTGAGTTTCATTGTCTGATTGTCTTATCTGTTTTACGATGCAAAAGTACTCATTTTTTGTGGTGTTTCCCTATTATTGTAGTACCTTCTATATATTTTCAAACATAATAAATGTCAGAGAAACTAACACAAAAGTGTAATTCTTCTACCGCTCATATCAGAAATACACTTTTGTGTCAAAGGCTTTTTTATCATTTCCCTTACTTTTGCCCTCAGAAAAACATAAGTAAAGGGATTATGAACAAGAAACTGATTATAACAGCGTTGTGCCTCTCGGCTATGACTCCGATGATGGCGCAGAATATCACAGGTAAGGTGATGGATATGAAGGGAGAGCCTTTGGCGTTTGCCAATGTAGTATTATTGAATAGGACAGACTCGGCTTTCGTCAAGGGCGCAGTGAGTGGAGAGGATGGCAGCTTTGTCATCGACTCTTCCTGCAATGGTGGAATCATCAAGGTGACATCCGTAGGCTATAAGACAATCTGCAAGAATTGCACTGGTGAAAATGTGGGCATTATCAAGATGGAAGAAGACAGCAAGATGCTCGGCGAAGTGGTCGTGAAGTCATCCCTGCCTAAGACTATCCTGAAGAATGGCGGAATGACGACAACCGTTGTCGGATCCGTACTTGAGAAGGCAGGAACCATGGAGAACCTGCTCGACCGCATCCCTAACGTTTCTGCCCAGAATGGCAGCATCAAGGTATTCGGTCGCGGTGAGCCTGTTATCTATATCAATGGACGACAGATGAGAGACAAGAGCGAGCTGGACCGTTTGCATTCCGATAACATCAAGTCGGTGGAAGTCATCACTAACCCTGGTGCTCGTTATGCAGCCAGCACCAAGGCGGTCATCCGTATTACAACGAAGAAGATACAAGGCGATGGATTCGGATTTGACGCTACAACAGAAGGATCGTACGACGAGAAAAAGAACATTGGAGGATATGGCAGGCTGAATATGTATTACCGTAAGAATGGCTTGGATTTGGGCGCATACGCCTTTGGGGCAAAGCAGTACCAGCCAAACAATCAAGACTTACAACAGAAGACTTATCTTGACAAGACCTGGAACCAGAAGAGTGAAAACAGACAAGTAACTATGGTAGAAGCCATGAACTTCCGCCTGGATGCCAGCTACCAGTTGGATGCCAACAACTCTATAGGTGCCAACTTCGGCTTTCTGAGAAATCCTAAACAGACCTGCGAAGCCAATATGGCTACAGAAATATGGCAAGACGACGAGCAGACAGAAAACTCTGACAGCCACGGTAGTTTCTTCGAGCAGAAGAGCACACTTTCAAGCAATGTTTACTATGTCGGAAAACTTGGCAAACTCGGCATCGACTTCAATGCCGACTGGCTTTGGTCGAAGAATAACGAGGACGTTGTTACAAAAGAGCAATATCAGGAGGTTGGGATGGACGCGCAGAGCCAGACGGTTCATAGCCTTACTGATAAGAAATATCGTTTGTTGGCTTCCAAGTTGGTGCTTTCATATCCTTTGTTGGGTGGTGAGTTGTCTTTGGGTGGTGAATATTCCAACACGCATCGCACATCCAAGTATCAAGTGGTGCCAACCAACTTCGTGTCGGATGATGACAGCCGTATAACAGAAAGCATGGCATCTTCATTCTTGGCATATTCAAGGGATTTCGGAAACGTGAGTATGGAGGCAGGACTGAGATACGAGTACATCGACTTCAACTACTATGAATATGGCAAGTATGTGCCTGGGCAAAGCAAGTCGTATGGCAATTGGTTCCCATCCATCAGCTTGTCGATGCCTGTAGGCAAGGTACAGATGCAGCTGAGTTATGCTACCGACATCGACCGCCCTCCCTATCATTACTTGCGCAGCGGCATACAGTATGACAACCGCTACATGTATGAAACAGGAAATCCATTCTTAGTATCAGAAATAAGCAAAAATCTCAACTACGAATTGGCTTACAAGTGGTTGACTTTCGACATGACCTACAGCCATACTTCGCATACGATGATGTCGAATGTGGAGACTTACAAAGACAATCCTGCAATAGGACTGCTTAAGCCTGTGAATGGAAAGGCATATAATCATGTAGAAGCTTCCGTCAACTTGCGACCTTCGTTTGGCATTTGGCATCCTTCATTTACGGCATCTGTGGTAAAACAGTGGCTTGATATGGATGCACATGATGGCAAAATATCCAACAATCCGATGGCAGTATTCCGCTTTAATAACACCTTCAACACCAAGTTGGCAATGTTAACGTGGATGATGTCGTATACCACAAAAGGATATGGAAGAAATATATATTCGTATAAGCCAAGATTTTGTACCAATGTATCTGTATATAAGTCTTTCTTGAAAGACCAGTTGTCGTTCCAGCTCTTTGTCTATGATTTGTTTGGAACAGACGACATCCACATGAGTGCTCATTATGGCAAAATGAGGGACTTGATTGTTGATGGACTTTCAACAAGCAAAGTTTCGCTTACTGTACGGTATAAGTTCAACACTACAAGAAGCAAATATAAGGGTACGGGTGCAGGAGAAAGTCAGAAGAACAGAATGTAATCTGTCTGCAGCATCCCGTAATGGTGTAATGACAATAAATCTCTCTATAAATGAACAACCCAATAAAATTGTTGATTAGTGGCGCAGACATGGGAGGCTTGATAGCCTCCTGTGCCTTGCGCCATGACTTCCATGAAAGCTCTCGGCAGGAAGATAGATTTCATATCTATCGCATAGAAAAGGATACGCTGACGATGGAAGATGTGGATGCATGCGACTTGTCGGGCATCCGGTATGCGGTGAATGCAACCTTGCATGACAACGAAGCCTCTTTCGCTTTCGATGAGAAATGCAAGGAACGGGGCATCACCGTTATCCATGCCGTCAATCTTGGCAAGGCTGCCTTTCTCGCTGTAGAGAAACCGAAAGGCTATCCATTCAGCGAAGTAGTGAAAAAAGGATCGGATGATTTCCGTTGCTCACTGGGCAAGTATATCTCGCAGTACGGTATGTTCTGGCAGATGCCCGTGCCTTGGGTGGATGAAGCCATCAGGCATTATTCTGAGGAGTCTTTCCCACAACTGGGCATCGTGGCATATATTGCCGCCGGCTATTGTGCCAACATTCTCGCGAACCTTGCGGAAGGCAAGGAGGTGAAATACTTCCCGAAGTTCTATCTCTCGCCATTGTTGGAAGAGATATGATTCTGATTATATCATCTGATAGTTTGTGGCATGAAACAGCGCCTCGGCAATGTTCTTCACGCCAAGTTTGGCGAAAAGGTTGCGCTTGCAAGCCTTTATAGTGTCAACCGATTTGCATAGTCGGTCGGCAATATCATTCATCGTGTAACCTTGGGCAGACAATCTCAAAACATCTCTCTCTGTCTCGCTCAAGGTTATGCCTTCTTTCTTTTCCCACTTGTGGCGCAATGTGGAATATTCAAAATAGCTACGCTCACCATTCTTCTGCATGATGATATGTCCCGGTTCATCGGTTGCTGCCAATGATACGGTGCAGAGGGCAAGCCAGATTCTTCCATCATCAGAAAGAAGTATCGGAGTGAGGTGATGATGAATCAATCGGCTATGTCTGCCATTGGTAAGATGAAAGTCGTACGAGATGGTATAGTCCAGACGGTCGCCCACAGGCAATTCATTGAAAAGATCAAAACCTTTCTTGTTCACTTCGAGCAGCATCTGCAGGTCGGCATCCGGAACATGGTCTATATACATCTGATAGCCAGCCTCCATCAATTGCTCGGGTTCCAATCCGCAGAGATAAGCGAGGTTGTCTGATGCATAGATGAAGTCCTGATGAAAATAGTCGATGATATAGACGCACTGGTAGGTGCTGCGGGCAAAGGCCTTTGCCGCATTCACCAATAGTTCTATCTTGTCGTAATCCTCCTTGCTGATATGGTTCACCTCATTGGAATGGAGGAAGAAATCGTGTTTTTCTTTATTCATAAGCTCTTCTGAATATTTGGCTGCAAAAGTACATTATTTTCTGCATAATTCGGTTATGCCACATTATATAATTGCCGAAAAATAACCGTAAAAAGATGATAAAACTATTTTCCTTTTGTTTCTACTGATGACAATATTTGCATTTCTGATGCTCAATACTATGAGCTGAGCGCACAACAAAATCTTTGGTGCGAAATTCTTGAGTTTTGAGCGTTTGGAGACAATGTGCTTATACACAGTGTGTTATGCGGTTTTCTGAAGAAATATTATGAAATCAGATTCGCAAAAGAGCCGTTTTTTGCTGCAATAGCGCCACTTTTACACTACAATAGTGCCACTTTTATCATGCAATAGCGCCACTTTTACACTCTAATAGTGGCACTATTGGACTGTAAAAGTGGCGCTATTGTTAAGCTCGGGTGCTGTTTGCACAGCAAAACACCGTAAAAACAGCAAATCAGAACTCTAGAATCAATTTTTATTTTGTAACATGTTTTTACTCTTTTGACAATATTTGCATTGAGGACATTTTGTGATTGAGAAGCAATGAAAACTTTTATTCTATAGCTTTGTCTATTCAGAATTTTTGATTAACTTTACCATCAAATAAAAACTATTATGGCAGACAAATACGAAATACCTTTTGTGAATGCATGTATTCGTGGTATGGGCAGACGTTTCGGTCTGTCAACAAGAAATGCGTATCTTTACTTAAAACGCTTTAAGGGTATCGATTTTCTTATAGAATTTTATAGTACTTTGCATTTGCAGTCTATTGATGATACAGTAGACGATTTGGTGCTGATTTGTAAAAAGAATGGAGGCGCATTAGTATGAGGCTATATCATGGGACAAATGTGGATTTTGATGATATAGACATTACTAAATCACAAAAATTCAAAGACTTTGGACAGGGTTTTTATTTGACAGACATTTATACACAGGCTGAAGAACTTGCTAAAAAGAAAGCAAGGTTGTTTGGTGGTAGTCCTGTAGTACAGGTATATGAATTTGATGAGGTATGTTTAAATACATCACGTTTAAAAGTTTGTCTGTTTAAAGAAGCTGATAGCGAGTGGGCTGAATTTATTTTCAAGAATAGAAATAAGAAATACGCCGACTTTAAACATGGCTATGATATTGTTATAGGACCAATAGCTGACGATGGAGTGGCATATTTACTTGGTCGATATGCTGAAGGCTCATTTTCGATTGAAGATCTTGCAAAGGAGTTGAAGTATAAGAAATTAAACAGGCAATATTTCTTTGGGACGGCTCAGGCAATAGGATTACTTAAAAGAATAAAACAATGACAAAAGAACAAATAAAAATATATTTAATTGATAGGGCGGTGGATGAGTTGACTAAGTCTTTGATAGAAGATTATCCAATAAGTCTTGCAGATGCTCTTGATATTATATATAATTCGGACACTTTTCAGAAATTGGAAGATACAGAAACGGACCTTTATGTACAAAGTCCTGCTTATATTTATGAATTGTTGAATACGGAATATAAGACGGGGCGATTTGGTATGGGTAGAGGCTAATAAATCCTCGTTAAAATATTCTAATAAAGCGTGTGCTTCCTTTCTTTTCTGCATAAAAAGCAGTAACTTTGCAGCATATTACATATAGTATCTATATACATAAAGGCTGAAAAGCGTGAAAATAAAGGAAGTTATTGAAGCCCTTGAACGTTTCGCGCCTCTGCCCTTGCAGGAAAGCTGGGATAATGCTGGCCTGCAAGTCGGACTGACAGAGGCGGAAGTATCAGGGGCATTATTGTGTCTGGACGTTACGTGTCAGATTGTGGATGAGGCCATAAAGAAGGGATGCAACCTTATCGTATCGCACCATCCGTTGATTTTCCGTAAGCTTGCGCGTCTTACTGGCGAAGATTATGTGCAGCAGGCAGTTATGAAGGCTCTTCTTAACAACATCGTCATCCTTTCGATGCATACCAATATGGACAATGCCCGTGGCGGTGTGAACTATAAGATGGCGGAGAAGATGGGGTTGCGTAACGTGCGCTTCATGTCGCCCAAGCAGGTGGACGGCGTGGAATGTGGCTCGGGGGTGATGGGAGAGTTTGAGGAGCCTGTGGCTGCTGACGACTTCATTATCATGCTCAAGAAGACATTCGGTGTGGAGTGTGTGCAGGCCAACCAGCTGTTGCGCCGTCCTATACGTACGGTGGCAATGTGCGGCGGTTCTGGCTCGTTCCTCCTGGACGAGGCTGTGGCTGCGGGCGCCGATGCGTTCCTTACAGGCGAGATGCATTATCACGAGTTTTTCGGACGTGAACAGCAGATACAGATAGCCGTCATCGGTCATTATCAGAGCGAGCAGTATACGAGCGAGATATTCCGCGATATCATCGAGCGCGAATGTCCTGGCGTGGAATGCTTCATAGCCGAGACATGCACCAATCCTATAATGTACTTTTAAATAATAAAAAGAATAACAACATACATCACTATGGCAAAAAAGGAAACAGAAAATTTGGTAGAGGAAAAGCTGAAGAACCTTTACCAGCTTCAGACCACTCTCTCTGCTATTGACGAGAAGCGTGCGCTGCGTGGCGAACTCCCTCTTGAGGTGCAGGACCTCGAGGACGAGATTGCCGGACTGAAGACTCGTGTGGAGCATATCGAGAACGATATCAACGAGTTTGAGCAGGCTGTGGCACAGAAGCAGGGCGAGATACAGGATGCGCAGGAAAGCGTGGAGCGCTACAAGAGACAGCTCGATGAGGTGCGCAACAACCGCGAGTACGACACTCTTACAAAGGAGATTGAGTTCCAGAGCCTTGAGATTGAGCTTTGCAACAAGAAAATCAAGGAGGCAAATGCTAAGGTAGAGGATAAGAAGCGTGAGATGGCTCACACACAGGAGCTTATCGCTGACCGTCAGAGCGCTCTCAGCGAGAAGAAGAACGAGCTGGACGAGATCATGCAGGAGACTCGTGAGGAAGAGGAGAAGCTGAAGGCTAAGGCCACTGAGCTGGAGGCCACCATCGAGCCGCGTCTGCTCTCAAGCTTCATGCGTATCCGCAAGAATGCCCGTAACGGTCTTGGCATCGTGTACGTACAGCGTGACGCTTGCGGCGGCTGCTTCAACAAGATTCCGCCTCAGCGCCAGATTGACATCAAGATGCACAAGAAGGTGATTGTGTGCGAGTATTGCGGTCGCATCATGATTGATCCGGAATTGGCTGACGTGAAGATTGAAACTCCGGAGGCTACTGAGGACAAGCCGAAGCGTAAGCGTGCCACAACACGCAAGACTGCTGCTTCGAAGAAATCTGAAGAGTCAGAAACAAAGCTTAGCTAAAAAGCATACGACAAAACTCATGGTGTGAGTTTTGTTGCTGGAAAGTAAGAGGGTTGAAAGCTGACTTTCAACTCTCTTTTTTCTTTACTACTAACTTGACAACCAATAACTTTACTTTCGTTATATTATGACTACGCCTGATACCTCAAAGAACGTAACATGGGACGAGCTTCTTGAGAGCATCTCCACCGGTGCTGCCCATCCCGACGAAACCAACTGGAAGATTTTCCGTTACCTACAGCACAACTATAAAACTATGGGATCCGTTATGGCTCGCACTCTGCTTGCCGCATACATGAAGCTGCATGTGAAGCGCATGTCGCTTATCGACTCGTGTATGCTCGGTATGGCGGTAAATGTAAGCGAGACTTACAGCGACTTCAAGCTGCCGAAGTTTCTTGAGGCGTGGGGGTATGACAGGTTCTTGCGTCCGCAGGATTTGCGGAGGCAGACAGGAAAGGACGGTAGGCAATATCTGTCGCTAAAGGAACGCGTGGAGCGTGCCCTTCAGTCGTATATGCTGCATCATCCGGAGGAGAACAAAGAAGCGTGTGACGCCATTGTGAGCATGTATGCTGCCAAGGTGATAGAGAAGGAGGCCAATGGCAGGAAGCGTCGTTACGTGAAGCTTGTGGCACGGAACGGTTCGGAGGTCTTGGCTGACAGCCATCAGTTTCCGTGTCGTCCGTGGGAGATATGCGGACGGATGTTTGATGTGTTGAGAAGAGTTTCGAAGCAAGGCAATGAGCGTGCTGCCGACATCGTCGTGTCGCAGAAGCGTGTGGACGAGGTGTTTTCGGTGGAAGTGGGGTATGTGGACTTTGTGGATGAGAATCACGGACACATTCACGTGTATGATTCGCAGTCGCGCCACTTCGTTGCGCTTAAGTCGGTTCACTCCGCTCTTAACATAACAGCAGGCAGCTACGTACGCTTTTGTCCGATAATAGCCAACGGCGACCACTTTAAGTGGGCTGCCATCGTAGGGGTGATGGACAAATACGAGGGTTGTAATGCTTTCGGTGTGTACGATGCAAAGGTGGAATATGCTAATCCGAAGGAAAAATACATACGCTATTCTCTTGAGTCGGCTATAAAATACACGCCTGAAGGAAATATCATAAAAGGCGGATTTGCCTCCACCGCTGCATTGCCGGATGATGTCAGAAACGGAATAGTGATAGACAGCCACGTGCGCCTTATCCTCTTCCTTAAACGTGGTAAGGACGGGATAAAGCACAACTACGTGGCTGAAGTGTTCTGAGAAAATTGCGTGGACTTTTCTTATCCCCACACTTCCTCTGTGATTTCTCTTACAAGACTGAGCTTTGCCCATTGTTCTTCTTCGGTGAGTTTGTTGCCAATCTCGCATGAGGCGAATCCGCATTGTGGGCTGAGGCTGAGTCGTTCCAGAGGAATGTACTTTTCTGCCTCGCGTATGCGGGCTATAATGGTGGACTTGTCCTCAAGTATGGGCGACTTTGTGGTGATGAGTCCGAGTACTACGCGTTTATTGTCTGACACATATTTCAGCGGTTCGAAAGAGCCGGAACGCTCGTCGTCGTATTCCAGGTAGTAGGTGTCGACGTTTTCCTTTGCGAAAAGGTAAGGTGCGACAGGGTCGTAGGCTCCCTTTGTGGCGTAGCAGGAATGATAGTTGCCGCGACATACATGAGTGTTAATGGTGAGGCCTTCGGGCTTGTCCTCAATGGCAAGGTTGTTTACTGTGAGATATTGCAGAGCCTCATGCTCAAGAGTGAAGCCTTTGCCTGCCATCGACTTCCAGAAGTCGTCGTCAACGATCATGCCCCATGTGCAGTCGTCGAGCTGTACGGTGTTGCATCCGGCGGCGTGAATCTCGCGGAAGAAAGTGCGGTAAGCTTCTGCGATGTCATGGATTAGTTCTTCGTTATTGGGATAGAACTCACGTGTGTTCTTCGAGTTGTCGCCACGGAAAAGCTCGGCGAGGAACTGTGCTGGGGCTGGGATGGTCAGCTTAGCCTCGACACCTTCCTCCTCAAACTGTTTCACAAACAGAAAATCCTTAATGAACGGATGGTCAGTTCCTGTTATCTTACCGGTAAGCTTCAGCGAACCTTTAGTGGTTTCCTCGCCATGGAACTGATAGCCATGATCAAGCTCGATGTGTTCCACACCGCCGAATCCCCACATAAAGTCGAGGTGCCAGTAGCTACGGCGAAACTCTCCATCCGTGATGTAATGAAGGCCATGGGCCTTCTGCTTCTTTATAACGTCCTCTATAAGGCGGTCTTCAACTGCTCGGAGCTGTTCTGCTGAGATTTCGTTGTTGGCGAACTTGGCTCTTGCTTCCTTCAACTCTGCCGGGCGCAGATAACTGCCCACAGCGTCAAAATGCTTGTTTCCTGAATTGCTCATAATCTTTTTGTTATTTATTTGTTCTTTTTGTTTCGTTTCTGATTTCTGAGCGCAAAGTTATGAAGAAGAATTATTGTAACCAAATATTCTTTGAAGTTCAGAAATATTTCCTAACTTTGCATCGTATATATGGTTTTATGCAGAATATTATTCTGCGAAACAAATAGAACTTAGTAAATATCTTAACAATAAACAACCAAGCATAATGGCAAATCAAGAAATTCTTGACGAGATAGACATCAAGATTCTGAAACTGTTGCAGCAAAACTCGCACATGACGGTGAAGGAACTTGCTGCACGTGTGCATCTGTCACCGTCGCCAACCTTCGAGCGTCAGAAACGTCTGGAGCGCGAGGGCTATATAAAAAGATATTCGGCTGTGGTGGATCATCACAAGATGGGGCATAGCGTGATAGTGTTGTGTAACATCAGGCTGAAGCAGCACACCAACGAACTAATCCAGCAGTTTATGGATACTGTGCAGACCATTGACCAAATAACCGAGTGTTATAACACCACGGGCGACTACGACTTCCTGATAAAGGTTTATGCCCATGATATGAAGGACTATCAGGACTTTATGCTTAACACGCTTGGTAATATAGACTGTATAGGCAGTCTGCACAGTATCATAGTGATAGGCGAGATAAAGGACTCGCATTGCATACCGGTGAATAGGTGCTTGATAAATAGAAACGAAAAATGAGAGTTATGATAGTAGGGTTTTATCATAACTCTCATTCTTAAGTACTAAGATGTTTTCTTTATAGTTCGGAGTTTATCCATTCCGTTACGGTCTGAAGCACCTCCGGCGCTATGGTTTCCTCAATCTGCTGATATTCTGTAACCACTCCTGTCGTGCAATGCTGGAAGAGATGGTTGACACCGTCCATCTTCTTTATGGTGTGCTTGCAGGCAGTAAGGCCTTTTTCGAGCATGGCGGTGTTGGCTGCGCAGTCCACCTGCGTGTCTTTAGTGCCGTTAAGGGCGAGTACAGGACATTTGATTTTAGACAACTGCTTGCTGACATCTATGGTCAGGAAGTGGCGTATGTACGGTGTGTCGGCCTGTTGCAATGTCTTTGTGAGAACCGGCTTCAGAGTTTCCGGTATGCCGTCCGTTGATATTTCGCTTGCTTTCTTGCCGTTAGCTAACTCGTCAAAAATTTTACTGAGAGTCTTACAGAAAGTTTCGGTGGTTTCCTTTGGCATGTTGAGTGACGACATTATCTGACGATTCTGCATTACGAGCGTCTCCTTACCGGATATAGCCATTCCTGCAAGCGACACGATGAAATCGGCTTTGCCTTCAGCAGCAAGCATCAAGGCTATGGTGCCACCCTCGCTATGACCGAGAACGCCAACCTTACTGAAGCGCTTGCGCAACAACGGTAGGGCGGCAGCGGCATCTTCGCAGAAGTCTTCTACGGTGAAATTCATGAACTTGACGCTTCTTGCATCGCCCCATCCGCGGTCGTCATAACGCAAGGATGCGATGCCCTGATGCGCCAAAGCGTCGGCTATTACGGCAAATGGCTTGTGCTCGAACAGTTCCTCGTCGCGGTTCTGCAGTCCGCTACCTGTTACCATCAGCACCACAGGAGTGTCCTTCGTGTAGTTCTCTGGCAAGGTGAGTGTGCCGTTGAATGTATAGCCTGCGTTGGTGAAACTTACGCTTTCTTCCTTGTAGGGGAATGGTGGTACGGGAGTCTGCGGACGCTTTACTGTGATTTTACCAGGCTTTAAGGTAAGCGGCAGAGGAAAACCGTTCTGAGTGAAGGTTCCCTTTATCTCGCCGTTTGCCATCTTTCCTTCGAACGTAGCCCCAATCATTCCGACCTTTACCTTTATCGTACCGTCGTCTGTAACGGTCTTCTCAGCGGGAATGCCCTTTGCGTTTTGTGACGGAGAGTCCATAGTGCATCCGTTGGCGGTGAAATTAAAGACTAATGGCAGTTTGGTGCCCATAACGTCAAGTTCGCCGTTCCATGCGCCTTCCTGAGCGTTGGCTGTGAATGCCAACATAGCGAGGACAAGAGATGTTAATGTTCTTAATGGTTTCATATCAAAAAGTTTTTCAGTTCTTCGAAATCGTTAGCCACTTCTATCATGTTGTGCCAGTCGCCGCGAATCATTCCCTTTTTGTCGAGATCGTCCATGAGCGCAATGAGGGCGTTCCAGAATCCCTTCATGTTATAGAGAATAACCTTTTTTGAGTGGTAACCGATGCACTTTGATGCTGCCACGCAGAATATCTCGTCCAGCGAACCAACGCCACCAGGCAATGCCACTACAACGTCACATTGGTCGATCAGCAGGTTCTTGCGGTCGGAGAGGTTGTCCGTGGGGATATGCACGTCGAGATAGTCAGACATGCGTCCGCCTTTCTCGACGAGTGAAGGCACTACGCCGATGACGCGTCCGCCGCCCTCGTGTACAGCCTTTGCCACGCAGTTCATCAGTCCTTGGTTGGTTCCTCCGAATATAAGGTCGTGATGGTTCTCAGCCATCCACTTGCCAAGTTCTTCAGTCAGGCGGAAATATTCAGGATCGATATGCTCATTTGCAGAGCAGAATACGGTAATCTTCATCTTATTAATGTTATATGAAAATCTGGTAAATAAAACTCTCAGTTCTTAACTTTCCCTTCGCCTACAGTCCTCTTGCCTTGTAGATGGTCTCCTTTGCAGCGTTTATCTCTTGGAATTTCTTTTCCGCAGCCTTGCGCACGTCCTCTCCGAGCGTAGCCACACGGTCAGGATGATGCTTGAGAGCCATTCGGCGATATGCAGCCTTTACCTCGTCGTCCGTGGCGTCAGCCGTTATGCCAAGCACCTTGTATGCGGCGTCAAGATTTGTTGCGCCCGTTGAGAGGTTGAGCATAGAGGCGAGGTCTTCTTCCGAAATTCCGAGGCAGGCAGCTATGAACTGCAAGGCGTCAATCTCGTTTTGAGGCACACTACCGTCGGCTTGGGCAATCATCACAAGGAAATTGGTGAGCTGCAGTCGTTGCGAATATTCCATGTGCTGCGCTATTTCGGCGCAAGCCTCACGTATGGTGTTCTTGAAAGCCATAGTGCCCATCTGCTTTTGGCGATCGAACAGGCGCATAAGAATCTGCTCGCCTTGGCTGACAGCAGCCTCGCCGAAGTTGCGACGGAGGAATGAGCGTACAAACTCCATCTCGGAATGCATCACCTTTCCGTCTGCCTTGATGATGTATGAGGCAAGTACAAGCAAAGAGAAGAGGAACGAGTTGCGTTGTCCCTCGTATTGCTGTTGAGCGGAATAGCCGTTATTCTGATGATTGTTGCCATATCCGTTATGTTGGTCCCAGTTGTTGCGGTAAGTGCCATCGGCATTAAAGGCGGAGTCGCCACTTAAACCTTCTGCTCCTTTATCGAAAAGCCAGCCTAAAGCATAGCCGGCAAGTGCTCCAAGCGGTCCGCCGGACATAAATCCGAAGAATCCGCCAATCCATTTTCCTACTCCCATAATCTTATGTTTCTTTCTGATTTTTTTCTTTCTGATATTGTTTAGTATTGATAATCCTGTTGGCTCTACTTAAGCTTCTTCTTCACCACAGCCGGATTGCCTGCCGCCATGCAGTCTGACGGAATGTCACGTACGACTACGCTACCCGCGGCTATTATGCATCTGTCGCCTATTGTGACGCCGGGACAAACCGTTACACCTCCGCCCAGCCAGCAGTTGTCGCCTATCTTAATAGGGTAACAGGTCTCCACGGGCTGCATGCGTTCTTCATAGTCGATAGGGTGCTGAGGTGTGAAGAACTGGCAGCGCGGACCTATCTTGCAATGAGCGCCAATCTTTATCTCTCCTCCGTCGAGCATGATGCAGTCATAATTGATGAACGTATGCTCGCCAATGATAACTCCGTGTCCGTGGTCGCAATGGAAGGGAGGAACTATTGCCGAAGTCTTGGGCAATCCGGGAATCAGCTCCTCTATGATCTTTCTGTATTCCGGTGAGTTGAAAGTCATTGTGGACAGTTTGGCGCATATTTCGTTGGCACGGATGATGCTTCCCATCAGTTCAGGGGCTTCAAAGCAATAAAGCTGTTGGCTGCGCATTTTCTTGTATTCAGCAGAATCATGCAATTTTTCTTGTTCTGTCATACTTGCTTTAAGATTTTGTCGTTATTATTTGTTATTATCAAGGGGTGATCTCGTCGTAGTCAGGGATTTCCCTCAGAAACTCATACTTGTGATTCTCATAATCCATGCGGCAGCAATAATGCTGCAGTCCGTTGCTCACCACAAGATAGTCGACGTGCAGCAGGAGGTTGTAAGCAGCTATCTGGTCGAACACCTTCTGCGTTATCTCTATATGTGGAGCCTTGTATTCGATAATCATCCGAGGCTGCATCTGACGGTCGTACAGCACGCTGTCAGCCCTCAGTTTCTTGTTGCCTATGCTGAGGCTGATTTCGTTAGCCATTAGTGCCGTGGGATATCCCTTGTGGCCCGTCAGGAAGTGAACGAAATGCTGGCGCACCCATTCTTCTGGTGTAAGGGCTATGTAGCGTCGTCGCAGTATGTCGTATATCCGTGGGTGTTCCTTGGTGCCCGACAACTTTATTTCGAAAGTCGGTAGGTTTAATCGAATCATTTTATTATTTTTGCATACAAAATTAATGAAAATATGTGATAATTGCGAGTTTCGACATTGTCGTTTGCGCATTTTCACATTATATAATATGTATACTTGATTATGGCAGAAAAAAAATCAACTATGACGTTCGAATCCGTCATGCGTGACCTCAAGGCAGGAAGATATGCTCCTGTGTATATTCTTATGGGAGAGGAAGCGTACTATATTGACCAGATAGCCGACTTCATAGCCGAAAATGTTCTACAACCCGAAGACCGCGACTTCAATCAGGACGTGGTTTTCGGTTCTGATGTCACGGACCGTCAGGTGGTGAACATGGCTAAGGGTTATCCCGTATTGCCGGCTCAGCATCGTGTGGTTATTGTGAAGGAAGCGCAGAATATGCGCTCGATGGATGCTTTGGAGCGCTATTTCGAGCGTCCCTTGACGTCAACCGTCCTTGTGATATGTTATAAGAACGGCAACATTGACCGCCGCAAGAAGGTGGTGGGCAAGGCTGAGGCGATAGGAGTGGTGTTTGAGAGCAAGAAAAAGAGAGACTATGAGCTGCCAGCGTTTGTGGAAAGCTATCTTAAGAGTCGCAATACAGCCATCGACCCGAAGTCTGCCTCAATGATAGCGGAGCATATCGGTTCGGATTTGTCCAGGCTTATATCTGAGTTGGACAAGGTGATGATTTCGTTGCCGGATGACAATCGCAGGATTACGCCCGAAATAGTGGAGAGCCAGATAGGGGTGAGCAAGGACTTCAACGTGTTTGAGTTGAGGAATGCCATCGTGGGACGTGACGTTTATAAGGCTAATCAAATAGTAAAATATTTTGACAAGAATCCGAAAGCAGGTTCATTGTTCTCATGCTTGCCTCTTCTCTATTCGTATTTCCAGAACCTCTTGCTGGCGTTCTATTCGCCTGATCGTACCAATGAGAAGGCGCTGGCTGTGTTCCTTGATCTCAAATCCGTGTGGGGTGTGAAGGACTATTTGACCGGTATGCGAAACTACACGGCGATGAAAGCTCTGCAGATTCTTGCTAAAATAAGAGAGACAGACGCCAAAAGTAAGGGTATAGACAACCCAAACACGTCTCAAGACGACCTGATGCGCGAGCTTCTCTTCTTCATTTTCCACTAAAACGGGCTTCTTACACCCCTTTTTTTATCTAGATTGTCTCTTCAAGAGAAACCTTATTTTTCGACCTAATTCTCTAAACAAACGAGAGTTAGGTCTTTTTTTACCCCTTTATACGTGACGAAAAACGCGTTTTCAAATCTCTGGTCGTGAATTTTTTAGTATTGCAATTTTGGGCAAAAAACGGCTCTTTAGAATTTAGATTTAGCAAACCATAACATATATAATTGTAAATATCAAAATCTAAAACACAAATCCGAACGCCGCTAATTTGGCTTTATTAACGTCTGAATATGTCGGTTTTGCATGGTTTTAGTCTTGGTTATTCATAAATGTAAATCTAAATATGCTATTATGAATTTGTGAATGTATATACATACAATTCGCAAATAAGGGTAAAATGTATTGAAATACAATATTTTATAGGTGTATATTAAACCTTAATAAAGTAAAAACCTTTGGATTTATGGCTTTTTTGCTTCTTTAGACTTGTGTATACACTATTATATACGAATTAAAACGATTGAAAATCAATAAGAAGGGATATTTTATTAAATTATTTATAAGGTTCTTAAAAGAAGGGTTAAGCCTTATGACGGTCAAAAAGTCACTATTCTAAAACGAATCAATTCCTATGAATTTCTGAAACTAAACAATAGTAAATGATTTGATATCGCAAATTAATATTCGTAAATGTTGTGAGTTCTAACAAAAAGTTTTACCTTTGTAAATGTTGGCAAAAGTGCACCTTCGGGCGCGTTTTTGCCCCCAAAATCAATGAAGACGTAAAATCAAAGCAAAAATGAAGGATCGTATAAAGAAAATAATGGAGAGCCAGAAGATGACCCAACAGGAGTTTTCTGACTATATAAAAATTGCTCCTGCGACGCTCAGCAGCATATTCACCGGACGCACCCGCCCTTCCCTATCTGTAGTGGAAGCCATAAAGAATAGGTTCCGTGATATCTCTACTGACTGGCTCATGTTCGGCGTCGGACCGATGTTTAAGACTGTTGACGTAGCTGCTGATCAGCATGGTAATGAGTCGGCTAAGCGTGGTCAGGACAATGGCTTGGCAGTCGACTTCTCGGACGCTCCGTCCGCTTCTGTGTATGGTAATGACGCTCCTCTCCCCTATGGGGCAACTGACGGATCAGACGGTCAGATGACGAGTGATGAAGCAGGTATGGAGGCTAATGACAGTAAGGAAGGTAAGGTTGTAGTGGTAAAGAAATGTGACAAACCGCAACGCCGTATATCCGAAATCCGAATCTTTTATGATGACCAGACGTGGGAAACCTTTGTGCCGAAAGAACGTAGCTGAAACGTAATGCTTTGCTTAAAGTGGCGCTATTGTTACCTCACCTCTATTGGTACGCGCTCTCGTCGCGAAAGGCATGAGCTCTCGTCTCAAATGATACGTGAGCTCACACCATTTGTTGTGAACCTCATAAAGTTGATGTTTGAGCCATTAAAACAAGCTCTATAGATAATCAAAACAAGCCCTATAGATAATCAAACAAGCTCTATGGATGAATCAATCCATATTCATGATTTGGAATATGCGAAAATATGGAGATTGCCCTCGCATGTAGCGAAAGCAATCTCCACGTAATTCTTCAGAATTTCTAAAGCTTATTGCATAAAAATCTATTAGTAGCCGATGGTGAAACGCTCCTTATGGTGTGCCGGTTTTTCCAGTTCGTTTACCATAGCGTCGGCATAGTCCTGTACGGAGATATGGCTGTTGCCCTCGGCATCCACAATCAGGTCATCCTTGCCAAGACGGTAATTGCCAGTCTTCTTGCCTTGCTGGTCAAATACGCCGGCAGGAGAGAAGAACACCCAGTCTATGTCATTCTCGTTCATCAATGTATTGAGATAGAAGTCGCCAAGCGGACGAACACCACCCATGATCTCCTCAGGGATAACGCCTGAATCAACTACTCTCAGACCAGGAGCGCAGAACAACGTGCCGGCACCGCCGACGATGAGCAGACGCTCCACGCCACTCTTCTTTGCTGCAGAGAGAATCTTAGGGTAATTCTCTGAGATGAGAGTTGCAATGTCGGGATTTGTCCAGCCAGGGTTGTAGGCGGAGATAATGGCATCCTTACCTTCAGCCAGTTTGGCGATGGCATCCACATTTGCCACATCTTCCTTCACCGCATCCACGAGTTCGCTCTTTGCGACCTTCTCTATGTTACGTACCACAGCAGTCACCTTGTGACCACGACTTACCAACTCATTCAATACTGCAGAACCGACAAAACCGGTTGCACCAATCAATAATACGTTTGCCATAATTCTTTTCTTTTTATAATTCTGTTTGTTTCTTGTTTACGGATGCAAAATTACATCATGATTTATATTCTCACAAGAAGGCACAATTTGGTGACATAGTTACCGCTTGGTGAGATTTGTGGAGTATTAGGGCTTTATGAAAATCAGCATTAACCAATATTAACTAAGTTTCTTTTGGTAAGTATGTACCTATTGGTTAAAAGTACTTATCTTTGCAGTCGTTTAGTAAGAAGATAGTTGTAATGAAGAAAGTAAATAGAGAAGTAGATTCACGCTACATAGCCTGTCCTATCCGTCAGGTTATAAGTCAGTTTGGCGACAAATGGTCGCTCCTGGTATTGTATTCTCTTGGTCAAAAAGAGGATAATGTCATGCGATTTTCCGAGCTTCATGACCACATGCTCGACTGTTCTCAGAAGATGCTCTCTCAGACTCTGAAAAATCTGGAGAGCAATAATCTTATCAGCCGCAAGGTTTATCCTGTGGTTCCTCCGAAAGTGGAATATCGCCTGACGGGAATGGGCAAGTCGCTTATGCCCATTCTCGACAGTCTTATAGTATGGGGGAACGAGAACATGAACAGTTTTATCAAGTGATAGATTTGCTTGCCTATTGCATCCATGAAGGCAACTGGCATAACAAAACAAAAGCGGCAAGGACGCTCTTTTTTAGAGTTGTCCTTGCCGCTTTTATATTATAATGTAAATAAATTCTACCGTCAATTAGTTGTCGTCGTCGTCCGTTACGTCCTCAGCCTCAAGATAGAGATCCTCAGGATCAGTCTCGAAGGTGGTGCGATAGCTTTCCTCAGTAAGCTTGTCCTCGTCGAAGTCGTCCTCGTCGTCCTCGTCGTCATACTTACTGTCGGGAAGGTCTTCTTCTTCGTCATCCTCTTCTTCGTCGTATTCTTTGTCATGTAAAGAGGTTTCTTCCTTGTGTGTTTCGGGCTTCTCGGTTTCAGGCTTCTCCTTGGCGAAGATGGCCTCAACCCATGCGCCCTTTGGAATCTCGAGCACCTCGAAACCGTCGTTTATCTTTTTCTCGTACATACCTCCTGGCTTGTGCAGGCGGTCCTTAGGCAATGTGGTTGTGCTGATGTCGAATCCGCTCTCGATGATGTCCTGAATGCTCTGCGACAGCGAGTCCCATCCGCCGCCGAAGTTGCGCTCCAGAACCTCTATGAGCGTAGTTGCTGAGATATGACGTATGTTCTCGTAAGTGAGGTCTGTCACACGCTTGATGGGGCGCTTCTTGATGGCCCATTTGGTGTGGTCGTTCTCGTCATTCTGGAGAATTCCGACCTTAAAGTCGCGTGCCTCGTACTTCTTAATGACCTCGGGGCGGTCTATCTTGACTTCCTCCATCTCGAAAGCACTGCGGACTACGTCAAAATAGTGTCTTCTGTTGTCCTTGAAATCGGCGTCTTTGGATGCGGCTTCCCACATTCTGAAAATGTCGTTCTCTTGAACTTCCCATACGTTACTTTTTGTCAGCGTTTTGAGTGTTAAAGTTTTTTGTTGTCTCATATTATGATTTTGGTTATAATCTGGATAAATGTGGTGCAAAAGTAAATACTTTACTTCTAACTTACAAGTTTTTTATAGACAAAATACCAAGCTGTAATCAATTAATATTAATTCCGCCCTTTACTTTAATCTTATTTTAAGCCAATTCTTTTGGGGGTCTGCAAGATATTATATAATTTTGTGTGGTATATGAGTGAACCTTTAGCAGAAAGATTAAGACCACGCACTCTCGACGAGTATGTCGGGCAGAAGCATTTGGTGGGCGAGGGAGCTGTCTTGCGTAAGATGATTGACGCAGGACGGATTTCCTCATTCATATTGTGGGGGCCTCCGGGTGTGGGAAAGACCACGTTGGCGCAAATCATAGCCAATAAGTTGCAGACACCGTTCTATACGTTGAGCGCCGTGACGAGCGGCGTGAAAGACGTGCGCGACGTCATTGAGCGTGCCAAGAGCGGACGGTTCTTCAGCAGCAATTCTCCTATTCTCTTTATTGACGAGATCCATCGTTTCAGCAAGTCTCAGCAGGATTCGCTGTTAGGCGCTGTGGAGCGTGGCGTGGTGACGCTTATTGGCGCCACTACGGAGAATCCGTCCTTTGAGGTCATACGTCCGCTTCTGTCAAGATGTCAGGTGTATGTGCTTAAGTCGCTTGAGAAGGAAGACCTTGAGGAACTGCTCCATCGTGCTGTGTCGACGGACATCGAACTTAAGAAGCGCCATATAGAGCTTCGTCAGACTGACGCCATGCTCCGTTTCAGCGGTGGCGATGCGCGTAAGCTTCTCAACATCCTGGAGCTTGTGGTGGAGGCGGAGAGCGGTGATGATGTGGTTATCACGGACGATAAGGTTGTGGACAGGCTTCAGCAGAACCCTCTTGCCTACGACAAGGGTGGCGATATGCATTACGACATCATATCGGCTTTCATCAAGTCGATACGCGGTTCTGATCCTGACGCGGCTTTATACTGGATGGCTCGTATGATAGAGGCAGGCGAGGATCCCCAGTTCATAGCCCGACGCATAGTGATAAGTGCGGCTGAGGACATCGGACTTGCCAATCCTAATGCGCTTCTGCTGGCAAATGCCGCCTTTGACGCCGTAATGAAGATAGGATGGCCGGAAGGACGCATTCCGCTTGCTGAGGCTGTGGTCTATCTTGCCACAAGCCCGAAGAGCAATTCGGCTTACTGTGGCATTAACGACGCCTTGGCTCTGGTGCGCGAGACCGGCAATCAGCCCGTGCCGTTACATCTGCGTAATGCTCCGACATCGCTTATGAAGAATCTCGGTTATCATGACGGTTACAAGTATTCGCATGACTATCCAGGCAACTTCGTGGAGCAGCAGTATATGCCCGATGCTCTGACAGACAGGCGTATATGGCATGCACAGCACTCGCCTGTAGAGGAGAAGTCGTATCAGCAGATGCTCCGTTGTTGGGGCAAGCGATTTGAGGAATAAATGTATAAACGATATAATTATAGAATCAAACAGGATAAATAAATCAATAATTGGAAAAGATGAAAATAGTAGTTTTGGATGGTCAGGGTGTCAATCCTGGCGACATCTCATGGAAACAGATAGAGCAGTTCGGTACGCTGACGGTATATCCGCGTACTGACAAGAATGACGTGCTCGCTCATGTAGGCGATGCCGAAATAGTGTTGACTAACAAGACGGTCTTTGATGCCTCTACGATAGACGCACTCACAAACACGTGTTACATTGGTGTGCTTGCTACGGGCTATAATGTTGTGGATACGGAGGCTGCGCGTCGTCGTGGCATCGTGGTAACCAATATTCCTGCTTACAGTACGGACAGCGTGGCGCAGATGGTTTTTGCACATATTCTTAATGTCACAAACCATGTCGACCATTATGCACGTGAGTCGAGAGATGGCGTCTGGGGACGTTGCCCTGACTTCTGCTATTGGAACACGCCGTTGGTGGAACTGGCTGGCAAGACCATCGGTATTGTGGGCTTGGGACATATCGGCATGAAGGTGGCTAAGCTTGCCATGGCTTTCGGCATGGATGTCTTCGCTGTTACAAGCAAGGGCTCGGCTTCTCTGCCCGCCGGCATTCAGAAGACCACAATGGACGGACTGTTCGGCGCGTGTGACATCATAACGCTGCATTGTCCGCTTACACCGTCCACACGTGAGATGATTAACAGTAAGAGCCTTTCACAGATGCATCATGGAGCTGTGCTCGTAAATACAGGACGTGGTCCGCTTGTCAACGAAGAGGACGTGGCAGCTGCGTTGGAGTCTGGTCAGTTGGGCGCATATTGTGCTGACGTGATGTGCAGCGAGCCGCCGTCAGTTGACAATCCGCTCTTCTCACAGCCCAACGCTTATATCACCCCGCATGTGGCATGGGCTACAAAAGAGGCTCGTCTCCGACTTATGGATATAGCGGAGAACAATATCCGTTCGTTCCTTAATGGCAATCCCGTAAACGTCGTAAATGTATGATGCCAACAGAGGATTTGTACGGACCTTTGCTTAATGTTATAGAATTTCTGGGTACGTTCGCTTTTGCCATCTCCGGCATTCGTCATGCTGCGGCAAAGCGATTCGACTGGTTTGGAGGATTTGTGTGTGGCGTGGCTGTCGCTATCGGTGGCGGTACGTTGCGCGACCTTCTGCTTGGCGTCACGCCATTCTGGATGACTTCGTCCATATATCTCGTGTGTACGTTTATGGCTCAGGTGTTCGTCATTGTGTTTGCCCGCTCATTGAAGCGTCTTGACAATACGTGGTTCTTCTTCGATACGCTTGGCTTGGCATTGTTCACGGTAGCTGGCCTGCAGAAGACCCTCGATTGCGGCTACCCATTCTGGGTGGCTATCATTATGGGTACGATGACCGGTTCGGCTGGCGGCGTGATACGTGACGTGCTGCTCAATAACGTCCCCGTAATATTTCAGAAGGAGATTTATGCCATGGCGAGCATCATCGGAGGCGCCGCATATTGGGGTCTTGTGGAGTGGGGTTGTGATATGACATTATCTGTAATTATAGCTTTCTTTTTAGTCGTTATAATACGCATTCTGGCTGTAAAGTATCATATCTCGCTGCCTGTCCTGCAAGGGGAGGACTTTGATGATACGCAACAAAAGCAGGACAAACAATAAACAAAAAGCCCTGTAAAGGCAAGATGAAGAGTTTTTTCTTCTTGTTCTTGCCTTTACAGGGCTTAATTATGGGCTTTTTGAAATGGTTGACACAGCTGAAACGCTTGCCGTGAAGGCTGCAAGTGGTTGTGTGCGAGCCTTTTAGAGAATGGGCAGGTGGGCTGGCGTTTCAGTTTAAGTTGTTTCAGTTGTTTTTAAAGGGTTATCAAATTCCGTTCTTCTTATATATATCTTATTTTATTATATATAATAATAAGTATATATTACTGATTATCAGTTAGTTATATATATTATTATTAATAATTATATATATATATAATAGAGAGAGTGAGATATAGCATACCCTTAAAAACAACTGAAACACTGAAACAACTGAAACGCTTGGGCTTTTTCCAGCCGCTTCTTTATGTATTTTTCAATACGTGTTTGAGTGTCCGGTTGCGCGCTTTTACTTGATCATGTCTACTGAGCGCTTGAGGAATGAGTCGAGCGCAGCACCCTTCAGCATGCCGTTCTGCAGCAAGGCAAGGTCGATGAGCTGATGGATGACGTTGTTGCCCTTTGCGTAAGAAGCGATGATGTCGTTCTTCTTGGTACGCTGCTCCTCGATGGACTGTTCGGTTGTCTTCACCTCGTCCTTCTCCTCCTGAGTGATTTCCTCAGGCTTCTTGCCATTCTGAGTCTGATGGAGAGCTGCAAGTCGTGCCTCGAGGCCCTTGAGTTCAGATACAACCGGTTTGAGCTGGTCGGCACATTCCTTGTTCTCGTTCTCGAGTACGTTCTTGATAAGCGGATGGTCGCTGTTGAGCACGAGGTTGTAAGCGTCCGGCATCTGAGCGTAGAATGACATGCCTGCCTGGAACTTGCTGGCTTCCTTCATACGGCGCATATACTCGCTCTGGGTTATAAGTACCGGCAGAGCCTGCTCGCCGAGAGCCTGAACGTCTACGTAGAACTCTGTCTTCTCAACCTTCGGCAGCTGTGAGCGGAAAGCCTGTGAGAGGTTGTCCTGATCAGCCTTAGCCAGTTCGCTCTCCTTCTTGTCCTCCTTAACGATGAGGCGGTCCACGATGTCAGCGTCTACACGTGAGAAGCGGGTCTTCTCAAGCTTCTGCTCCAGCATAGATACCATAGGAGTGTCAAGCTGTCCGTCCAACAACAGCACGCTGTAGCCCTTTGACTTGGCTGCTTCTATGTAGCTGTATTCTGCCTCCTTGTCGTTGGCGTAGAGATAGATGAGGTTGCCGTCCTTATCGGTCTGGTTGTCCTTGATAAGAGTCTGGTACTCCTCGAATGTGAAGTACTTGCCGTCTACGTCCTTCAGCAGGGCGAAGTCCTTAGCGCGGTCGTAGAAGTCTTCCTGCGAGAGCATACCGTAGTTGATGAATATCTTGAGGTCGTCCCACTTCTCCTCATATTCCTTGCGGTTCTCCTTGAAGATGCTTGCCAGACGGTCTGCCACCTTTTTCGTGATATACTTAGATATCTTCTTCACGTTGGCGTCGCTCTGGAGATATGAACGGCTTACGTTCAGAGGAATGTCCGGTGAGTCGATAACTCCGTGGAGGAGTGTGAGGAACTCAGGAACGATGCCCTCCACCTGGTCTGTTACGAACACCTGGTTGCAGTAGAGCTGTATCTTGTTGCGCTGCAGCTCGATGTTCGACTTGATGCGGGGGAAGTAGAGTATACCAGTAAGGTTGAACGGATAGTCCACGTTAAGGTGTATCCAGAACAACGGCTCGTCCTGCATAGGATAGAGTGTTCTGTAGAAGTTCTTATAGTCCTCGTCCTTGAGAGTGCTTGGTGTCTTTGTCCAAAGCGGCTCCACGCTGTTGATGATGTTGTCCTCATCAGTATCCACCTGCTTGCCGTCCTTCCATTCGGTCTTCTTGCCGAAAGCCACAGGCACAGCCATGAACTTGCAGTACTTGTTGAGCAGTTCCTGAATCTTCAGCTTGTCGAGGAACTCCTTGCAGTCGTCGTCGATGTAAAGGATGATGTCAGAACCGCGGTCTTCTCTCTCGGCGTCCGTAATCTCGAACTCTGGGCTTCCGTCGCAGCTCCACTTGATGGCCTTTGAGCTTTCCTTATAGCTACGAGTGACGATCTCCACCTTCTTGCTCACCATGAACGAAGAGTAGAAGCCGAGACCGAAGTGGCCGATGATGGCATTGGCGTTGTCTTTATACTTGTCGAGGAAGTCTGTTACGCCAGAGAAGGCAATCTGGTTGATGTATTTGTTGATTTCTTCTTCTGTCATGCCGATACCACGGTCGCTGATGGTAAGCGTTCCCTTGTCAGCATCGAGGCTGACGCGTACGGTAAGGTCGCCAAGCTCGCCTTTGAAGTCGCCGCGCTCAGCGAGAGTCTTCATCTTCTGTGTTGCGTCAACGGCGTTTGACACCATCTCACGCAGGAAAATCTCATGGTCAGAATAGAGAAATTTCTTTATAACTGGAAATATGTTCTCGGTTGTTACGCCGATATTACCTTTTTGTGCCATAATTGTTTTATGTGTATTTATTAGTTATTTTTATGTTTATTCCGTTTTGTGCACGTGTAATCATGCATTCGAAGGTATGCAAAATGCGTGCCAAACGGTATTGTATTGATTGTGTTGGTATGCCATGTCTTTTTAGTTTTGTCGGTTTCTTGTCAGAGTCGCCGTAATGTGTTAACTTTGCATCCATGATAGGACATATTCATTCTTTAGAGTCTTTTGGAACCGTTGACGGTCCCGGTGTGCGCTTTGTGGCGTTTATGCAGGGTTGCCCCTTGCGTTGTATGTATTGTCACAATCCCGACACGTGGGACCCTAAAGGGACATGTCAGTATGAGATGACACCGCAGCAACTTGTGGATGAAGCTCTGCGTTACCGTTCGTTTATAAAGAACGGTGGCGTTACCGTATCTGGTGGCGAGCCTTTGATGCAGGCTGAGTTTGTGAGAGAGTATTTCCGTCTTTGCCATAACGAGGGGCTGCATACAGCTCTCGACACAAGTGGTGCTTTCTGTACGGAAGATGCCTTGCGCGTGCTTGACGAGACGGATCTTGTGTTGTTGGACGTCAAGACAATGGACTCTGAGCTTTATCCTAAGCTGACAGGAATCAGACAGGACAATAACCTTGCTTTCTTGGATAAGCTTGAGGAGCGTGGCATAAGAACTTGGATACGTCATGTGGTTGTTCCCGGCGTTACGGATGACGACAATTGGCTCATCCGTCTTGGCGAACATGTTGGGCGTTACAAGTGTGTGGAGAAAATAGAAATCCTACCTTATCATACTCTCGGAACTTACAAGTATGAGAAGATGGGTATGCGTTATAGGTTGGCTGGTGTGCCCGCCCTGTCGCCAGAGCGGGCTGTTGAGATTCGTAATATGCTGTCTAAGTTTAAACCTTGTCAATAGTTTAAACGTAAACCGAATATTGTCAATAAGCTTGCGTCAGGCAATTCCGAGCAGTTCTATCTCGAATATCAGAGTGGAGCCGCCGGGGATTCCTGGCTGCGAGAACTTGCCATATCCCATATCGGCAGGGATATAAACTTCCCATTTGTCGCCGATGCACATCTGCTGCATCGCCACTATCCATCCTTCTATCAGGTCGCACAGGCGGACAGCGAGTGGTGCTCCGCCACGACTTGAGTCGAATTTCTTTCCGTTTATGGTTCGTCCTGTATAGTGTGCCGTGATGATGCTGCGTGGGGTAGGGTGCTTGCCGTCATCGTTGCCTTTCGACAACACCTTATAGTATATTCCTCTTGGAAGAGCATTTACGCCCTCTTCCTTGGCTTTTTCTGCGAGCCAGTCAAGGTTCGCTTTTGCGTATTCTCGTTTGTTCATATTGCTAATGTTATCTTTGCGAGGTAGTCATAGTGGTCGCCTTCCTCTATTATTTCGCACTTCAGACCGCATTGTTCGCATACAGTCTTGAGCATTGTGGGGTCTGTATATAGCCAATCGAAAGGTTCTCCCTTGACGTTACGATAAACCATCTGATAGTCCACCTCTCCGTAATACGGTCCGTTAAGGTCGATATCGAAAGCGCCGTCCTCGTCTTCGTATATATATTTAAGGTCAGAAGAGTCTATCAGAATCTGTCCGTCCTTACTCATTAGTTGTTTCAGGCGATTAAGGAGATTAGGCAGGTTACTCAGTTTTCCGGCTATACCCGTACCATTCATCAGCAGTAAGATGGTGTCGAATTGTCCGATGAAAGTCGGGCAGAATACATTCGTGCATTCCACATCCTTCACTCCACGTTCCTTCATCACTTCGCAGCTAATCGGCGAAATGTCTATAGCCTTCACGCTTTTACCACGTTGTTGCAGTTCCAAAGCATGACATCCGGCACCAGCTCCGATGTCCAGCACGTTGCCGTAAGCTTCCTCCAAGGCACGTTGCTCAGTATGCGGCATGTCCTTGAAGGTTCTGAACAGGTGAGCCACAGGCATCTCGTCCTCTTCGAACATAGAGGACAAGACGCGTAGCCTTCCTGCTTTCCCTGTCATGTGAAAGTCGCGTATGGCAGCTCCCATCGGGTCTTGCGATATGGATAGTGTGTCTGTCTGCATTCTTTACAGGTTATAGAATTCGGTGAATGCCTTGACGCAGTATTCGTGGTCTTTCGTGCTTCCTGTCTCGCGGCAACTGTGCATGGCAAGTATGGCGTTGCCCATGTCCACTCCCTTCAATGGTATTGAGGAAGCAAGTATATTGCCGAGTGTGCTGCCACCGGCTACGTCGCTATGGTTGACAAACTTCTGGCATGGCACTCCAGCCTTCTGGCATATACCGGCAAAGATGGCAGCCGACACGGCGTCGCTTGCATACTTCTGTGCAGCGTTGAACTTGATGGCAGGACCACCGCCGAGAATGGGATGGTTTGTTGGGTCGTATTTCTCAGGATAGTTGGGATGCCAAGCGTGTGCGTTGTCTGCCGAAATCATAAAGGCACGCTCCACAGCCTGATAGTAAGCCTCCTCCGTATGGCTCTGTGCCAAGGCTATGCGCTTAAGCATGAATGCGAGGAACGGGCTGGCAGCTCCTTGCTTGGTCTGCGATCCTGTCTCCTCGTTGTCGAAGATGGCAAGCACCTGCGTGGTGTCGCTATCTTTGGCGGCAAGCAGAGCCTCCAGTCCGGCGAAGCACATCGACAGGTCGTCCAGTCTGCCTGACGAAATCATCTCGTTGTGTACGCCGTATGTGCATGCCGGAGTGGCGTCAGCAAGATAAAGGTCGAAGTCGAGAATGTCCTCTTTGCTTACAGGACGCTCCTTGTTGAGCTCTTCGAGAATTACGTTCATGAGCAGATTGCCAGCTTCCAGCGTGTTGGTTATCTGTCCAAGCAAAGGCAGCATGTCCTTCTGCTTGCTTAGTTTCACGCCGTCGTTCACCTGACGGTTGAAGTGGATGGCGAGATTGGTTATCTGCAGCAATGGGCGCTTCACGTGGATGAGCATGGCCTCAGGAGCCATAACGTCTTCTCCACGTACTATCACGCGACCGGCAAGTGTCAACGGACGGTCCATCCATGTCGACATGATTGGTCCGCCATACACCTCTGTGTTGAGTCTTACCATGCCTCCCTCCGACAGCATCTCGGCGTTTGGCTTTACGCGGAATGTCGGCGAGTCACTATGGGCGCAGATCATGTGGAAGCCTTTATCGGCAATCGGCTGTCTTCCGATGCGGAAGGCGTACACCGACGAGTCGTTCTTTGTGACGTAAAGCCTGTCGCCAGCTTTCAGTTCGGGCAATGGCATGCTTGGGTCAATACGGTGGTAGCCGTTAAGCTCCAGTTCGCTCACAATGTTCTTTACTGCCAGGAAATTCACGGGCGACTTGTCGAGAAAGTCTAAAAGACGTTTTATCATAATTTTGGTATTGATATGGTTTCTTGATTGTTTCTTAGTTTCTGCAAATTTAATGAATTCTTCCTACATCACAAAGGAGCCTTGGAGGATTTACTGAAAAAAACGGGTCATCGAACGGAATATCTCTACTTTTATATGTAATTTTGTCTTTGCATTATATAGTCATACAGAACAAATCATAAAACTTATAATAAACCTATATCGTATGAATTTTTTGTTAGCAATCGTGGTCAGCATCCTTTCTTACGGTGCTGTGCCGAATGACACAACTGTGAACAACGCCAACTCAATAAACACAGCCATAAGCGACTGTGCTGACAAGGGCGGTGGAGTAGTGGAGGTGCCGGAGGGAACCTTCACCACGGGTAGCGTCTTCTTGCGTTCTGGCGTTACGTTGAGGCTGAACGAAGGAGCAGTATTGCTTGGCTCAAACCGTTTGTCTGACTATTCGTCTCTGGTGACCGACCTCGACCTTTCGCGCTACGAGAGCGGACAGGGAACCGTCAATTATAATAGCGCTACGGATCCGCAATGGTCGAAGGCTATGATTTTCGCTGTAGGATGTGTGGGGGCTGGCATCGAAGGTGCTGGCTGCATAGACGGTGGCGACGTACGCAATCCGCTTGGCGAGGAGCACATGCGTGGTCCTCATACGCTGCTTCTTGCAGGATGTCGCGATATGAAGATGCGCGACTTTAAGGTGAAGCGTTCTGCCAATTATGCTTTCCTTGCTTACCGTCTCGACCGTTCGGCTTTCAGCAATCTCACTATAGAAGGAGGATGGGACGGCATCCATATCCGTGGCAGTAAGGATGTCAGAATTGAGAAGTGCCGTATACATACTGGTGATGATGCCATTGCGGGAGGATATTGGGAGAAGATGAAGATAAGCCGATGCGTGCTCAATTCGTCCTGCAACGGCATACGCATGATAATGCCTTCCACGGATCTTGAGGTGGCTGACTGCAATATTTACGGACCGGGACAATACGAGCATATCACTTCGCATCGTACACGTTCTGAACACGCCATCAATCTTGAGCCGGGCGCATGGGGAAAAGCTCCCGGACGCATGGACCGCATCTTCATCCGTCGTAATAAGGTGGAGAGTGTGCTCTCGCCGCTTTGCGTGACTCTTGGTGAGGACAATACCTGCGGAACCATAGTTGTGGAAAATCTGACTGCCCGTGACGTTACTCGCATGGCTCTTTCCGTGAAGAGTTGGGGAACGGCTCCTACGGACAAGGTGGTGTTAAAGCATTGCGATCTTGAGTTCGACGGTATTGACGACCCCGGACTTCCGGCATGGTTCGTTGACAGACCCACAAGCGAATGGCCCGTATTCCCGTGTTGGGGAATGTTCTTCCGTAATGTAGGTGAGGTGGATGTGCGTGATGTCACTCTGCGCGTGAAGGGTGGAGAATATAGAAAGGCGTATATGTGTCAGAATGTAGGAAAAGAAAACCTTGCCAAAGGCGTACGCCTGGCTGACCAGAAATAAGAACTTAGCCGTGCAGAAATAATAAATGCGCATAAAAACAAGAACAGCCTTCGTCCTGTGTATGAAACCACAAGGGCGAAGGCTTTTCTTTATGTAAATTCAGTTATAATACTGATGCCGCTTTTTAGAACTTATATCCCAATGTGAGCAGCAGCTGATTGCGTTTGTTGCTTACCTTAACGGCGTCGCAGACGTTGTTGTACGCCTGTTTTTCGTTGTCAATATAGCTCATGAAAGGATAGAAGTCGCCGTCGGTCTGGCTGTACTGGTAGGCGAGGTCTATGGTCCAGTTGCGGCAGCTGTAGCCTACGCCAGCCGTGATGCGGTTTGTGGCTTTCCAGTTGGTATAGTCTGTCGTAGAGCTGTAGTACGTGCCGTACGAATTGATGGTGCCGTCCTTATAGCCTTCCTTGTTATACATCGGCGATACGTAGTTATATCCGAGACGTACTGCCCAGTTGCGCTCCGGCTTGAACTCCACGCCGAGCTTCAGCGTATGTACGCCCTTAAGCGACTGCTTGATGTTCTGCTTCATAGCCTCGTCGCTATGGCTCTCGTCGTAATAGTTGCCCCAATAGTCAATGGTTCCTCCGTCGTTAATGCGGATGTCAGAGGTGGAGTAGTCAGCATATTCGTATGTGGCGCCGAGTGCCAGATAGTTGCCGACAGTATGTCCGATGCTTGCGCCGAAACGCCAAGGAGTGTAGAACTTAAAGTCGTACGCCTCGTTGATGTCTCCGTAGTCGTGTGCTCCGTACTTCTCTTGGAGGTTGTTGTCCAAGCGTGTATAGTTCTTTGACGTAAGGTCGTACCATGTCGGAGTGTGTACGTAGAGACCTACACGGAACGGCGACTCCTCTACAGGACGGAAGATGATACCTGCCTTGACATCAAATCCAGAACCGGTAATTTTTCTTCTGTCACTTAAGGTTACGCTTCCGATGCTGTTGCTTCCGTCCACAAGGTTCTCGGTGTACTGTGTCGTTGCGTCATAATGCACGTCGTAGAGTCCGAAGGTAAGACCCCAATAGAAGCGGTCGTTTGAGTTGCCGCTGATGTTGAAGTTGTATTCTCCGATATATCCTGACGATTCTCTGCCGAAGCTGTAGTCCGTGGCGTTATAGAACGTAGGCGAAAAGCCGTCCTTACGGATAAGGAATCCGTCGGTATTGTCGCCAATCATATTGCCGTTCTTGTCAGCAAGGATGCTGTTGCCGTCGCCGAGAATGACGTTGCTGTACAAATAGTCCAGCTGGCTGCAGGTAGCGTCAGGGCTTGAGAGCGTACCGTTCTTGCTGCGAAGTGCATAGATGCCGTTATAGTTCTTCATGCCAGACAACTTGTTCTGCGAAGCTCCGTTCAAGCGTCCGGCTGCTGTAAGAATCTGGTTGAAGTTGCGGCTCTTGTTGTATGTGAAGCCGAAGTTGACGAACGAAGAGCGTCCTGAGCGCATCGAATAGACGAAGCCTGCCTGGTCGAAGCTCATCTTGGTCTTGTCAGCGCCGTTAAACTCCTCTGCGTCCGACTGCGAACTGAATCCGAACGATCCGTTTATGACGCTGCGACGGAACATTCCGATACCGGCAGGGTTGGTGCCCATCGTTGAGATATCGGCACCAAGAGCCTCCATAGCTCCACCCATACCCACGTAACGTGCCGTACCGTTAAGGTCTTTTTGTGCGAGCGGGGCGTTGTCGTATGTCTCTTGTGCCGTGGCTGCCGTAGTAAGCATGGCGGCTGCCATGAGCGAAAATATCTTCTTCATAATAAAATATGTTCTTTATGTGTTGAGTATGTGGTCTGACTGTTTATCTGCGACTGCCGAATCCTCCGCCACGGCTACCGCCGCCGCCAAATCCTCCGCCGCCACCGAAGCTGCCGCGACTGCCGCCGAATCCGCTTCCGCCTCCGAAGCTACCGCGATTGCTGCCGAATCCGCCTTGGTTGTTGTTATAAGACGGGCGCTGTGTGGGCTGCTGGTTCTGGTAACGGTTGTTGTTGTCATTGAAAGAAGAGCGGCGCTGACCGAAGCCATTGCGTGAGCTGTTGTTGTTTCTGTTGCTGTTAAAGCTTGAGCGTTCGCCATTCGATCCGAACGAGCTGCGGTTGCCATAGAAGCGTCCGCCACCGTTCGAGTGGTTGCGTGTGCCGGAAGGACCTTTGTAAGCATAGTGCCATGTCGGACCATACCATCCGCCGCCCCATCCGTAATAGGGGTATCCCCATCCGTAGTAACCATAGAACCACGGGTTGTGCCATCTGCCGTACCATCCGGTGTAGTATGGTCCGTACCATGGGTCGTACCAAGGATCGTACCAGCCATAGTAACCGCGCCAATACGGAGAACCATAGTAGCCGTAGAAAGCCGGATCCCAATAGAAGTCGTCAAATCGTCCCATGCGGCGAGAGTAGGCGAAGTCTGAGTCCTCGTCGTAATAGCGTTCCGAGCCGGGATAGATGGTTATGGTGGAATCGAGGTCGGCAGTTCCGTACGTGCCGTCACCCTCATGAAACTCTATGACGTCGTTGCCGAGCGAGTCAGTACCTATCTTCTGGTAATAGCTCTTCAGCTTTCCGCGTCTGTTGTATTCGTCGACATTACGTGGGCTACCGCAATAGTAAGCCGGTCTGTCGTATACGTCTCTATCTATTTTTACGGGCGCATCCTTCGAACTCTTTTTCGGTGTGAAATAGAGGTCGTCGTCCTGGGCTGCCATCGTAAGAGGCATTGCGCCCATGAGGACCGAAAGAAATAAAAACCGTGTCGTCATAATCATTATAGTTTATGATTGTCTTTTTCTGTATCTATTTTATCGACTGCAAATTTAATGCTTATTCTATTGCAAAATTAGGGAAAAACCCTAAAACGCAGTAGGTTTTCCCCTAATTTTATATTTTTTACACAATTGGATTACGCTTTTGGCATAAATGCAAAAAAGAGAGCTTTACGTAATGTAAAGCTCTTTTTAAACTTGTGACTCCGGCAGGATTCAAACCTGCAACCTTCTGATCCGTAGTCAGATGCTCTATTCAGTTGAGCTACGGAGCCTTAAAGTTTTGTTTATGCTATTTGCATTTTTGTTGGGGTGGCAGGTGGGACTCGAACCCACGACATTCAGAACCACAATCTGACGCTCTAACCAACTGAACTACGGCCACCATGTTGTGCTTCGAGAACCATTCTTTCTTTGTTGAAAAGCTTTGTTCTTAAAAGCGAGTGCAAAGGTATAGCTTTTCCTTTAAACCTCCAAATGTTTTCGCAAGTTTTTTCGTTTTTATCGCTATTTTTTTTGTTTTGGCCTCTTTTTACCCAAATATACCAGTCTTCTTGCCTTAAAACATGTCCTTATATCTACCATGCAAATATTGTTCAAGTGGTAAAAACCTGTTACAAAATAAAAATTGATTATAGAGTCCTGGTTTGCTGTTTTTGCGGTGTTCTGCTGTGCAAACTGCACCCGAGCTTAACGATAGCGCCACTTTTACACTCCAATAGTGCCACTATTAGACAGTAAAAGAGGCTCTATTGCATGATAATAGTGGCACTATTGGAGTGTAAAAGTGGCGCTATTGCAGCAAAAAGTGGCTCATTTGCGGGTCTGATTTTATAACGTTTCGTCAGAAAACCGCATAACTTACTGTGTATAAACACATTGTCTCTAAACGCTCAAAACTCAAGAATTTCGCACCAAAGATTTTGTTGTGCGCTCAACTCATAGTATTGAGCATCAGAAATGCAAATATTGTCTTCGACAGAACCTCTATATATGGCCAGATTACTAAACGACGTTAGTCCTTTATAGGGTGAGCCCCAACCATTCTTAGAATATGTTTGAGGAATTTATAGCAAAAAAAATAAGCCTTGCAAGAGATGGGTCTTGCAAGGCTTGTATTGTTGGGGTGGCAGGTGGGACTCGAACCCACGACATTCAGAACCACAATCTGACGCTCTAACCAACTGAACTACGGCCACCATGTTATGTGTGGAATGACGAATGTTTCGTTTTGTACGGTGTTTCGTTATTTCCGAGTGCAAAGGTAATAATAAAATTTTAAATACTACGCTTTTTCTGCATTTTTTTATTCAAAAAGTTCGCATTTTGTATGTCTGTATACGAAAAAACCTTTGCATACAGCTGCTTAGAGCATATGCAAAGGTTCTTTTTATCTCTTGTCTCTCCCTTTGAAGGGGACGTTTTATGTCTGCTTACTGTGCAGGCTGTGCGGGTGTCTGCTGTGCAGGAGCCTGCTGCGCACCCTGTGCCGGCTGCTGGTTAGCGCCGAATCCCGGTGTGTTGTTAGGATTGGTGGTCTGGGTTTCTGTTGCAGCCTTTTCCATTACGCTTGTCTCTGATGTTGAAACCGGAGCGACGTATGCGCAGATGATGCTGAGCACAACCATAGCGGCAGCGAGTCCCCATGTTGCTTTTTCCACGAAGTCTGTAGTCTTGCGCACGCCCATGATGGCGTTTGAAGATGAGAAGTTAGATGCGAGACCGCCTCCCTTCGACTCCTGGATAAGGACGATGCCTATCATCAGGATAGAGGCTATCACGATGAAGATTACGAATAAGATGTAAACCATTTTTGTTATTTGTTTTTGTTTTTATTATTATTTTTCTTGCTCTCTGGAAGGGGTGTCTGTTGTTGCTTCTTGCGGCTTTTTGCCCTTTTCGTTGAGTATAAGTTTCCTTAAGAAACGAATTTGGTCTGCAAAGTAAGCATTTTTTTTTGGATAATTCAAATTTAATCGTTGAATAATTTCAAGTGCCTTTGAATATCTTCCTTGTTTTATGTATATTTTCGCCAATGTCTCCGTGAAATAGCCTTCGTCGTAGTCGTTTTGCTCGTTTTGCTTATCTTCTTCGTCTTCGGTTTCTGGCTTGTAGGTTGGCTTGTCCTGAAGTTGGATTTTTCCTCCGTTGTCGTTTATGAAACTGTCTATCAGGTCCTGACCCTTCATCTGCGGTCTGTCAGCTTCCGCTTCCTTGTCTTCCTGGCTTTCCGTCTTGAGCAGGTAAGCCACGTAGTCCACGGCTGCGTCTGCCGGGGTAGGCTTCCGTCCTGTGTCGTCGTCTTCGTTCTGCGAGTCTTTAGGTGTCGACTCTAAGTATTCGTTGATGATTGACAGGGTTCGGTTGTTGCTTTGTTCGCTTCGTTGCGCCTCTCTTGCTTCCTCTTCCATCTTTTCTGCGGCTGTCTTGATATGGTAGTGTGACGCTTCCACAAGATTGAATAGAGTCTTTCGGTCTGTTATGTATATGGCTGCACGTCTGAGTTCGTCATCGAAGGACGTCTCGTGCAGCAGATACATGTTCTGCAACAGGAGGAGTCGGGCTGTCTGATAGTAAGGATAGAGCGCAACAAGGTTTCGGAGCTCGTAGAGAGTCTCCTTATTCATGAGTTCCGGATGTTCTATGAGGCGCACTAAGTCCACTTCTTCGTCTTTTTTATTTGTTACTTATATTGTTAATGTATTACCAGTTTGCCACGGTGGCGTTGAATATCTGCTCTGTCAGATCCTTCACCATCTGCGTCACAAGTTCCTCCTGCACGGATGCGAGACTTTGTGTGGTTTCGTACGACTTGTTGGCTGTGAACTGTCGTTCGAAGTCCTCGCTGTGGTTGGCGTTGTTTGTGAAGCGTACGTTCACGGTTATCGACAGCTCTGTCTGGGCAGATCGTCCGTCAGCGGCCACTGATTTGTTGCGTTGTGAGTATTGCGTTATTTCGCCCTCAATCTTCAGGTCGCCGTTTCGCTTCACTTGGCTAAGCTTCGTGTGGCTGGCAAACATGTCCTTGAGCTGATTGTTAAACATCGGGCCCATAGGTCCCCACACGTAGCTGGAGCGTATGGGGAAATCGGCTATCTGTATGGTCTTGGTCTTCGTATAGTCGATGCTGGCACCGTTAAACTTATAGCTTACGGAGCACGATACCATAGCGAAAGCCACGACTGCAGTCAAGGACAGCAGCGCCGTTTTGGCGTATGTTAATATTCGTCTCATTCTTTGTCTTGTTTGTCAAGCCCGTATTGTTTTAATCTTCTGTAGAGCGTACGGTCAGAAATGCCGAGTTCTTGAGCGGCTTTCTTGCGGTTGCCGCCGTTGCGTTCAAGAGCTTTCTCCACCACCTGACGTCCGATGTCGCTAAGGTTCAGGCTTTCGCCGTTAGCGTTGTCGTTTTCTCTTATCTCCTCTGCTTCCACGTCCTGATAAGGGCTGAAGTGGGGTTGTTGAGTGGGGTAGTGGTGAAGGGCGCTTATGTCCGTAGGTTGTGTGTTAGGCTCAGGCGCAGCTAACGACTGTATGCCTCTGGCGTTTGCAAAGCTGTTGAGCGTATTGTTGTCGTCGATTTGCTTTCGCAGAGTGCTCATCTCGCGTCTGAGGTCGCCTACGTTTCCACGCAGTTCGTACAGAATCTTGTAGAGTATCTCTCTCTCGCTTTCGTAAGAGTGGGCGTCCGGAGTGGCTGTTGTTGTCAGCTCCGTGCTCTCCTGGTCGTGCGGTATGAACTTGCTGAGCGCTTCTGCGTCAATCTCACGCTTCTGGCTAAGCACAGACATCTGTTCTGTAATGTTCTTCAGCTGTCTGACGTTGCCGGGCCACTTATATTTCAGCATCATCATCTTGGCATCTTCCGTGAGAGTGATGCGTGGTATGCGATATTTCTCAGCCATTTGCATCGTGAAGAGTCTGAACAGCAACAGGATGTCCTCTCCGCGCTCACGCAGGGGCGGCATCTGGATGGGTATGGTGTTCAGACGATAATAGAGGTCTTCGCGGAATCGTCCTTCCGTTATGGCCTTGTGCATATTCACGTTTGTAGCGGCTACGATACGCACGTCTGTCTTCATTATCTTCTGTCCTCCGACGCGGATGTATTCGCCTGTTTCCAGCACTCGCAGCAAGCGTGCCTGTGTGGCGATTGGCAGTTCGCCCACCTCGTCGAGGAATATGGTTCCCTTATTGGCTGTACCGAAATAGCCTTCGCTTTCGCCTATGGCTCCTGTGAACGATCCCTTTTCGTGTCCGAAGAGTTCGCTGTCGATTGTTCCTTCCGGTATAGATCCGCAGTTTATTGCAAAATATTTCTCTCTCTTTCGAGGCGAGTTGTCGTGAATGAGTCGTGGTATGATTTCCTTTCCCACTCCGCTTTCTCCCACGATAAGCACGCTGAGGTCTGTTGCCGCCACTTGTAGAGCGACGTCAAGGGCATGGTTAAGAGCATCGCAGTTGCCCACGATGTTATACCTTTGTTTTATTTTTTGCAGTTCTGATGTGTCCATTTGGCACAAAATTACATATAATAATTGAGAAAAGCGTTACTTTCAGGCCTTTTTTATGTTCTTAACAGCTGTTTCTTGGTCCAGACTTGCCTGCTTTAATGAGCAACAGCCCTATTCCTGTCCATATCAGTTCGCGCAGACGGATGATGAGAGCCACGAAGGCTCCGTCGCTGGCTTTCATTCCGAGTCCGGCTACGGACATGAGAAATCCTCCTTCGCGTCCTCCGAGTTGCAGGGGAATGAAGAAGAGGAGATTGGCGAAAAGCGAGGTGAAGGCAAGTATGAGTATGCAGTCAGCATAGTTGGCTTGCGGCATGAGTACGCGCAGGACGAAGTAGATTTCGGCTGCTGAGCAGATGCGGCATGTCAGCTCGCTAAGGACAGCCGTCACGAAGGTCCTTGTGTTCTGCTTGTGCAAAGAGGCTATCTGGCTGTCGATGGTGTCGAGCTGTTGCTGGTGTCTGGTGACAAAGCGCTTGGCCCATCCTTTGGCAAAGGGAATGTGGCGCAATACGTTCATCGTGCGTACGGCAAGTCCTTTGCGATATCCGGCGATGAAGAACCATAGTCCGAGCAGACAGAATATGCTGATGGCTCCGAGTAATGTTGCCATGAATGTCCCGACAGGATAAAGGAAAAGATATAAGACGATGGATATTGTCCAAAACCAAAAATGGCTGAAGATGTGCGTCATGGCGAACAGTATGACGGATGACGAAGCCCGTTCGGTTCCGATAATAGGCGAGAGCGACATTATGCGGTAAGGCTCGCCTCCCATCAGTCCGCCCGGCGTAGCGTAGTTGAGCGCAAATCCTGATATGGTAATCTTATATAGCCACCAGAAGCTCACTTTTGTGCGTCCTCCTGCGTTGATGATGATATACCATGAGAAGGTGTTGAAGACGTACAGGAATACCCATATCGCTATGACGGCTACCGACCAATAGCCAGCGTGACACAACCCGTCCCACACCTGTGTGAAGTCGAGTTGTGTCACCATTATGATAAGAACGGCCATTCCGAAGAGGAAGAAGCCGTTCTGATATTTATTGTTCATTAGCTACGTTTTCTTTTGCAGGAGCGCTTGCAGCAGGTTCCTTGGCAGGAGCATTGGCGGCTGTGGCGTTTGCAGGAGCATTAGCCGCATTGTCCTTAGCAGGATTAGCCTGACCATTAAATCGCTGTGCGTTGTGCTGAGACGGCTGTCTGTGGTCGTTGCGTGGATTCTCTCTCTTCTTGGGGATGGAGAAGCGCACCTTCTCGCTTTCGTCTCTCTTCTCGTGATAGAGTTTGGGGAGCGGATTGTCCAGAGGCTCGTCATATTCTGCACGGTTGCGGATGATGTCCGTGGCTGTATAGATGGCATGACGGAGAGCGTTCTCGTCAGCGATGCCTTTACCGGCGTTCTCAAAGTCAGGAGTAAGGGCCGGAGCTGTGCATACGAGAGGCAGAGATGTGATATAGAAGATGCCGTCGTTCTGCATCAGCGTCGTAAACGGGATCATGCCCTGATCGTCATACATGGCAAGTGTAACGTCGAAAGCGTCGCACATATTCTGTCCGAAGAATTCCTCGGCAGGATAGGGGCCGTAAGCTTTGATGCCTTCCTCTTCCGCCTTTCTGATGGCAGGGATGAGCACTTCCTTCTCTTCCGTTCCGTCCGCATTGGGATTGAGAGCCAGTACGGCGATTCTCGGGTTGGAGATACGGAAGTCGCGTTTCATGCTGTTGTGCAGCTTGCGCACTTTGTCGAGGATGTTGTCGATGGTAATGTTAGCTGCGATGTCCTTGATGGCGAGTCCGTCTGTAGCGAGAGCTATGCGTACCGACTCGTTTATCATCATCTTCACACCCTTGGCGCCCTCTCCGATGCTTGTTTCGGCATAGCTTTTCAGTCCCTTGTAGCTATAGTTGTCGGCATTCATGGTCTGTGCGTAGGCAGGGCAGGTTACCAGTACGTCGAAATGCTGGCTTCTGAAGTCGGTCATGGCCTTGTCGAGAGCCTTGAGTGCTGCGTCGCCCGACTCCTTTGTAGGCGTACCAAGCTCCACCTTCACTTCTCCGTCAATGCATGTCAGCATGTTCACGCGTCCGTCCTGTGCGTCCGTAGCATTGTTGATGATGCTGAAGTTGGCCTGCAGGTCCATAGCCTTGCGATGGTATGCTGCTATTTTTGGGGAGCCATATATAATAGGTGTGCATAGTTCGAGCATCTCCGGTTCAGAGAATGCCTTGAATATCAGTTCGTATCCGATACCGTTAGTGTCGCCATGGGTAATGGCAACGCGTATTTTTCTGTCTTCCATATTTATTGTTTGAGTTGTTTCTGTTCTGTTTTTATCTATCAGGTCTTTTGTCGGTCGTCAGCTCTCGCTGTGTTATCGTCCTGCTGCTTTCACAGTCATCAGCGACGCTTCCGTCCGCATGAGCGTATTGCGCTTCTTCGTTCCGGGTGCATAGACGAAGCATTCTATTGTCAGCGTCTTGTGTCCGGCGATGTCGTGCAAGGTGTGTGAGACGAACGGTCCGCCCATAGCGTCGCCCTTCATCTCCCAAAGTCCTCGCCTTACGGTCACCTGCCGGTCTTGCGTCTTGGCTATGGAGCTAATGACGCTTTCCTTGTTGGTGGTCATATACATGTTGTCGGTTTCGCCTTTTATGTTCTTCCGCATGACGCTGTCCCTGTACTCTGAAGTATAGATGCAGATGTTGGTCATGGAAGTGGGCGAGTTGTTGGATATCCATACGAAGTCCTTGCCTTCCTTGTACGATTTCATGTCTGAAGGAATCAGCATTTCTATGCCGAACATCCGCCTTACCGTTTCCTCCATCTTGGGGTTATGCTTATCTTTCAGCGTGGCAGCCATGACACCCATTTCTTGTCTTGTCAGCAAGTCGGTTATGACGCTTGATGTTGTCATGTCCTTATGTAGCTGTGAGACAGAAGGCGAACCAACGTATATCACTATCTGATTCTTCGCATAAACGTCCCTCTCGTATTTCACGGAGGTGCGGCTGAATGTCTTAGGGTTTATTGTGACAATGACGATGTTGCGCATGAGCAAGTCTGCCCCCTTCGGCTGGCTGTTCTTTGATATTGTCACGTCGAAAGAAGGCTCGGGCTGGGGCAAGGCGGGGATTGGACTGGTAAGCGAATGGTAAAGGACGCTGTCCTCGTCGCCATACACCACCACTTCAAACGGTCTTCCGCCACTCTTCGTCATCAACGACTTCCTTACTGTGCATGAACATAACAGGAGGCATAACGCCATGCTGATCCACGCTACCTTCCAATGCGTCCGTCTATTCCGACTCATGCTTGTGACGCTCCTCCTCAATCTTCTTCGCTGTGCTGAGCAGACCGCAAGCGGCAAAGATGTCCTGTCCGCGGCTTGCCCTAATGGTTGTGAAGACGCCATGATTGGTAAGATAGTCGCGGAAGCTCTCGATGTGTTTGTCGTCTGTTCCCTGCAAGTCCACGTTAGGAATAGGGTGGAATCTGATAAGATTGAATCGGCAGTCCAGTCCCTTTACGAGTTTCACTATCTCGCGAGCATGTGTAGTGGTGTCGTTCAGTCCCTTGAACATGATGTATTCGAAGGAAAGTCGGCGCTGGTGAGAGAAGTCGTAGTTGCGGAGCAGTTCCACAACCTCCTCTATTGACATTCCTCTCTCGGCTGGCATCAGCATGGCTCTCTGCTCAGGAATGGGCGAGTGCATGCTTATAGCCACATGACATTCGCTCTCGTCCAGGAAGCGTTGCAGCTTCTTGCGCAGACCTACGCTACTTACTGTGATGCGCTTCGGGCTCCAGGCATAACCATAGTCGGCTGTAAGAATCTGCGTCACCTTCAGCACTTTGTCCAGATTGTCCATCGGCTCGCCTTGTCCCATAAACACGATGTTCGTAAGCTTGTCGCGTTCCGGCAGGGCATAAATCTGATTGAGGATGTCTGCAGCCGTAAGGCTCTCCTCATAACCCTGCTTTCCGGTCTGGCAGAAGAGGCAGTTCATCTTACATCCCACCTGCGACGACACGCACAGCGTGGCACGGTCGTGGTCGGGGATGTATACTGTCTCGACGTGCTTGCCTGAGGCTGTAGGGAACAGATACTTGATGGTGCCGTCCTTCGACTTCTGGCAGTCAATGGGTTCCATGTAGCCGATGGTGTATTCAGCTGCGAGTCGTTCTCTGTTGGCTTTCGATATGTTTGTCATGTCGTCTATTTGGCTTACGTGCTGCGTGTAAAGCCACTTTGCCATCTGTCCGCCGGTGAAGGCAGGCATGCCGAGCTGCTTAGCCACTTCCTTAAGCTCGTAGAGCGAAAGACCCATGAGAGGTTTCTTGTTGTCTGTCATATATAATTGATACGTTCTTATTTTAGATGTAACTTTGCAAAGTTACGTAAAATTTCCTATTTAGTAGGGTTAAAGCACGTTGTTTCTTATGGATTGTGTGGCAATTTGACTGTATGAGGGCATTTTTTTAGTATCGTCGGACTATTTGATAGCCTATACGGAACATCTTGTCAAAGGCATTCTCCCACTTCGACTTGTCGCTGCCTTCGGGCATTATCTCCATCGCATAGAAGCGGGTTCCGGTAGAGCGGAAGTCCTTCATGCGCAACATATAGGAAGCCGGTGGTTCTGGAATAAGAAAGTCGGACATCCACAATACGTCAGCATTTACGTAGTTGGTGTCCTTCTCAAGCAGACAGAAGAGTAGGTCCATCATGTTCTGCGCATCAGTTCCGCCACCTATAAACGGGATGTCGCCGATTTCGAAGTTATATTCTTTCGGGCTGAACCCCAGCTTTTCGTACTGCTGCATTCGGCTTCTCATCTTCAAGTCAATGGCTCGTGTGCTGACAGAGAAGTCGATGAGAAAGCAGTTGCGTCTTAGCCGTTCTGCCGTCGACTCTATCAACGACATGGCAGAGCGGATAATCCTTTGTGGCACGCCGAACATGCTTGCCGACGTATCCACGCATACTATCATGGGACCGCTTCTTGATGCGTGCTGAAAACTGAGCTTACGAATAGGCTTGGCGATGTTCGATCGGTACCGGAAGGTTTGCAAGGATTGTCTGACATACTTATAGAGAAAGACATTCTCCATGTCGTCGTCCATATACATCGCCATCTCTGAAGGAAGCAATGAATGGATGTCCTTGCCCATTGTGATGCCCTCGATGTCGCTACCAGCAGAATGGTCAATCTTAAGTCCATGCTGACAGACCACTCCCATGCGGTCGCGTCCACCCGAATCAGGCACTCGTCCCATCAAGTTCACCACCTTAGACAGTTGCGGATAGCTGTCCTGAATCTTCACAATCCTCATCTGTCTCTCAAACTCGCTCTCTGACCAATGTCCGTCCATCATCTTCCATGCCTGCACGGCTCTTTCCTGGTCGATGTCGTTGCGCTTAAGGTAAGACGTTACGTCGTCAAATTGTTTTTTCAGCCGTTCTCCAAGTTGTGCGTTGTTGGAGTTGATGTAACGCTCGTCCTCCTTGTTCACTTGTTCGTCAAGAGCTTTCGCCCAATCGTCCACCATCTTTTCCCACTTGTCCCTACGCAAGTCTTCCTCCGTTCTCACAGGATCGGACTCGCCTTGGTGTGAGTCATTAAACTGATGTTCGTGGAAACTCCTGTCGAATCCGTCTTGGCTATGACGTGAGTCAATCTCCTGAAGCAGTGTTTGCCAAGCTTTATTAAAGTCTTCCTCTCCAGGATGCTCCACGTTCCATTGTGTAGCAGCTTCGCTTACCTTCTTTCTTTCCGTCCATTGTCTTTGAACGGAGAACTTGCGATGCTTTATGAAGTTGATGACAAATCGTCCTACGGAAGCATAGAATATATTGGCGCACATCTTGCTGGAAAGTACCTTGACTTTTATCTCCGGCTTGCTCATCAGCTGGGTCAGATACTTCATCAGAGGATCGTCATACTCCAGCCATGGCTTGTCCTCCGGCCAGATAACTCCACGTCCTGCCATTTCCCCCGTCTCGCAGAATATCTCGATGATCTTCAGGTAAAGTGTAACGTCCATGCGCTCTGCCTTTGTCGTATGAAAACGCCAGTATTCGTCAGCATGTGTGTAGTCCATATAAATATGTGTAAGTCAATATTATACGTTTGTCAATCTTAGTCGTACAGCTTTATTATATCTTGTCTTGTGAAGGCTATTTCTTTCTTGAGAGGCTCAAGCAAAGATCTTAGTGCCATCTTGTCCTCCTCAGACACAAAGAGACTGTCCTTTATGCTGTGTTCCATATTGAGGATGCTGTCTGCAATCTCTTCTATCTCCGTCTGATAGTCCCTGCTTTCCATGCCTGCCGCAAGACTTGGCATTCCGCTTCCGTCTGCAAGGCGTTGCGATGCGTTGTTGGCATGATGGCGTCTGATGTCTTCCTTCAGGCTTTTCTTAAATTCAGTAAGGCGTGACGCCAACGGAGAGAAGGCGGCATTGATGACAATGCTTCTCACACCGTCTCTTTCCTCCGGCTCCTGCCAAAGGCAATGGTAAGCGGGAATGACATCCGCCAGTTCCACCATGTGTCTGTCCTGTAGGTAGGCAGATGTCCTGATGAGACGTATTATCTTCTTCCATCTTCTGTCGCTGATGTATATGTCGCGTCTTTCGTCCGAGCCTTCCACATGCACGGCCCTGATGGAGTGTCTGATGCTATGAATACATTCGAGGATGGTCTTGCTGACAGCCACCTTATTAAGGTCGGCTTGCCAAAGGCTGTATTCCTCATCGCTTATCTGCAGTTCTTCGGAAGGCATTTCAGGACAATCACATGAATCGTCGAGCAACATCATGTCGAAGTTGGCTTCCTTCTTTATCCCCCTGCATTCCAGTCGGATTATGAAGCGGTCCCATAGTGCCTCCAGTCCGTCGCCTTGAGCCGGAAGCTCGTTGCTTGCCGCTATGAGCAGTTTCATCGGAATGCGTGTCTCTTTGGCACCGTTACGAAACAGCTTTTCGTTTATGGCCGTCAGCAATGTGTTCTGTATGGCAGGGCCTGCTTTCCATATTTCGTCGAGGAATACAACGTCGGCTGTAGGCAGATAACCCTTTGTGGAGCGTACATATTCGTCATTGGTTTTCAGTCTGCTAATGCTTACGGGGCCGAATATCTCGTCCGGCGTAGAAAATCGGGACATCAGATATTCAAATGCAGAAGCATTCTTGAAAGCCAGCTTCAGCCGTCTTGCCACCATCGACTTTGCCACACCCGGTGCTCCGAGCAGTATGATGCTCTCGCCGGCAATTGCGGCAAGCAGAGAAAGGGCAGTCTCTGTCTCTTTCTCGTATAAGCCACGGTTTATGGCTTTAAGCAGATTGCCTATTCTTTCCTTCATATATTATATGTATATGATTTATTTAAAACTATAAAAAAAACGACACCATTTCAAGGAATGCGCTGTTTTTTTGCATTAACCATGAAAAAGTGTCGTCTTTTCATTCTGTCTTATTGATTAGGACGTGCTGTCCTTTTTATTTCTCCAAAGCTCCGATAATCTCGTTTACTGATGAGCATCCGTGACGGTCCAACCAGTCGTTGATGCCGTCGCGCACCTTTATCGTCACAGCCGGATCGAGGAAGTTGGCTGTACCAATCTCGATGGCTGTTGCTCCAGCCATGAGGAACTCAATGGCGTCCTCTGCTGTGCAGATGCCACCAAGTCCAACCACCGGAATCTTCACGGCCTTAGCCACCTGCCACACCATGCGCAGCGCCACCGGCTTCACGGCAGGACCGCTGAGACCGCCTGTGGAGATGCTGAGCATCGGACGGCGACGCTCGATGTCGATGGCCATACCCATAAGCGTATTGATAAGCGACACGCTGTCAGCGCCTTCCGCCTCCACAGCCTTGGCTATTTCGGTCACGTCCGTAACATTTGGCGAGAGCTTTACTATAAGCGTCTTGTTGTAACGCTGGCGAACGGCACGCACCACGCTGGCTGCGCCATTGGCTGTAACGCCGAACGCCATGCCGCCCTGCTTTACGTTAGGGCAAGAGATGTTCAGCTCGATGGCAGGAATGTTTTCCAGAGCGTCTATGCGTGCTGCACATTCTGCATAATCCTCAGGCGAAGAACCGCTGACGTTCACAATCATGTTGGTGTCGATGTCCTTTATCTGCGGATAGATGTTTCGGCAGAAATAGTCTACGCCCTTGTTCTGCAGACCCACACAGTTGAGCATTCCCGAAGCCGTTTCCGCCATGCGGGGATAGTCGTTGCCCTCACGAGGATTGAGCGTTGTGCCCTTCACTATGATGCCTCCGATGCCGTCCAGAGGCACGAAGTCAGCAAATTCCAGTCCATATCCGAATGTTCCCGAAGCAGTCATAACGGGATTCTTGAGTTTCAGACTGCCTATTTTTACGTTTAAATCTGCCATGACAATTCCTTTATGTTCATTACCGGACCATCCTTACATACACACTTGTTGCCTTCCGTTGTCTTCTCCACGCAGCACAGGCAGGCACCCACGCCGCAAGCCATCTTGTTCTCCAGCGAAACCTCACACTCTATGCCGTTCTTGTAGGCATAACGTGCCACAGCCATCATCATCGGCTTGGGGCCGCACGTGGATATGAGGTCGAAGTGTTCTGATGCCAGCACGGAGTGGTTGGTCACAAATCCGCGTTCGCCTTCAGAACCGTCCTCTGTGGTGATTAGCACGCGTCCCACCTCCTCGAAGAGGTTCTTCTCCAGCACGTCTTTGGCAGTACGTGCTCCGAGCAGGAATGTAGGCTTAATGCCCATCGCCTTGATTTTCTTGCCGAAGAAGAGTAGGGGAGCCACGCCCACGCCGCCACCTACGAGAAGCACCTTCTCCGATGCGTCCTTAGGCATGGTGAAGCTGTTGCCCAACGGCAGCATGCAGTTCAGGCGGTCGCCCTTCTTGAGTTGTTGTAGGCGCTTTGTGCCGTCTCCGACAGCAGCCACGAGCAGCCACAACTCGTTATTGTCATAGTCTACGTTGTTGATGGATATGGGTCGGCGGAGGAATGTCGACGGCGAATTGTCGACACGCACTTCCACGAATTGTCCCGGGAGCATCTCGGGCAGCGGTTTGTCATCTGTGAGCTTTATGAGCACATGCTTGTCGCTCAGAGCCTCCACAGAGTTGACCGTAAGGTCCAGTACGAATTTTTTCATGTATGATGTTATTGCTTATTGTCAAGTTTGATATTCCTGTATCGTTATTTTAGTGCAAAAGTAGGCAATTTTATTGAAATAACGGAAATCAAGTCTTGCTTTTTTGCTCCATAGTTCGTAACTTTGTCATCCCAAAACTGCTTCATACGAACAGTTCTTTATTTTTTCACAGACATTACTTATATATTACGTATATGACATCAAACCACAAACGATATGTACTGCCGGCAGAATGGCATCGTCAGGCATGTGTGCAACTCACTTGGCCTCACAAGGATACGGACTGGAGTCCTTATCTGGAGGACATCACCGAGACCTTCCTTCAGCTATCCAAGGCCATAGCTCATTATGAGCCGCTCGTGATAGCCGCCAAGTATCCTGAAGAGGTGCGCGAGATGCTCAGCGACAACCTTAACGAAGAAGAGATGAACCGTGTGAGCATATACGAGTGTGACAATAACGACACTTGGGCACGCGACCATGCCTTCATCACCCTTATCCCTGCTGACGACGAGAGCCCCACAACCGAAACGTCGGATGCAGAAAGCACAGCTTGCCGCCTGCTCGACTTCCGCTTCAACGGTTGGGGCGAGAAGTTTGCAGCCGACAAGGACAATCTCATCAACCGTACGCTTTATAGTAAGGGAGTGTTCCGTGGCGAACGTGCCGATTATGACGACTTTGTCCTTGAAGGAGGATCCATAGAGAGCGACGGCAAGGGCACCGTTCTCACCACAAGCATCTGCCTCATGGCTCCGCATCGCAATCAGCCGATGACCCTTGAAGAGGTGGAGCAGACCCTGAAGGAGCGTCTTTGCGCCCGCAAGGTGGTGTGGCTCAATCATGGACAACTCATCGGCGACGACACCGACGGACACATCGACACCATCGTACGTGTATGTCCTGACAACACCCTCCTCTATGTGGGATGTGACGATGAGGCTGATCCGCAGTATGCCGACTTCCGCGCCCTTGAAGAGGAACTTCAGGCTGTTACGGATGCAGACGGACGTCCTTACCGTCTGCTGCGTCTGCCAATGCCGGAGCCGGTTTATGACGAAGACGACCGCCTCCCTGCCACGTACGCCAACTTCCTCATCCTCAACTGTGCAGTAATTGTGCCTACATACTCACAGGAGGAGAAAGACGCCAAGGCTCTCTCTCTTGTTGCCGACGCCTTCCCCGGCTACGACATCATAGGCGTCGACTCACGTACCATCGTGCGTCAGCATGGCTCCATCCATTGCCTGACCATGCAGTATCCTGAGGGAGTAAGATAAAAAGAGAATAAAAATAAAAACTATATCAGAAGAATATCAAAATTATGAAGAAGCACTTAAAGATAGGATATCTGCAGCAACATAACATTGCTGACACCAAAACAAATATTCTCCGCCTTGCAGCGGGAATTAAGGATCTCGCTAATCGTGGCGCAGAACTGGTGGTGCTGCAGGAACTCCACAACTCACTCTACTTCTGCCAAGTGGAAGATGTAGACAACTTCGACCTTGCTGAACCCATCCCCGGACCGTCCACCGACTTTTTCGGAGCTGTGGCTCGCGAGTGTAACGTAGTGATTGTCACTTCATTGTTCGAGAGACGTGCTCCCGGTCTTTATCACAACACGGCTGTTGTCATTGAGCGCGACGGAAGCATAGCCGGCAAATACCGCAAGATGCACATACCCGATGATCCTGCTTATTATGAGAAGTTCTATTTCACGCCCGGCGACCTTGGTTTCCGTCCCATTCAGACCAGCGTCGGCAAGCTCGGCGTGCTGGTATGTTGGGATCAATGGTATCCTGAGGCAGCACGTCTGATGGCATTGCAGGGAGCCGAAATCCTTATTTATCCCACAGCCATCGGTTATGCTGCAAGCGACACGGAGGACGAGCAGCAGCGCCAGCGTGAAGCATGGACAACGGTTCAGCGTGGTCATGCCGTAGCCAACGGACTGCCCGTAGTGTCAGTTAATCGTGTGGGATTCGAGCCTGATCCGAGCCGTCAGACTCCAGGCATCCAGTTTTGGGGTTCTTCTATGGTGGTTGGTCCTCAGGGCGAACTGCTCTATCGTTCTTCCGATAATGAGGAAGAGAGCGTCATAGCTGAGGTGGATTTGGGACATAGCGAGGACGTACGCCGTTGGTGGCCCTTCCTGCGCGACCGCCGTATTGACGAATATGGCGAAATCGTCAAGCGCTATATAGATTAACTAAATTGAGAGTTGAGAGTTAAGAATTGAGAGTTCTCAAAACTTTCAACTCTCAATTCCCAACTCTCAATTAATTATTTACTTCAGCTGCTGAAGTCTTGCAATATACTTTCCGAGAATATCGAATTCGATGTTCACGATGCTTCCTTCCTTTATATCACAGAAGTTTGTATTGTCATGTGTGTAAGGGATGATTGCCACGGTGAAAGCGTCTTCTGTAGGGTTGCATACGGTAAGCGATACGCCGTTAACGGTTACCGAACCTTTGTCCACCGTGAAGTAACCGCGCTCAGCCATTGCCTTGTCGAAAGCGTATTGGAAGGTGTAGTACGTTGATCCGTCAGCGTCACGCATCTCTATGCACTTTGCTGTGCCGTCCACGTGTCCCTGAACGATGTGGCCGTCCAGTCTGCCGTTCATCAGCATCGAACGCTCCACATTCACCTTGTCACCCACCTTCAGCAGTCCGAGGTTCGAACGCTCAAGGGTTTCTTTCATTGCCGTAACCGTATACTTGTCGCCGTCAATATTGACAACCGTCAGGCACACTCCGTTATGCGACACGCTCTGGTCAATCTTCAGTTCGTTGGTGAATGAGCAGGTAAGCGTGAAGTCAACATTCTCTTTGTCATTTCTCAAGGCCACGAGTGTAGCCATCTCTTCTACTATGCCGGAAAACATTTTTCTATTTCTTTTTTATTTGGTTATTAATTAAAAAAAGGCGCAACGAAACCTTATGTATCGTTGCACCGTTTATATTTAAAAACAGGTCGCCCAATGATGTGATGAAACTCCTGATGTACAAGATTTGAGACTTCTCCGCCTTTGTAATCCACCGGCTTTACAGCTTAGTCCACAAGGGTTTTATATGGCCCGCCATTGGCAAAAGATAGTATTCTCGGTTTCGATTATTTATTGATGAGTATCCCGATCGAATTGGCACGACCCGTATTCTTTTTGGTCGTCTTATATTTTGGTTGTGCAAAGATAATATTTTCATTCCAATCAGCAAAGAGATTATTGTGAAAAAAAAATATCGGCAAAACATAAACAACTTATCAGATTATTTCATATCTTTGCAAAAGTTTACTGAAATGTAATAATTACAACAATCTAAAACCTTATAAACGAATATGTCTGACCGAAATGTTGCATATAGAATCTTAAAGTTTTACTGCGATGGATTTCGCAGTATGACCCTTGGCCGCACTTTGTGGACCATCATCATCATAAAGCTTGTCATCATCTTCGCAGTCCTCAAGGTGTTCTTCTTTCCCGACGTGCTCAGCCATAAGGCGAAGGGCAGCGACAAGGCTTCCTACGTGGCAGGCGAACTTATAAAGCGCTAAGCCTGAAAGAAAGCCTTAATATATTATTAATGTATTAAACCTAACAATTAAAAAATAACAACTAATAACTAATAATTATGACAATCGACCCAACCCTTATTGACTGGTCTCGAGCCCAGTTTGCGCTTACTGCCATCTATCATTGGCTGTTCGTGCCCCTCACCCTCGGCCTTGCCGTAGTCATGGCCATCATGGAGACCATCTATTATCGTACAGGAAAGCCCTTCTGGAAAGAAGCTTCCAAGTTCTGGCAACGCCTCTTTGGAGTGAATTTCGCGATGGGCGTAGCCACAGGCATCATTCTTGAGTTCGAGTTCGGCACCAACTGGAGCAACTATTCCTGGTTCGTGGGCGACATCTTCGGCGCTCCGCTTGCCATCGAAGGCATCGTGGCGTTCTTCATGGAGAGCACCTTCGTGGCTGTTATGTTTTTCGGATGGGAGAAAGTGTCGCGCGGTTTCCATCTTGCTTCCACATGGCTTACTGGTATCGGTGCCACTCTCTCGGCGTGGTGGATTCTCGTAGCCAATTCATGGATGCAGTATCCCGTAGGATGCGAGTTTAATCCTGACACAGTCCGCAACGAGATGACTGACTTCTTCTCCGTGGCGCTCTCGCCGATGGCTGTCAACAAGTTTTACCATACCGTCACATCGTCATGGATAGTCGGAGCCGTCTTCGTATGTGCCGTCAGCTCTTGGTATCTGCTTCGTGGCAGAGAGAAGCAGCTGGCACGTCAGAGCATCAAGGTGGCAAGCATCGTGGGCATCGTGGCTTCCCTGCTTGCAATGCATTCCGGCGACTCGTCTGCTGTGAAGGTGGCTGAGGTGCAGCCCATGAAGCTCGCTGCCATGGAAGCTCTCTATGATGGCGGGGAAGGCGTAGACCTTACAGCCGTGGCTGCTGTCAATCCCTTCTCGCAGCCCGACTATGCCAAGGGTGGCGAGGCTCCGCTCCGCATAGCCATTCCCAACGGACTCTCCGTGCTTGCCACGCACTCCCTCGACGGCTACGTGCCCGGCATCAACGACCTTCTCAACGGCTACGTACGTCCCGATGGCAAGCGTGAGCTTTCTGCCGAGGAGAAGATGGAGCGCGGACGCCGTGCCATCACGGCTCTTGCAGAATATCGTAAGCTGAAGGCTGCTGACGCCAATGACAAGCGCTTGCCTGAGCTTGCCGCACAGCTCCAGAAGGACATGCCTTACTTCGGTTACGGATATATTAAGGACCGTGCCGAGCTGGTGCCTTACATCCCCATCAACTTCTATGCTTTCCGCGTAATGGTGGGCGTGGGCACCCTCCTCATTCTCTTCTTCCTCGTCATCGGTCATGTGGCGTGGCGTCAGGACATCACCGTGCGTCGTCGCTGGCTGTGGCTGTGGGCGTTGCTGATGCTCCCTCTCACTTATCTGGCAAGCGAGGCAGGATGGATAGTGGCAGAGCTCGGTCGTCAGCCTTGGGCTATACAGGACATGCTCCCCACCATGGCAGCCGTGTCTGACATCAGCACATCCAGCGTAGCCACCACCTTCTTCATCTTCCTTATCCTCTTTACGGTTCTGCTGATATCCGAAATAAGGATTATGTGCCGCGTGATAAAGAACTATAAGCCGGAGCAACTGTCAGACCAATATTAAGCCCCCTAACAATTAAAAAAATAATAAATACTAAATACAAACTAATATGAGTTACACGTTTCTTCAACAATACTGGTGGTTCGTAGTGTCGCTTCTCGGAGCGTTGCTCGTTTTCCTGCTCTTCGTTCAGGGCGCCAATTCTCTCGTCTTCAGCCTTGGCAGGACAGAGGAAGGTCAGCGTAAGGTTATAGAGTCAACGGGTCGCAAATGGGAGATAACCTTCACCACCCTCGTCACCTTCGGCGGCGCCTTCTTTGCTTCCTTTCCTCTCTTCTATAGCACCAGCTTCGGCGGCGCTTACTGGCTCTGGATGATTATTCTCTTCTCCTTCGTGCTGCAAGCCGTCAGCTATGAGTTTCAGCATCGTAAGGGCAATCTGCTCGGCACCCGCACTTACCGTTGGTTCCTTGTTCTTAACGGCATCGTCGGTCCATTGCTCCTTGGAGGCGCCGTCGCCACGTTCTTCAATGGCTCCAACTTCATCGTGGAGAAGGCATCGCTCACCAATCTTGGTGCTCCCGTCATCAGCAGTTGGGCCAATGCCTCCGCAGGACTTGACGCCCTGCTCGATCCCTGGAACCTCATCTTCGGCCTTGCCGTGATGTTTCTTGCCCGCATGCTTGGCATCCTCTACATCATCAACAACGTGCCTGACGAAGACATCCGCTCTCGCGGTTCGGTGCGACTCGTTGGTTGTACTGTACCCTTCCTCGTGCTCTTCCTCGCCTTCTTCGTGCGCACCCTGCTGAAGGACGGTTATGCCGTAGACCCTGCCACCGGAGCCGTATTCATGGAGCCGATGAAGTATCTCCACAACTATCTTCGTCTCTGGCCCCTTACCCTCCTTACTGTCGTCGGAGTAGCGTTGCTCCTCTATGGTGTCCTGCGCACCATCATCAGCTCGTCCTACGTCAAAGGCATCTGGTCCGCAGGCATCGGTGTGGTTCTCGTAGTATTGTCTCTGTTCCTCGTGGCAGGTCTCGCCGACACTGCCTATTATCCTTCCAACGTCTCCCTGCAAAGCTCCCTGACCATCACCAACAGCTGCAGCAGCGAGTTCACTCTCCGCACCATGTTCTACGTCTCCCTCCTCGTCCCCTTTGTCTTCGGATATATAGCGTATGTGTGGCGAGTGATGGATAAGAAGTAAGGAATCTTAATAGAGGAAGTGTCAAAATCAAATAATTTAGGAGAAAAGGCGAATTGACCTTGTCCATTTTTGTGGTTTTTCGTACTTTTGCGAATACAAATATTCAATCAAACCCAATAACAATATTGAAATATGAATATGAAATCGCAACCTATCGAAATTAATAAAGGAGAACGATTATTGCTCGTAAACCTTAATAAAAGCTTTGATCAGAGTAAGGCAGAAGGAGTTTATAAGCGTTCTGAACCCCTTGAGGCAATAAGAAAATACTGGTATCTCAGCAAAAAAAGAGCTGACAAAGCAGACTTTGTCCTTGGTGTATATAAGGGTATTGTCAAGATTGTACTAAAACCGACAAGCGAGTGGCAGCCTGTTGATGTTAGTGATGATGGCACTAAATTTCCTAAAACAAGATACATGGTAGATGGAGAAATCCTTATAGATTCTCCATATCTTGGCAAATCTGTTGAAGCTTATCCGTTTGGTTTAGGTGGTGCTGTAACTTATATCCCTCGTGATATAAAACAATGGTAAGCCCTTAAGCCCAGATCGGTCATTAGAAAAGTCTTCTTGTCCACCATGCAAATATCGTACAAAGAGTAAAAACATGTTACAAAATAAAAATTGATTCTGGAGTTCTGGTTTGCTGTTTTTACGGTATTCTGCTGTGCAAACAGCAGCCGAGCATAACAATAGCGCCACTTTTATCATGCAATAGTGCCACTATTAGAGTGTAAAAGTGGCGCTATTGCATGATAAAAGTGGCACTATTGGAGTGTAAAAGTGGCTCTATAGCAGAAGAAAACGGCTCATTTGCGAGTCTGATTTCATAACATTTCCTTGAAAAACCACATAATACACTGTGTATTAACAATATAGCCCCAAGCGCTCAAAACTCAAGAATTTCGCACCAAAGATTTTGTTGTGCGCTGAACGAGGAGTATTGAGCATCAGAAATGCAAATATTGTATTCGGCAGAACTACTGAAGAGTGCGAAAACATGTTTAACTCCAAGTCCTAATGACCGATTGGGGTTAAGCAATGTTATACAACTGATACGATAAAATAAAAACGAAACTATAACAATACATTAGTTGCCGTATTGCACATGTAATGGTACGGAATAGAGGAACATAAAAATAGGAGGTAAATGCCCTTGATTGGTATTTACCTCCTATTCATTTTTATATTTTGAATCTATTTATCTGTTGACGAGCTTCATTACCTTACCGTTGTATTTCACTATGTATGTGCCCTTGCCAAGCATTGTGCTGACGCGTTTGCTACCTTCTAAGCGGTCTACGAGTGTTCCGTCAATACCGTATACAGATACGGCACCTTCGTAAGCACCGTCAACCATGAGTCTGCCTCCGACGAACGAGAAGCTTGCGCCCTGCTTTTTGGCTGTGTTAATGCCTGTAGCCACGTTGTCAATCTCCGCTTCATTGCTGAAGTAAGACTCTCCAACTCCGTATACAGCGGTCACTTTGTAAATATGTTTTCCTACTGTTGCCGTCTCGTCGGTGTATGTGCAAGTCTCTACAGGCAGATCATTTATCTTCTTGTTGTCGCGATAGATGTTGTAGCCTAAAGGTGTTTCCTTCATCGGCTCTTTGTCTTTCTGCGCATATGTAATGTCGTCAATCATCAGAGCTGAGCCATCGAGCGTGATGTGTCTTATGGCGAAGTAGCGTGCCGTTGATGGGAGACGATAGTTGAACTCTGTCCAGTTGTATGGTATGAGTTCTTCTGCAAGGAGTTTAAAGTCTGAAACTGCCTTTCCCGTTTCTGAGTAGTATACCTCTATTTTCTCCTTCTTATAGCCTCTTGACAATGTCTTAGCATAGAAGCTTATCGGTTTGTCTGCTGATACTTCTGACGAAATCAGCCAATCGTCGTTGGCTATAGTTGTGTCGTCATTGAAGAAGCTTATCAGATACTGTTTACCGCTGTGTGCTGCAAGAGCTTCCATCTCACTGCTTGTAAGTCCTGCTTCTTCCGTATTGAACACTTGGAATGCCATCGGCTCGTTAACGTGTTCGTATCGTATATACCAGTCGCCGGTCTTCTCCTTGTCTTCGTCCACGAGTGTCCATGGGTCAAGTCCGTCAATTGCGAATGCCGGGTAGCTTTCGAAGTCTTCCATTGCTTCCATGTAGTTATTGTATATGCCGGCATTGTCCCATGTCAACTCCACGTTGCCTCCCTTTGTCGTTGCCTTGAGGTTGGACGCCACGGGCAGTGACGGCATTACGATGTCCACGTCTGTTTCTTCCGATATGTCGTTGTTGGTCTTCTCGTCCTGCTCTGCCGATGTCTGTACGGAGTATACCACGGTTGTACCTGCGGCGAAAACATCCTCTTCCACGCTGAATGTTACGTCCGTTTCCATTGCCGGTTCAAGCGCATTGATATTCTTTGTTTCCACCACTTCTCCATTGCGCAGCAACCTTACCTCTATCTTCTCCACTGTCTTGTTGCCCGAGTTCACGATGGTGGTTCTGACGGGGATTTGCGTGTTAATGGTTACGTCTTTGTCTATAACGGGTTTTGTAGGCATCACGTCGTAGCAATTGTCGATGAGAGCCAACTTGTCCACGTGTATGTTGTGGCCTCCTTCAGCATGTCCTTTCAGTCCGAGCTGTATGTACTTGCTGTCGAGCAGTTCGTCAAGCTCCACGTAGTATTCTTCCCATCCTTCATTTTCTGCTCCGAGTGTTACTGGGTTTCCGAAAGCCTTGAACTCTCCGCCGTCCTTTGCGAATTCAATAGTAAGATAGTCCTTGTCTGCTGCGTTGCTTGTGTGGTAAACGTGGTAGACGAATATCGGGTGTAACATTTCCGATATGTCGAAGAGCGGTGAGAGGAATTTCTCTTGTGTTTCCTTGGGTGCTGAATAGGAACGGAAGAGGAGGAGTCCGGCGTCATCGTCCATGGCGTATGTCTGTGGGCTGAATCCGTATGTCCTCACATCCCAATATTTTTCCTTTTCGCTGTATGTATTTTCGGAATACCATGGATAGAGGGATGTGGAAGCGTAGGCGAATGACTCGTCAAACGGTGCCATGTATGGTTCGCCTGAAATCACAAGGTTAGATTTCGCGCCTTCATTTTCTACTTCGTTGTTAATAGCTTTTATGGTGTAGAGGTTCAGCTCCTGCTGTGCATAGTTGTAGTCTATTTTGTCATCGACGAACTCCGTGCCTTTTACTGTGGCTAACGGTGTTTCTGTGTTTGCTCTCGTAATGGAGTACTGCAGATTTTGCGTGTCAATGTATCCTCCGTGTATTCCTTCCGTAGGTGCAGTCCATTTGATTTTCACTTTGTTGCCGTCGGCAACAGCCTTGATATCGGCTATTTCTATTGGCACGTCATAGCCAACGTATGTTTCCTCGGTAACTGTCTCTCCATTTCCGCCTTCGTTGTTAACGGTTATCTTGTATGTGTATATGCCCGATTTGTTAACTGTATCGGTAAAACTCAGTTTCTCGCCCGGTGTAGGGTTTGTAAAAGTTTTCACGTTACCCTTTAGGTCTTCACGGTATACGTTGATACTGCTAATCTTTGCCAGCGGAGCTCCATTGGCGTCAAGCGAGGGTGCAGTGAATGAGATATCAACACTCTTTTCGCCCTTTTCTGCCGGTTTAAGGCTTGTGTCGCTCACGATTCCAGGCACTGCCACGTTTACAACTTCTGATACCTTTATATCGTCGAGCAGCAGGAAATATTTGGCTGCTGCGCTGATTTCATGAAAAGCAAGATTATAGTCTCCGCTTTCTTCCACTGTGAACTTGTATTCGGTTTCTTTCGGTGAAGGCCATACCACGGACAGTTTGTCGGCTATTGGCTTCTGTTCGTCTACCTCTGCCTTTGCTCCGATTGTCACTTCTACGGTTTCTATTGCCGCCGCTGAGCGGCATTGCGTGGTGAATGAAATTCTATACTCCTTGTCTTTCTCGAAGTGTATTGCCGGGAGAAAGAGCCAGTCGTCGCCTGCTTTGTAGTCGTTGTAGTCGTATCGCACGAGGCGCTGCTCCTTGTCGTATCTCCACGTCACTCCATCTTCATTGGCGTCGATTACGACAAACTTGTTCATTGACTCTTCCGTATCAAACGTTTCTACGAAAGGCAAGCTTGATTGTGCCGTTGTGCTCAGTGATAGCGCAAGGCATCCTGCAAGTTGTATAATTCTCTTGTTTCTCATAATAGAAATATTAAATTGTGAATATAGAATTATCAACGTTTCATCTTAAGCCCTTATGCAATAAGTATTGCACTATAGACATAAAACCTTTAACATTCGCAAATGTAGCAATAAAAATATTAACAAAGAAGAAATATAGACATTTTTTTATAATAAACCTTTTTTACTTCCTTTTTGTCGAATTAACCCGTAAAAAGGAATGTACTTTCAGTGTTCGTTCTTTTCTTGCATACACATCCGTGCTTATCTATGACACCTGTTGGAGATTCTCACGCACCCTAATATCACTCTACTTTCTACGTATGCGAAGAAAGCGTCTTTATGTGAGAGGGAGCGTGAGATAGAAGCTTGTAAAGGGTGGGTGTGTGGCTACGGCGAGACACCATAGCCTTCTATGTCAGCCTTGTAAGCCATGTTAATATAAAGGCACCATCTGTGAGGTCATTCTGCCATCAGCAGCTGCTTGAAGTCGCTGAACTTCTTGGACATGCTGACGCTTTGCTTCTTGCCTTTCATGAAGGCGGCGAGGCGTTCGGGGATGTCGATCTCTGCGTTGATGGCAGACTCTACTGTTTCCTTGAACTTTGCGGGATGTGCTGTCTCGCCGAATACGCCGACCTCGTTGTCCGCCAACAGGTCTTTAAGAGCTTGGTAAGCGCAGGCTCCGTGAGGGTCGAGGACGTAGTGGTTGGCTTCGTAGCAATGGCGCATGGTGTGGCGAATCTGCTCGTCTGTGTAGGCGGCGCCACTCATCAGGCTGCGTATCTGCTGCCAGTCGGCATGGAAGAGGTCGGAGATGCGGGCGAAGTTGCTCGGGTCGCCAACGTCCATGGCGTTGGCAATGGTCTGGACGCTTGGGCGTGGGGCGTAATTGCCTGTCTGCAGGTATTGGCATACTACGTCGTTGGCGTTGTTGGCGGCAATGAATCGCTTAATGGGAAGCCCCATCTGGCGTGCGAAGATGGCTGCCGTGATGTTTCCGAAATTGCCGCTTGGCACGCAGACCACGAAGTTGTCCGCCATGCCCATGCGCTTGAGCTGTGCGTAGGCATGGAAGTAATAGAACGCCTGTGGAAGGAAGCGTGCCACATTGATGGAGTTGGCAGAGGTGAGCTTCATGTGGTGGCAGAGGTCGTCGTCCATGAACGCCTGCTTGACGAGCGCCTGGCAGTCGTCGAACACGCCGTCCACCTCTATGGCTGTGATGTTTTGTCCGAGCGTGGTGAACTGGCTCTCCTGAATGGCGCTGACCTTTCCCTTGGGATAGAGGACGAAGACGCGGATGCCGTCAACACCGAGAAATCCGTTGGCTACGGCAGATCCCGTGTCGCCGCTTGTGGCAACGAGCACGTTTACTTCCTTCGTGCCTTCCTCGTGTATGAAATACTGGAGCATGCGTGCCATGAAGCGTGCTCCAACGTCCTTGAATGCGAGGGTGGGACCATGAAAGAGCTCGAGCGAGAAGATGCGGTCTTCTACAGGCTTTATGGGGCAGGGGAAGGAGAGCGTATCATAAACTATCTGCTTGAGTCTGTCTGCGGGGATGTCCTCTCCGAAGAATGCATCAGCCACGTGGTAGGCAATCTCCTGAAAGGACATGCTGTCTATGTGGTCGAAAAACTCTGCTGGCAACTTACGGATGCGCTCTGGCATGTAAAGTCCACGGTCGGGGGCAAGACCTCTTACGACTGCCTCATGAAGGGAGGCAAGAGGGGCGGTATGGTTGGTGCTGTAGTACTTCATTAATTATTAATTTTTAATTATTAATTTTTAATTTATGCTCATAAACTTCTGCATAAATTCTGTTAGGCGCAGCATGCCGTAGCTGCCGTTTACGCAGCTTACTTCGCTGTAAGTCTGTACGTTGTCGGGGATGATGCCGGGATACCACAGGGCGAAGGGTACGGGCTCCTTTACGTGGGTGCGAATCTCTACGGGTGTGGGATGGTCAGGCATTACGGCTATGCATACAGGCTCGCTCCAGCTGCTTATCTCCTTGAAGATGGGGCCCACGATGCGTCGGTCGAGGTTTTCGATGGTCTGCAGCTTCAGCTGCAGGTCGCCGTCGTGTCCTGCTTCGTCGCTGGCTTCCACGTGGAGGAATACGAAGTCGTCCTTGCGGAGGGCTTCGAGGGCAGCACGTGCCTTGCCTTCATAGTCGGTATTGGCAAGTCCGGTGGCACCCGGGAGGACGATGTTATGTAGCCCGGCGTAATGTCCGATGCCACGTATGAGGTCGACAGCCGAAATGACGTCGCCGTGCTGTATCTCAGGATACATCTGCTGAAGTGTGAGCATCTTGGGACGATAGCCTCCTCCCCATGGCCAGATGCTGTTGGCCTCGTCATGGCCTTCACGTCGGCGTGCCATGTTGAGCGGAGCTTCGGCAAGCACCTCCTGTGACTTTATGATAAGGTCGTTGATAAGGTCGGTGGTGGGCTGCGCCTCTTCCTCATAGCCTTCTTCTGGACGTACGAGAAGTGACGCCCAAGGTTCGTTGGGATGGTCGTGTGGTGGAGCGCAGACTATGTGCTTGTTGCCTCCACGGATGACGAGGAGATGACGATACTGTATGCCTTTTACGAAGGTGACGTTGGGCGAACCGAGGCGTTCGTTGAGGAGGCTGATAAGCTCTTCGCTGTCTTCGGTGGTGAGATGTCCGCCGTGATGATTGCGTATGACGCCGTCAGCAAGGCAGATTATGTTGCATCTGAGGGCAAGGTCGTCATCGCGCATGTCGTAGCCTATGGAGGCTGCCTCAAGCGGGCCGCGTCCTTCATACACTTCGTGCATGTCGTAACCGAGGATGGTGGCGTTTGCCACTTCGCTTCCTGGGAGGAAGCCGTCAGGAACTGTGATGAGACGTCCGGTACGTCCGAGGCGGGCGATGGCGTCCATGTTGGGAGTGGCGGCATACTCAAGGAGAGTCTTGCCACCAAGCCGGTGGACGGCATGGTCAGCCATGCCGTCACCAAGAATGATGATGTGTTTCATAGGCGAAACAATATTAAGGGAAAAATACGCTTCCTAATTGTTTGCGATGCCTTAGATGTTTGCTATGGACATGATGTTGGCAAACACTCCGGCAGCTGTAACGCTCGCTCCTGCTCCGTAGCCCTGGATGAGCATGGGATATTCGCGATAACGCTCGGTGGTGAGGGAAACGACGTTGTTGCTGCCCTCAAGATTATAGAAGGGATGGTTGCGGTCTACCTCCTTCAGAGCCACGGAAGTGTGGCCATGATCGAAGGTGGTAACGAAGCGCCAGCGCTTGCCTTCTGCCTCCAGCTGTCGGCGGCGAGCTTCGAAGTCGGCGTCAAGGCTGGGCAGGTCTTTCCAGAAGTCGTCAATGCTTCCTTCGAAGAAGTGGTCAGGAATGAACAGATGTTTCTCCACGTCCGTCTTCTCCACCTTATATCCTGCCTCACGTGCGAGAATCACGAGCTTGCGTATGACATCCTTTCCGGAGAGGTCGATGCGTGGGTCGGGCTCGCTGTAACCCATTTCCTTGGCACGGCGAACGGCTTCGGAGAAGCTGACTTCAGCGGATAGTTCGTTGAAGATGAAGTTGAGCGTACCGCTAAGTACCGCCTCAATCTTGAGTATGCTGTCGCCCGAATTGCGCAGGTCGTTGATGGTGCCGATGATGGGGAGTCCGGCTCCCACGTTGGTCTCGTAACGGAAAAGTACGCCACGTGCGAGGGCAGTCTCCTTCAGTCGGATGTAGTTGTCGTAAGACGATGACGCGGCTATCTTGTTGGCGGCTATCACGGAGATGTTGTGTGAGAGAAAGTCCTGATAGAGCTGAGCCACGTCCTTGCTGGCGGTGCAGTCCACGAACACGCTATTGAAGATGTTCATGCCGATGATTTCATCGCTCAGCTGCTTGTCCGTGCTGATAGGTGCCTCGTCAAGGAGCTGCTTATAACAGGTGAGGTCGATGCCGTCACGGTCGAAGATGGCTTTCTTGGATGTGGCTATTCCTACTACATTGAGCTTCAGACGCTTGGTGCGCTTCAGTTCCTCATACTGGTCGTGAATCTGCTGGATGAGTTGTCCGCCGACGGTTCCTACGCCACATACGAAGAGATTGAGCACCTTATATTCGGAAAGGAAGAACGAGTCGTGTATGGCGTTGAGCGCCTTACGCAGATACTTGCTGTCTACGACGAAGGAAATGTTGGTCTCCGAGGCTCCCTGCGCACAGGCTATGACGCTGATGCCGCTACGTCCGAGTGTGCCGAAGAGCTTTCCTGCAATGCCCGGCGTATGCTTCATGTTCTCTCCTACGACGGCTATTGTGGCAAGGCCCTTTTCGGCGTGCATGGGGAACATGGCTCCTGTCTCAATCTCCTTGGCAAACTCGCCGTTGAGCACTTCCACGGCAGCTGCTTCGTCCTGATCGCGTACGCCGATGGACGTGGAATTCTCAGAGGAAGCCTGCGACACCATGAAGCAGCTGATGCCGTTGTCGGCAAGCGCTGTGAAGATACGACGATTGACACCGATGACGCCCACCATGGAGAGTCCTGTGACGGTGATGAGGGTGGTGCCGCTGATGCTGGAGATGCCCTTGATGGGCTTGTCATCGTTGGCAATCTTAGCCTTTATGATGGTGCCCTTGGCGTCAGGATTGAATGTGTTCTTGACGCGGATGGGGATGTTCTTCACGCAGACGGGATAGATGGTAGGGGGATAGATGACCTTTGCGCCGAAATTGCAAAGCTCCATCGCCTCTATATAGCTAAGTTCGTTTATGGTGTAGGCAGTCTTGATGACACGAGGATCGGCGGTCATGAATCCGTCTACGTCTGTCCAGATCTCAAGAATGTCTGCATCGAGGGCTGCAGCAATGATGGCAGCCGTATAGTCAGATCCGCCACGTCCGAGATTTGTGGTCTCGTTGGTGTCGCGGTCCATGCTTATAAAACCTGGAACGAGAGAAATGCGTGGAAGGTCGCTGAACGTGCGCTTCACCAGTCGGCAAGTAAGGTCTGAGTCGAGCGTATTCTTATGGTTCTTCTGCATGGTCTTGATAAATTCCCTTGAGTCGAACCACTTGGCACCTTTTACGAGTGTGGCAACGATGTTGGAACTGAGGCGTTCGCCGTAGCTGACGATGGCGTCCTGCGTTTTCTTGGAAAGGTCGTGCACGAGGAACACTCCGAAATAGATGGAGCGTAGCTGCTCGAATAGCGAGTCGACGACATTGAAGAGCGTCTCACGCTTCTTAGGGTCTGTAATGATGGTGTCGATCATCTTATGATGACGGTCTACCATGGCCTGAAACTCGTCTTTCCATGCCTCGTCTCCCTTTACGGCGAGCTGCGAGGTGGCAAGGAGCTTGTCAGTTATACCTCCAAGTGCGCTTACTACGATGATTACCGGCTGCTGCTGAGCCTCTTTCTCTACGATAGCCTTAAGGCTAAGGATGCTCTCGACGGAACCTACTGAGGTTCCGCCAAACTTCATTACTTTCATTTTCTCTTGTTCTATGGTTAATGCCTCCATACAAGGGAGGCGGTTATGTTTCGGCGCTGTGGCTAGCGGGTGCAGCCAGACTGGCTTCTTCCCAATCCTCATTACGGGAGAGGCATGGGAGGGATACCTCGGTCTGCTTGTTAATACTGCACGGCAGCGGGGCGATACAGCGCCGTGTCGTAACATAAAGTTGGATAAAGTGTCGGCAAATTTACGAAAAATATATTTTATGCAAATAAAAATCTAAGAAAAAGTGAACTTTTGTCAATAAAAAAAACTCACGGTTACTTTCTGCTGTCTTCTATTTCCTGGATGTGCTGCATGACGTTAGAGGGTGGTCGCTGATTCATATATTCCTTCTTCATGAAGTCCATGTATGGGGCTATGTGACGGAAGAACATGCGGTAACCCTCGCAGAGATAGTTTTTGCCGGGATTGCCGTAAACGTCCTTTATGAAGCGGGTTCTGGGGCATTCGCCGTGGCAGGCAAACTCCCATTCACACTCCTTGCATTCCTTTGGCAGCGACTGGCTCTTGAGACGGCTGAACTGCTGTTGCTGTTCGCCGTAGAGCATTTCCGTGATGGTCTTCTCGCGGATGTTGCCGAGGCGGTATTCGGGGAAGACGAAGTGGTCGCAGGAATAGACGTCGCCGTTGAATTCCATAATGCCGGCATGGCCGCATTCCTTGGCATAGACGCAGATGCCCGGCGTGACGCCCACCCAGTTGGCAAGGATGCAGTCGAAGAGCTCGACGTAAGTCTGGCCTACATCATTACGCACCCACTCATCGAAGATGGCGCAGAGGAAACGTCCCCATTGCTCCGGCGTAACAGAGAAATCGGTAACGGGAGCTGTGGCGTCGTCAGTAAGGGTGGCAAGGTGTCTGCCGTCAGCATGATTGACCATGCGCTCCACAACTGGCGTAATCTGAATGAATCGGCATCCCATTTCCTTGAAGAAATGATAGAAGTCGAGAGGGTAGTCGGCATTGAAGTCGTTGACCACCGCCATGGCGTTCCATTCCACGTGGTGCTTGTTGAGCAGCTGTATGCCACGCATCACCTTTGCCCACGAAGGACCACCGCTTGCCGTACGGCGATACTCGTCATGAAACTCCTGCGGGCCGTCTATGGATACGCCCACAAGCCAGTTGTTTTCATGCAGGAATCGGCACCATTCGTCGGTAAGCAGCGTGCCGTTGGTCTGGATGACGTTAGAGATGTTGCGTCCGCGACCGTACTTCTTCTGAAGCTCCAGAGCCTTGCGATAGAAGGATAGGGGACGCATGAGAGGTTCGCCGCCGTGCCACGTGAAGAGGACGTCGTTCATGGTCTGAGCCTCGATGTATTCCTTAGTGAACTGATCGAGCATTTCCTCGCTCAGCACACGCTTGGATGAGTCCTTATAAAGGCAGGCTTTTTCAAGGTAATAACAGTAATGGCATCGTAGGTTGCAGGCGGCGCCAACGGGCTTGAGCATCACGTATAGCGGACGCGAAAACGGATTTATGGTGTTCATATTGATTGGTTTTGTTATTGTTAAGAGTCAGTAAATCTACGAATAATAAACGTATCTTACAAATTTTAGGTTGTAAATTCAAGTATAATTGTCTGAATTTGCGTAATTTTGCGCTACGAATTATAATAACAGGAAACATAATCAAAGAAGAATGATACAGGAAATACAGGTACGTGTCCTTCCCGTGGTGGCCTCAAGCGAGCAGAACATCAAGCGTTTTGTGGCTGAAGACCGCGGCATAGACATACGTACGATAAACGCAGTACGCGTGCTGAAACGAAGCATAGACGCCAGACAACGCAAGATATTCATCAACCTCACGGTAAGGCTCTACATCAACGAAATGCCGGAGGACGACGCTTATGTGGTTACGGAATATGGCGACGTGAGCGGCAAGCCGGCTGTCATAGTGGTGGGCGAGGGTCCTGGCGGACTGTTCGCTTCGCTTCGCCTTATAGAGTTAGGACTGCGCCCGATAGTCTTGGAGCGTGGAAAGAACGTGAGAGACCGTAAGGTCGACCTTGCCAATATAAAGAAAAACCAGGCTGTGGACGCAGAGAGCAATTATTGCTTCGGAGAAGGTGGAGCCGGCGCTTATTCGGACGGCAAGCTCTATACACGATCAAAGAAGCGTGGCAGCACGGAGAAAATCCTTAACGTATTCTGCCAGCACGGTGCCTCCACGGCTATCCTTGCCGACGCTCATCCACATATCGGCACGGACAAACTGCCGAAGGTGATAGAGAATATGAGAGAAACAATATTGAGATGCGGAGGAGAGGTGCACTTCCAGACCAAGATGACGCGAATGCTGATAGAAGGCGACAAGGTGACAGGCGTGGAAGCCGTAAACCTTGTGAACGGCGCGGAAGAGACTTATCGCGGTCCGGTGATATTGGCAACGGGGCATTCCGCACGTGACGTCTATCGCTATCTGGCAGAAGCAAAGGTGGAGATAGAGGCGAAGGGCATAGCCGTGGGTGTACGACTGGAACATCCCTCGCATCTTATTGACCAGATACAATATCACTCGAAGGAGGGTAGGGGCAAATACCTGCCTGCTGCCGAATACAGCTTCGTGACGCAGGTGGAAGGACGTGGTGTCTACTCATTCTGTATGTGCCCTGGAGGATTTGTCATCCCTGCCGCTACGGACAAGGAGCAGATCGTGGTGAACGGCATGAGCCCGAGCAATCGCGGCACACAATGGTCGAACAGCGGAATGGTGGTGGAGACACGACCGGAAGACGTGGTAGGAGACGAGGCTGACCCGCTGCGCGTAATGCATTTCCAGGAACAGCTGGAGCGCAACTGCTGGCAGCAGGGCAACATGAAGCAGACGGCTCCGGCGCAACGTATGGCAGACTTCGTGAACGGACGCCTGTCGTATGACCTGCCGAAGTCGAGCTATGCTCCCGGACTTGTGTCGTCGCCCTTGCATTTCTGGTTGCCAAAGCAGGTGGGCAAGCGCCTTCAGGAAGGATTCAGGAAGTTTGGCAAGATGTCGCACGGCTTCCTTACCAACGACGCCCTTCTGATAGCCACCGAGACCCGTACTTCGTCGCCGGTACGTATTGTCCGCGACAAGGATACGCTGCAGCATGTACGTATAAGCGGACTCTTCCCTTGCGGAGAAGGAGCAGGCTATGCTGGAGGCATCGTGTCGGCAGGAGTGGACGGCGAGAGATGCGCTGAAATGTGTGCGGAGTATATGAACTCGCTTTAGATTCAATACTATAATAAAAAAGCGGAGGTCACTTTGATGAGTGAGACCTCCGCTTTTTTATAGTATCATGTTATTATTTCTGAAGCTTCTTCAGTACCTTCTCCAGCTCAGCCCAATGCTCTTCTGTCATGTCGTTGGGAGTGAAGATGCTGATGCCGTTAGCTCCGGCTTCCATAGATGACTCTACAGCCTCTGCTATTTCGGAAGGAAGCAATCCTGAGTTCTCGGGATCCACCACCTTGTCCTTGTGGCGCCAGTCATGGCAGATGAAGATACCACTATATAATAATGTGTTCTTGCCCTTGATGGCTTCAGCCTCTTCCTTCGTCACCTTGCCAACCCAAGCAGCAGGCTCCATGTAGAAGTCGTTATAGTTCATGGGGAAGACAGCGTCCAGTTTCCACTTATTCCACTGCTGGCGAACCATCCATTCTGCATAGCTCTTCGGTCCGGGGAAAACGTCAGCGCTAATCTTCTTGCCCTTTGCGTGTACGGCGTCAGAGATGCTGTTGACAAGAGCCGTAACAGCGTCGCAACGGAACTGTGCCCACTCCTTTATCTTCGACGGATCGCAAACCTTTGTGATGTCAATGCCGCTCTGCTTCTTGAAAGCCTCCACGCAATCGTGGCAGTAGCAATAGTCAGCCTTGGCGTACTCGCCGTTCATGTTAAGACCATACTTGTCCCAAAGACCGCGAGCAAGGATGACGTCAGCATAACGGATATAGTCGAGCTGAACATAGTCGACGCCAGGGATGGTGGCAATCTCTTCGAACTTCTCAACGAGGAAACGCTTCACGTCTTCGTTGCGGGGATCGAGAGTGGTGTAGTAAGGCACGTAAGCCTGATCGTCATAAGCCGACTGACCGAGACGGTTTACAGTATACCAGCTCTTCGGCTTGCCGCCCTGAACCATAGTGGGCACCCAAGCGTGATATTCCAGACCCACCTTCTTAGCCACCTTTGCAGCCGTACGGATCTTCTCTGTGTCCATTCCTGCATTGATGCATACACCGGTAACGCCATGCTTCTTCCAAGCCTTGAAGTCAGCAGTAAGCGATTTCTCAGTTGTGTTGTCTCCCCATCCCGACCATGCGAATACAGGAATGTTCTGACCTTTGGCGCTTGCGCAAAGCGTGGTAAGCACGAGTGCCAATGTTGTTAAGATTTTCTTCATGTTGATTTGTCTTTATTGATTATATTGTTTCTGAAAGTTTTCCTTATATACATTAATATACTAGAAGCTTGTCGCCCACATTTATCTGATAGTACGGCGGAAGATTGTTCTTGTCATAGAGGCTCTTCAGACGTATGCCGTATTTCTGAGATATGGTGTACATGCTTTCGTTAGCCTTAACCACGTGGAATTTGTCCTTGTAGTTCTTTGTGGCTTTCTTGCGCTTCTTCTTGAGGTAGATGATGTCGCCGGCCTCCAGACGGTCTTTGCGAGAGCGTTCGTTATACTTTGCCAGTTTTCGGACGGAAATGCCAAGCTCCTTGCTTAACGACTTGAACGTGTCGCCGTCCTTTGCAATCACATAATAGTTCTTGTTGTAATACTTGATTATATGATATGTTCCGTCAGGTCCGGGTCGGTCCTCAGCCGAGTGGTGCGCCATGAAGCGGTCGTAGCTGGTGGCTTTGTCATACAGATTAAGCCTGTATACCTCTATTATCTGAATGAGCTGTGAGGCATAATTCGGATTAGTGGCATATCCACAATGCTTGAGTCCCTTAGCCCAACCTTTATAATCTGTACGCGAGAGGGCGAACAGACGCGAGTAGCGCTGCTGCGTGCTGAGAAACTTACTGTGGTCCTCGTAGCTCTGCTTGGCGTTGTCGTAAGCGCGGAAGCATTCGCCTGCCGCGTCGTCGTCATGATAAGTTCGTCTGCCTTTCCATCCATGACACTTTATGCCGAAATGATTGTTGCCGGAACGTGTCAGCTGGCTGCGTCCTGCGCCACTCTCCAGCAAGCCCTGTGCTAAGGTGATGCTTGCAGGAATGTTATAACGCAGCATCTGCTCTATGGCAAGGTCTTTGTATTGGTCGATATAGTTCTGGTAAACCGAGTTCCACTTAGGCTGTGCGCTCAAATTAGGGGTGGAAACGAGTGAACTAAAAGCCAATATTAATAATGTAAGTAATATTCTATTTCTCATTATTCGCTATTTTAGCGCAAAGGTAATTAAAATAGTGGATAAAGTTTAGCTTTTATGCGCGATTTTCACTACCTTTGCAAAGAAGAAACATATATTATAATTATAAAAGAATAAAAAAATTATATGAAAGCATTTGTTTTTCCAGGACAGGGTTCACAGTTTGTCGGAATGGGCAAAGACCTGTACGAGTCTAACGAGACAGCAAAGAATCTTTTCGAGAAAGCCAACGAAATCCTTGGCTTCCGTATTACAGATATAATGTTTGACGGCACAGACGAGCAGCTTAAGGAGACCAAGGTGACACAGCCTGCCGTTTTCCTTCATAGCGTAATTTCTGCCATCTGCCTCGGCGACGAGTTTAAGCCCGCAATGGTAGCAGGACACTCACTTGGTGAGCTGTCAGCTTTGGTGGCTGCAGGTGCTGTTTCATTCGAGGACGGTCTGAAGCTGGTTTATGCTCGTGCTATGGCAATGCAGAAGGCTTGCGAGGCTGCTCCCGGAACAATGGCTGCTGTCATCGGTCTTTCTGACGAAGTGATAGAGCAGACATGTGCTGAGGTTAGCACAGAGGGCAATGTTGTCGTTGCTGCAAACTATAACTGCCCCGGCCAGCTGGTTATCAGCGGCAATATGGATGCCATTAACGCTGCTTGCGAGAAGCTGAAGGCAGCCGGCGCAAAGCGTGCTCTGCCTCTTAAGGTTGGCGGCGCTTTCCACTCTCCGCTTATGCAGCCCGCTAAGGAAGAATTGGAGAAGGCTATTCAGGCTACAACATTCTCGGCTCCTCTTTGCCCCGTATATCAGAACGTAGACGGACTGCCTCATACAGATCCTTCAGAGATTAAGGCCAACCTCATCGCACAGCTGACAAGCAGCATACGCTGGACTTCAAGTGTGAAGAATATGATTAAGGATGGAGCAGACGACTTCACAGAATGTGGACCGGGCAAGGCCCTTCAGGGTATGATCGGCCGCATCGACAAGACTGTGGCAGCTCACGGTATCGCTTAAAGATATTATGGCCAAAGAGAAAATACTTATTTATCAAGTGTTCACCCGCCTTTTCGGTAACCGTGTCAACAACAATAAGTTCGATGGCACGATTGCCGAGAATGGTTGCGGAAAGATGAACTTCTTTGACGATAAAGTACTAAAACAAATCCGAGGCAAGGGATACACCCATGTATGGTATACGGGAATCATCCGTCACGCCACATCTACAGACTACACCTCTTATGGCATTCCGCGCCAGCATCCTGCTATCGTGAAAGGAAAGGCAGGTTCGCCTTATGCTATAACCGACTATTACGACGTCGATCCAGATTTGGCGGAGAATGTAGACAAGCGTATGACGGAGTTTGAGCAGCTGCTTAAGCGCAGTCATGCTAACGGACTGAAGGTCATCATCGACTTTGTTCCCAACCATGTGGCACGTCAGTACCAGTCAATAGCCAAGCCGGAAGGTGTGGCAGATCTTGGAGCTGATGACATTAAGGACCATTCCTTCAACCGCAACAATAATTTTTATTATTGCGTAGGCGAGGAGTTTCGTCCTGATATCGACCTCTACGGCGGAGAAGACACTCCGTACACAGAATATCCAGCCAAAGCAACGGGTAATGACCACTTCGATGCCCGTCCTGGAAAGAACGACTGGTATGAAACAGTAAAACTGAATTATGGCATAGACTATTGTGATGCCGGCGGAAGATCCGAACACTTCGAACCTACACCTGATACCTGGAAAAAGATGTTATCAATCTTACTTTTTTGGGCGTCAAAGGGCGTAGACGGTTTCCGTTGCGACATGGCTGAGATGGTGCCGCCAGCTTTCTGGAATTGGGCTATCGGTAGCGTAAAGCGTGCTTATCCGTCTATACTGTTCGTTGCGGAGGTCTATAACCCCATGGAGTATCGCCATTATGTCGACGCAGGCTTTGATTATCTTTATGATAAGGTGGGCATGTACGACACTATGCGTAACGTGATTTGCGGCAACAGCCCCACATCCCAGATAACAACAGCCTGGCAATGGGTTGACCCCATCCACGACCATATGCTGTATTTCCTGGAGAATCACGACGAGCAACGCGTAGCAAGCGATTTCTTCGCAGGCGACGCTTTCCGCGCTTATCCGGCTTTCGTCGTAAACACTCTGATGCGCTCCAATCCGTTTATGGTTTATGCGGGTCAGGAGTATGGCGAGAGAGGCATGGACGCAGAGGGATTCAGCGGCAAGGACGGACGTACCACCATCTTCGACTATTGGACAGTACCGTCATTATATAGAGCATACGTCGATAACAGCCTGTCAGAAGACGAGGCAAGACTTGACGCTCTTTATACCCGCATACTCCAAATCGCCAGCAAGGAGAAGGCTGTAAGCGAAGGTCAGTTCTTCGACCTTATGTATGTCAATGGGCATTTTGCCTCAAGACAATATGCTTTCCTCCGTAAGGCAGATGACGAAATGATGTTGGTGGTAGCCAATTTCGCAGACGAGGATGTAACGTGCAAGGTGGTCATCCCATCACATGCATTCGATTTCCTCGGTATTCCGCATAAGGCTGTTGAGGCTGAGGACATGCTGGGTGGCGGAAGAATGACTGCCTACTTCAAGAACGACGATTTCGTACTGGTGAATGTAAGTGGACACGATTGTAGAATATTTAAATTCAATTTGAGTATGGATACAGATATTGTCTTCAATGAGCATAACAAGGAAGAGTTTCCTCCTGCTCATACAGCCGAACATCTCCTCAATCAGACGATGATCAGAATGTTCGGATGTGAGCGCTCGCGCAACGCTCATATAGAGCGTAAGAAGAGCAAGATAAGCTTCATCCTCGATCACAAGCCCTCACGCAAGGAGGAGAAGGAGATAGAGGACCGCATGAACCAGCTTATCGCTGAAGACCTTCCAGTTACATACGAGGTTGTCGACAGAGACCACATTCCTGCGGATGTCAAGCTTGACCGTCTGCCGGCTGATGCTTCCGAGAAGCTTCGCCTGGTGCGTATCGGCGACTATGATGTCTGCCCCTGTCTTGGAAAACATGTACGTTCCACCTCACAGATTGGCAAGTTTGTAATGCTTGGAACCAACTGGGACGAGATGAAGCGTTCATTCCGCATTAGATACAAGATTGTATAACATAAACGATATTTATTAACAAACATTATGACTGAAAACAGACAAACACTGAACCGCAACTTGGCACAGATGCTCAAGGGCGGTGTAATTATGGACGTTACTACACCTGAGCAGGCTCGCATCGCTGAAGCAGCTGGTGCATGTGCAGTTATGGCACTCGAGCGTATCCCCGCAGACATCCGTGCTGCTGGTGGCGTATCTCGTATGAGCGACCCTAAGATGATTAAGGGCATTCAGGAGGCAGTTTCAATCCCAGTTATGGCTAAGTGCCGTATCGGCCACTTCGCAGAGGCTCAGATTCTGCAGGCTATCGAAATCGACTACATCGACGAGAGCGAGGTTCTCTCTCCCGCTGACGATGTTTACCATATCGACAAGAACAAGTTCGAAGTTCCCTTCGTGTGTGGAGCACGCAATCTTGGCGAGGCTTTGCGCCGTATCGCTGAGGGTGCCACTATGATTCGTACAAAGGGCGAGCCGGGAACTGGCGACGTTGTACAGGCTGTTCGCCACATGCGTATGATGCAGAGCGAGATACGTCGTCTCACATCTATGTCTGAGGACGAGCTCTACGAGGCAGCTAAGCAGCTTCAGGTTCCCTACGACTTGGTGAAGTACGTACACGAGAATGGCAAGCTTCCCGTCGTAAACTTCGCTGCCGGTGGTGTCGCTACACCTGCTGACGCTGCTCTTATGATGCAGCTTGGTGCTGAGGGCGTATTCGTAGGTTCTGGTATCTTCAAGAGCGGCAATCCTGAGAAGCGTGCAAGAGCTATCGTTCAGGCCGTTACAAACTTCAACGATGCCAAGATGCTTGCTGAGCTTTCTGAGGATCTCGGCGAGGCTATGGTCGGCATCAACGAGCACGAGATCGAGGTTCTTATGGCCGAGAGAGGCAAGTAAGAAATGAGAATAGCAGTATTAGCATTACAAGGTGCCTTCATTGAGCACGAGATGATGCTGGAGCGTCTTGGAGCCGAAACCTTCGAGATTCGCCAGTTGTCTGACTGGGATCAGCCCAAGGACGGTCTTGTGATTCCTGGAGGCGAGAGTACTGTGCAACTGAAGCTTCTGAAGGACTTGGGCTTGCTCGAGTCCGTCAGAAACGACATCCGTAACGGACTTCCCGTATTCGGCACATGTGCCGGACTTATCCTTCTGGCAAAGAAGGTGGAAGGACAGTCTTTCGACCGTATTTCCACTATGGACATCGACGTATGTCGCAATGCTTATGGTCGTCAGCTTGGCAGCTTCTATACGGAGGACAAGATGAACGGCGTTGGTGAGGACATCCCGATGACATTCATCAGAGCGCCTTATATTAATAAGGTGGAAGGTGACGCTGAGATTCTTGCTGAGGTCGGCGGACATATCGTTGCCGCAAGACAAGGCAATCAGTTGGTTACGGCGTTCCATCCAGAACTCAACGACGATGTTCGTGTGCACCAGTATTTCCTCAATATGATAAAGGGAGCGTAAGGCTTCTCTTTTGAAAGGCAGAATAATGTAATAAAGACAAAAAGCGGACGATACACTTTTATAGTTGTATCGTCCGCTTTTTTTGAATTTAATTGTTTAACTATTTTCTCTTATGGGCATTACTTTTTCTTCACTTCCTCCAATGCCTTCACCCAGTCAGTATCAAGCGAGAACTGCGTTATGAACTTGTCGTTGTCTACGTATCCGTAAACCAGCTCCTTGTCCATGTCGTTAAACAATGAGTTGTTTATTGTGGCAGCCTTAAACTTAGCCTTCAGCAGATCCTTGTCCTTAGCCTTGTCCGTAACCTTGAGACGAGCCACGAAGTAATTCACAAACTCTATCATGGCGTCAGCCTGTAAGCCCAATTCGTATTCTGTGAATGTGGGTTCCACGGCTGCCTTGTCGATGAGGTAATAAATGGCATCATACTTGAAGCAGGCAATCTTGCGCGACTCAAGATTCTTTGTCGTGTCGTTTGCAAGTGCTTCTGCGTTCTCCTGAATGTGCTTCACCTCCTTGAATATTTCTTGTCCTTGCGAGTTGATGGCGAATGTCAGCATCGCCACCATCATAAATACGATTTTCTTCATAATCCCGTGTGTTTCGTTATTTCTTTGTTGTTTAATGTCCGTTCTCGCTTAGTCGGTCCTTGTTTTTGTTCACAAAGTCCTTCCATCCCCGGTAGTGGGTTGTGGTGACTGGATTTCCGGCTTGCATGAAGTGGCAGTAAGCCACGCCCATAGCGTCCGTTGCGTCCATCAGCTTAGGCATTTCCTCCGTGTCCAGTCGGAGTAATCTTTTCAGCATTTCCGCCACTTGCTCCTTAGAAGCCTGTCCCTGGCCGGTAATTGCCATCTTTATCTTCATAGGGGCATATTCGTGGATGGGAACGCTATGATTGACGGCTGCTGCGATTGCCACTCCCTGCGACCTTCCAAGCTTCAGCATCGACTGTACGTTCTTACCGAAGAAAGGCGCTTCGATTGCCATCTCGTCCGGCAGATATTGGTCAATGACCTCCGTCACTTGTGCATAAATCTTGCCCAGGCGCAGGTAAGGATCTGAGCATTTGCGCATGTCAATTACGCCCATGCAAACCTTCTCAGCTTTGTTGCCTATGACGCGCAAGACAGCATAGCCCATGACGTTCGTACCGGGGTCGATACCTAAGATTATCTTTTCTGTTTTCAATCTCAACTCTTTAACTTCTAAACTTTTTTGAAAGTTTCGGCTTCTTATCTGTCCAGATACGGGTTGTGTGCCAACTCATATCCCATCGTTGTCTTCTGTCCGTGTCCCGGCAGGAGAGTAATGTCGTCAGGGAACTGTACGAACATTCTTAGGCTCTGGATAATCATAAGCATGCTGCCACCCTCAAAGTCTGTACGTCCGATGGAGCCGCGGAAGAGCGTGTCGCCCGTGAAAGCCACCTTCTCGTCCTTGATGTAGAGTACCACAGAACCCATAGAGTGTCCCGGCGTCTCTATCACTTCGATGTCGTGATTGCCGAAAAGGATGTGCTCGCCGGCATGGAAGGTCTTGATGTCAGTCACGATAGGCTCGTCCAGTGTCATTCCGAAGAGTGCAGCCTGCTTGTCTGCGGCTTTCACGTATTCCTCATCCGAGCTGTCTATTTCGAGTGGAATACCGAACGTGCTGGTAATGAATGCGTCGCCGAAGTTATGGTCGAGGTGGCCGTGTGTGGCTATAAGGTGCTTTGGGGTAAGTCCGTTCTCCTTTATATACTTCTCGATGGCAAGCTTCTCTTCCTCATAATAAGCTCCGCAGTCGATGATGACGCATTCTTTGGTGTCGTCGCTAACCACGTAGCAGTTCTCCTGCAACATGTTGCATGTGAAGGTCTCTATATTAAGCATTTTTTCTTTTTTCTTGATTAATGATTTATAAGGGCAGATATATCAGATATTTCTCCTTGAACCACTCATCGTCAAACATGTCATGGATGTCAGTCATGCTGACGATGTTCTTAAATGGTCTTGTCTCGTTGTTGAGGTCGCCACCTTTCAGACAAATCAGACCGTTAGGCAACGAGTTCTGCTGACGTTTATGGTCGACGTTCTTCTTTATTATCTTCACAAGGTCGGGTAGGGGCATTACGGCGCGACTCACCACGAAGTCGTACTTTCCCTTTTCCTCTTCGCCTGAAAGCTGCTCCGCTTTCACATTCTCCAATCCAAGCGCCTTAGCCACCTCGTTCACCACGAGAATCTTCTTTCCAGTACGGTCAATCATCTTGAACAGGCATTGCGGAAACATTATGGCGAGGGGGATGCCAGGGAATCCGCCACCCGTACCAAGGTCGAGAATCTTCGAACCGTCCCTGAACTTAATCTCGTGAGCGATGGCAAGCGAGTGAAGCACGTGATGCTCGTAGAAGTTGTCCATGTCCTTTCTCGAAATCACGTTTATCTTACTGTTCCAGTCGTCGTAAAGCTCCTTCAGCTTGCCGAACTGTTCCGCCTGCTTGTCGGTTATGTTGGGGAAGTATTTCTTAATCAGTTCCATTTATTTGTTATTTGATAAATTGTATTTTAATTCTTGCTTGCAAAATTACGTAAAATCATCGAATTATACTAATAATTTATTGTACCTTTGCAAAGATATCGATTAATAAACTAATTTGTTATGGTTAAAATCACATTTCCGGATGGCTCTGTTCGTGAGTACGAAAAGGGCGTAACGGGGTTACAAATCGCCGAGAGCATCTCACCGGCTCTCGCTCGCAACGTTGTATCTTGCGGTGTAAATGGTGAGACAGTAGAGCTGAACCGTCCCATCGAGGAGGACTCTACCATCGCTCTCTACAAGTTTGAGGACGAGGAGGGCAAGCACACATTCTGGCACACATCAGCCCACCTGCTCGCAGAAGCGCTTCAGGAACTCTATCCTGGCATTCAGTTCGGCTTCGGTCCTGCAGTTGAGAACGGCTTCTTCTACGACGTAATGCCGGCAGAAGGACAGGTCATTTCCGAGAACGACTTCGGAAAGATTGAGGCAAAGATGATGGAGCTTGCCAAGAAGAATGAGCCGGTTGTTCGCCGTGAGGTTTCAAAGACCGACGCCCTTGAGGAGTTTAAGGCTGATGGTCAGACTTACAAGTGTGAGCACATCGACCTTGACCTTGAGGATGGAACCATCACTACATATACCCAGGGCAACTTCACCGACCTTTGTCGTGGCCCGCACTTGCTCAACACAGGCCTTATCAAGGCTGTGAAGATCACAAGCGTGGCTGGTGCTTTCTGGCGTGGCGATGCTAAGCGCGAGCAGATGACCCGTATCTACGGCATCTCATTCCCGAAGAAGAAGATGCTCGATGAGTATCTCGTAATGCTCGAGGAGGCCAAGAAGCGCGACCATCGTAAGATCGGTAAGGAGATGGAGCTCTTCATGTTCTCTGATCGTGTGGGTAAGGGTCTTCCCATCTGGCTGCCTAAGGGCACAGACCTCCGTCTGCGTCTGCAGGAACTTCTCCGCAAACTCCTCAAGCCGTACAACTATCAGGAGGTTATCACTCCGGGTATCGGCGGCAAGAGCCTCTACGTCACATCGGGCCACTATGCTCACTATGGCAAGGACGCTTTCCAGCCCATCCACACACCGGAGGAGGACGAGGAGTATATGCTCAAGCCGATGAACTGTCCTCACCATTGCGAGATTTTCGCCCGCAAGCCGCGTTCTTACAAGGACCTTCCTCTTCGTATAGCAGAGTTCGGTACAGTATTCCGCTATGAGAAGAGTGGTGAGCTTCACGGTCTGACACGTGTCCGCACGTTCACACAGGACGACGCTCACCTCTTTGTACGTCCAGATCAGGTAAGGCAGGAGTTTGAGAACATCATCGACATCATCCTCAAGGTGTTCAGCATCTTCGGATTCGACAACTATGAGGCTCAGATTTCGCTCCACGATCCGAAGGATACCGAGAAGTATATCGGTTCTGAGGAGATTTGGGCAGAGAGCGAGAACGCCATCCGTGAGGCTTGCCGTGAGAAGGGTCTTGAGGTTCGTGAGGAGGTTGGCGAGGCTGCATTCTACGGTCCTAAGCTCGACTTCATGGTTAAGGACGCCATCGGACGCCGTTGGCAGCTTGGTACCATCCAGGTGGACTACAATCTCCCGCAGCGTTTCAAGCTGGAGTATACAGATGAGGACAACACCAAGAAGACTCCGGTGATGATCCACCGTGCACCGTTCGGTTCAATGGAGCGCTTCACAGCCGTGCTCATTGAGCACACAGCCGGTCACTTCCCGTTGTGGCTTACTCCTGACCAGGTGGCCATTCTGCCTATCTCAGAGAAGTATAACGACTATGCCAAGAAGCTTCAGGCTTACTTCGACAACGCTGGCGTAAGAGCAATCGTTGACGACCGTAACGAGAAGATAGGCCGTAAGATTCGTGATAACGAGCTGAGCCGTGTCCCGTATATGGTTGTCGTTGGCGAGAAGGAGGCTGCTGAGGGTCTCGTTGCTATGCGTAAGCAGGGTGGTGGCGAGCAGGCCACTATGACCAAGGAGGAGTTTGTTAAGCGAATCCTTGATGAGGTGAATGCACAGCTTAACGTTGCTACAAAGTAAGCAATTGCTGATTGAATAAAATAAAAAGTTGGGGATATTCTTGCATACAAGAACTTCTCCAACTTTTTTTGTGCCCTTTCCAAAGCTCAATCTTACTTCTTTAAAAGCCTTGCTTCGTTCGAATCATAACTTAAATAATTCTATTTCTAAACAAATAGAGTGCTTCTTCAGAATTTCCATTTCGCCTGTATTTCCATGTCAGTTTTCTTCGAATCGTTTATCTCTTGATGGCCGCTTGAAATCTTTTCTCGGTCGAAATATTTCGTTGTTGCCACCTTGCAGCCTATTTGTAAGCTCTTTATTGGCTTAACTCGGAGGTTTAGGAAGAATCGCATGCCCTCTCCGTAGAACATGGGGAAGGAGAAGTCGTAGAGCATGCCTCGTTCGTAAGTGTAGATGCGGCTGTCGTAGTCATGCGTCCGGAAATAACCCACGCCGGCGTTGCATTCCAGTCTTTCGCCATACCAGTATCCTGCCGACTGCGACACCATCCATCCAATGCTTTGACTTGTCTTCGTGGTGTATGCCATGTCATACTGCGTTCTCATAGTGAAACTTTTCTGCTTGTAGTTAAGCTGAAATCTTCCACGATGTTCTGTCTTGTCTATGAGTGGGGAAGAAGCGTCTGAACCGTTCTCCTGCTTCAGACGGAGACGATAGCGTAGAGTTATGTCTACGGGTGAAAAACTCAAGGTAGTCTGAATGAGATTGTCTATGGAACGAGACGCTTTTGAGGCGCGATAGACTGGCATAGGATGATAGGCGTAGTCGGAGTAAGCCATGATTTTCAGCTGTGAGAAAGGTGTCCATGTGGCACCAAGATACATTCCCGACTCGTTCTGCACATGACCGCCGTCGCTGAACGAACGGCTGAAGAGCGAATAATACTTATACGAGTAGAAGCGTTGTATTGCTGTCAGGGTGAGCGTCCGGCTGGCTTTGAAGGAGATGGTGTTGATGGTGGCAAGAGCATGTGAGTTGCCCGTTGCCGTCTCGCCCTTTACGGAGATTCGTGGATGTATGTATGCGTAGTCGATGCTGATGTTCCAGAAGTTGTTGCCGTTGGGAGAATAGAGTCTGAATGCTTGCGACTTGTCTGGCTTCAAGTCCTTGCTGAAAGCCGTATATACAGCCGTTGCACCTACGCTTATTCCGTTGTGCTTGACATTGACGTTCATTCCTGCTGTGGTCTGCGAAGCGTTGTGACGTTTCTTTATCTCGGTTTCGGTACGATGATAGCCGGTTTTGAGTATGGTCTTGATGGTAGAGTCGTCGTTAAGCGTGGCATCAATCTTGCGGTATGAAGCAAAAGCCGTAGTGGTGATGTTTTTGTATATCTCTATGGTGGATGCCACGCCTTGTAGGTATGCCGCTTCCGAACGTGAAGCGTTGGCTGTTATGCTGTTTTGTGGGGTTGCGAGAACCTGGGAAGTGGTCTTGCCCATACCGAATCCGGCGTTCATGACAAGTCCAAGACCGAACCTTGCCTTGTATTGTCCTAAGGCAAGAGTCCTGATTCTGCCGAGTTTTCTTGCAAGGACATAGAAAGCATAGTGGTCGTAGCCCATCTTGTTATGACTTCCGAAGAAAGGCTCGCCCGCATCCTGCGCCCCCGTAATGCCGGCTTGCAGGAGTTGTCCGTAACTATACTTATAGCGTATCCAATGCTTGTATTTATATCCAAGATACGCTTCGCGGTCGCCCTTACGTTCATAGAATGGTATCTTTACGTAGCCCACCAGCTCGTTCTTGCCATGCTTCGTTATTTCCTTCCAAGTCGGAAACTTACGGCTCTCGTCTATGTTGCCCAAATATACAAAGCAGTTCAGCAATCTCAGCGTAACATTATCGAGCGACTTTATCATTGCCAGTTCGCCTATGGAGCGGATAGGGCGGTGGCGGTCGAGGTATTCGGTAAGCTCCTCACGTTGTGTGTTGCTGAGGAAAGCCAGTCGTTGGATGTCGTCGTCCGTGGCGTTATTGAGGTCTATGGGATTGGTCTCCAGCTCACGCAGCAGCTCGTACATCTCCTCCGTGTTACCAGCTTCTATGTCGTCATAGTCGCTGAGATTGTCAAGGAATTGTTCCCATAGGCTGCTTGTCCCTGTCGGGGCTTGCCAGGTGTTGTTCTGGGCGTGTATGGCAGAAGCAGACAGCATAAGGACGACTGCGATGGCTTGCTTTTTCATGTGGGGTAGGTTTTGGTAGGTTGTAATAATTACTTTGTTTTTGTCTTCTTTTTTCTCCAGAAGAAGAGGTCAGACATCTTTGTGAAGTCCTTCCTCATGATTATACCCACTCCCTGCGTGTTAAGGCTGTTACGTGTGAAGTAGCGGTCATTAGTCTTGTTGTAGACGTTGATGGCGAGGTTGCCGTTGGGGAAGAGCAGGTATCTCAGGTCGAAGTCGCCGATGAAGCTGGTGGTGGCGTTCGGATTGTCGCGATAGCCGAACTGTCCGTTCAGAAGCAGGCGGTTATTGAGCAGGCGTCCGGATAGCAGACCTTCATATTCGGCGTTGTTGAATCCTTCGTCGCCCGTAGAGATGTTGGCTCCGAAGTTCCAGTTGCTGCTGTTTATGACATTGCTCAGCACGGTATTTATCTGTTGGCTGACCGTACCGCTCAGAAAGCTCTGCATGGCGAGCGATGTCTGGCTGTACTGCTGACCGGACTCGCCAGCGGCATTGTTTGTGCCTTGTGAATAGAATCTGCCAACAGCCAGCAGATAGAGCACCTGCTGATAGGTCTCCTCCTCGGCGTTGAGCAGACTGTATACCATCTGCTTCACGTCGTTGCCAAGCGTAGGCATGTCCAGATTGAAGTCCACCTTCGGTGCATCGGGAGTGCCCGTAATGTTCATCAGACAGTTTACGCGTACGTTGTTGTTTGTGAACGACTTGCCGATGTTAAGGTCGCTCAGGCTCACGCTGTTGAGCGTGTAGAGTGCCTTCATGTCCAGCGAGGCGTTGTATGGGTCGCCGCCGAACGATATCATGCCACCCTTTTGGAACTGGAAGTCCTTCTTGATGATGTTCTGTATAGTGAGCTTGTAGATGCCGTGGTCGATGATGTAGTTGCCGTAAAGGTCGAACGATCCCTTATTGAAGTATGAGGCACGCATCACGCCGTTTCCGTTAAGCGTGATGTAGTCGCCCGTGGCCTCGTCCATGATGAGCTTCAGGGTGGCGTCAGGGTTGCAGTTGATGAGGAAGTTAAGCTTGATGTTGGTGCTGATGTCCACCTTGTTGCGCTTGTCGTTGTCCTTTTCATCGTCCTGACTGTCGTCCGTCTGGTCGTGGTTAGCCCAATGTATGTAGTCGTGAGAAGATACGGAACTGTTGTCGCTCACGTTATAAACAAGGATGCTGTTCTTTTCGGGCACGCCCTCCACGTCGATGGTCACCTCGCCGCTCTTGCCCACGATGGAGCAGTCGCCCGTAACGTACGCCGTGCCATAGAACGAGTTGCCGTCGAAGGAATGGGTGTCGTACGCTAAGAGGTTCTTTGCCTTCACGTTCAGGCTGTATGAGAGGTTGGTAAGGTGCTTGTGATAGATGCTGCCTGAGAGCAGACCTATGTTGCCGTTGCGGTCGCGTATGGTGTCGCCGGCGAACTTAATCTCGTCCGGAACGAATGTCACGGTGTCGTTCTTTAGATAATATGTGGTGTTCATCGCCGACATGTGCGCCTTGCCGCTCACTACAGCCTTACCCACAAGGTTGATGTTGCTGAGCGGTCCCACGACGTTCAAGTTGCCGATGATGTCGGCGTCGATGTTGTCCATGAAGCTGTCGCAGAATCCCTCCATAAATTCGGCTCTTGTGCGGTTGGCGTTAATGGCAAGATCGATGAATTTGTGCTTCGGCGACACATATCCGTTGATTATCGTTCGTCTGTTGTCCTCGTCGAGCGCTTTGGCGTCGATGTTGATGCGTCCCTCCTCGTTGTCGTAAGCCACGTTGGCATAGAGTGTGCCCATGCGTCCCGTCTCGAACTTGAACTGCTTGACGGTAAGGTCGGCGCCCATCTGCGGTTCCTTGCTGAACACGCCAGCCATGACTGCGTTGCCCGACGCCATTCCGAAGAAGTCGACAGAATGGAAGTTGACGAGATTCAGGATGTAGCTCACGTCGATGTCCTTCAGCGCTATGGTAAGCGAGTCCTGCAGGTCGTTCGTGGCTGTGCCGTTAATGATAAGATGCTGGTCGCCGTGCTTGATGGTGAAGTTGTCTACGTCAAGATGATTCTTATAGTAAGTGATGCTTGCCGGCATGATGTGCCATGTGGAGTCGCCTATGGTGGCTTCAGACTTCAGCACGTCCACGTAAGCCGTGGCAAGTCCCTCCTCGTTCTTGGCGAAGAGGGTGCTGGCGTTGATGACGCCGTGCATGGGATGGCGGCTGTTGGTGCGGAATGCGGCGGAGGTCTTCAGACGGTTGCCGAAAGCGTCCGCCGAGAGACGGAGCGCCAAAGCCTTGCCCTTGTCAGACAGCTTCTTGAGGCTGATGTCGGCACGTAGAGTGTCGCCGGGCGAACCGATAGTCACAAAGGCGTCGCTAAAGTGTGAGTCTTTATAGGAAAAGTTGGGGATGTCGCAACGCAGGTCAATCTTCTGATTCTTCTCGTCCATGCCGCCACTAATGCTTATGGGCTGTGAGATATAGAGAGGTACGCCCAATAGCTTGTTGAGCCACTCGGTATCATTAATGAGTGCGTTGATGGTGAATGCGTTGTCGCCGCGTGTGGGCTTCTTTTCAAGACCCGGCATGGAAGGCAATTTGGACGCTATCATGTTCTTAAGGCTACGGACGATGGTCTGATAGTCAAAGCTACCCGTAATTGCCACGTTGCCGAAGTCGCTGTTCATGTCGAGGAAATGTTCGCCGTCCTTAAATCCTGTGTCAATTCTGAGGTTGGCGAGCGAGTATGCGTCCTCCGTCTCCTGCATGCTTAGATTGCTTATCTGCAACGAGCCTGCAGCATCGTTGACGTTATTGCCACGAATGTTGGCATCTATGTTGAGGGCGAATGCAGCAGCTCCCCATTTGTTGCTGATATTCAGCACGCTTGGCACAAATCTGCGAACTTCTGCTTTAAGGTCGATGTTAGGTGTTTTGGACGCTCCGTTATAGAGCGCGTTAATGTCTATGTCGGCGTTGCGGTCGTTCATGGTAAGAACGCCCTTGAGCGTCTTGCCGCGATAAGAAGCGTCAAGACGTATGTTGCGGTAAGTGTATTTGTTGAAGTCGAGGCTGGCGATATTACCCTTCAGATGTACGTCGTCCTTTGACGTAGCCGTAGCAGTCAGATTGGCGGCTATGCGTCCGAGATTGTCGTTCTGGAGCAGTTCGCCTATGCCCAGTCCGTTTGTCTTGACGTCAGCCACAATCTTCTTGCCCTCCTTCTTCACGCCGAAGTCGGCATCGCCGAGATTGGTCTTCAGCTTGCCGTCTGCATGCAGAATGTCGATGTTGCCGTAAGAGTGAGCCGTAAGGGCTATATGGTCTATATTTTCAACCACCTTAGGCAGGTCCTTGCCCGTAAACGTTTTCAATACCATAGCTGCAAACTGCTGCTTCATCTGCATTTCCTTCAGTCGGCAGTTCCATGAAGGCTTGGAGGAAAGTTCGTTTACGACGCCTTCCGCTTCAAGCTTCATGCCCATGTCGTTGGAAACGGCAAGCTGCTTGATGTCAATGCTTTCCGCCGTGCCGCTGAACATCGCTTTAAGGGAAGTGCGACCGGTAATGTTGGCGAGTTTGGGTACGAAGCATGCAAGGTCGGGTAGGGCGAAGCGTTCGGAAAGTATCTCGCCACGGTATTTAAGCGATTTCTTCTCGATGGTGTTGTCCTTGATGTTATACGTGGCCTCGATGTTCTTGACAAGCAGCTCGGAGTTGGGCAGTTTTATTTCGAGGTAGGGGAGTTCTGCCTTAGTTCGTCCTACGACTGCGTGAAGCGAAAGATGGTCGACGGAAAGTCCGCAACGCTCCTTGAATGACAGGCGCTTCACCTTAATATTGAGCGAATCGTTGGTGATGCGGTCTACTATAATATGTGAGCTGATATTGCGCACGTCAATATCGTCCACGGAGAAATTCTTCCGCGTACCGGCTTTCGAGAGACATCTGTATCGGATGTCGCTATGACGTAGAATAAGCGAGCTGATCTGCAGGTTTATGGGAGTGCTTTGCTTGGTTGTGTCCTTCGACGCAAGTGAGTCGATGACAAACTGAAAATTAGGCTTGGCCTCCGGAGTGGTCTTGTAGAGATTGGCTTTCAGACCGAAGAATTGGGCTGACGTAATCTCTATCTCGCCCTTTGCCAACGCCAAGGGAGAAATCTTTACAGATATGCGCGACACCTTTAGCATCTGCTTTCCGCTTTGGTCGAGCATCTGCGAGTCGTCGATGATAAGGCGATTGATAAAGCCCAAGTCTATGCGTCCGATGGTAACCTTCGTGCCTAACTTGCTGCTTAAAGCATTACTTGTGGCATTTCCTATAAGTGACTGAACTGTAGGAATATGTATGACAGCCACAATAAAGGCGTAAAGCCCTATCAAGGTCCATACTGTTATGTTGACAATTCGTTTTAACACCTGCTTGTTATTACTCTTTTTTTAACTTTAAAAAACCAATAGATTCTGAACCCGTGAGAGTCAGATAATTAAATCAAGTCTGCAAAGTTAGCCATTTTTTTTGGATTATGCTTTGGCTTTTCATACTATATTTTCTATTCGGAGTGCCATCGTGTCCTTGTCTATACATACTCCGTTGTCGCCGATATAGGCTTCCAAGTCTCCATTTTTAACTATATCTTTAGGCGTACCTTCCACAATTCCGTCTTTCTGCATCAGCCAGATGCGGTCAGCTGTCTGTAAGGCAATCTCTATGTCATGAGTAGACATTATTATTGTCTTGCCCTGCTCGTGGGCGAGGCGGCGTAGCGTTCGAAGCATTTCCACCTTTGCTGGAAAGTCGAGAAAGGCGGTTGGTTCGTCAAGGATGATGACAGCCGTCTGCTGCGCCATCGACTTGGCTATTAGCACTTTCTGCATCTCGCCGTCACTAAGGCTCAAGGCTCTTCTGCTGCGCATGTGCGTCATTCCCACGCTCTCAATGGCTGCGTCCACCTGACGACGGTCGTCCTCCTTAAGCGTTCCCCAGATGTTGGTGTAAGGAGCACGTCCTAATGCCACAAGCTCTTCTACCGTGGCGTTGGCAGCCTCAGGTCGTCTTGTCAGCACTATACTTATGGTTTGTGCCAATTCCGAAGCCGACAAGTCCTCCACCCGTCGCCCGCCTACGGCAATACAGCCGTCAGAATAGTCCTGAAGGCGAGCTGCGCAACGCAGCAGGGTGGACTTTCCTATGCCGTTTCTGCCGATCAGACAGGTCAGTTCGCCTGCTTTTGCGCAAGCGTTAATGCCACGTGCAATCTCCGTAACAGAACTGCTGCCCTGCGTCCGGTAACCGAAAGCCACGTCGCGTAAGGAGATATTATTAGGGGTGGATTTTATGTCGATTTTTGGAATTGTATGCATCTGCTTTATGGTTTTGTGTGCAAAGTTAGTGGTATTGACCCAAAATTCGCTACTTGTAGTCCACTTTCCTTGCAAAAAAACGTTGTAAACACAGAATATTTCAGTAATTTTGTAGGCTGAAACGGCTATTGTCTAATTTTTGTTAAGGACAAATCTGCTACAGAATCAAAACGAAGACAATTTTATTATCTTTTTTATATATTTATGGCAAATGTAATTAAGTTACGTAAGGGTTTGGACATCAACCTGAAGGGAAAGGCTGCTAAGCAGAAGTTCTCCGTTAAGGCTGCTGCCCAGTACGCCCTTGTACCTGACGACTTTGTAGGCATGACTCCTAAGGTTGTCGTTCGCGAGGGCGACAAGGTGAAGGCTGGCGACGCTCTCTTTGTCAACAAGAAGCAGACCGACGTCAAGTTCGCCTCTCCGGTTAGTGGAGTAGTGCAGGCAGTTGTCAGAGGCGACCGTCGCAAGGTATTGCGCGTTGTCGTTGAAGCTGACAAGGATCAGCAGTATGTCGACTTCGGTCAGAAACAGGTGGCTTCGCTTGACGGCGACGCCGTGGTGAAGGCTCTGCTAGAGGCTGGCTTGTTCGGCTACATCAACCAGCTGCCCTACGCAGTATCCACCACTCCCGACCAAAAGCCCCGTGCCGTCTTCGTCAGCGCTCTTCGCGACATGCCGCTGGCTGGCGACTTCGAGTATGAGCTGCAGGGTAATGAGGAGGACTTCCAGACGGGTCTGACAGCCCTCTCGAAGGTGGCTCCCGTTTATCTCGGCATCGGCGCAAAGCAGACCAGCAAGGCGCTTACCGAAGCAAAGGACGTGGAGGTGAACGTATTTGACGGACCCTGCCCCGCAGGCAACGTAGGCGTTCAGGTGAACAACATCGCCCCCGTCAACAAGGGCGAAGTGGTATGGACTGTCGATCCGACAGCCGTAATCTTCTTCGGCCGTCTGTTCCGTACCGGTAAGGTGGACCTCCGCCGTCTCGTGGCTGTAGCAGGTAGCGAGATCACGAAGCCGGAGTATGCAGAGGTGCTCGTAGGACAGCCCATAGCTGACCTCCTTGAGGGCAGGCTCGCAGCCAAGAACCACGTACGCATCATCAACGGCAATCCGCTCACAGGACGCAAGGCTACGATGGACGACTTCGTAGGCGGTCACACATCGGAGATAACCGTTATCCCTGAGGGTGATAACGTGGACGAGATGCTCGGATGGATTCTTCCGCGTACCAACGACTTCTCTGTAAGCCGCAGCTACTTCTCATGGCTCTTCGGCAAGAACAAGGAATATGCTCTCGACGCTCGTGTGAAGGGTGGTGAGCGCCACATGATTATGAGTGGCGAGTACGACAAGGTGCTCCCTATGGACATCTATGCCGAATATCTCATCAAGGCCATCATCGCTGGCGACATCGACCGCATGGAGCAGCTTGGCATCTATGAGGTGGCACCTGAAGACTTCGCCGTGGCTGAGTTTGTTGACTCTTCCAAGCTCGAACTCCAGCACATCGTGCGTCAGGGTCTCGACATGCTCCGCAAGGAGAATGCTTAACGTTTAATTTAATTACAAAGAGAAAAGTATGAATTTTCTGAGAAAATATCTTAACGACATCAAGCCCAACTTCGAGCCTAAGGGAAAGCTCCACGCCTTCCGTAGCTTGTTCGACGGCTTTGAGACTTTCCTGTTTGTACCCAACCAGACATCCAAGACCGGCGTGAGCATTCACGACGCCATCGACTCGAAGCGCATCATGAGCTTCGTGGTGATAGCTCTGCTCCCCGCCCTGCTGTTCGGTATGTACAACGTGGGATTCCAGAACTACAAGGCTGCCGGCGCACTTGCCGACGCTTCGTTCTTCTCAATGTTCCTCTACGGAGCGCTTCAGGTGCTTCCTAAAATCATTGTCAGCTACGTGGTAGGTCTCGGCATCGAGTTTGCCTGGGCACAATGGAAGGGTGAGGAAATCCAGGAGGGCTTCCTCGTATCGGGTATCATCATTCCCCTCATCATCCCCGTGGGCTGTCCGCTGTGGGCACTCGCTGTGGCTGTAGCCTTCGCCGTGGTTATCGGCAAGGAAATCTTTGGCGGTACGGGTATGAACATCTTCAACGTGGCGCTCATCACACGCGCGTTCCTCTTCTTCTCATATCCTACAAAGATGTCAGGCGATGCAGTATGGGTGGCTAACGACACATTCTTCGGTCTTGGCAACACTCTGCCTGATACCTTCACCTGCGCCACTCCGCTCGGCGAGATAGCACAGGGAACAGCCGTGAACGGTAGTCTCTGCGACATGATCGTAGGTCTTATCCCGGGTTCAATAGGTGAGACAAGCGTTATCGCCATCGCTATTGGTGCCGTTATCCTCCTTTGGACTGGCATCGCTTCTTGGCGCACCATGCTCAGCGTCTTCGTTGGAGGCGCCGTGACAGCCTACATCTTTCAGGCTCTCGGCATGACTCCGATTGCTTGGTATGAGCACCTCATTCTTGGTGGCTTCTGCTTTGGTGCTGTCTTTATGGCTACTGACCCCGTTACTTCAGCCCGCACACAATGTGGCCAGTACTGGTATGGAGCCTTGATCGGCATCGTGGCAGTTATCGTCCGCGTTATGAACCCCGGTTATCCCGAGGGCATGATGCTCGCCATCCTCTTCATGAACATGTTCGCTCCGCTCATCGACTACTGCGTGGTACAGAAGAACATCTCCAAGAGAATGAAACGTTTAACAAACAAATAACAAATTCGGAATATGGAAGAAACAAAGAAAAAGGGGCTGAACACCAGTTCAAACTCTTACACAATCATATATTCTGTCGTTATCGTAGTTATCGTTGCGTTCCTGCTTGCATTCGTGTCTTCTACACTCAAGCCGCAGCAGGACGAGAACGTGGCTCTCGACAAGAAGAAGCAGATTCTCGCTGCGCTCAACATACGTGACATCGACGGAGCTGAGGCAACCGAGACATATAATAAGGTAATCACAGCCGACATGATCATCGACCGTAATGGTGCCACTATCGAAAAGGGCGCACAGGGCGGCACAGAGGCTGGATTCCTCTGCAACAGCGCCTCTATGAAGGAGGGTAAGCTCGCGCTTTACGTATGCAACGTGGACGGCGAGACAAAGTACGTCATCCCCGTATACGGTATGGGCCTTTGGGGCGGCATCAACGGCTACATCGCCGTAAACGCTGACAAGCAGACCGTCTATGGAGCCTACTTCAATCATGAGGGCGAGACCGCAGGTCTTGGTGCCGAAATCAAGGATTCACGCGCATGGCAGGACCAGTTTAAGGGCAAGCACATCTTCGTGGATGGCAAGTCTGACGTGGCTCTCTCAGTAGTGAAGAAGAATGAGGTGACAGACCCCGCCACACAATGCGATGCCGTAACCGGCGCTACGCTTACATGTAACGGCGTGAGCGACATGCTTCACACCTGCCTCGGTGAGTATTCAAAATTCTTAACATCTAAATAAGGAGGAGAAATAAGATTATGAGTTTGTTTTCA